>Ga0210382_10000709_pt1 | contig 11509 bp, 7 predicted proteins | sample PLMedo_FD_155452 | JGI IMG/M metagenome (GOLD analysis project Ga0210382, IMG submission 155452) | Groundwater sediment microbial communities from an aquifer in East River, Colorado, USA - PLM0_60_coex redo | ecosystem: Environmental > Terrestrial > Soil > Riparian zone | place: USA: East River...
TCGAGGTCCAGCATCTCGGTGATCATCCGATTGAGCCGGTGCGCGTCTTTGTTGATGTCACCGGCGTACTCGCGCATCTCATCGAGGGTGAGCTCCTCGCTCTGCATCATCTCCGAGAACCCCTGTATTCCCGTGAGGGGCGTGCGGAACTCGTGGCTCACGATCGAGACGAAGTCGCTCTTGGCGCGATTCAGGCGCTCGAGCTCGATGACCGCGGCCCGCTGTTGCTCGAACGCCTCGGCCGCGGCGATCGCGCCTCGCAGCTCCTGGGCGACCGAGTCGATGAGGCGCGCATCCTCGGCGGTCCACTCGCGGGGACGGTCCGTATGGACGAACGCGAGCGAGGCGGCGAACTGTCCCCCGATCCGCACGGGCGTCGCCGCGATCGCGATGACTCCCAGGTTCGCGAGGATGCTCGCGGTCTTGGGCTCGCTGAAGCGGTGATCCTTACGAACGTCCGACACGAAGAGGCTTCGTCCGAGGCGTGCCGCCAGTCGAGAGACCGGGAGGTCCCGCGGCCCGAGGCCGACCGTCGGGACTCCTTCTACTGCCCACTCGTAGATGACGTCGAGCTTCGCCTCGGAATCGCCGGTCGCCACGACGGCCCGAGTGACGCCAAGGACTTTCGCCAGCTCGTCCACCGTGGCGCGCAGGATCTCGTCAGGGTTCAGGCTGCCGCGAGCGCGCTGCGCGATGCGGTTGACGAGCGTCTCACGCTCGGCGCGGGCCTCCGCCTCCTTCACCGACAGCGCGCTGTGAATCGAGCCCGCGACGTACTGACCCATGATCACCGGCATCTGGGCCCTGTCCGGTGTGAGGTCGCCGGCGCGCTCGCCCAGAAGAATGAGCGCCCCCACCAGACGCTCGCGGGAGACGAGAGGCAGGGCGGCGAAGGATCGGGCGCCCGCGATGGCCGGCATCTCCTCGGAGACCTTCTTCCACATTTCCTTATCCGCCGACGTGTCGGAGATGACGAGCGACTGCCGGTGGTCGATGACACGGACGCGAACGATCGCCGGCAGGGCCACTGCGGAGTAGCTGCGGTCCTTGAGGTCCCCAGCAAGCGGTCCATCAGCCGCGACCGTGCGAAAGGCTTCGAGGACGTCGTCGTACACGATGAGCGCGATCGTCATTTCGACCGGGAGCGAGCCGCGTACGGCAGCCACGAAGAACGCGCCGATCTGCTCGAGGTCCAGCGGGCCGGCGAGGGCCGACGAGAGGCCGAAGATCGAGCCGAGCTCCAGATCTTTCTGCTCCTCCGACGTCTTCGCGCCGGCCTCCGCCGATTGCGCCCGGGAGAGAGCGCTCGCGAGGCGGTGCATGACGACGGCGGCGATCAGGCTGATGCCAAGCCAGACGATGAAGGACACAACCTGGATCGACGAGAGGAGGTCCCCGTTGTCCCTGCGAGCTATGAAGATCCCACTCTGGGCCAGCTCGATCGTGTAGATGAACTGGACCGCAAAGAAGATCAGGGCGGCATAGAGGGTCGACGCCGCCACGTAGAGGCGCAGCGAGCGCGGGAGCTTACGCATTCTCTCCTGCCGTCGCGCGAATCGTACTGGCTCGCCTGCCAGGTGGACATGCCTGGACGCCTGATCCCGAATGGCTACATGACCATGTCGCGAAATTGAGCGGCGGTGTCAATCGACTGCCGTACACTCTTTGAACAGGCACAACGCGCGAGGAGGGTGGCCCTTGACGACGCGGAACTACGTGCCGATGGTCATCGAGCAGTCCGGGCGCGGCGAGCGCGCGTACGACATCTTCTCCCGCCTGCTCAAGGAACGGATCATCTTCATCGGCGACGTCGTCGAGGACACGATGGCCAACCTCATCATTGCTCAGCTCCTCTTCCTCGAGTCCGAGGACCCCGAGCGGGACATCTACCTCTATATCAACTCGCCCGGTGGCGTCGTCACGGCCGGGCTGGCCATCTACGACACAATGCAGTACCTGAAGGCGCCCGTGAACACCATCTGCATCGGCCAGGCGGCCTCGATGGGCGCGGTGCTCCTGGCGGCTGGGGCGAAGGGCAAGCGCTACGCCCTGCCGAACTCCCGGATCATGATCCACCAGGGCTCGGGCGGATTCCGCGGAAATACTCCAGACGTGCTCATCCAGGTGAAAGAGCTCGAAACCCTCGTCGAGAAGCTCATGAAGATCCTGGCGCACCACACCGGGCAGTCGGCAGAGAAAGTGCGACGCGACGTCGACCGCGATCGCTTCATGAGCGCCGAAGAAGCGAAAGAGTACGGTCTCATCGACGAGATCTTCGTCGGCAAGGAGTCGCTCATCTCGATCGCCAAGGCCGACGAAGTGACGCGCGAGCCAGCTGTAGTTCGAGAGCCGGTGGCGGCCCGCTAGGCGATGACAACCACCGCGAAGGGCGGCAAGCCCTACCGCTGCTCCTTCTGCGGCAAGAGCCAGGACCAGGTGCGCAAGCTCATCGCGGGCCAGGGCGTCTACATCTGCGACGAATGCATCACCCTCTGCCGCGAGATCGTCGACGAAGAGTTCATGGAGACGCCGAAGGCCCGGACCCTCGGCGCGAAGGTCCCGAGCCCGCGCCGCATCAACGAGATCCTCGACCAGTACGTCATCGGCCAGGACAAGGCCAAGCGCGTTCTCTCCGTTGCCGTCTACAACCATTACAAGCGCGTGGGCGCGGGGCATCGCGTGGACGATGTCGAGCTCGGCAAGTCCAACGTCCTGCTCATCGGCCCGACCGGCTGCGGCAAGACCCTTCTGGCACAGACGCTCGCGCGGATCCTCGACGTGCCCTTCTCGATCGCCGACGCGACGAGCCTCACCGAGGCCGGCTACGTCGGCGAGGACGTCGAGAACATCCTCCTTCGTCTCATCCAGGCCGCCGACTTCGATCTCAACCGCGCGCAGCGCGGGATCATCTACATCGACGAGATCGACAAGATCGCGCGGAAGGGCGACAACCCGTCCATCACCCGCGATGTCTCCGGCGAGGGCGTCCAGCAGGCGCTTCTGAAGATCCTCGAGGGCACTGTCGCGAACGTCCCGCCGCAGGGCGGCCGCAAGCATCCACACCAGGACTTCATTCAGATCGACACGACGAACATCCTCTTCGTCTGCGGCGGTGCGTTCGAAGGTCTCGAGAAGATCGTCGAGGCGCGCGTCGGCAAGAAGACGATGGGATTTGGCGCGACGCTCCGCGACAACACCAAGGAGACCTCGGCCATCCTCGAGCAGGTCATGCCCGACGATCTCCTGAAGTACGGACTCATACCCGAGTTCGTGGGCCGGCTCCCTGTCGTCGTGCCGCTGCAGGCGCTCGACGAGGGTGACCTCATGCGCATCCTCACCGAGCCGAAGAACGCCATCGTGAAGCAGTACCAGAAGTTCCTCGCGCTCGACAAAGTGGAGCTTCAGCTCACGCCGGATGCGCTTCAGGCGGCGGCGAAGGGCGCGGCGAAGCGGAAGACCGGCGCCCGCGGGCTCCGGACCATCATCGAGGAGGTACTCCTCGACGTGATGTATGAGATCCCCTCGAGCACGAATATCCGGAAGGTCGTCGTTACCGGTGATTCGATCGAGGGCAAGATGAAGCCGCTCCTCCTCTCGAAGAACGAACAGCAGGTGCTTGAGAGCGACGAGGCCACTGCTTCGTAGCCTCCCACGTGCCTAAGCTCTTGATCAATCTCGGTCTTCGCCCGGAGACCCGCTCACGGCTGGTGGATTCGTTCGTCGCGGCAAAGCCGCTCCTCGCTCACGCCTAAGCTCTATTACGCGTCCCCACGCGACCTTCCGATGATCGAGCCGCATCCCGGGGTCAAAGGCCGCGTCGTACACGCACAGCACGCGACGATGATCGTGTACGACTACACGCCGAGGACCATCGTCGAGACTCACAAGCACGACGTCGAGCAGTTCGGCGTGGTGGTGAAGGGATCGCTCGCTATGGTCATCGCCGGCGAGCAACGCATCCTGATGGTCGGCGACACGTTCCGGATTCCCGCGGGCACCGCGCACGGCGCGCGCGTGTTCGAGGAAATCACGCAGGTGGTCCAGGTCTTCGCTCCGCCGCGCACCGACCTTCCGAAACCGGGCTCGGACGGAGCCGCTAAGCCGTAGCCGTCTCTCGGCGTAGCGCGATAGCGACGAGAAGAATGCCGACGAAGACGACGCATCCCGCCAGCACCAGCTGCTCATCGGTGCCGTAGATCGCGCAGCTTCCGCTGGGCTGGCGATTGAGCGCGTCGCATCGTTCGACGGCCTGTCGAACGTAGTAGACCCACCACAAACCGAAGGCGACGAGGAAGCCTCCGCCGAGCGCGCGTGAGTCCCGCCGCAACGTGACCAAGCCCACGAGAGCGGCAATCACCACGACCGCCAGCGGGAAGGCTGTCGTGAAGAGCGGCACGGCGACGAGCCCGAGGACAAGGCCGGCGATTGCGGTACCGAGGACGGTTTGGACGGCGGCCTCCCTACGACTCTGATACCTAAGCGGCGAATAGCCTACCTATCGTCACGGCGGGATGCGGGGACTTTTTCCACGCGACCCGCTGCTGGTGGGGCGTCTCGGTGCGTTCCTCGGAGCGGTGGCCTGGCTGTGGCTCGGTGGGCAGGGAGTCGTGCCGCTCGCGGCCGTCGCCTTGACGTTCCTTGTCGCGACAGCGGCCGGTGTCTGGTGGCTTGATCGAAAGCGCGGCCACGCGCTCGCACTACACGAGGTCCCAGCGCAGATCGTGCTCGCGGATCTAGCGACCGCGGGCGTATGGATGGTCGGCAGCGCGACAAACCCGCGGAGCATCGCGTTCGTTATCGTCCTGGCGGTCGGCGCGTTCGCCATGTACCGGCTTGGGCGCGGGGGACTGACCGCCACCATGACGACGTACCTCGCGGCGCGCCTCGGTATGGAAGCGCTGCGCGTGGCACTCGGCGAGCCAACGCCCGTACCCCAGCTCGTTGCCGAGGTCATCGTGGTCTCGCTTGCCGTGCTGATCGTGTCCGCCACGGTCGATAGCTATCGCGCCGAGCAGGCCCGGGCCGAGAACGCACTGCGTCGCGGCAGGACCCTCGAGCGTCTCGCCACCGAGATCGCGTCCGAGACCGAGCCGAAGGCGCTATTCCGCACGATCGCTCGCAGCGCGCTCCTCCTCGCGGATGCGCATCACGCCACGATCAACGTACGTCGCGGCGACGAGTTCTACATCGCGGCAGGCGCGGGGACCGGTGAGCAAGTCGTCGGCGTGCACGCCCCGTCCGAGGCGGGCATCGTCGGCGCCGTCCTCCGCACGCGCGCGACCGTAACGGTCGACGACTACGCAACCGATCCGACGGCCGTCCCGGCGGTCCGCGACGTCGGCGTGCGCGCCCTGATCGGTGTCCCGATCTTCCTTCACGGCGAGTTCGCGGCGACGCTCACCGTCGGCCGCCTCGAGCCTCGTCCCTTCGACGCCGACGACCGCGCCGCACTCGAAGGTCTCGCCTCGCACGCGTCGATCGCGCTTCGCAACGCCCGGATCATCGAGCAGGGGCGCCGTCTCGAAATGCTGTCGCGCGAGCTGTCCGGCGCCATGCCCGAGGACGTCATCGAGCGGATCGCGGAGGCTATGCAGGCGGTCTTCGACCTGGAGTGGGTGATCATCACCGAGGTCAAGGGCGACCTCGCCCGGCCGATGGCCGCGCTCGGAAAGGCGGCTCCAGCGCGGGGCCATGGGTGGATCTCGCACGGACCCTTGCTCCGGCAGGTGGTTGCTGCGCGCGAGCTGGTCGTGATGCGCGACTACGCGAGCGACAACGGCATCGAGCCGGACCGGCCGATCAGCATGCTCGCGCGCGACGTGGGCGTGCACGCGACGATGGTCGCGCCGATCATCCTCGACGGGGAGATCCGCGCCGCCTTGACGGTGGGCACGACCGACCCGTACCGGTCCTTCGACGCGATCGAGCGACAGGAGCTGCTCGCATTCGCGGATCTGGCGGCGAGCGCGCTTCGCGCCGCGAACGAACGCCACGAGCGCGAGCGGCGTATCGGACGCCTCTCGGCGCTGAACGTCCTGGCGTGGCAGCTCGCCGCCGTGCAGGATGCATTCGGGATCGCGAAGCTGGCGTTCGACGCGGCCGCGACGCTCCTGCGGCGCGACTCCTTCTCGGTCGCGCGCTACGACGAGCGAAGCAACGAGCTCGAGTTCGTGATCGAGGGGCACGGCGACGAAGCCGCCCCCGGCGAGACGCGGGAGTCGGTCGGGCCGGGCCCGACGAGCCAGGTCGTTCTGACCGGCGAGATGTTCCGTACACCTCGCGAGGTGCATCTGCCGATGAAGAGCCGCGGGAAGCTCGTCGGCGTGCTCGCGTGCGGGACGGAGGCGCCAGGCGTGCTGGACGATGAGGACGTCGCCGTCCTCCAGACGCTCGCGAACCTCGTCGCGACGGCGTTCGAAAACGTGGGTGCTCTCGCGCGCATGCGCGAGCTCTACCTCGCGTCGGTGCGCGCTCTCGCCGCGGCCGTCGACGCGCGAGACCCGTACACGCGCAGCCATTCGGCGCGGGTGGCCGCGCTCTCTCGCGGGATCGCCGAAGAGATGCAGCTGAGCGTCGACCAGGTTCGCCGCATCCAGCTCGGTGCGCTCCTTCACGACATCGGGAAGATCGGTGTGCCGGACGCGATCCTCAACAAGCCAGGCGCGCTTTCGCCCGACGAGTGGGTGATGATGCGAAGCCACTCGATGCTCGGAGCGTCGATCGTCAACGCGGTCGAGCCGCTCCGCGACCTCGTGCCGATCGTGCGAAGCCATCACGAGCGCTATGACGGAGCGGGCTATCCCGACGAGCTCGGCGGCGACCTCGTGCCGATCGAGGCGTATGTGGTTGCGGCCGCGGACGCATTCGAAGTGATCGTCAGCAGGCGCGCCTACAAGCCCGCGCAGACCGTCGAGCACGCGTGCGCGGAGCTCCTCCGATGCCGTGGGACCCAGTTCCACCCCGCAGTCGTCGACTCGTTCCTGCGGCTTATCGAGCGCGACCGCGCGCAGGGCGCGGCTCAGCTCCGCCGCATCGCGGGGATCCTTCACGAGGACATCGAGGACGTGCCGGGCCCCGGCGTCCTCCTCGAGCAGTTCGCCGCCAGTGCGCAGACCCACGGGCGGCAGCTCGCGATCCTGCAGCGGCTCGCTTCCGAGATCAGCGCCGTGCTCGACATCGACGAGCTCGCCGAGCGGCTGCTCCGGATCATCTGCGACGCAATGGGCTACGAGAACGGCTTTCTGCTGACTCTCGACGACGCGGCGGAAAACCTCGTGATCCGGGCCGCAGTCGGGCCGTCGGGGTCGTACGTCGGTCAACGGCTTCCGCGTGGTCAGGGAATCAGCTGGTGGGTCGTCGAGCATGGCGAGCTGCAGAACGTCGCGGACGGCCGTCTCGACCCGCGCTTCTATGGCCCGAGCGAGATCCGCTCGGTGCTCTGTGTGCCGCTCCAGCTCGGCGACGAACGGATCGGCGCGCTTGGTGTCGAGAGCACTCGACTCGCCGCCTTCAGCCGCGAGGACGAGGACCTCCTCACCGCCGTGTCGCATCAGGTCGCGGCTGCGGTGCGCGTCGCGAAGTTGCACCAAGCAGCGAAGATCGCGGCGGCCACGGATCCGCTCACTGGGCTGCCGAACCGGCGGAGCTTCTTCCAACGGCTTGAGCGCGAGCTCGCGACCCGGGACGGCGCTCCGCTGACTGTCGCGATCGTCGACGCGAACGGCCTGAAGGCCTTGAACGACGGCTTCGGTCATGCCGCGGGCGACGAAGCGCTCGTGCGGGTCGGAGCGATCCTCCAGGCCGGAGTCCGCGAAGTCGATCTCGTGGCGCGGATCGGCGGGGACGAGTTCGCGGTGCTCTTCGCGGGCGCGCCGATCCTGACCGCCGAGCGGATCGTGCGCCGCCTGGCGGAGCGGATCGCCCAGAGCACTCTGGGCGTGGGGCACCGCCTTCCCAGCATCGCCTGGGGCGTCGCGGACGCGAACGCCGATTCGACGGTTGACGCCCTGGTAGAGGCGGCCGATCGGGCCATGTACCGGCAGAAGCAGCTCACCCGAAAACGCACCCCCGCCTAGCGCTCGCGCGCTCCCAGAGCACGGCATCGGTTCTGCACCCACAATTGTCCGTATGGGGAACCTTTTCCTGCGCATGGGCCTCGCCTTGTCCATCGTGTTGGCGGCGGTCGGCATGACGTTCGCCGCGCCGAATAGCTTTGTGCGCTCCGACGCGGCCACTCCAGCGGCGTCCGCCGCGCCGATCGTGGCCGGATACCAGGCCGCGCCGCTAAACGCGGACAGCGCCGCTGCGCCCAGCGCTTCCGCACAGCAAGGGCAGCAGGCGGCGACCCTCGTGGCCCTCGCGACGACCGTCGTGTTGCTCGCGATCTTCGCTATCCTGTTGAGCTACCGGCCGCGACCGGGAGGAGTACGGGCCTCGCAGCGATAGAGAAGGCGCCCAACTGGTGAAAGGGCGCCGCGCAAGAGGTTCGGAAGGTCGCCCGCGAGCCGGATCGGGTCCGCCCGTTACCGCGGTATGAGGCACGGCGACGGTGCGTCTCCGTGCGAAGCCAGGGTGGTACCACGACGCCGCTCGTCCTTGGGACGAGGCGGCGTTTTTGTTTTGGCGAAAGGAGTCAGGCTCGATGGGGAAGACGATGCCGGGACCGCCAGCGTCAGCGCTCGATCTCGCGGAGAAGAATTTCCGGCCCGCCGCCGTCGAGGACGACCTCTACCGGTGGTGGGAGGAGAGCGGTTTCTTCACGCCCGATGAGGGGAATCGCAAGAAGCCGTTCGTCATGATGCTGCCGCTCCCGAACATCACGGGCGACCTGCACCTCGGTCACGCGCTCGGCTTCGGCGGGTACGAGGACCTCATGGCCCGGTACCACCGGATGCGCGGCGAGCCGACGCTCTGGATGCCGGGCACCGACCACGCCGGGATCATCGCCCAGGTCGTGGTTGAGAACGAGCTCGCGAAAGAGGGCATCACGCGACAGCAGCTCGGCCGCGAGAAGTTCCTCGAAGAGATGTGGAAGTGGATGGACCACTACCGGCCGCGCATCGAAAAGCAACTCCGCATGCTCGGCTGCTCGCTCGATTGGTCCCGGCCGAATTTCACGATGGAGCCGTCGAAGCAGCGCGCCGTGCGTACGCACTTCATCCGGCTTCACAAGAAGGGTCATCTGTACCGAGGCGATCGGATCGTGCACTGGTGTCTCAAGGATCAGACGACGTACTCGGACCTCGAGGTGAAGCACATCACGCGCACGGACACGCTTTATTACGTCCGTTACCCGTGGGCGGATCCGATGCCCGAAGGCACCCCCGATGTGGTCGTGGCGACGACGCGACCGGAGACGATCGTGGCCGACGTCGCGATTGCCGTGCACCCCGATGACGAGCGCTGGAGGGCGCTCGTCGGCAAGGAGGTGCTCGTCCCCGGTGTGGAGCGACGCATCAAGATCATCGCCGACGAAGCGGTCGACCCGACCTTCGGCACCGGCGCACTGAAGATCACGCCTGGGCACGATCAGACCGACTTTGAGATCGGGCAGCGCCACGGGCTCCCCGTGTTGTCGGTGATCGACAAGCGCGGCATGATGACGCCCGCCGCCGGCCCTCTCGCCGGTCCGGATCGCGAGGCCGGCCGGAAGATGATGGTCGACCTGCTCCGCAAGAAGAAACTTCTCGCGAAAGAGGAGCCGATCACGCACGCGGTCGCGGTCCACGACCGCTGCGGGACGGTGGACGAGCCGCTCGTGCTGAAGCAGTGGTGGGTGCGCATGGACCGGCTCGCGCCGCCGGCGATCGAGGCGGTGCGCGACGGCCGCATCACGATCCTGCCGAAGTACCAGGAGAAGGTCTACTTCAACTGGATGGAGAACATCCGCGACTGGCCGGTGTCACGCCAGATCTGGTGGGGGCACTCCATTCCGGTGTGGTACTGCCGCGATTGCGACAACGTGATCGTGCCCGACGAGGACGCGGCAGATCCGACGCGCTGCACGCGCTGCCGCAGCGATGACATCTATCAGGACCCCGACGTGCTCGACACGTGGTTCTCGTCGGGGCTCTGGCCGTTCAGCACGCTCGGGTGGCCGGACCAGACCGCGGATCTGGGGCGCTACTACCCGGGAAGCGTTCTCGAGACCGGCTACGACATCCTCTTCTTCTGGGTCGCGCGGATGATCATGCTCGGCCTCGAGCACATGGGAGAGATTCCGTTCGACACGGTGTACCTCCACGGTCTCGTGAAAGTCGGCACGGTCAAGATGAGCAAGTCGTTGCACAACACAGTGAGCCCAATCGAGTTCATTGAGGACTATGGAGCCGACGCGCTTCGCTACGCCCTCGTGCACGGCATCGCGATGGGCGCCGACTCGCAGCTTTCCCAGAACAAGCTGGACCACGCACGGAACTTCGGGAACAAGCTCTGGAACATCAGCCGTTTCGTGCTGAGGCAGGTGGACGAACACCCTGAGGCGTTCAAGGGATGGTCCGCCGACCAGCGGCCCGAGGCGAAGGGCGAAGCCGCTCGCTGGATCCTTTCGCGCACCGACGCCGCGGTGGCGGAGGCTACGCGCCTGGTCGATGGCTACCTCTTCGGCGAGTACCTCGTCGCGCTCGAGGCGTTCATCTGGGGCGAGCTCGCCGACATCTACGTGGAGCTCGCAAAACCGTCGCTGCGCGGTGCCGAGGCCGTCGAAGCGGTCCGAACGCTCGCGTACGTGCTCGACCGCGTGCTTCGGCTCCTGCACCCGTCGATGCCGTTCATCACTGAGACGATCGCGCTGCAGCTCTGGAAGCGCGCCGGGAAATCAGACGTGGCGCCGTCGCTCGTCGTGTCGCGGTGGCCGGCAGCAGGCGAGCGCGACCTCGCCCTTGAGGAGCGCTTCGGGGTATTCATCGACGTCGTGCGCGCGATCCGTAACGTGCGCCAGGAGGGCGGGCTCGATCCGTCCGCGCGCGTGAAGGTTTCACTCGCCGGCGAGACCGCCGCCGTGCGCGATCTGCTGAAGGAGATCGGGGACCTTACGCACAGCGACGTGACGCTTGGCGCGGGTGCCGAAGGCGCGGCGACCGTCGTGCGCGCGATCGAAATCCGTCTGGTCGTGGAGCGCGACGAGGCCGAAGAGCGCTCGCGATTGGAACGAGATGTCGAAGAAGCGCGGCAGCAGTTGCAGCGCTCGCGAGATCTTCTGAACAAGCCCGGCTTCGCCGACAAGGCCCCGAAGGAGGTTGTCGAGAAAGAGAAAGCCAGACTTAGAGAACGCGAAGAGCGCCTGAAGCTGCTCGAAGCCGAACTGGAGAAGCGCCGGGCCTGAGCGCCTCGTCACTGCCGGGGGCGGGTGGCACGGCGCAGGAGCGAGCCCGTACCCGTGACAGGACCCGCCTCGTGGCAGAAAGAAACGCCGGAGCCTTGACGGCCCCGGCGCTTCTTCAATTTGCGCGTCAGCGAGTTACTGAGCGTCTTTGATGATCTGGTTCGACTTGGTCGTCGCCGTGGCCAT
>Ga0210382_10000710_pt1 | contig 11507 bp, 14 predicted proteins | sample PLMedo_FD_155452 | JGI IMG/M metagenome (GOLD analysis project Ga0210382, IMG submission 155452) | Groundwater sediment microbial communities from an aquifer in East River, Colorado, USA - PLM0_60_coex redo | ecosystem: Environmental > Terrestrial > Soil > Riparian zone | place: USA: East...
CGTCCTCCCTCTTCCCCCTCCCGGCTCGGAGGCATTCGAGTTCGACCGCGGCACGCTGCACGAGGTGAGGGGAAGCGTCCTGCACGCAGCCGAGAGCGCAGGCCTCTCCGCCTCTCGCGGGGCTGACCTGGTCACGGCCGCCAGCGAGCTGGCGGCGAACAGCGTCCTGCACGGGGGTGGAAGGGGCACGCTGGGCCTCTGGCGGGAGCGGGAGGCGCTCGTGGTCGAAATCGGGGATTCGGGTCGGATCGAGGAGCCGCTGGTCGGACGACGGCGACCCGCTCCGACCCAGCACGGCGGCCGGGGCCTTTGGCTCGTCAACCAGCTCTGCGACCTGGTGCAGATCCGCTCCGGTCCGGAGGGGACCGCCGTCCGGCTGTGGACGAACCTCACCGATTGAGCGCGCCCGAGCCGAGCGTTAGCCATCGCGGCGCGAGAGGATTTGCGCGATGCTCTTCAGAGGCGCGATACTGTCTTTTCAGTAGCGACGGAAGGGAAGGAGAGCGGCGATGGACTTGATCGTGATCTCGGCGTTGATCGTCGCGCTGGTTGGCGTCGCCTCCCTGCTCGCGATCTCGCTTACTCGCACGAGACGGCGCTTCAAGCTCCTCGGCCGCATCGCCAGGGTCTCCGACGAAGCGGGATCGCTGCCCGACACGCTCGACGCGATCTGCGAGATTCTCGTCCCCGAGCTCGCGGACTTCTGCATGATCGACGTGGTCACGGATGGCCGGGTTCGCCGCGCCGCCACGCGGGTCTCTCCCGGGGGCGACCCCGAACACGAACGTCTCCTCGCCGAGCGCAAGCCTTCGACGCCGGAGCGCATGGTCGAGGACGCCCCGGGAGCCTCCCTGGAGCCGCGCTTCTTCGAGCGCATGACGGAGGCGGATCTGCGCGAGATCGCCCACGACGAGGGAGAGGACCTCGAATTCCTCAAGGGCCTCGGTGTCCGCTCGGCTATCACCGTCGCCCTGCGAGCGCGCGGTCAGGTGACCGGCGCGCTGACGCTCGGCGTCGCCTGGTCGGGCAGGCGCTACCGGCGCGACGACTCCCAGTTCGCCTGGATCCTCGCCGGCCGGGTGGCTCTGGCGCTCGACAACGCAGGGCTCTCCTCGGATCTGGAGCGGGCGGAGCGCGCCCGGGCGGAGATAGCCGAAACGCTCCAGCGCGGCCTCCTGCCGCCCCCGCTGCCCCACATCCCCGGCTGGTCGGCGGCCGCTGTGTACCGCCCCGCCGGGGCCGAGAACGAGATCGGCGGCGACTTCTACGACGCCTTCCCGGTCGCCGGTGGCTGGATGCTGGTGATCGGAGACGTCACCGGGCGCGGCGCCCGGGCCGCCTCGATCACCGCACAGGCCCGCTACACGTTGCGAGCGGCCGCCCTGCTCACCGGCGATCCCCTGGTGGCGCTGGCGACCCTCAACCGCGCTCTGCTCGCGCGGAGCGACTCGGCGCTGTGCAGCGTCGCCGCGATCACCCTCGGCGAAAACTCGGAGGAGCCGGTGCGGCTGGCGGTCGCCGGACACCCACCGCCGCTCCTCGTCGCCGGCGGAGACGTGACGGAGGCGGCGGGAGCGGGCCCCGTGCTCGGCGCCTTCGCCGATTCGGACTGGACGATCGAGCGCAGGCAGCTGGCGCCCGGCCAGCAGGTGGTCATCGTCACCGACGGCATAACCGAGGCCACCGGGCCGGGCGGGCGCTTCGGCGAGGAGCGCCTCCGCGCGGAGCTGGCCGGCGCCCCCAGCCCGGTGCTCGCCGTGCAGCGGCTGGAAGGAGCGCTGCACTCGTTCACGGAGGGCAGGCTCGACGACGACGCGGCGATCTTGGCGCTCGCCCCCACTTCCCCCTGCCAGGGGTCGGACCTCTCGCCCCCGCCAAGGCAGCCGGTGGTTGCGGCGTCGGCCCCTGGGGTTGGCCATGGATGACGACTGCAAGGCGCTGGTCGAGCGTCTCTTCGACGCCTTCAACCGCCGCGACGAGAAGGGGATCGTCGCGGTTTGCGACGAGGAGATGGAGTTCTTCCCGGTCACGGCCGAGGCGGTCGGTCGCGCCGATCCCTACGTCGGGCCGAGCGGACTGCACGACTACCTAGCCGACGTCGCCCAGGCCTGGGAAGAGCTGCTGATCACGCCGATGATGTTCGAGCGCCAGGGAGACCGCGTGCTCGTCCGCGGCCGCGTCTACGTGCGCAGCCGCGAGCTGGGCATACGCGATCTGCCGGTGGCCTGGATCTGGCAGGTGCGCGACGGCCGCTTCGTCCGCGGTGAGGTCTTCGCCGATCCGGAGGAAGCCGCCCTGCGTTTCGCCGCGGCAACCGCCTGACGGTCGCTGCCAGATTGGCTCCTCAGCCGGAGCCCGAGGCCTCTGGGGCGCCGTCCGGAGGGGGCTCGGCGAGCGGCAGCCTTGCGTCTATCCCGGTCAGCTGCAGGACGCGGGCGACCGCCGGTGACATGCTGGGAATGAACCTGAGCCGGCTTGCATCCCCGTTGCGGCGGAGGACCGCGACCAGCAGCGCGATGCCGGTCGAGTCGATGAACTCCAGCTCGCGCATGTCGACGACGACCTGGGACCGCCCGCCGTCCATCGCTTCATGGAGCTCGGCTTCGGCGGTTTTGCAGTTGGCCAGGTCGAGCTCCCCGCAGAGCGAGACGAGTTGGAAGTCGCCGTCCTGCTCTGTGCGGACGACGAGCGTCCCGTCGCAGACCTCGCGTTGTTCCCTGGACACCATCAAGACCTCCAAATGGCCTGTAGTTGGAAGTCCTGCCCGGTGCTGATCCGCACCGTCAGTCTTGCCCTGTAGCTGAGCGTGCCCTTCGACCCTCGTCATGGGTCGATGAACCCGGAGTCCGATGCTAGCGGGTTTCTCCCAACATATGTTGGATTGACGCCCCGCCTTCCGGGTAGTCGTGGTGGGCACAGCAACGAAGGGAGAGCAATCCCATGGAGCAGACCGCGAGGGCAAGCAAGGGCATCTTCGACGGCGCCAACACGGAGGTGCGGGACGATGTGATCGAGCTGCTGCACAAGGCCTACTGGATGGAGATCGAGACCGTGATGAGCTACATGGCGGCCTCGATCAACCTCGACGGGGTGCGAGCGCAGGAGATCAAGGAGTCGCTGACCGAGGACATCGAGGAGGAGCTGGGCCACGCGCGACGCTTCGCCGAGCGGATCAAGGAGCTCTATGGCGTCGTTCCGGGCTCCGAGGACTTCGCGTCGGAGCAGTATTTCCTGCAGCCGCCCGGGGAGCAGACCGACGTCGTCCATGTGATCCGGGGAGTGATCAAAGCCGAGACGGGCGCGATCGAGCACTACACCCGGATCGTCGAGGAGACCGACGGCGTCGACCCGGTTACGCAGGACATGACGATCGAGGTTCTCCACGACGAGCAGGGTCACCGGCGCCTCTTCGAGGGGTTCCTGCGCGAGTACGAGATGGAGGGGCTCGCCTGATCCGGCAGGTCGGTCAGGGGATCGGGCTTTGGGCGTCGCCCGCATCCAGCTCCAAGCTCCAGAAGTCGCGTCCGGTAACCGGGAGGGAGACGTTGTAGACGGGGACCTCTCCGCTCCGCCCTCGAGGGTTTCCATGACCGGCGAGTAGTGCAGGAGGACGATGCGGACCGGGCAAGTCGCCACCTCGTGCAGCCCGGCGTCGAGCGCCTCGACCTCGGCTGTGGTCTCGGCGTAGACCGCACGCAGGGAGGGCTCGCCGAAGTCGGGAAGGCGCCGTGGGGCGAATCCTCCGACGAAACCCTTGCAGCCGACGATGCCGACCTCGAGCCCGTCGATCTGGCAAGTCGCGGCCTGGCGATCGAACAGGCTGACGCCGGCCTCGCGAAGGCGCGCCGCTATCTTCCCCGCCCGCCCGCCGTGCCAGTCGTGATTGCCCAGCACGGCGAAGGTCGGGACGGAGGTGCGCGCGGCCGCCAGCGCGAGGATCTCCGCCTCCTCCAGCGTCCCGTTGCCGGTCAGGTCGCCCGCGAGCAGCGCCAGATCTACCCGGTAGTCGGGACTGGCAACGGGTTTAAGCAGCGGCCAAGCGGGCATCGGGAAGGCATGAAGACCGACCCCGAAGACGAGCTCGTCGAGGAGCAGGAAGCCGCCGCCGCCGCGGAAGCGGCCCGGATCGGTGGGCGCAGCGGAATGGAGGGCATGGACGAGGCCGAGCGGGCCGCCGCCGAGCATGGCGGCGGCGAGGCTGAGGGATTCGAGGAAGCCGAGGAATTGCTCGAGGAGCAGGCCAGCCACGGCGATACGTCGGTCGATCCGCTCGATGCGGCCTTTGAGGTAGAGGCGGAGGAGGAGCCGGCCGTCCACGGAGAAGCCGACGCCGTCGAATCGACCGAGACCGACGCCGACGCCGGGGACACGCATCGGGAGGACTGAAGGAGCCGCGTGCCGCCGCCGCGGTTCGGGATCAGCCTCGACCGGCAGGGTTCGGTGGCGCTAGGCTCCGCGTGAACTTCAATCGACCAGAGGAGACGCCAGATGGCCTTTTCGGTTCCCGACCTTCCGTATGCGTACGACGCGCTCGAGCCTCACATCGACGAGGCGACGATGCGCGTGCACCACGACAAGCACCATCAGGCCTACGTAGACAAAGCGAACGGCGCGCTGGAGGGGACCGAGTGGGCCGACCGCGACGTCGAGGACGTGCTGCGCAACCTCTCCAGCCTGCCCGGGGACAAGCAGGCCCCGGTCCGAAACAACGCCGGCGGTCATCACAACCACACGCTGTTCTGGCAGATGCTCAGCCCCGAGGGCGGGGGGGAGCCCGGCGGCGAGCTGGGCTCGGCGATCGCCGACACCTTCGGCTCCTTCGACTCCTTCAAGGGGGAGTTCAAAAACGCCGGCATCGCCCGCTTCGGCTCCGGCTGGGCCTGGTTGGTGCACGACGGCTCCGGCCTCGCCGTCGTATCGACGCCGAACCAGGACTCCCCGGTCTCCGACGGAAGCGTGCCGCTGCTCGGCTGCGACGTCTGGGAGCACGCCTACTACCTCAAGTACCAGAACAAGCGCCCCGACTACATCGACGCCTTCTGGAACGTGGTCAACTGGGACTACGTCGCTGAGCGGTTCTCCGAGGCGAGCTGAGCGCTACGCGACGGGAGCGGGCCGCGCGGCCTCGGGTAGGTCGCGCGGCATGGCGCCGTCCCTGGACGGGACCAAGCTCATCGCGTGCTCGGCCTTGGCGGTGATCGTCAGGCTCGGGTTGACGCCCGGGTTGGCCGGGATCGCCGCGCCGTCGCAGACCAGCAGGTTCTCGTAGCCGTAGGCGCGGTTGGAGCCGTCGACGACGCCGTTATCGGGACCGGCGCCAACCACCGCGCCGCCGAGGATGTGAGCCGTCGTGGGGGTGTTGCGGATCGACTCGGTGATGGCGCTCTGGGCGATCCCGCCGGTGCGCTTCGCGAACCAGCGGGCCACCTGCTCCGCGGCCGGGATGTAGGTTGGGTTGGGTCGCTCCGGGTCCTGCTCGGTTTGCAGCCGCACCCCGCGGCCGAGCAGCTTGCGCTTGGGGCGCAGATGCATCGCGGCGTCGACCGTCTGCATCACCAGCAGGATCACGGTGCGCCGCGACCAGCGATAGGGAATCAGCATCCGCGCCGTCCGCAGCGGATGGCGCAGCATCGCGGCTGCCCACTTCAGCGGCCTCGTCAGCTTCGTCCCCGGGCCGGTCATCGCGGTGAAGGCGCCGCTCATCGCGTCGCCGCCTTCGCCGTAGGTGACGACCTCGATGTGGGTGTCGGGATCCGGGTAGATGCTCGAGGTGATCGCCACCGAGCGGCTGAAGTCGCGCTCGTCGTCGGGCGCGGTGACAGCCTGGATCGACTCCGAGTTGGTGCGGACGAGGTCGCCGAGGCGGTCCGAGAGCCGCGGCAGGGCGCCGCTGTGCTTGCAGTTGGCGAGCAGCTGGTTGGTCCCCAGCGCGCCGGCCGCGACGATCACGCCCCCCGCCGTCAGCGTCCGCCGGCGCTTGCGCAGCCAGGAGCCGGAGCGCTCGCTCGTCACCGCGTAGCCGCCGGAACCGTCGGCGGCGCCCAGCGGGCGAATCTCCGTCACCTGCCGCTCCGGCACGATCTTCACCCCCAGCTTCTCGGCGAACCAGAGGTAGTTCTTCATCAGGGTGTTCTTGGCCCCGTGGCGACAGCCGACCATGCAGCTGCCGCAGCGCACGCAGCCGGTTCGCGCCGGCCCCTCGCCGCCGAAGTAGGGATCCGGCGCCTCCTTGCCGGGTTGGTCGAAGAAGACCCCGACCCGAGTGTTGGTGAAGGTGTCGCCGACGCCGATCTCCTCGCCGTACTCCTTCAGCAGCTCGTCGGCGGGCCCCATGCCCTCGTACTCGCTGACCCCGAGCATCCGCTCCGCCGTGTCGTAGTGGGGCACCAGCTCGGCGTCCCAGTCGCCGAGATCTGCCCACTGCGGGTCGCGGAAGAAGGCGGGCCGCGCCCGGTAGAGCGTGTTGGCGTAGCCGAGGCTGCCGCCGCCCACTCCGCTGCCGGAGACGACGAAGACGTCCTTGAAGAAGGTCATCCGCAACACTCCCCGCATGCCGAGCTTCGGCGCCCAGAAGTAGCGGCGCGGGTGGCGAACGGTCGACTCGGCGAAGTCCTCGTCGCGAAAGCGGCTTCCGCACTCGAGCACGGCGACGCTGTAGCCCTTTTCGGCGAGCCGCAGCGCCGAGACTGAGCCTCCGAACCCCGACCCGATCACGAGCCAGTCGTAGTCGTGGCTCAATCTTCGAGCGGGCGGAAGTCGCTCGTCCTGGCGCCGCAGACGGGGCAGAACCAGTCCTTGGGGATGTCTTCGAAGGCGGTCCCGGGTGGGATGCCGCCATCGGGATCGCCAACCGCCGGATCGTAGATGAACCCGCAGCTCTCGCAGATCCAGAGGGTCGCTTCCTTGGTCGCGCTCATGGCCGAAGCTTAAGACCTATTTGTCGCTGAAGCTGATCGAAACCGGCTCGCGCTCGGAGGCGTCCTCGATCTCGAAGAACTCGCGCCCGGTGAAGCCACCCTGGTTGGCGATGACCGAACCCGGGAACTGCTGGATATCGGTGTTGTAGGACTGCACGTTGGAGTTGTAGATCCGTCGCGAGGCCTGGATTTCGTCCTCCAGCTCGGAGAGGCTGCGGCTCAGCTGCTGGAAGTTCTCGGTGGCGCGCAGCGTGGGGTAGTTCTCGGCCACGGCGCGCAGGTCGGTCAGCGCCCCGGTCAGCTTCTGCTCGGCCTGGGCGGTGTCGCCGACGCCCTGTGCGGACATCGCCTCGGCCCGTGCCTTGGTCGCCTTCTCGAAGACCTGGCTCTCGTGCGCGGCGTAGCCCTTCACGGTCTCGACCAGGTTGGGGACGAGGTCGTGGCGGCGCTTCAGCTGCACGTCGATGCCGCTCCACGACTCGTCGACCCGGTTGCGCGAGGCGATGATCGAGTTGCGCTTGCCGATGTAGTAGAGAACCGCGATCGCGATGATCGCGACGACGACGATGATGGCGATGGTCATAGCGCCATCCTACTCGCCGGATGGGACCCGCAACCCGATCCGGTGCAACGCGTTCTCTCCCCATTGCCGGGACAGCGCGTTGCGGCGCGATGGGAGGAGGTGCGTGGCCATAGGATCGCCCGGTGAATGCGAAGGACGAAGCGGCTGGATGGGCGGAGACCGTGCGCAGCTACGGCGAGCGCAACGACCTTGCCTACGAGCCGGTGGGCGGGATCAACCCCAAGGACGGCCCGGTGGCGCTCTGCGTGGGCGGGACCAACCGCCTCACCGGCCAGCTCACCGAGGGCTTCTGGGGCTCCTCCTGCGACGCCGACGAGAGGGAGGTCGGCGGCCTCTTCGGCAAGGCGGTGCTGCCCACCGCCCTCCTCGCAAAGGCCCACATGCCCGACCTGGCGAAAGTCGTTCCCGCCTTCAACGTCGAGTCGATCGAGGGCCACGAGGTCGTCTCCCAGCGCTTCGCCCGCAAAGTCGAGTTCGAGTCGATCGACTTCAACAGGCGCTTTATCGCCACGGTGCCTCGCGAGTACGATCCGGTCGCCCTGCACGAGCTGTTCGGCCCCGGCTTCCTCGCGTGGACGACGACGATGACGGGCGAGGTCGACTTCGGCGTCAACGACCGCCAGCTCTGGTTCCTCTGGCGGCTGCGCGAGCGCTCAGGGGAGGAGCTGAAGGAGGCGCTTCGCAACGCCAGCCGGCTCTTCCAACGACTGCAGGCCGAGATGGAGGAGAGCGGCATCCACACCTACCCGCCCGGTCCCTGGCACGCTGGCCTGGAGCTCTTCCCAAAGGAGTAGGACCGAAGCTTTGGAAGGGAAATCGAAGGAGGCAGACTCAGGTAGCCTCTTTTGTACTCGAACAAACGTCCAGGGGACAGCGCCAAGAAACGTCCAGCGGGCAGTTCAAAAGGGAAGGGGCGGGGCCGTTGGCCGATCGAAGACCCGTGAGCGCACTTGCCGGGACCATCACCGCTCCATGGGCTATCCAGAGGGGCGGGATGGGGGTCGCGGGGTGGCTGCGCTCGATCCTCTCCCTGCTCGCCGCCGCCGCCGTTCTTGCGGTGGCCCTTCCCGTCGCTTTCAGCAGCGGGGCGCGAGGCGCAGGGGTGGATCCCGTCCAGGTCTTCGCCTCCGGCGCCCTGCTCGCCGCGGATGCGGACGGCGGTGCCCAGCTCTCGGTTGCCGGCATGGTGCCTGGGCAGAGCCGGTCCGCGACCATCCGGGTCTCAAACAACGGCTCGGCGGCCGCCTCCTTCAGCGTTTCCCCTCGTCTGGTCGACGAGGTGGGCCCTGGCGGGAGGCCGCTCTCGGAGGCGCTGGTCCTGCGGATTGAGGCTGCCGGCTCTGGCGCAACGCTCTACAGCGGCCCGATCGGAGCGATGCCGCATCTTCGCCTGGGTGACATCGCCGCGCGCGGGGCGCGCGGCTACAGGTTCACGATCATCCTGCCGGCCGCCGCGGGCAACGCGGTCGCGGGATCGCGATTGAGCGCCGGCTTCGCCTGGAACGCGGCCTGACGAGGCTCAGTTTTGGCTTTCTCCTGCCGATTAGGTAGGTGCATGGAAGCGATTCAAGGCAAACCCGCCGTGAGGCGGGGACGCAAAGCTAGAGGTCTCGGCTTTTGCCGAGATAGCTCGGCTGCCGCTTTCGGAGCCCATCTATCGAGCCCCGAAGGAGGCAAATATGTCTCGCATTTCCGTGATCCTCTCGAGTCCTCGCCATCTGCTTGGAGCGCTTCTTGTAGCGCTGCTGGCGTTTGGCGCGGTCGTTGGATCAGGCGCGAGCTTCACCTCGAAGTCCGCGAACCCGAGCAACACGTTCAGCGCCGGAAACCTCGCGCAGTCCAATTCCAAGGAAGGCGCGGCGGTTTTGACGGCAACGAAAATGTTGCCCGGAACCTCAACCAACGGCACGGTGACGATCACCAACAGCGGCGACGTCGCTGGCACGTTCACTCTGTCGAAAACGAGCCTCACGGATACGCCGGGCGCCAATGGCGGCCAGCTTTCGGGTGTGCTCGATCTTTCGATCCAGGACGTGACCAACGTGGGGTCGCCGGTCGCCGTGTACTCGGGCAAGATCGACGCAATGGGTGCGCAGTCGCTCGGCAGTTTCGCCGCCGGCGAGGCCCGCACCTACAAATTCACGGTGACCTTCCCGGACGGCGGCACTCCGGCGTCTTCGACGACCGGGGACAATGCCTACAAGGGGTCATCGATGAGCGTCGGCTATCAGTGGGATGCCGTTTCGTAGCGGTCATCCCTCGACGGGGGGCCGGAGCGGGCTTGGTCGCCGGCTTCGGTCTTCCCGTCAGCTTCATCGCCGGGGGACGGACCGGTGGATGAGACTCCCAGCGGTGCGTTGCGCGCGCTGCGCTGGACGGGGGCCGTCGCGACCGTTCTCTGCCTCCTTCTCGCGGCGACCCTGCTAGTCCCAGCGGCGCTTGGCTACAAGCGCTACGTGATCGTCAGCGGCTCGATGAGCGGGACCTACGATCGCGGTTCGCTCGTCTTCGACGAGGAGGTGGCGGTCGCCGACCTCGAGGTGGGCGACTCGATCACCTATGAGCCCCCGCCGGGAACCTCTTCCGACGAGCTGGTCACCCATCGCATCGTCTGGATCGGCCGGGACGACCGAGGCGCCAGGAGCTTCCGCACGAAGGGCGACGCCAACGCGAGCGCCGACCCCTGGACCTTCACCCTCGACAAACCCGAGCAGGCCAGGGTCGCCTTCTCGGTTCCCTACGTCGGCTACCTGCTGGCGGCGCTCTCGATCCCGATCGTGCGGATGCTGGCGATCGGCGTCCCGGCGGCGGTCGTCGCCCTGCTGATCCTCGCCGGGATCTGGCGCGAGGCCGGCGAGGAGGCGAGGCGACGCCAGGAAGAATCGATCTCGATCCACACTCCGCAATGGACCGAGTGAGGCTTCTGATCGGCTCGCGGCGCTGGCTGCCCCTGGCGGCCCTGGCGCTGGTTTCGCTGGCTCTCGGGTCGGCGATGTTCAGCGGCGCCAGCCTCACCTCGAAGAGCTCCAACACGGCCTCGCTGGCGGCGGGCAGCATCCAGCTCAGCTCTTCGCAACCGAACCTGGCGATCGTCGCGGCCTCGGGCATGCGTCCCGGAGACAGCCGCCAGGGGACGATCAGCATCGGCAACCAGGGCGACGTGGCTGGGACGGTTACCCTCAAAGCAACCGGGCTGACCGGCGCCGCGCTCGCCGCGGTGATCGACCTCAAGGTCGAGGACACGACGGAAAAAGCAACGACGATCTGGAGTGGCAAGCTCGGCACGTTCAGCAGCGTGGGGCTCGGCTCGTTCGCGGCCGGGTCGACCCGTAGCTACCGGCTGACCTTGAGCTGGCCCGCCGCCTCCAACGAAGCATCGCTGCAGGGAGCTTCGACCTCGCTCACCTTCCAGTGGAACGGCAGCTCATGAGGGCCCGGGTTGCAGCGGCGCTCTCCCTGGCGGCATTGGCGGCCTGCGCGCTGGTCGTGGGCTTCTCCGGCGCCAGCTTCACCGACAGCACCCAGAACCCGCAGACGGTCAGCGCGGTCGCCGACTTCCTCGCGCCGACCGCGGGGGCGAGCGTGATCGCCAAGACCCAGGGCGGCGTCACCGGCTACGTCAAGGCGGAAGGGACCTACTACGTCTACGCCAACGTCACCGAGTCCGGCAACCCGGCCAGCGGCATCGCCTCGGTCAAAGCCGACGTTTCCAGCATCACCACCGGGCAGACGGCGGCCACCCTCACCGCCGGCTCCTACTCGGTGGGCGGGGTCTCCTACAACTACCGCAGCGCCGAACTCAAAGCGAACAGCGGCCTCACCGCCGGCTCGAAGTCCTACACCCTCGCCCTCGCCGACTCGGCTGGGAACTCGCGCAGCCAGAGCTTCTCGGTGACGGTCGACAACGGGCCGTTCAAAGGAAGCGGCTTCGAAACCGGCAACGTCTCCGGCGGTACCGAAGGCAAAGCGGAGAAAGGCGACACCGTCACCTTCACCTTCAACAAGGC
>Ga0210382_10000711_pt1 | contig 11506 bp, 11 predicted proteins | sample PLMedo_FD_155452 | JGI IMG/M metagenome (GOLD analysis project Ga0210382, IMG submission 155452) | Groundwater sediment microbial communities from an aquifer in East River, Colorado, USA - PLM0_60_coex redo | ecosystem: Environmental > Terrestrial > Soil > Riparian zone | place: USA: East...
TATCTTCCCGATCTGACGAGCGGAAAGAAGATCGCCGCGTTCTCACTCACGGAACCCTCGAGCGGATCGGACGCGGCGTCGATCCAGACGAGCGCGACGCTGCGTGACGGCTGCTGGATCCTGAACGGCACGAAGATCTGGGTGACGAACGGACCCATCGCCGATGTCGTCGTCGTCTACGCGGCGAACGATCGCGCGAAAGCGGCGCGCGGCGGGATTACCGGCTTCATCGTGGAGAAGGGTTTCAAGGGCTTCCGCGTGGGAAAGATCGACGACAAGATGGGCCTTCGCGGGTCGCACACCGGCGAGCTCATCTTCGAAGACTGCGAGGTCCCCGAGGCCAACGTCCTCGGTGGCCAGGTCGGTGCGGGATTTCGCACGGCTCTCGGCGCGCTCGACATCGGCCGCGTCTCACTCGCAGCTGGAGCGGTCGGTTCAAGTCAGCATCTTCTCGAGCTCGCGATCGAACACAGCAAGCGCCGCCAGCAGTTCGGCAAGCCGATCGCCGCGAATCAGGCGATCCAGTGGATGCTCGCGGACTCGGCCGTCGAGATCCACGCGGCCCGACTCATGGTCTACGACGCCGCGTGGAAGCTGGACCAGGGGAAGCGCGCTTCCCTCGAGGCCGCGATGGTGAAGGTTTACGCGTCCGAGATGGCGAACCGCGTCGTCGACCGCGTCCTGCAAATTCATGGTGGTATGGGCTACATGAAGGATTCGCCCGTCGAGCGCGCGTATCGTGACGCGCGGATTCTGCGGATCTACGAAGGCACGAGCGAGGTGCAGCGGATGATCATCGCCGAGGAGTTACTCAAGGATTGATGGGTGCCAGGGTCCGGGTCGAGACGAAGGAGGCCGCGCCGGTAAGCGGAAAGCCGTGGACCCGGCACTACGATCCCGACGTTCCAGCGTCGCTCACCTATCCGCGCGTTCCGCTGCAAGCGATCCTCGACGACGCCGCCGAGAATCACCCGAACTCGATCGCCACGATCTTCTTCAACCGGAAGCGCTCGTACAAGAGCATCTCCGACGCCGCCTGGCGCTTCGCAAGCGGGCTGCGGCGGCTCGGCGTGAAGACGGGTGACCGCGTCGCGCTGGTCCTGCCGAACTCGCCGCAGTTCGTGATCGCCTTTTACGGGGCGCTCCGCGCGGGCGCGATTGTGGTTCCCTGCAACCCGCTCTACACAGCGCCCGAGCTCCACCATCAGCTCGCTGACTCGGGCGCGACCGTCGTTGTCGTCCTCTCGCGCCTCTACCCGGTCGTCAAGGCCGCGCGCTCGCTCGCTTCGCGCCCAGAGGCCCCTACCCGTGCCGCGGTCGAACACGTGATCGTCACGAACATCAAGGAGGAGATGCCGCCGGTCGTACGGTTTCTCTTCACACTCGCGAAGGAGAAGAAGGACGGCCACCGCCAGCAGTTCGCGGGCGATCCCGGTGCGATCTCTATGAGTCAGGTGCTTTCGGCCTCGTCCGATCCGTTCGACGCAGGCACCGGGCCCGATGACATCGCGGTCCTTCAGTACACCGGAGGCACGACGGGCGTGTCGAAAGGCGCGATGCTCTCGCACCGCGCGCTCGTCGCCAACACTCTGCAATGCCGTGCGTGGTTCACGAACCTCCGCGACGGCCAAGACGTCGCGATGGCGGTCATGCCCTTCTTCCACGTCTACGGGCTGACCGTGGTCATGAGCCTGGCGGTGCAGGGTGCTGTGGCGATGATCCTCGAGCCGCAGTTCGAGCTGGCGCGCGTCCTGAAGGACATCCAGCGGCATCGCCCGAAGCTCTTCTGTGGCGCGCCCCGTATCTACAACGCCATCAACAACTCGCCGCTCGCGACGAAATACGACCTGACCTCGATCGAGGCATGCATCTCGGGCTCCGCACCGCTGCTCATCGAGACGCATCGGAGGTTCGTCGAGCTCACCGGCTCTCGCCTCGTCGAGGGCTACGGCCTCACCGAGGCGGCTCCGGTCACGCACTGCAATCCGCTCTTCGGCGAGGGCAAGCAGAAGGTCGGCTCGATCGGCATCCCGTACCCCGACGTGGAGTCGAAGATCGTCGACGTCGAGACGGGCGAGCACGAGATGCCGCCGGGCGAACCCGGCGAGCTCATCCTGCGCGGGCCGCAGCTCATGGATGGCTACTACAAGCGGCCGGACGAGACGGCGCAGACCCTGCGGAACGGATGGCTCTACACCGGCGATATCGCGACGGCTGACCCCGACGGCTACGTCTCGATCGTCGATCGCAAGAAGGAGATGATCATCGTCTCCGGCTTCAACGTGTATCCGCGCGAGGTCGAGGAAGCGCTCGCCACGCATCCGGCGGTGATGGACGCGGCCGCGATCGGCATCCCGCACCCGATCAAGGGCGAAGAGGTCAAGGCCTTCGTCGTACTGAAACCCGGCGCGACCGCGACGGCCGATGAGATCCGCGCGCATTGCGAGAAGCACCTCGCGCCGTTCAAGCGCCCGAAGGAGATCGAGTTCCGCGACTCGCTGCCAAAGACACTCATCGGCAAGACCCTTCGTCGGCAGCTGGCGCAGGAGGAGAAGGCGAAGCGGAAGACTGCGGTCCCGGCATAAGCCGGGACGCTGGGGCGGCTAGCGCTTCGCGACGCTCGCGGTGATCACGAAGTAGTCGTTCACGATGCCGTCCAGGGTGTTGTAGACGACGCGCATCACGATGTTCACCGGCTCGATGGCCGCCGTCTGCATGTGCGGCAACGAGATGAGCTTTGCGCTCCAGATCGCTGCGTAACCCTGGTAGTTCATGGCCATAAGTTCGCACGGCAGGGCTCTCTCGCCATCGGTCGGAGAGGTGAGTTATCTCTCCCGCGCACGTACTCCCCCGCGCGCCGTACTCCCCCGCGCGAGTTAGTAGGGTTAGCCGCGATGGTCGAGCCGGACGTCGTCGTTGTTCCCGCTGGCGACGCGTTACTCGGTGATCCTCCACGGACGGAGCACGTAAATGTTTTTGCCATTGCGCGGAGGCCCGTGACGGTCGCTGCCTACGCGATGTTCGTCGACGCGACGCGCCACGGTCCCCCGACGGAGTGGGACAAGAAGCGGCGCGCGGCCGCTCGTGCGCTCGACGGCGTGTCCTGGGCGGACGCGGTCGCGTACTGTCGCTGGCTTACCGTGGGGACCGGCCGCATCTATCGCCTTCCCGACGAGCGCGAGTGGGAAAAGGCCGCGCGCATGCCCGGGACGCTCGAGGAGCTTGGTGCATTGCGCGAATGGACCAACAGCTGGCAGAACGGGGGCCGTGTGCTGCGGACCGGCGCCGACCCGGCCGCGCGCGTGTTCGTAGGCGATGACCTCGCGCGCGTCGGCTTCCGGATCGTCCGCGGGATGACCGGCCGCTAGTGGCGCGGGTCACCGGCGTCATCGTCGCGAGTGGCAACGGCTCGTCTGCGCTTCCGGTCGGCATGCGCGTTCTCGCTCGCGGCGGGTCGGCGCTCGACGCTGTCGAAGCGTGCGCGAAGGTCATCGAGGCCGACACGACCGATACGAGCGTGGGTCGCGGCGGGAAGCCGAATGTCCTCGGCGAGGTCGAGCTCGACGCGTCGATCATGGACGGCACCACGCATCGCAGCGGCGCCGTCGCCGCGCTCAAGGGCTACCTCCATCCGATCTCCGTCGCGCGTGCGGTGATGGAGCGCACGCCGCATGTCTTCATCGTCGGCGAGGGTGCGGAACGCTTGGCGCGCGAGATCGGCGCCAAGCGCGCGCAGAACCTCACGGCGTCGACCCGCAGGCTCTGGGTCGAGCGTCTAGCCAAGGTGGGAGAGACGCCGTCCAGCGTGCGTCGCCGCACCAAGCTCCTTCCCGTGGTCCGTAAGACCGTCCGCGAGGAGCGCGGGACCGTGAACTTCCTCGCCCTCGACCGCCGGGGCAACGTCGCCTCCGCGGTCACGACAAGCGGCTGGGCGTACAAGTACCCGGGCCGCGTCGGCGACTCGCCGGTGATCGGTGCGGGCAACTACTGCGACTCGCTAACAGGGGCCGCGGCGTGCACCGGATACGGCGAGCTCGCGATTCGGAACGTGACCGCCAAGACTGCCGTCGATCGACTCGCCGCGGGCATGCCCGTCGACCTGGTCGCCCGCGCCGCGATTGCCGACGCGAACGCGCTCGATGATGCGGCGGCCTTCAACATCGTGGTGCTTACCGCGAAGGGTCTGCATGCATCCGCGACGAATCGCGAAGGCCGCCGCTACGTGTGGATGACCGCCTCGATGCGCGAGCCGCAGCTCACGCCGCGCGTGATCGTGCGCGCCAGAGGCTCCACCCGATCCCGGTAAGCGGGACCGCGAAGATCGCGCCAGGCAGGCCGGCCAGCTCGACGCCGATCAAGACGGCAAGAAGCGCGGCGAGCGGATGCAGCCCGACGGCCTCACCCGAGATCCGTGGCACCAGCAGGTTGTTCTCGATCTGCTGGATCGCCACGGCGGCGAGGATCACCCAGAGGACGAGCGGGAATGGCTGCGTGAGCGCGACAAGGGCCGCGGCCGCGCCCGCGATGAGCGGCCCGACGATCGGCACGAGCTCGAGGATCCCGGCGAGCACACCGAGGAAAACGGCATACGGGACACCGAGGACCAGGTACGCGATCGCTGAAAGGGTGCCCACGATCAGGCCGAGGATGAGCTGACCGCGCACGTAGGAGCCGAAGACGCGCCGCGCTTCCAATTCCGCGCGCGCGGCGTCCGCACGGCGGTCGGCCGGGACGAGCTCGAGGAGCCAGCGCCGCACCGCAGGTCCGCTGGCGAGTAAGTAGATCCCGAGCACGAAGACGAACACGAGATCGACGAGACCTCCCGCAACGCGAAGCGCGGTCCGCGCCGCGATCTCCGACCACTCCGACGCCCGAGCGCCGATCTCTGCCCCAATGCGCTCGCGGACTTCCCCGGAGATCTGGAAACCGAGCACGTTGATGGGCTCGTCGCTCGACAGCATCTGCGCGTAGCGGGGCGCGGCCTCTGCGAGCTCCCGCGTCTCGCGGACGAGCGGCACGGCCAGAAGGGCGAGGCCGCCGATCACCACGACGATCGCGGCCGTGGCTCCCAGGGCGATCGCGAGCCCGCGTCGTCGGAGTCGCCGCTGCAGCAGCTCGACGAGCGGCGCGAGGAGGAACGCGACGATGACGCCGAACATGACGAGGAGGATCACTCGTGAGAGCGGGGAGAGGAGATTGAGGAGGAGCATGAAAGCGACGAGGACCAGCACGACCGCCAGCGCGCTCACCACGAAATAGCTGACCCACCACCGCTGGAGCGGTGGCCGCTCGGGCATCAGGAGGGCAGCTTCGGTGTCGCGATCGCCGCGAGGACTTCCTTGGTCTCGGGCCAGTGCGCGATCGCGACCGCCTCGGTCGGAGTGAGCCAGCGGTAGGAGTCGTGCTCCTCGTTGAGCACGGGCTCCCACCCCGGTGGGACCTCCACCGCGAAGTTCTCGACCGCGACCTCATCCACGTCGGCGAGATATTCGCTGCGCATCTCAGCGGGCACGCGGTAGGTCTGCCTCACTCCAACATCGCTGACGACGGCGTCGAGGCCGGTCTCCTCGCGGAGCTCGCGCGCCGCGGCTTCGGCAAACGTTTCGCCGTCCTCGACGACGCCCGCGACGACGTGCCAGTAATCCTCGATCGCCCGGTGGAGCATGAGGAAATGCTGGCCTCGCCGGATGATGACCGAGGTCTCACGAGCGGTTCTCAGAGCGCCGCAACCGCCGCCTGCAGCTTCGCGGTCGCCTCGCCAGCCGGAGTGCCCGCGGGGAAGAAGATCGGATCGCCGAAGACGACCTCGACGTCGCCGCGCCATCCGTTCGAGCGGGCGGCCTCCCACTTTCGGTCCATGTGATCGAGCACCGAGACCTTGCCGATCTTCAACTTCATCGGCACGACGGGCGTCGCGCCTTCGACCGCGATCAGGCCCGTCCCTGACTTGAAGGGCTGCATCGGTCCGCCGATCGTCAGCTTGCCTTCCGGATAGATGAGCACGGAGAACTGGCGATCGAGCCGCGCGCCGAGAAGCTCCAGGCTGCGCCGGATCGCGCCCTCGCGCGCGAGAGGGAATGCGTTCGCGAGGATCGACGACGCGAAACCGTTGAGCTTGTTGCCGAAGACATCGTCGGCGGCCGCGGCGACCGCGAGCTTCCAGCGCCACGACAGCGGGATCGCCATGAGGATGATCCCGTTGTCCCAGTGCAGACAGTGATTCGGCGCGAACATCACCGGCCCGCGCAGGCCGACGAGCTTTTCCTGGCCGGTGACCTTGACCTTGTAGAAGACATGCACGAGCGGATAGACGAGCGTCTGCTGCAGCAGCAGCCCGAATGAGCGCACCAGCGGGCTGAGCGGCCAGCCGTAGATGCCGGTGTCGCGCTTGACGTCGCGCGCCGACGCGACCATGCGCTCGAGGTCTGCGACGGTCGCGTTCGGCTCGACCGCGGCGTCGTCGATGTATGCGCCGAGCTCCTCTTCGATCGCGCCAAGAAGATCGACGCGCCCGAGGGAGTCGAGGCCAAGATCCGCCGACAAGGTCGCGCCGGGATGGACCGCGGCCGGCGGCAGGTTCGCGACCTGCGTGATGAGACGCTCCAGGTCGGTCAGCGTCCGCGTGGTGGCCTGATCGCCGGTCACGGCGCGCGCCTGATCGACGCGGCCCATCGTGAGGAGGTGCTCGACCACGAAGCGCTTCTTCACCTTCTGCGTCGGCGTCGTGGGGAACTCGTCCTCGGGCCAGATCGTCCAGCCACGGATCTGCTGGCTGCCCGAAAGCTTGACGTTGGTGTCGCGCACGATCGACGCGACCTGCTCCTTGTCCTTCACGAGGAAGACCCCGTGCACCTGGATTTCCTCACCAGGACGCTGCAGGCCGACGATCGTGGCGACCGCGGGACGCAGCGGCGTCGCGAGCGCCTCGATGCGCGGATCGGCCGCGAGCGCGTTCTCGATGTCCTCGGGATACACGTTCGTTCCGTCGGCGAGAACGATCATGTCCTTCTTGCGGCCGCGCAGCCACAGAAATCCGTCCTTGTCGATCTCCCCGAGATCGCCGGTGTGGTACCAGCCATCGGTATCGAGGACGGCACGTGTGGCCTCATCGTTCTCCCAGTACCCCTTGAAGACGTTGGGTCCGCGCGCGAGCACTTCGCCGTCGGCCGCGACCTTGATCTCGACGCCAGGTAGAGGTGTGCCCACAGAGCCGAGACGGTTCAGCTCGACGCGGTTGAAGGTGAGCCCGGGCGAGCATTCGGTCGTCCCGTAGCCCTGGATCACGTCGATGCCGAGCTCGCGCCACGACTCGCCGAGCGCCGGATCGAGGGCCGCCCCGCCCGAGATGATGTAGCGGAAGCGGCCGCCGAACTGACGGTGCACGCTGAAGAACACGAGGCGGCGTAGCGACATCGGCAAGTGTCGCGCGACACGACGCAGCTTTTCGAAGAGCTCCTTCTTGCCCTGCGCCTCCGCGCTGCGCTCGATCGCCAGCATCAGCGACTTCACGACGGCGGGCGTGATGAGCACCATCGAGACCTTGCGCTCCTTGAAGGTGCGCCGGACCACCGCAGGCTGACGGCTCGTCGGATAGATCACTGACGCGCCCGCGAGCAGCACCGTGAAGAAGCCACCCAGCTGCTCGAACATGTGCGACAGCGGGAGGAATGACAAGAGGCGCTGCTTCGGGCCGATGGGGAAGATCTGCGACGCGGCGACAGCGTTCGACAGGATGTTGCGATGGCTGAGCATCGCGCCCTTTGGATCGCCGGTGGTCCCCGAAGTAAAAACCACCTCCGCGAGATCGTCGCCGGTGAGCGCCGCCTTCTCGAGAGGCGTGCACTGGCGCGCCAGATCGGGGAGGACCTCCATCTGGTAGAGCGGCAGGCCGAGCGTTTGCGCCCGCGCCAGCGTTTGCGACGACACGATGGCGCCGCTGGCTCGCGTGCGCTCCGCGATCTTCTGGGCGAATTCGGCGGCGTAGTTCGCCTCGAGCGGCACCAGGATCGCGCCGACTCGCAACGCGGCGAGGAAGGCGATCCCGTACTCCGGCCGATTCACGCCCCAGATCAGGACGCGGTCGCCCTTCTTCATCCCGGTGTCCTTCAGGTACCTCGCGACACGTGGAACGACCTCACTTAGATCGCGATAGGTCCACGAGCGCGTGCGGAATCCAGGCCGGATCGTCAACGCGTCTTTCGTGCCGAACTTCCGAGCCGACTCCTCGAGGATGTCGTTGAGTGTCTCCACCCTTCCCCCCTAGCGCGCGAGCGCGCGAAGCGCCTCCCGGGCACCCTCCCGGTACGGTGCGTAGTGCGAGAACAGGATGGTCTCCACGTCAAGTTCTGCCAACCGGCCGATGGATTTGCGCGCCAGCGCCATGTCGTCCGTGAAGAACGCGTTCGGGAGCGTGACCTTGCCCTTCACGCGTTGCAGGAGGTCGCCGACGATGACGAATCGGTCACGCGGCGAGTAGAGGCAGACGCTTCCGGGGGTGTGGCCGGGCGTGTGGATGATGCGCAGGCCACCGAGGACCGGCAGCTCATCCCCTTCGTCGATCGGTTGCGCATGCGATGGCGCCCGCGTGAGGAGCGCGACGATCGGACCAGGCGAGAAGTTCGCGATCACCTCGCGGAACCGGATGCGGAGGCGCTCTGCGTCGGCCGGGTGAAGCAGGACCTCGGCGCCCGAAAGCGCCCCGATCTCGTGCACGCCGCCGATATGGTCCGGGTGACCGTGCGTGCAGACGATGCGGGTGATGTGCTCGAGCGAACGTCCGATCCGCGCCAGGTACGGCCGGAGGAGCCGCGCGGAGCCGGCGTGCCCGGCGTCGACGAGCGTGATCTCGTCGCCGTCGACGAGTAGATACGCCTGAGCGCCAATGAGCCGAACCACATGCACGTTTGGTAGGACTTCCATCACTCTTGATGCTAGGTGTCAGTGACGTGAAATACGTGTCCTAGGCGACGAACGTCCGCCAGAGCAGGTTCGCGACGCTCGCGACGAGCAGAACGACGATGACCTGCCGAAAACGGACCTGATCGAGGCGGCCGCGGATGGCGATGCCGGCCATGAGCGCGACGAGCATCGGAATGCACGCGATGACGCCGAGCGTCACGAGATCCGGAGTGAAGAGCCCGAGCGCGCCGTACGAGATGAGCTGCACTGCCGACGAGAGCTGGAAGACCGCGGCGAGCGTGATCACGTACTCGCGCGGCGGCAACTTCATCGCGTGAAAGAAGGAACCGATCACAGGACTCGAGATCGAGGTCGTTCCCTGCATGACTCCGCCGACAAATCCGACGACGGGTGTGAGAAGTTGCGCCCGGCGCGCACCTGGATCGCCGACGATCCGGTCACCGCGCGCGAGGAATAGCACGACCATCGTGGTGATCAGAATCGCGAAGGTCTTTTGATCCAGCCCCGCGAGAAGCAGCGCGCCCAACACCGTGCCCGCGGCATTCGCGACGATGAGCGGCACGAGCGTGCGCAGGTAGCCGAAGACGCGCCAGGACTGCAGCACGAGGAGCGTATTCGCGACGAAGATCGGGATCGTGATGATTACCACGGCCTGCTTTGGGCCGAACACCGACGCGAGGATCGGGGTGGCGATGAGCGGAAGTCCCATCGCCGTCGCGCCTTTCGCCAGTCCGGCGACGGTGAGGCCGACGACGAGGGTTAGGAGCTGGAGCGCGCCCAATCAGGCTCGCCGATGAGTGATGCCCAGTCCACCGGATGGAGCCGGTCGCTCGGGATGTAGCGACGCCCGGTCTTCGCGAGCGGACGGCCCTCGACGCGGACGATGTCGGCGGTGTGGTCGAACCCGGCGCCGTGCACGAGCGCGGAGCCCACGCCATACACGTCCACGGGAACGCGAAGCTCTTCGAAGCGGCGGATCTTCTGGGCGTCGAACCCGCCCGAGGCGACGATGCGCACATGGCGGTACCCGTTGCGGTCCAGGGCCTCGCGCAGCAGCTCGACGAGGCGCGGCGTGACTCCGCGAAGCTCTCCGTGGGCGACTCCTTCCTTCTCTTCCAATTCCCGCAGGATCGCGCGATCGACGAGCGACTCGCTTGTGTCGACGCGAACGCCCCACAAGCGCGCGCCCAGCGCATGGGCGACGCCGAGCGACGTGTTGACGACGTCATTGTTGAAGTCGACGAGGCTCGTGACGTTCACGTGTCCCTCGGGCGTTCCCTTGGAGGTCAGATGACCGACCGCGTCGGGCGAGCGGTTGATGTATTCGTCGAATTTCAGCGTCGCCACCGTCGTATCGCCGCCGTACGCCGCGATGAGCGCGTGGGGAACCGTACCGAGACCGGTCGAGCCCCACCATTCGCCCTGCTCGTCCGTGGAAACCGCGCTCGCGCCGCCGATATATGCCGCGTACCCCGAGCCGGCCTGGGCCTCATGCACCTGGTGGCGCGCGCCGAACATGATCACGGGCTTGCCACCCGCGGCCGCGACGACGTCGCGGGTGTTCGTCGCAACGCGCGTCCCCTCGGACAATGCGCCGAGGTAGAGGGTCTCGAGATGCGCGAACTCCGTGTACTCCCCTTCGATGTGCATCACCGGCTCGTATGGCTTCGCCGTCTCGCCGTCGTAGAGCGACGACACCCCGAGCTCCGCCCACGCCGGCTCCCACATCGAAGCAAGCTCTCGCGAGATCTCGAAGACCTCCCGCGCCACCGGCTCGTACGCGGCCCACTCGATCGCCGGGAGCAGCGTCCACGCCGTGTAGAGCCGGCGCTCGGCGCTGAGATAGCGGTCGAAGAGCGCGTCGGCACGCGTGCGGTCGCGGTAGTGACCGGTCCCGACGTGCAAAATCGCGAGCGTTTGGTCCGTTCCCACGACGACCGCGTCGGGGTGCTTCTGGAAGACCTGCATCGTGACGCGGTCGTGCCGCTGGTCGCGCTCGAGGATGAGCTTGGTGCGCGCGAAGTAGATGTCGCTCTTGTAGCCGGCGCGGATCTTCTCGATCGGTAGACGGAAGACGTGCGGCCGAAGGCGTTGGGTGACGATCACGGGTGGGGCCGTCGGGCGAGCAGGTCACGGATCCCCGGTCCGGTTTGGACACGCATCGCGACGCCGTTCCCGGCAAGCGCATCCCGGATCCTTTGAACCTGTTTTGGAGCGATGTTCGCGGGTAGGTCGTCGACGCTGAAGTACTCGGCGGCATCAGCCTCGTCGCTGGTGCCAGGCGTGCCGCTCGCGATCGTGCACTCAAAATTGAAGACGAGCTCGTCCGTCTCGGGCTTCCAGTAGAGGCCGGTCACACGTACAACCGAGGCCACGAGGCCGACCTCCTCTCGAACCTCGCGTACGACCGCGTCCCACGGTGCCTCTTCCGCTTCGACTCCGCCGCCGGGAAGGTTCCACGCGTCCATGTCTCGACGGTGACAGAGCAGCACGCGGCGCTGATCGTCGAGGATGACCGCAAATGCGCCCATTCGCATCAGAACATGCTCATGAGCATGCCGCCGTCGATCTGCAGCGACGTTCCAGT
>Ga0210382_10000712_pt1 | contig 11495 bp, 10 predicted proteins | sample PLMedo_FD_155452 | JGI IMG/M metagenome (GOLD analysis project Ga0210382, IMG submission 155452) | Groundwater sediment microbial communities from an aquifer in East River, Colorado, USA - PLM0_60_coex redo | ecosystem: Environmental > Terrestrial > Soil > Riparian zone | place: USA: East...
ACGAGCTCAATGCCCTGGGGACCCCGTCGGTGGTAAGCGGCGGCGGCGCACCGATACGGTTCGTGCCGCCCGCGGCCTCCGCCCAATACGAAGTCCGTATCTTCGAGACCGGAGAGGTGCAGACGCGCCCGGACAGCTGGCACGATCTGTTCAACGCGCTCGTGTGGCTCGCGTTTCCGAGAACCAAGGCGGTTCTGAACCGCCACCACTACGAACAGATCAAGTCGCGCGTGGGCGAGCGGCAAAGAGGCACCGTCCGCGACGTGCTGACACTGTTCGACGAAGGCGGGATCGTCGTCGCCGCGGCGGACGCGGAGTTATCGTGTCTATTGCGCGAATTCAGGTGGAAGGAGCTGTTCTGGAAGCGCCGTACGGAAGTACGTCGCTCCATGCGCTTCTACGTGTTTGGCCACGCGATCTACGAAAAAGCGCTCGAACCTTACAAGGGCGTGACGGCAAAGGCCCTGATCCTGGATGCTGCACCGGGTCTGCTCGATGCGCCGATCGAGCGGCAACTCGCGGAGCTGGACGCGCGCGCCGCGGAGTATTTCTCCGGGACGCGGGCCCTCGCCTCGACCCGCAACCTGTCGCCGCTGCCGATTCTCGGGATTCCCGGCTGGGAGCCGGCCAACGCCTCCGAGGAATATTACGACGACCCCTCGCAATTCCGGCCCCGCCGCTCGCCCTGAGCGAAGGGAGGGTCGGCTTGCTACGGAAATGCAGGAATGGTGGGCTCGATGCCGTGTGCCATCGCTTCCGGATGGCGACGGCTGACCAGTTCCCGCAGCTCTTCAACTCGCGACGTCGGCACGTCCACCATCAACAAGATCTTGCCTGCGTCGATGTCCTTCTGGAAAGGCTTCAGCCGCGTGTTCGGCACCGACATCGCGACGAGGCTCGCAGCCCAGGCGCCGAAGATCGCGCCGATGACGGTGCCGATCAGCACCGTGACAAGCTGCAGTGTGACTCCTTCGGGCGGAGTCAGATAGATGTAGATGCCGATCAGGAACCCCCCCAGGCCGCCGATCACGAACCCGAGCTCGGCGCCGTGCACGGCGTCCGACTTCTGAAGGGCGTTCGCCTCATGCAGCTCGCCCAGGGACATTCCTCGTCTGGCGAGGAAATGCATGTGCCCATCTTCGACCCGCGCGAGCAGCAGATCGTTGGCCGTTTGGATGGCGCTGCCCAGATCGGGCAGCAGGAAGTACATTCTGCGTCTCATGCTCGTTCTCCTCTCCGAAACACGACTCGCCGATGGTTCTTACAGCGCGGCACTCCCGAAGTCAAGCCGTCCGTGTCGCGATGCGGTAAAATCGCCGCCGAAGCTGGCCAGACAGTCGCTGGCAAATGTTTCAGCTGCCAGAGGAAAGTCCGGGCTCCACAGAGCAGGGTGCTGGGTAACGCCCAGGCGCCGCAAGGCGACGAAGAGGGCCACAGAGACGAGTCGTGACGCGTGGTCGATAAGACTGCGCGTTGCGGGTGAAACGAGGCAACCTCCACCCGGAGCAACATCAAATAGGCGGACGACGACGTGGCTCGCCGAGTCCGCGGGTAGATGGCTCGAGCCTCGGGGCAACCCGGGGCCTAGAGGAATGACTGTCCAAGACAGAACCCGGCTTATCGGCCAGCTTCACTTCTTCCTTCGCGTCGGTCGACCGGCGGACGCGCCAAAAAAAAGGGGCGGGTAACCCCGCCCCGTCGCGTTTGAAACCGGGTTCTTAGTTGCCCGGCAGGAGCTGGACGCAGCGCCCTAACAGCGTTTCGGAGCCGATCGGTTCCGGGTCCGCGAACCGAACCGAAATCCACGGATTGCCCCCGACGCCGCCCAACACCGGTTGCTTGGGGAACGAAAACGCAAACCCGTTCGAGAAGAGCGTCACTTCCGCCATCGCGACCGCCTCGTGCGGCGCCCCCGCCGTTCTCTGGTTCCTGAAGATGATCCGCGCCTTGACGCCCGGCGACACGCTCATCGAGCCGCTCACGTTGATATGAGGCCCGGGGTTGTTGGTGCAGTCGAGGGTTTCGATGATGGCCTGCCCGACGACCGAAGCGCTGAAGTCGATGCTCGGCGCAAAAGCTCCCTGAACGCAGCGACCGAGGAGCACTTCGCCGCTCAGCGGCTTGCCGTTGGTATCGACGAGCTGGATCGAGATCCACGGATTGCCGCCCACGCCGGTGCCCGTGCCGTCCGTGAACGGATGCGAGGGCTGCTTGGGAATCCTGACCGTCGTGCCTGCAGTCACGCCGGCAACGGTCTCAATGTCCTCCACAAGCGTATGAACGTCCTTGTTGATGTTGTTTCTGAAGATCATCTGTACGTTCATTCCACCGAGAGTCACCGCCCCCTCGAAGTTGATCCACGGCCCGGGGGAGTTTTCGCAGTCGAAGGTGGACACCGTTGCCTGCAGGTTCATCGGCTCCGAGAGGCTTGTCGTAACCATCTGCAGCGCGCGGGCCGCGGGGGCCAGCATCAGACTCATTACGCCCGCCAACAGCGCAAGCCCCTTCAGGTAGGTCGAGCTCATGCTTAATCTCCTCTTCAACCAAAGAATGTTTGTGCTTGAGTCAAGTTTCATCGTTATCTCCATTTGTGATTGACAAACGTTCACTGCCTGCGACGCGCCCCTCTGCCGGCGCCGGCCCAGACCTTATCCGGCAAAGGGGCGCGCTCAGGGATGGCGGCGGTGCGCGAGGCAAATACGCAGCGTTCTTACCTCCCTGGACGCCGGGCCATCACCCACAGACACGTAAATGAAGCCCGCAAGGTTCCCTGCCTTGCATGGTCCGGTCAGCGCGTCCTCTTTTAACGGAACCGCAACATAACTCTGGTGGGGCGCCCCAAAAAAAGGGGCGAGTAAGCCCGCCCCGTGTTACCGGATGACGACGAAGGTTTGTGCCGTCTTCAGCGCGCGGCGCGCCGGACCCACTCCGTGATCGCCGCGAGGATCTCGGGCGAGTCGCCGAGCGCAGGCGTCACGCGGAACTCGGTCTTCGCGTGGCGTTTGCGGATCCTTGCCACCATCGCCGGCAGCTCGCGTTTCAGGTGCGCGCCTTGCGCGAGAAACAGCGGGACGATGATCACGGTCTCGATTCTCTTGCCGGCGAGCCGTGCTGCTACCTCGTCGAGGGAGGGCGACATGAATTCGAGGAAGGCGAGCTCAACCTGCGTCCCGGCCGCGCGCAGCCGGTCGCGGATGCCCTCGAACGGCCGCGCCCACTCGGGCTCGCGCGCGCCGTGGGCGAAGAGGATGATTCCGCTGGAAGACATTGGTTACTCGATCTAGGCTCTTCGCCCCCAGCTTAGACGGCGGGCAGCATCTCGGTCAAAGCTCACCCAGGCGCGCACCAATTCTAGGCGAACGCGCGTCCGGATGCCCTAAAGTGCTGCGCCGCGCGCGCACCGATCGCTGTCCGCCTCTCCTCAATCCGGTGCGGCCGATCCCGCTTGCGCGAATATCGGCGCGTTTCGATCGTAGTTTTGCACCGGCCGGGTGCGAAAATTTCGTGCCGCGCCCCGCAATGACGCCTGCGTCGCAGATGGCACGGCGTTTGCGAGAGTTCTCCCGACGGCCAAGCTTTGGGCCCCAGCAAAAGGAGAGAATCCAAAATGTACGCCGAAACCATCGACGGGTTCACGAAAGTCGCGGAGAAGAAGCTCGCGGCGATGCGCCGCCATCCAGGCGGTTTCCTCGTCTCCAGCATGCTCGCCGGCGCCTATGTCGGCATGGGGATTCTTTTGATCTTCACGCTCGGCAATCAGGTACCGGTCGAGCTTCAAAAGCTCATCATGGGCGCCTCTTTCGGCATCGCGCTGACGTTGGTGGTCATCGCGGGCGCAGAGCTGTTTACCGGCCATACCATGTTCATGGCGCTGCGCGGCTACGGTGGCGCAGGCTCGGTGGGCGACATCGCCGCCTCCTGGGGAATGACCTGGATCGGCAACCTCGTTGGATCGCTGGCGCTCGTGTGGCTCTTCGCGCTGGGCGGGGGCGGCGGTCTGCTCTCGGCGCCGGACACTCTGGTGATGAAGGTTGCGGCCGCCAAGATGAACGGCTCGGCCGTCGCCCTGTTCGCTCGCGCGATCCTGTGCAACTGGCTCGTGTGCCTCGCGATCTGGATGTCGGCGCGCGTCGACTCGGATTCGGCGAAGTGCATCGTGATTTTCTGGTGTCTGTTTGCCTTTATCGCAAACGGCTTCGAGCACAGCGTCGCCAACATGACCCTGCTCGGGCTGGCGCTCGCCGGAAATCATCCCGAAACCGTTTCGATCGCGGGCTTCGCCTGGAATCTCGCCTGGGTCACGCTCGGCAACATCGTCGGCGGTGCAATCTTCGTCGCCGGTGCCTATTACGTCTCAACGCACGGTTTCCCGCAAACGACGCGCGCGAGCGGCGCGGTCACGGCTCCGACCGACGAGAAACGGAGCAGCCAAGCGGATGCAGCCTGATGCAGTGAGCGCCGATTTCACCGCGGAGCAGAAGCAATATCTGGAAGGTCTCGGTCGAGGCCTTGCAGTCGCGCGTGCAGCGCAGCCCGCAGGAGCCCCGGCCGAACCCACAGGGCCGGAGCGCATTCATTTCGTGGCGCAGAACCGCGTGCTCGCCGCGGGAGGAAAGCTTTCCAAGGAAGAGGAAGCGAAACGCGCGAAGCCCCCGTTCGACATGTGGGACGAGATCGCAGCGAGCGCCGCGAAGGGCGAATTCCCGAAGGGCACCGACGTCTTCCTGTACAAATTCCACGGCTTGTTCTACGTGGCGCCCGCGCAAAACGCCTTCATGTGCCGGCTGCGCAACCCCAACGGCATCATCGATGCCCGCAAATTTCGCGCCGTCGCCGCCATCGCAGAGGATTTCGGCGGCGGCTACGCGCACGTCACGACGCGCGCCAACCTGCAGATCCGCGAGATCGCGCCGCAGAACGCCCTGCGGGTGCTCGCGGGGATCGCCGACGCGGGCCTGACTTCACGCGGCGCGGGCGCGGACAACATCCGCAACATCACCGGCAACCCGACCGCTGGCGTCGATCCGCAGGAGCTCATCGACACGCGACCGCTCGGGCTCGCGCTTTATCACACGATACTCAACCACCGCGAGCTCTACGGACTGCCGCGCAAGTTCAACATCGCCTTCGACGGCGGCGGCGCGGTCGCCTCGCTTGAGGACACGAACGACATCGGCTTCAGCGCCGTTCGCGTCGCGCCGGGCAAGGGCGTTCCGGAGGGGGTGTTCTTCCGTGTCGCGGTCGGCGGTGTCACCGGACACGGCGATTTCGCCCGCGACCTCGGCGTCGTCATCGCGCCGGAGCTGTGCGTGCCGGTGGCCGTGGCGATCGTGCGCGTCTTCATCGACGAGGGCGACCGCACCGACCGCAAGCGCGCGCGCCTCAAGTACGTGCTCGATCGCATGGGCCTCGCGCAGTTTCTCGCGGAAATGGAAAAGCGCCTGCCGAGGCCGCTTGCGCGGCTGCCGCTTGCCGAGTGCGAGCCGCGCCTGCCGCTCGCGCGCGGAGCGCACGTCGGCTTCCATCCGCAGAAGCAGCCGGAACGCGTGTATTGCGGCGTGGGGTTGCCGGTCGGAAAGATGACCGCGGCGCAGATGAGCGGCGTTGCCGATATCGCCGAGCGCTTCGGCAGCGGCACGATTCGCCTGACCGCGTGGCAGAACCTGATCGTCTCGGATATCGCCGAGGACGCGCGGGATGCCGTGACCGCGGCGCTCGCCGGGATCGGGTTGAGCGCAGACGCTTCGCCGGTCCGTGCGGGCCTCGTCGCTTGCACCGGAAACACCGGCTGCAAGTTTTCCCTGAGCGATACCAAACGCCACGGATTGGCGATCGCCGAATATCTGGACTCGCGTTTGAGCCTCGATACGCCGCTCAACATCCACCTGACCGGCTGCCCGAATTCCTGCGCCCAGCACAGGATCGGCGACATCGGGCTCCTTGCCGCAAAGGTCGCAGCGGGCGAGTCGGAGGTCGAGGGCTATCACCTGTACGCGGGCGGCGGCTTCGGCGAACTGCGCGGGCTGGGGCGCGAGGTCCTGCGCGACATCCCTGCCGACGAGGTGCCGATCGTGCTCGAGCGGCTGCTGCGCGCGTATCTCGAAGCGCGCGCCTCGAAGGAAGAAACTTTCCAGGCATTCGCGAAGCGCAACACTCCTGAAGCGCTGCGCGCGCTTGCGCAGGCTCGCGTTCCCGAGGTCACGTAAATGCAGGTTTTCCTGCCCGACAACGCCCCCTTTACCGAGGCGCAGCGCGCGTGGCTGAACGGATTTGTCGCCGGACTCTTCGGTGCCGAGCGTGCCTTGGCGACGCCGGATGCGCAAATTCCGGTGCCTGCGGCTGCGCTGCAAGGCGAAGATTTCCCGTGGCACGACCCGACGCTTGCACTCGACGAGCGCATGAAGCTCGCCGCGAACCGTCCGTTCGAGCGCCGGCTGATGGCGGCGATGGGCCAGCTCGACTGCGGCCAGTGCGGTTACCTGTGCAAGACCTACGCGGAGGCGATCGCGGGCGGAGACGAAGCCGACCTCGGCAAGTGCGTTCCCGGAGGGCGGGTCACGGCGAAGAAGCTGAAAGAGCTGCTCGCGCAGCGACCGCCCGCTCCCGTCGCCGCGCAGCCGGCCTCTGGGGCCGTGCCGAGGGCCGCGGTCGAGCGCGGCTATGGCCGCGACGCGCCCGTGCCCGCGAGCCTTGCGTCGAGCACGCTGCTCACCGCGCCGGGCGCGGAGCGCGAAGTCCGCCACGTCGTGCTCGAGCTGGGCGATTCGAGTCTCGTGTACGAGCCGGGCGACTCGCTCGGCATCTGGCCGCACAACAATCCGGACGAGGTGGAGCTGCTGATCGCGATCCTGCGGGCCAAGGGCTCGGAAGCGGTGACGCTTCCCGACGGCGCGGTCGTCTCTGCGCGCGAGGCGCTCGGCCGCGAATGCAATCTGCGCATGCCGAGCGACTCGCTCTACGCGCTCCTCGCGCGAGAGGCCAAGGACGAAGCGGACCGCTTCCGGCTCTCGAAGCTCGCCGATGACGACACGCAGGCCGAAGCGCTCGGCGTGCACGACGTGCTCGACGCCCTGCTCGAATTCTCGTCCGCGCGTCCGAGCATCGGCGAATTCGTCGCGGCGCTCGGCCGCATGCAACCGCGGCTCTATTCGATCGCGTGCTCGCAAAAGCGGCATCCGCGCGAAGCGCACCTGACGGTGAGCGTGCTGCGCTATGAGAAGAACGACCGGGCCTATCAGGGAACCGGGTCGGCCTTCCTCTCCGAGCACTTGCGGCCCGGGCGCAGCGTTTCGGTGTTCGTACAGCGCGCGCACGGCTTCCGGCTGCCCGCAGATCTCGCCGCGCAAGTCATCATGCTCGGCCCGGGGACCGGGATCGCGCCGTTCCGCGCCTTTTTGCAGGAGCGCGCCGCCGCCGGTGCCGCTGGCCGCAACTGGTTGTTTTTCGGCAACCAGCGGCGCGAAGCGGACTTCCTCTACCGGGCCGAGCTAGAGGAATTCGCACAAAAGGGCCTGCTCAACCGCATGGATCTTGCGTTCTCCCGCGATCAGACCCACAAAGTGTACGTTCAGCACAAGATGCTCGAGGCTGCGCAGGAGCTGTGGCGCTGGCTCGCGAACGGCGCTTACCTCTATGTTTGCGGGGACGCGACACGGATGGCGGGCGACGTGGATCTCGCGCTGCAGCAGGTTGCGATCAAGGAGGGCGGAATGGACGCCGCCGCGGCGAAGCGCTTCCTACAGGATCTCGCTCGCGCCGGAAGGTACCAACGCGACGTGTACTAGGCAGCGGGGGGATTGCGGCCTCGAGCGCGGCGATTTCCCCGAGCACCCGCTCGTTCCCGGTGAAGATCGAGAACGGGGAGCTGCTCCTGCAGTTGCCGGACTAAGGCGAGTTCCAGCGCTTGACCAGGCTCGCCCGGCGAGGGCATGATTTGGCGGATCCTCGTTGCGGGGGCCGCCTGGATTTGCCCATGTCGTCAGTAACCCGCATCAAGCAACAAAAACGGACCATCGTTGATCGGCATATCGAAGCTGACAACGTCAGGGGATTTGCGCAGGTTCTTACGACCTTGGCGCCTCTTGCGGCCCTTTGGTATGCCGCTGCGCTGAGTGCCGGCGTCTCCTACTGGCTGACCGCCGGCGTGACCTTGTCGATGAGTTTGTTCGTGCTGCGTGCTTTCTTGCTGATGCACGATTGTGGTCATGGGAGTTTGTTTCGCACCGCTAGTCTCAACAAGGCATTCGGATTCATCTTCGGCGTGGTGTGGGGCATGCCGCAGTATGTCTGGTCGCAGCATCATGCCTATCACCATGCGACCAACGGCAATTGGGCTAAATACAGCGGACCCCTGGCTATCGTGCCGGTCCAGGAATATGCCGCCATGACCGACCGGCAGCAGCGCAGATATCAACGCGCGCGCAGCATCTGGCTGGCCCCTCTTGCGGGATTCTTGTACGTGATTTGGAACCCCCGCCTTACCTGGCTGAAGGGCAGCATCGGCCTCGCCGGTCACATCCTCAAAAGGAAGATCGCCCAGCCCGGCATATCCATCAAGGCGCATGCGGCTGAATTCAAAACGCCCTATTGGGCTTCCGCTCAGGAATACTGGCATATGTTCTGGAACAACGTCGTGCTGTCGAGCGCCTGGGCGCTGATGTCCTGGATTGTCGAACCCACGCTGTTTTTTGCCGTGTACGTAACCAGCACATCGTTGGCCGGAGGAGCGGGGCTGGTGCTGTTTACGGTGCAGCATAATTTCGAGCACTCGTATGGGAGCAACGACGAAAGTTGGGACTATGTTACGGCGGCGATACAGGGCACCAGTTTTCTGGTCTTGCCGCGCTGGCTGAATTGGTTCACCGTGGATATCGCCTACCATCACGTTCACCACCTGTCCGCCAGAATTCCCAACTACTGCTTGGCTGAATGCCATGACGAAAACCAAGATCTGTTTTCGGACGTTACCCGCATCCGGCTATCCGGCGTTCCCAAAGCGTTGAAGTACATCCTGTGGGACACTCGCCGCCGCCGGCTGATTTCCGTGGCCGAGTACCAGCAACAAAAAGACAGTTACGCATGAGCTTCCACCCCTGCCATACGGCTCGGTCTCGGAGCCCTCCGGAGGTCTCTCGGCCCCGCTGACCACGCGGGGCTCGGGAACATCGGGGATAATGCCGCCATGAACGGGTCCCAACCGATTTCCCCCCGCCAGCGCCTGCAGGAGCTGCTCGCGATACCGGAGGGGCAGCGTACCGACGCTCAATGGGACGAGCTCAACGAGCTTGAAATCAAGCTCGCTTCGGGCAATCGCCAGGACGCTCCGGAGCAGGGCGCCCGGCGGAACGCCCCGACCACCCCCGGCAATCCACGGCCCGGCGGCGGCCCGCACGGCAAGAATCGAGGCGGGTTCGGCAAACAATCCAGGCGCCGGCGCTGAGTTCGCCGGCAGGCCGGCTCTCTTGGACAGGGAGCCGGCTTCGGTACGAAACTCCGGCCCACCAGCCATCGCCGTTTCCATGCAGACCATCATCTCCGTCACGAACCTCTCCAAAACCTACGCCTCCGGCCTTCAGGCGCTCGGGAACATCAACCTGGACATCCGCCGCGGAGAGATCTTCGCGCTGCTCGGCCCCAACGGAGCGGGGAAGACGACGCTGATCGGCATCATCTGCGGGATCGTCAACCCGAGCGAAGGCAGCATTCGGGTGGACGGTCACGATATCGTCGCCGACTATCGCGCCGCGCGCTCCATGATCGGCCTCGTGCCGCAGGAGCTGACGACCGATGCATTCGAAACCGTGTGGGCGACGGTGTCCTTCAGCCGCGGCCTGTTCGGCAAGCCCGCCGACCCCGCGCACATCGAGAAGGTGCTCAAGGACCTGTCCTTGTGGGCGAGGAAGGACAGCAAGGTCATGACGCTTTCGGGCGGCATGAAACGCCGCCTGCTCATCGCCAAGGCGCTGTCGCACGAGCCGCGGATCCTCTTTCTCGACGAGCCGACGGCGGGCGTCGACGTCGTGCTGAGGCAGGATATGTGGAAGCTGGTGCGCTCGCTCCAGGCCTCCGGGGTCACGATCATACTGACTACGCACTACATCGACGAGGCCGAGGAGATGGCGGACCGCGTCGGCGTGATCAGCAAGGGCGAGATCATCCTGGTGGAGGAAAAAGCGGAGCTGATGCGCAAGCTCGGCAGGAAACAATTGACGCTGCATCTGGAGAAAACGCTGGAGCGCATCCCGCCCGGGCTGTCCGCGTACAACCTGGAGCTCTCGGGCAAGGGCAGCGAATTGACCTATACATTCGACGAGCGGGGCGATCGGACCGGCATCACGGCGCTGTTGCAGGACCTCACCGCAGCAGGCATCCGCTTCAAGGATCTGCAGACGACGCAAAGCTCGCTCGAAGACATCTTCGTCACCCTGGTGAGCGACAGAAAATGAGCGTCATGAACGTCTACGCGATACGCGCGATCTACAAGTTCGAGATGGCGCGCACCCGGCGCACCTTGATGCAGAGCATCGTCTCGCCGGTGATCTCGACGGCCTTGTACTTCGTCGTCTTCGGCGCGGCAATCGGTGGGCGCATCCCCGAGGTCGAGGGCGTCAGCTACGGCGCCTTCATCGTGCCGGGGCTCGTCATGCTGTCCCTCCTGACGCAGAGCATCTCCAATGCCTCGTTCGGCATCTACTTCCCGAAGTTCGTGGGGACCATCTACGAGCTGCTGTCGGCGCCCGTGTCCTATTTCGAGATCGTGGTGAGCTACGTGGGAGCGGCGGCGACCAAATCGGTCGTCCTCGGCCTCATCATCCTGGCGACGGCGGCGCTGCTGGTGCCGCTCAGGATCGAGCATCCCTTCTGGATGATCCTGTTCCTCGTGCTGACCTCGGTCACCTTCAGCCTCATCGGCTTCATCATCGGCATCTGGGCGGATGGTTTCGAGAAGCTCCAGGCGATCCCGCTTCTGATCATCACGCCGCTGACCTTTCTCGGCGGCAGCTTCTACTCAATCGACATGCTGCCGCCCTTCTGGAAGACGGTCTCGCTCTTCAACCCCGTGGTCTACCTTGTGAGCGGATTCCGCTGGAGCTTCTACGGCCTCGCCGACGTGGGCGTCGGCGTGAGCCTCGCCATGACCGTCGCGTTTCTCGCGGTGTCACTCGCGGTCGTGGCGTGGATCTTCAGGACCGGGTATCGGCTGAAGAATTGAAATCGCAAACCTTGACAAACGGATCGTCTGTATTTAACCTACTGGTTAAATGCAGCCCGACCGCCTCAGCGCCACGTTCGCCGCCCTCGCCGATCCCACGCGGCGGGCGATCCTCGCGCGCCTCGCCTCGGGCGAAACTTCGGTCCTGAGGCTGGCCGAGCCCTTCGACATCAGCCTGCCCGCCGTATCCAGACACCTCAAGGTGCTCGAGCGCGCGGGCCTGATCGAGCGCGGGCGCGAGGCGCAGTGGCGGCCCTGCCGACTCCAGGCGAATCCACTCAAG
>Ga0210382_10000713_pt1 | contig 11486 bp, 13 predicted proteins | sample PLMedo_FD_155452 | JGI IMG/M metagenome (GOLD analysis project Ga0210382, IMG submission 155452) | Groundwater sediment microbial communities from an aquifer in East River, Colorado, USA - PLM0_60_coex redo | ecosystem: Environmental > Terrestrial > Soil > Riparian zone | place: USA: East...
GACGATCGCGACCAGGATGAGCGGGAACGTGACGATCGGATGCATCGAGGTGACCCACTCGACGAGACGTTGCCGGAAGAAAGCCGCGGTGTAGGGCGGGGGGAGCGCCGCGTCCTTCAGCAGTTCGGGGCCTCCCGGACCCCAGATCCCGACGACCCAGAGCGCGAGCCCGGTGATGATCCCGAAGCCTGTCGAAAGCAAGAGCGGTCCGTCCGATCGCATCGCCGAGCCGAGCCGGAACCGGCTGCTGACGAGGTGCGTTGCCCAGACGGCGATCAACGACATACCGAACAGGACGCAGGTGGTCGGATGCGTGAACGCCGCCGCCATCCCGATCAGGAAGATCGCGACCCGAGCTCCCCACGAGGTCCGCGCGGCGTCCGCGAACGCGACGATCAGGGAGAGAAGGAACAGGACGGTGATGTTGTCGAGGTAGCCGACGTACGGAGTCGTGAGGAACAGGCCGGCCGTGGCGAGCATCGTGAGCAGGACGACGAGCGCGTCACGTCTGCTTCGGAACGCTCCTGCGCCGAGCGCGAGACCGGTCAGGATCGGGATCCCGAGCATCAGGAACGCGCTGAAGCTGTAGTTGCTGATCCCCGCGACCCGCTGCAGAAGCGCGCCGGCCAACGGCACCGCCACTCGGTATCCGCCCGAGAAGAGGTTGTCGGGCCCCCAGCCACCGGCGATCGATCCCGGGTCGTCTTCCAGGATGACGCTCGCTCGCCACGTGTACCACGCGGGATCTCGCGTCGGCGCCGACAGCGACGAGTCGGCGATGAAACGCCAGCCGAGGACGAGGAGAAGGACGAGCGCGAAGCCGACGATCACCCACCACGAGCCGAGCCGGCTCGGAGTGGGGAGAGGCGGCACCGCATGCTCGTCGGCCTGTGATGTGCGGGTGAGCGTCACGATCCTCCCGTGGAACGAAGCGCGTTGGCTGCGGCAGTCCCAGAGGATAGTTCTAGGCGCAGCTGCGGCACCGCCCGATCAGGTCGAGCCTGTGACCCACCGACGCGAAACCGGCGCCTTTCGCGAGACGGTCGAACGTTCGCCCGATCGACCGCTCCACGTCCGCCGGGATCGCGACATCTTCGATCCGTCCGCAGTTGGAACACACGAGATGGTGATGATGCTCCGTGAGGCCTTCGTCGAGCTCGAAGCGGGCGAAGTCATCGTCCGTGATGACACGGCGGATCACACCAGCTTGCTCGAGCACCGCCAGGTTCCGATAGGCAGAGCTCTGTGGGACCGTCCGCCTTCCGACGAGGAGATCCCCGATCGACACCGGCCCTCGTGCCCGCACGAGCGCATCCACCAGCGCGCGCCGGTTCGGTGTATACCGCTGACCGACGAGATGGAGCCGCCCTTCGACCGTCTCATGAAGCTCGCGGGCCCCGGAGGTCATCGTTCGGGCACCTCCATCGTCAATCCTCCCGGGATCGTGTGCCGCAGGAGTGCGACGACCAGGAAGACGAGTGCCGCCACCAGGACGATGGCACCACCGGGTGCGAGGCCCCAGAGTCTCGCCGATGTCAGCCCCGCGATGACCGAGCCTACGCCGACGCCAACCGCGATCCGCAGCGTGCCGTTGAACGACCGACCGAGGAGCTGACCCGTGGCCACGGGCAGGACCATGAGCGCAGCGATCAGCAGGATGCCCACGATCTGCATCGCGGCGACCACCGCGACCGCGGTGAGCACGGCGAGCAGCGCGTTCATGGCTCTCACCGGGAGCCCCACGACGCTGGACCAGTCCTCGTCCGTCACCACCGCGAACAACACCCGCCGCAGAGCGATCACGAGTCCGACGACGACGACGCCCAGCGCGAGGATCACCGCCATCTCCGTACCGTCGACGGTGAGCGGCTGACCGAACAGGAATCCGAGGATGCTCGTGCCGAGGCCACCCTGCGCGCTCGCGAGCACCGTGCCGAGCGCGATACCCGAGTAGAAGAACAACGCCAGAGCGAGATCGCCGCCTGCCTTCCTGCGAGCCCGCAGCCATTCGATCCCGAGTGCTCCACCCACCGCGAACGTGAGGGCGGTCCAGACCGGGTAGATCCCGGCGAGGAGGCCGGCTCCCACGCCAGCGAACGCGATGTGACCGATCCCGTCACCGATCAGCGACATCCGCTTCTGAACCAGGAACGTGCCGATCAACGGAGCGAACACGCCGACGACGAGTCCCGCCGCCAGAGCTCGCTGCATAAACGTCAGCTCGAAAGGAAAGGGCAATGGCAAAGCGGCGATCACCGCAACCCCTCCAGCCACAGGGGGAGGTCCTCCTGATGGATCCCGAGGGAGACGCCCTCGTCGACCAATCGCGCCGGTGGTCCGTCGAACAGCACCCGCCGCTTCAAGACGACGACACGATCGATGACGTCGGCGACAGCAGACAGCTCGTGGGAAACGAGCAACACGCCTGCACCGTGCTCTCCGATCAAGTGGACAAGTGAATCGCGGAATCGCCGCTGGGACTCCGCGTCGATGCCGGCGATCGGCTCGTCCAAGACCAAGAGTTCGGGCTCACTCGCGAAAGCCCGAGCGATGAACACGCGTTGTTGCTGTCCTCCGGAGAGCTGGGTGATCGGATGATCCGCCAGATCGTCGAGGCCGACGGATTCGAGCGCATGGCCGACGGCGTCGACGTCCGCACTCCGGAGGGGCCGCCACCAGCCACGGCGCGCGAGGCGCCCGGTCATGACGATCTCGCGGACGGTCGCCGGCACGTCAGGGGCGAGCGTCGGTCGCTGCGGCACGTATCCGATCCGCCAGCGATCGACGACCTCGCTGGAGGGACGACCAAGCAGCCGGACGGATCCCCGCGACGGGCGGAGCGCACCCAGCAGCACGCGAAGCAAGGTCGACTTGCCAGAACCGTTGGGACCGACCAGAGCCACGAACTCTCCCCGGCTGACCGTCAGATCGACATCGTCGACGACCGGGGTCGAGCCGTAGGCATATGAGAGACCACGGGCCTCGATCAGCGGCTCACCGATGATGGCGTCAGGGACAGCGGAGTGCGACACGGAGCGCATCCAGATCCTCCCGCATCAATGAGAGATAGTCCTCGCCGGCGGAGGCCTCTTCCTTCGTCAGTCCTTCGATCGTGAACAGCACCTTCGTCTTCACGCCCGCTTCCGCCGCGAGGGTATCGGCGACATCGGGGGAGACCAATTCTTCCGTGAAGATCGTGGTCACACCTTCTCGCTCGACGAGCGACACCAACTCGGCCAGGCGTTTGGGGCTCGGTTCCACCTCGGGTGCCAGTCCCGCGATCGCCTCTTGATGGAGTCCGTACGCGTCGGCAAGGTACCCGAAGGCGGCGTGCGTCGTGACGATGACATCGTGCTCACATCCACTGAGACCGGTCCTGAAGTCGCTGTCGAGATCGGCCAGGTCGGAGCGGAGATCTCTCACCGCACCCGAGACATCGCACGAGTCGGGGATCTTGGCCTTTTCGAGTACGTCGCCGGTCGCGGCCACGATGTCCGCGAAGCGGCCCGGGTCGAGCCAGACGTGCGGATCGATGTCGAGCCCCTCGTTCGCATGCTCGCCCGATGACGGCGCGGTCGACACTACGGAGAGCACGTCAAGCGTCTGGCCCTCGGCGTCCCCGACTGCGTCTCCGACCGCCGGTTGGAATCCACCTCCGAGATAGAGCACGACGTCTGCGGTCGCGATCGCCTCGACGGCAGCCGGCGTCAGCTCAAGGTCGTGTGGCTCGACACCGGGCGGTGTCAGGTTTGTGACGTTGACGCAATCGCCACCGATCCGCTCCGCGGCGAAGGCCAGCGGATAGAAGCTCGCCACGACCGAGACTCCATCGTGTTGGCCACTGGCCCGACCGCTACACCCCGGCGAGAGCGTGCTGACTATCAACAGACCAAGAATGAGAATCGTTCTCATATCTGAGAGAGAAGCTAGCAGCGGGAATCCGAGCCGTCAAAGGGGTTCATCGACAGGGTGACTGCGGACCTACTCGGTCATGCCGCCTGTGGTCCATGGGTCGGGGCCGGGATCTCCGCCACTGGCCACGATCGCGAGCCTCGGCAGGAAGTGCTCCCATCCCTGCAACTGGGCGGCGTCGGCGCCTTCGGGCAGGCCTGAATGCGTGAGGCGAACGATCGTCGCGTCGCCGTCGGGGATCAGTTCGATCGTGACGGTCGACGAACCGGGCGGCAGCTGCTCGTCGCCCTCCCACCCCCAGGTGAACACCACGCGACGGGGAGGATCGATCTCCACGTACTCCCCGACGGCATGGTTCGTACCGGTCACGTTCACGCGGTACACCCCGCCGGGAGATGCCTCCACCGTGGCGTCCACCCCCTTCCATCTCACGATCTTCTGCGGGTCGGTGAGGAACGGGAACACCGCGTCCGGCGGCGCCTCGATCCGGATCTCAGCGTTGACGGTGAGCGTTCCCGCGGCCACTTCGTCTCCCTTCCTCGGCTTCCACTTCCTCCTTCAGGTTCGCGAGGCTGCCGGTCCAGAAGGCCTCGAGGGAGGACTGCAGCTCTGCGAGCGCGTCACGGTTCGCTCGATACAGCCGCCGGGCGCCATCCCTCCGGTCGGTCACGAGTCCAGCCGATCGCAAGACGGTGAGGTGTTGCGAGATCGCGGGCCGGCTGACGTCGAAGTGGGAAGCGATGTCGCCCGCCGAGCGCTCCGCGTCCCAGACCAGGCGAAGGATCTGGCGGCGTCGAGGCTCCGCGATCGCTTTGAGGGCTGCCTCCACGCGAGGATGTAAGCAGATGCTTACGGTTCCGTCAACGAACCGCGAGCCGGAACCGGCCGGAACGGGTCCGCTCGAGGATCCCATCTCTCATCAGGGAGTCGGTGGCGGTCGCGATCGCACGGGCCGGATGGCCCGTGCGATCGGCGAGCGCCTCGGCGGTCGCCGAGCGTTGTGCCCGGAGTGCCCCCACCACGGCACCGCGGACCTGACGGGTACTCCCCTCGAACGGTGACTGTCGTCGGCCGGACGGTTTCGCCGTCCGGCCGGCGGCGCGGAAGCGACACTGGGACGCGAGCGGGCAACCTCCGCAGCGCGGCGCAGGCCGGCAGAAAAAGCGTCCGAGGTCCATCAACGCCTGGTTCCACTCCCCCGGCGCCGAAGGGTCGAGCCAGGTTTGCGCGTCGCGAGCGACCCGATCGGGGGTCACCTCGTCCGGCTCGACCCCGTGGATCGCCCGGGCGGTGATCCTCCGGATGTTGGTGTCCACAGCGGCAACGGGGATGCCGTGGCCGATCGACGCCACCGCCGCGGCCGTGTACGGACCGACGCCGGGGAGCATGCGGAGCGCGCCCGGATCCCTCGGCACACGGCCGCCGTGACCGCGAACGATCGCGCGTGCAGCCTCGTGAAGGGCGACCCCGCGGCGGTTGTAGCCGAGACCCGCCCAGGAGCGGAGCACGTCGGCGCGCGAGGCCTCGGCGAGCGCACCGACGTCGGGGAATCGGACCATGAAGCTCTCGAAGATCGGTTCGACTCGCGCGGCCTGGGTCTGCTGGAGCATCACCTCCGAGACGAGCGTGCGATAGGGACTGCGCGGGCCGCGGCGCCACGCGTACGCGTGACGCCGCGGTTCGTACCACGAGAGGACCGCCGAGCGGAGCCGTGCGAGACCCACGCGCTCAGAACCCGGTGTTCTGATCCTTGGACGGCATCTCGTCCGTCACCTCCCGCAAGGCCGAGTAGATCTCTCGGAAGACCTCGGCGACGTAGGACGCAGGCTGGCTTCCTTGCGAGCCCATCGCGCCGCGAACCGCCGAAGCGGTGACGTCGGCAGCCTTGTCGAACACGTGCCAGTCGATATCGCGTGACATCGGTCCTCCCATGATCCGGTGGCGTTCGGTGGGGCCACAGGCTACCTCCGCCCCACATCTGGGACCTATCATCCGCCGATGAAGTGCGGCGTCATCGATAGACGGATCCTCCTCGCGTTCGCGGGCGTGATACTCCTCGCCGGCTCGAACATCGTGGCCGTCCGATTCAGCAACCGCGAGCTGGATCCCTTCTGGGGCGCCGGCATCCGCTTCCTCGGCGCCTCGTTGATCCTGTGGGCATTCGTCGCTCGCGGCCGGTACGCCCTCCCGAGGGGTCGGGCGCTCGGAGGTGCCTTCGTCTACGGCATCCTCAGCTTCCTCATCGCGTACGCGTTCTTCTATTGGGGCTCACAGGAGGTTCCCGCCGGCCTCGGCGGCACGATCATGGCCTCCGTCCCGTTACTGACTGTCATGTTCGCCGCGGCCCATCGGCTGGAACCACTACGGCTCCGCGGCGTCTTCGGCGCGGTGGTGGCGCTGATGGGGATCGCGATCATGTCCTCCGGCGCCCTCTCCGGCGACATCTCCCTCGTCTCGGTGCTCGCGGTCGTGGTGGCGGCAGCGGCGGCCTCGGAGTCCGGCATCGTCTTGAAGCTGCTTCCATCGGCGCACCCTGTCGTGACGAACGCGATCGGCATGTCGGTGGGCGCGGTGCTCCTCCTGCTGCTTTCATCGACCGTCGGCGAATCATGGAGGGCGCCGGAAAGCCCGAGCGTCTGGGGAGCGATCGTGTACTTGGCGATCGCCTCGCCGTTCCTGTTCATGCTCGTCGTGTACGTGATCCAGCGATGGACCGCCACCGGTGCCAGCTTCCAGTTCGTCCTGTTCCCGATCGTCTCCGTGATCGGGGGCGCGCTCCTGCTGGGCGAGGACGTAACGTCGTCGCTCCTGCTCGGAGCGCCGTTCGTCCTCGCGGGTGTCTACATCGGAGCCCTCTCCCGATCGGCACCGGTGGAAGCACCCGCCCTCGCGAACCGAGAAGACCGGCCCGAGGACGTGGCCGAGTTCCCTCTCTGACCTCGGCTAGCATCCGACTCCGATGCTCTTCCCCACGGTGGACTTCGCGATCTTCTTCGTCCTGGTCTTCGTGGGCCACTGGCTGCTGAACCACCAGTCCCACGCGTGGAAGTGGTTCATGATCGGAGCGAGCTACATCTTCTACGCGTGGTGGAACTGGCGATTCGTCTTCCTGCTGGTCGGCGTCAGCTTCCTGGCGCAGACGGGAGCGACCGCGGTCGCGCGGACCCGATCGCCTCGGGCGAGGCTCGTCGTGAACGGGATCGCGGTCGCCGCGCTCCTCCTGCCTCTCGCTTTCTTCAAGTACTACGGGTTCCTGGCGGTCAACGCGACGAACGCGCTCGCGTCGTTGGGCATCGAGTCGTCGATCCCCTTGATCCAGGTGGTGCTGCCTGTCGGGATCTCGTTCTTCACCTTCATGGCGATCGCCTACGTGGTCGACATCTACCGAAGGGACTTCGAACTTGCGAGCTGGACCGACGCCTTCCTGTACCTCTCTTTCTTCCCGCATCTCGTCGCCGGCCCGATCGTTCGGCCGAACGAGCTGATCCCCCAGCTGCGGGAGCGTCGTGATGAGCGGCACGTCGACGTCGCCGGGGCGGCCTGGCTGATCCTCGGCGGTCTGTTCAAGAAGGTGGTGGTCTCGAGCTACCTGGCAGCCCAGATCGTGGATCCTGTGTTCGGCGATCCGGCCCAGCGCAGCGCCCCCGACGCCTTCTTCGGGATCCTCGGGTACGCGATCGTGATCTACGCCGACTTCAGTGGGTACACCGACATCGCGATCGGCGTCGCGAAGCTTCTCGGCTTCCAGTTCCCGAGGAACTTCGATCGGCCTTACGCAGCCCTCTCCATCCAGGACTTCTGGCGTCGCTGGCACATGACCCTGTCCCGGTGGCTCCGCGATTACCTCTACATCCCTCTGGGTGGGAACCGGCGGGGAGCGCGTCGCACCGACGTGAACATCATGATGACGATGATCCTTGGCGGCCTCTGGCACGGTGCCGCTTGGACCTTCGTGTTCTGGGGCGCCTATCACGGCGGCCTCCTCACGACGCACCGATGGCAAGCGAGACACGGCCTCGCGGCAACGAAGACCACGGAAACGAAGGCCGAGGAAACGAAGGCCGAGGAAACGAAGGCCGAGGAAACGAAGGCCGAGGAAACGAAGGCCGAGGAAACGAAGGATGGATGGCTCGACATCCTCCGCCAGCGCGCAGCCACGTTCGCACTGGTCTGCGTGGGGTGGGTCTTCTTCCGCGCGGACTCGATGGAGACCGCGTTCTCCCTCCTCCGTCGGCTCATCACGGGATGGTGGACTCCGAGCGAATCATTGACGCCGCTCGTCGTCTTCACGATCGCCGGGATGCTCGCGCTGCAGTTCTGGCCTCGAGGATTCGGCCTGTGGCTGCAGTCTGGGCTCTCTCGACTGAAACCGGCGCCCCTCGGGATCGTCCTCGCACTCGCGATGCTGGTGATCGTGATCCTGGGGCCGTCCGGCGTGGCCCCTTTCATCTACTTCCGATTCTGATAGGCCAGATGAGATGAGCCAGCCACGATCGCCAGAGGGGAGACAGGAGAAGAGGCCGGCGGAGAACCCGGCGCGGGAGCTCTACGCGCGGCGGCTGATGCCGGCCGGCCGCGTGCTCGTCGTGATCCTGGTGACTCTCCTCGCCTGGACGTGTCTGTACGCGCCCACGCTGAAGCGAGCGGCAGAGGCTTCCCGACTCGGCACACGACGCACCGTGTCACTCGCGCTCCTCAGACCGATCGCGGCCGTGAGCGATTGGATCGGGTTCAACGAGCTCGCCGGCTCCATCGAGCGCGCCGTGGGAAGGGATCGAGGAAGGCCGGGGGGCGCGTTCGTCCCCCCGCCCGAAGACATCCCGCTCACGCCGGAGGGACACGACGATCCGCAAGGCAACGGCGGCCAGGGCGGGGATGGCAACGGGAACGGAGACGGCGCGACCGCCGAGGCCGATTCCATCCGGGCGCCGACGCCCGACCGGAAGCTCCGCGTCGCGATCGTCGGAGACTCGCTCGCGGCAGGGCTCGGTTACTTCGCCGAGCGTGTCTTCCTGCCCCGGCTCGTCCGGGTTTCGGGTCAAGGCCGGATCTCCACCGGCCTCGCCAGGCCCGACTACTTCAACTGGCCGTACACGATGCACCGCATCGTCGACAGGTTCGACCCCGACCTCGTGATCGTGATGCTGGGGGAGAACGACCATCAGTCGCTTGAAACAGCACACGGGGGCCGTGAGGCGCAGATCGGCACATCCGATTGGCCGCCAACCTATCGAGAGCGGGTCCTCGCGATGATGCGGATCGCGACCTCGAGGGGAGCCAAGGTCGTGTGGGCCGGACTCCCCATCCCCGCCGACTTCCGCTTGCGCGACCATTCGCGGCGACAGAACGAGATCTTCGAGTTCGCCGCGAGCATCTCCAACAACGTCGCGTACTTCGACGCCTGGGAGCGCTTCCGCGAGCCGGGCGACGGGTACACCGCCTACTTCCGCGAGGGCAGGCGCGTGATCCTCGTCCGGGAGGCCGACGGACTGCATTTCAATGCGGTCGGCTACACGATCCTCGCGCGGGAGATCGCGAAGCTCGCCGTCGAGGAGTTCGGTCTTTCGCCGAGAACCTTCCAGACCAAGATCTAAGAAGCGCCGTCCTCCCCGGGGATCGGCACGTCGGGCACCTCCGCCATGGCCGCCACGACGTCCTCTTGGAGGTACTCGACCTCAGGCAGGCGGCCGTTCAGGTAGTCGTCGTAGGCCTGCATATCGAATGCGCCGTGGCCGGAGAGGCCGAAGAGGATCACGCGCTCCTCACCCGCGTCGCGCGCGGCGATGGCTTCGTCGATCGCGCCTCGAACGGCGTGGGCCGACTCGGGAGCCGGCACGATGCCCTCGGTGTGGGCGAACTGGACGGCGGCGTCGAACACCGCGTTCTGCGAGTAGGCCACAGCGGTCATGTGACCGTGCTTGACGAGGAGGGAGAGCGACGGCGCGTCGCCATGGTAGCGGAGGCCTCCCGCGTGCACGGGAGCGGGAACGAAGGTGTGGCCGAGCGTATACATCGGCATCAGCGGGGTCATCATGCCGGTGTCGGCGAAGTCGTACGCGAAACGGCCTTTCGTGAGCGTCGGGCACGCCGCCGGCTCGGTCGCCAGGAACCGCATGTCAGGTGTGGAACCCGACAGGCGATCCATCATGAACGGGTAGGCCAAACCCGCGTAGTTGGACCCACCGCCCACGCAGCCGATCACGATGTCCGGTCGGTCGCCCGCGAGCTCCATCTGCGCCTTCGCTTCGAGGCCGATCACGGTCTGGTGCAGCAGCACGTGATTCAACACCGAGCCGAGGGAGTACTTGATCGCTCCTCCGGACGTGGCGGCCACCTCGACCGCCTCGCTGATGGCGATCCCGAGCGAGCCGGTCGAGGCCGGATCCGCGTCGAGGATCGCCTTGCCTGCCTGCGTCGTCGGCGACGGCGAAGGCACCACCTCGGCGCCGAACATCTCCATGAAGATGCGGCGGTAGGGCTTCTGCTCGTAGGAGGCCTTGACCATGAACACCTGGCAATCGATGCCGAAGAACTTCGCCGCCATCGCCAGCGCAGAGCCCCATTGCCCCGCACCCGTCTCGGTGGCGAGTCGCTTCGTGCCCGCCTCCTTGTTGTAGTAGGCCTGGGCGATAGCGGTGTTCGGCTTGTGACTCCCCGCAGGTGAGACGCCTTCGTACTTGAAGTAGATGCGTGCGGTCGTTTGGAGCGCCTTCTCCAAACGGACGGCACGATGCAGGGGGGATGGTCGCCAGAGGCGGTAGACGTCGAGCACCCCGCCCGGGATGTCGATCCACGGATCGGTCGAGACCTCCTGGAGGATCAGGGCCTCGGGGAACAAGGGTGCGAGGAGATCAGGCGTAACCGGCTCGTGGGTGCCGGGATGCAGCGGAGGAAGCGGCTGCATCCCGGCCTGCGCGATCGACGGCATGATGTTCAGCCACGCCGTGGGCAGCTGGTCTTGGGACAGATCGAAGCGGGTGGGCGCGTCGGTCATCGGGGAAGCCTCCTCGTTCGCCGGAAGAGAGCCGCGAGCCTACCCCGCCGTGCCGCCCGAGAGCCAGTCCGGAGCAGCCGGTCCTAGTGGACCGGCTGCGAGGCGACCTCGACCCAGCCGTCCACCAGGCGCGCCTGGTGGACGGCAACGGGATCTTGTGCGGGGCCTTCGAGAGGCTCACCCGTTTCGACGTCGAAGACGCTCCCGTGGCACGGGCACTCGACCGTGGCCTCGCGATCGTCGAACTCCCCTTCGGAAAGCGCACACCCGGCGTGTGTGCACTCGTCAGCGAACGCGAACAGCCGCGCCTCCACGTGCACGACCGCTACACGGCCCGTCGGCAGATCGAACGCGCGAACCTCTCCCTCGGGGATCTCCGCGATCGACCCGACGCGCACGAACTCCACTCTTAGGCCCGCACCAGCGCCGACCAGCCGCGTTGTAGCGCGGTCACCGCTCCGAGCACCGCCAGGATCACGAGGATCGGGGTCATCGCGCCGGGGACGACGAGCCCGATGAGCAGCGCGATGAACCGCTCGAGTCGCTGGAAGAAGCCTTCGGTCAGTTGCACGCCGACAGC
>Ga0210382_10000715_pt1 | contig 11438 bp, 11 predicted proteins | sample PLMedo_FD_155452 | JGI IMG/M metagenome (GOLD analysis project Ga0210382, IMG submission 155452) | Groundwater sediment microbial communities from an aquifer in East River, Colorado, USA - PLM0_60_coex redo | ecosystem: Environmental > Terrestrial > Soil > Riparian zone | place: USA: East...
CCACCTTTGCGGAGGTGGCGACCGTATAGCCCTTCCAGGAGTCGGGGCGGTTCTCTTCGATCTGCTGCTCCATGAAGTACAGGCTGCGCGTTCCGGGGTAGAGCTGACCGTGCGCCAGCATGCGCTGCGACCCCGAGATCGTGTTGACGAAGTCGCGCACCGCCGCCGTCTGCTTTGCGGTCAGCGTGCCGGCAGCCTGCGATTCGGCGATGTTCTTCGGCGGACGGGCATTCGGGTCGCCCGGAGGAAAGACGCCGAGCGTGGCGTTGCTCGACAGGCCCACCGTGGTCTGGCTGTCGAAGAACACGTCCTTCACGAAGTGCATCAGGTGATAGATGCTGTCGTTGATCTCGCCGCCCACGACCTGGGGATTCAGCACCTGCCAAGTCTTGCCGAGCTCGTCGAACGCGCCTCCCGGGCGGAACGGATTGGACTTGAACACCGAGGTCGCCGCCGCGGTCGGCCCCTGCGCGTAGGCGCGGAAAAACTGCGGCCCGGCCATGCTGGAGCGCACCATGTGCATCTGGTCGTCCAGCACGAACAGGTCGGCCGGCGGGCCGTTGCGCGCGTGGGCTTCGCGCTCGTAGAGCTCGTCCTCGTCCACCCTGAACATCTGCCCGTAGACATCGTTCATGGCGAGAAAGCCCGCGGCCATCCCGCCAGTGCCGGCGAGGAATTGGCGGCGGCTGATGTTGAGCTTCTTGCTCGCCTGGTCCGCGATCTCCTTGATGCGCGCCTCGACCTTCTTCTGATCCTCGGTCTGCGGGATCGGCATGTGCTCGCCGTTCGACACCATCTGCGTCGGAATCGGCGAATGGAACAGGTTCGCCTCGTCGGCCCGGGTCAGTTTCGCCAGCTGCTCGTCGCTCAGCCAGACATCGGCTTCGCGGTCACCTCGAATTGTCATGACGCTTCCTCCGATTTAGGTCACTTCGATCGCCTCGCGCGCCGAGCCGGGCTGGCCGGCGTCATCGACCCAGGAAAATTCTAGCTCGCCGCTGTCGAGCGCCACGGTGTGGAACTGCAGGAACGGATTGGCTGCGATGCCGGGCGACATCTCGGCGCGGAACACCTCGACGCCGTTGTAGCGGCACGCAAACGAGCGGATCACGTTCTTCGGCACCTTGCGCCCGTCGACCTCGAGCCGGTAGCCGGTCTCCATCGGGTGCTGGATCAGGATCCCCACCCGGATGACCTCGCCGCGCCTGGCCCGGCCCGGCAGCTGGATGCGCGCGGCCATCAGCTCAGCATCTCGTCCACGCACGCCGACAGGGTCACCACGACGCTGGCGCTGCCAATCCAGAACGAGCCATCCGACATCTCGGCGAGCGCCACCACGCGCTGGCTGCCGGCGAGCCGCACGCGCGAGGTGATTTCGGCGGCGCCGGCGCGCGGCCCGAGGTGGAAGCTCGCCATCCGCGCCTCGGGATTGCGCTCCGAGACCAGGTGGATCGCGCGCACGTGGTCGGACTCGGTCATCGGGCTCTCAACGCTCACTTTCATCGCCACCGAGTTGCCGTTGTCGGCGAGCAGCGGCATCTCGAGCTTCACCCGGCCCTGCCTGACCGGTGCGCCTTTCGTGATCGGGTCGAGCAACGGGTCTGCCCGGGCCCCGAACGCCAGCCCGAGCAGGACGACGAGAAAGCTTCGCCGCCTCACGCGATCTCGAAGCCGTGGTTCTTGAGCGGCAGCGAGCGGATGCGCCTGCCGGTCGCGGCGAACAGGGCATTGCAGATCGCCGGCGCGATCGCGGCCTGGCCCGGCTCGCCGACCCCGCCCCAGAAGCCGCCCGAGGGCGCCAGCACCACCTCGACCTTCGGCATCTCGCGCAGCCGCATCATGCGGTAGTCGTGGAAGTTCGACTGCTCGACGCGCCCGTCCTTGATGGTGATGTCGCCCCAGAACATCGCGGTCAGCATGAACACCGCGCTGCCCTGCATCTGGGCGACGACGTTGTCCGGGTTGACGACATGGCCGCAGTCGATGCCGAGCACCAGGCGCTTGATGTCGACCACGTTCTTGTCGTTCACCGCCAGCTCGGCGACCGCCGCGACGTAGCTGCCATAGGCCTCGGTCACCGCGATGCCGCGGTGCACGCCCGCCGGCAGCGGTCCAGCCCAGCCGGCCGCCTTCGCCGTCGCCTCGAGCACGCCGTGCTCCTTCGTCGCCGCCGGGAGCAAGCCGCGGCGATATTCGTACGGGTCCTTGCCCGCGGCGCTCGCCAGCTCGTCGACGAAGCACTCGCGCATGAACGGATTCTGCGAATGGCCGACGGTGCGCCAGAAGCCGACGGGAACGTGCGGATTGCGCTGCGCGTACTCGACGCGCACGACGGGAATCGCGTACGGCTGGTCGGCGAACGACACCACCGCCTGCGGATCGACGCCCTCCTTGAGCGGCAGCTTGAGCAGGGTCGAGATGATCGACGGCGCCGAAACGCGCGCGTACCACGCGACCGGATTGCCCGAGGCATCCAGGCCAGCCTTCATGCGCACCAGGCTGAGCGGGCGGTAGAAGTCGTGCTGCGTGTCCTCCTCGCGCGTCCACAGCAGCTTCACCGGCGTGCTCCCCATCGCCTTGGCGATCTGCACGCCCTGGCGCACGAAGTCCTGCGAGCCGCCGCGGCGCCCGAATCCGCCGCCGAGCTGTACCCGATGCACGTACACGTTCTCCAGCGGCACTCCCGCGGTCGCCGCCGCGGTGGCATGCGAGGCTTCGGCGTTCTGCGTCGAGGTCCACACGTCGACCCGGCCGTCCTTCACTACCGCCGTGCAGCCCATCGGCTCCAGCGTCGCGTGCGCCAGGTACGGCGTGAAGTACTCGGCTTCCAGCACCTTGGCCGCTCCAGCCAGGCCCTGCTCGAGCTCGCCGTCGCGCCTTGCCACCACCACGTTCGACGGGTCGTCCAGCCCGGCGCGCAAGAATTGCTGGATGCTCTCGCTCGACGCGCTTTCGTTGCCGCCGAAGCTCCATTCGATCGGCAGCTCCTTCAGCGCCTCCTTGGCGCGCCACCAGTTGTCGGCGACCACGGCGACATAGTCTTCCATCGGCAGCACCCTGATCACGCCGCGCCGGCCCTCGATCTTGGCCGCGTCGACCGACTTCAGCTTGCCGCCGAACACCGGGCACTGCGCGATCGCCGCGTACACCATGCCGGGAAGCTGCGCGTCGATGCCGTAGCGGATGCGGCCGGCGACGATGTCGGGGATGTCGACGCGCCGGATCGGCTTGCCGGCGATCTTCCAGTCCTTCGGATCCTTGAGCGTCACTTCCTTCGGCGGCGCGAGCTTCGCGGCTTCGCCGGCGACCTTGCCGAAGCTCGTCTTGCGGCCGCTCGGGCCGTGCGTGATCAGGCCATTGGACGCCGTGCACTCGGCAACCGGCGCGTTCCAGCCCTGGGCGGCGGCGGCGATCAGCATTTCGCGCGCGCCGGCGCCGGCTTTGCGCAGGTAGTCCTGCGACTGGCGGATGGTGCGGCTGCCGACCGCCGCCATGTCGCCCCATGCGCGCTTGCGCCTCACGTGCGCATTGGTATCGGCGTACTCGACGCGCACCTTGCTCCAATCGCATTCGAGCTCCTCGGCGACGAGCTGCGCCGCCGAGGTCATGCTGCCCTGCCCCATCTCGGAGCGCGCGTAGCGGATGATCACCGTGTCGTCGGGCCGCACCACTACCCAGGCATTGATCTCCGGAGCGACGCTCTGCGCGTTGGCCGCAGGAAGGTGAAATCCAAACGCCAGGCCACCGGCCGCCGAAACCTTCAGAAACTCGCGACGTGTCGTCATGGTGGTCTCCTATGCCTTGACCTTGCCGGACTTTGCGGCGGCGTGGATCGCGGTACGGATCCGCGCATAAGTGCCGCAGCGGCAGATGTTGGTCATGGCCTCGTCGATGTCGTTGTCGGTCGGATTGGGCTTCTTGCGCAGCAGCGCTACCGCCGTGAGGATCTGCCCGCCCTGGCAATAGCCGCACTGCGGCACCTGGTGCTCGATCCAGGCCTGCTGCACCGGGTGAAGCCTGCCGGCCGGCGCCAGGCCCTCGAGGGTCAGGACGCGTTTCCCTGCCGCCGCGGAAACGGGGAAGGAGCACGAGCGCACCGGCTCGCCGTTCACATGCACCGTGCACGCTCCGCACTGCGCGATGCCGCAGCCGAACTTGGGGCTCTTCACGTCGAGCACGTCGCGCAGCACCCAGAGCAGCGGCATTTCGGGCTCGACGTCGACCTCGCGCGAACGCCCGTTGACGGTCAGCTGGATCATTTCCTGTCTCCTTGGTGGATCGTGATACTGTAAAACAACTCGGCGGAGGTTTTCCACCCGTGAAGCGGTTTCGCAGTGCGGCACTGTGCTTGCTTTTTTTCGCCGCGTCCATCTGCGCGCAGGAACCTTATCCGGGCAGGCCGGTCCGCATCGTCGTCGGCTACTCCGCCGGCGGCGGCAACGACCTGATCGTGCGCGTGATGGCGCCGCGGCTGTCGGAGGGGCTGGGGCAGCCGGTCATCATAGAAAACAAGCCCGGCGCGCAGGCGATCATCGCCTGCGAGTACGTGGCGAAGGCGTCGCCCGACGGCTACACCCTGCTCATGGGGCCGACCGGCCCGATGGCCATGAACCCCGCCACCTACTCGAAGCTGCCCTACTCGCCGCAGCGCGATTTCGCGCCGATTTCGCAGATCGGCCAGTTCCCGCTGATCGTCGCGGTCGGAGCGTCCCTGCCGGTGCGCTCGGTGAAGGAGCTGATCGAGTACGCGAAGGCGAATCCGGCGAAGGTGAACTACGCGGCCAGCGCGGCCGCGTTCCAGATCGCCACCGAGCTGTTCAAGCAAAAGACCGGCACCGACTTCGTGCATATCCCCTACAAGGGAAGCGGCGAATCGGTGCAGGCGGTGATCGCCGGCCAGGTGACGATGACGATCGTCGATCCGCCGCCGGTCTCGGGTCCGCTGCGGGCCGGCACCGCGCGCGGGCTGGCGATCACCTCGGCGCAGCGCCATCCGTCCTGGCCCGATCTGCCGACCCTCGCCGAGCAGGGAATCGACGTCGAAGTCGGGTTGTGGACCGCCTTCTTCGCTCCCGCGCGCACGCCGCCGGCGATCGTGGCGCGGCTGCAGAAGGAGGTCGCGCGCGTCGTGCGCCTGCCCGATGTGCGCGAAGGCCTGGCTCGGCTGGGCGTCGATCCGGTCGGCGGCAGCTCGGAGGAGCTGGGCCGCGTCCTCGCGCGCGACATCGAGAAATGGACCGCGGTCGCGCGCGCCGCGAACATCAGGAACGACTAGCGTTTCACAGCGCGTAGCGCGTGATCCGCAGGCGGGTCGCGCGCATGTCGTCGCCGCGCAGCTCGCGCAGCGCGTAGCCGACGAAATCGGCGGTGACTTCCTTGCGCCAGTAAAGATCGAGGTCGGCATTGTCCATCGGCTTCGCGCGCGAGGCCACCAGCCGGCCCGCCTCCTCGATCACTTCGTCGGTCAGCTTTTTCCCTTTCAGGAATTGATTCGCTTTTTCGACCAGGAATGGCTGCGATGCCACGGCGCCGAGCGCGATGCGCGTTTCCCCGTCAGCCCGGGTCGCCGCGGCGACGCCGAGGACCGGAAAGTCGAACGCGCCGCGGCGGCGCAATTTCCAATAACAGGATGGACTGTTCTCGATCCTTATCTCGGTAAGGATTTCATCGGGCCGGCGCTTCAGGTAGTCGATACCGTCGTTGTTGTAGAAATCCTCGAGCGCGACTTCGCGCTCGCCCGCCACCGAAACCAGCTTCACTTTCGCCCCCAGCGCCATTAATGCGGGCGCGCAGTCGGTGGACGACATGGCCACGCAGCGCTTGCTCGCGGTGGCGACCCAGCAGATCGCGCCGTCCTTCTTCAGGCAGAAGTCGATCGCCTTGCGCCATTCGTAGTTCTGGTTGTAGTAATTGCAGCGCGTATCGAGGCACAGGTTGCCGCCGAGGGTTCCCATGTTTCGCAGGTGCACCGTCGCCACCTGGTGCGCCGCTTGACGCAATCCAAGCGGGAGCTCGGCCTTTTTCACAATCCCCGTGAGGGTGGTGCCGGCGCCGATCGCATGCCCGTTGAGCTTCATTTCTGGAATGTGGCGCAGAGAGACCAGGGTCTTGGGCGCCATCTGGCGGCGTTTCATGTTCGGCAGCAGGTCCGTGCCGCCTGCGATGAGCATCGCGTCCAGCCCTTCGCCGGCGAGAATGCGCGCCGCCTCGCCTATGGAGCGCGGCGCGCGGAATTCAAACCACGGCAGCCGCATCATTCTTCTTGATCTCCTTGCCGTCGCCGCCTTCCCAGGGCGGCGGCACGATGAGCGGTTCCGGGTAGGGCACCGCCGGAAAGTGTTCGGGACCTACTCGTGCTTCTTCTCCCTTCCGTTTCTTTTCTAACGCCCTCAAAATCTTGTCCGGCGTAATGGGAAGCTCATCGATGCGCACGCCGATGGCGTCGTAGATCGCGTTCGCCACCGCCGGCATGACCGGCAGCAGCGGCCCTTGCCCGGCTTCCTTCGCGCCGAACGGGCAGTTGGGATCCGGATCCTCGATCAGCACGGTGTCGACTTCCGGCATGTCGAGCGAGGTCAGGCTCTTGTATTCGAGAAGCGACGGGATCTTGTGCACGAGCGCGCTCGAGAGCTTGGGCGGCAGCCTGCGAAAGACCTGCTCTTCCATCAGCGCTTCGGACAGGCCCATGTACACGCTGCCCTCGACCTGTCCGCGCGCCAGCACGGGGTTGATGGTGCGGCCGATATCGTGCGCGATCCAGATCTTTGGCACCGTGATCCAGCCGGTCTTCGGATCGACTTCGGCCTCGACCACGCAGGCGGTGTACGAATACGCGGGCGACGGGCCCACGCCGGCGCCCTTGTAGCGTCCCGGCGAGCGCGGCGGCTTGTAGGAGCCGACGGCCCCGAGCGTGCCGAACTTCTCCTCGGCAAAGCCGACCGCCTCCGCGAAGCTCAGGCTTTTGCTTTCGAAAAACACTTTCCCATTGGAGAACGTGAGCCGGTCCGGCGGCACCTCGAGCTGTTCTGCAGCCGCAGTCGCGATCAGGTCTCTCAGCTTCTGCGAGGCTTGAATGGCTGCATTGCCCATCATCACGGTCACCCGGCTCGAGTAGGAGCCGAGGTCGACCGGCGTGATGCCGGTATCTCCGGTCACGCAGCGCACGTCGAAGGGATCGACGCCCAGGACTTCCGCCACCATGGCTACGAGCACGTCGTCGGAGCCCTGCCCGATCTCGGTAGCGCCGCAGAACACGGTGACCTGGCCGCTGCGGTCGAGCAGCAGCTGCACGCCGCATTGTGGCATCTTGTTCCAGTAGATCGGCAGCCCGGCGCCGCAGAGGTACGAGCCGCAGGCGATGCCGACGCCGCGGCCGTGCGGGAGCTTCTTGAATTTACTTTTCCAGTCCGAGCGTGCGGTCACCTGCTTGATGCACTCCGCGAGACCGATCGAGCCGATCTTCAGCCAGTTCGCCGTGAGCGAATCCGGCTTGGCGACGATCCCGAGACGAAGCACGGCCGGGTCCATGCCGAGCTTCTCCGCGATCTTGTCGAGCTGCACTTCCTGGCCGAAGCGCGGCTGCGGCGTGCCGTGCCCGCGCTTGGGGCCACACGGCGGCTTGTTGGTAAAGACGCGTGCCGCGTCGAACTTGTAGCGCGGCAGCTCATAGGTCACGGTCTGCAGCGCCCCGGTGTAGAAGGTGCTCGCGACGCCGTACGAGCCGTAGCCGCCGCCGTCCACCAGCGTCTGCACGTGCATGCCGGTGAGCTTGCCGTCCTTCGTGACGCCGGTGCGCATCTTCATCAGCACCGGGTGCCGGCCGCGGTGCATGTAGAACACTTCCTCGCGGTTGAGGCAGATCTTCACCGGCCGCCCGAGCAGCAGCGCCGCCTTGGCGACCACCATCTCGTGGTTGCAGACGTCGCACTTGCCGCCGAAGCCCCCGCCGTTCGGGCAGGCGATGACGCGGATCTGCGCAGCGGGCACGCGCAGCACGCGCGCGAGGCAGCGATGCACGTAGTGCGGCACCTGGGTCGAGGACCACAGAGTGAGCTTGCCTTCGCCGTCGAGCGCGGCGACCGCCGCGTGCTGCTCGATCGGCAGATGGGTGTTGCCTTCGTAGAAGAACAGGTCCTCGAAGACGTGATCCGATCTCGCGAACGCTTCTTCGACATTTCCAAACTCGAAGGCCTGCAGCCGGTGGATGTTGCCGCGCTCGCTGTAGGCATGGATGCGGGGCTCGGGGTTCTCGAGAGCCTCTTGCGGATTTGAAATGGTCTTCAGCTGATGGTATTTCACCTCAATCAAATCCAGGGCCTGGGTTGCTGTCTGCTCATCCTTCGCCACCACCGCCGCGATCGGATCGCCGACATAGCGCACATGCTCCGGTGCGAGCGGATATTCGTCCTGCGTCACCGGCAGGATGCCGAAGGTAACCGGAAAGTCCTTGCCGGTCAGTACCAGATGTACTCCAGACAGAGAAACTGCCTTTGAAAAATCGATCGATTCGATCATCGCGTGCGCATGAGGAGAGCGCAGCAATTTCATGTGCAGCATGCGCGGCAGCACGATGTCGTCGGCGAAGCGCGTCTGGCCGGTGACCTTGGCGCGGCCGTCTACCCTGCGTCGCGCTTTACCGATGACTTTCATGTTCCAGCCTGCGCGCGGCTTCCTCGATCGCCTCGAAAATCTGCTGATACCCGGTGCAGCGGCAAAGGTTGCCTGAAATGGCTTCCTTGATTCTTTCCCGGTCGGGCATCCTTTCGTTGTCGAGGAGCGCTTTCGCCGTCATCAGGATTCCCGGGGTGCAGTAGCCGCATTGCGCGGCGCCGAGGTCGGCGAAAGCCGCCTGCAAGGGATGCAGCTCCGCGCCGCGGCTGAGGCCTTCGACCGTTTCCACCGCGCGGCCCTCGCACTCGGCAGCGAGCACCAGGCAGGAAAGCTGCGGCGCGCCGTCGATCAGCACCGCGCAGGCGCCGCACTCGCCCAGCTCGCAGCCGTGCTTGGTGCCGGTGAGTCCGAGGTCTTCGCGCAGCACTTCGAGCAGCGTCTTGTACCCGGCGCAGGACAGCTCGACGGCTTCGCCGTTGACGCTCAGGCCCAGCTGCAGAGTGCGCGGCATATTGTTTGGGTACCAAACAAATTGCGCCTACTGTACTGCAAAGTCCCGGTGGCGGGAAGGGTTGGCACGGCGTAGAATTTTTTGCTTACCCGCAAGGAGAACCCCATGGCATTGCGTATCGGCGACGAGGCACCCAATTTCCAGGCGCAGACCACCGAAGGCCCGATCGACTTCCACAAATGGATCGGCGACAAGTGGGCGATCCTGTTCTCGCACCCCAAGGACTTCACCCCGGTCTGCACCACCGAGCTCGGCGCCATGGCCAAATTGAAATCCGAGTTCGACAAGCGCAACACCAGGATCATCGGCCTGTCGGCCGACCCGGTGGAGGACCACAAGAGGTGGGCCAGGGACATCGAGGAAACCCAGGGCGCGGCGATCAACTACCCCATGATCGGCGATCCCGACCTGAAGGTGGCGAAGCTCTACGACATGCTTCCCGCCACCGAGTCGAGCGAAGGCAAGCGGACGGCGGCGAACAACGCCACGGTGCGCACCGTCTTCGTGATCGGCCCCGACAAGAAAATCAAGCTGATGCTGTTCTACCCGATGACCACCGGCCGCAATTTCGACGAGCTGCTGCGCGTGCTCGATTCCATGCAGCTCACCTCGAAGCACAAGGTCGCCACCCCGGCGAACTGGAAGCAGGGCCAGGACGTCATCATCGCCGGCTCGGTCAGCGACGAGGACGCGAAAAAGCAGTACCCGGCAGGCTGGAAGGCCCCCAAGCCGTACCTGCGGATTGTTCCTCAGCCCAAGCCGTGAGATACATGCTGTAACAATCAGTTACCCATTCGCCGGATGGGGGCGTGTAGGCTGCTGTCCAAGGAGACGGGGGTTTTATGAAAAGACCGTCGAAATTGATAGTGGGCATGGTAGCCCTGCTCATCGGGACGATGACAGCCGGTACGGCATTCGCCTGGGGTCGCTCGCACGTTTTCGTCGGCTTCAACTTCGGATTTCCAGGCTATTGGGGAGCGCCCTACTACGCGCCATACCCGTATTACTACCCCGCCCCGGCGTACTACCCGGTCGCCGTCGCACCGGCTGCGCCGCCCGTCTATGTCGAGCGCAGCGAGCCCGCCGCCCAGCAACAAGGCATGTGGTATTACTGCGAGCAGAGCCGCGGTTACTACCCCTACGTGACGCAATGTCCAGGCGGCTGGAAGGCAGTGCCGCCAGCGCCTCCTCCCGCGCGATGAAAAAGAAACTGATCTTTGGCGGCACGGCGTTGCTCCTGCTGGCCGCTTGCGCCTCGGTGCCCACCGGCCCGAGCGTGATGGTGCTGCCCGGCAGCAACAAGAGCTTCGAGCAGTTCCGCTTCGATGACTACGAGTGCCGGCAGTACGCCTCCGAATACTCCGGCGGCAAGACGGCCGAGCAGGCCAGCGCCGACGCCGGCATAAGAAGCGCGGCAGCGGGCGCAGCCATCGGCGCGCTCGCCGGAGCGGCCATCGGCGGCAACGCGAATTCGGCGGCGGCAGGCGCGGGCCTCGGCGCCGCCGGCGGCGCGCTCGCCGGCACCGGCGCCGGAGCGCAGAGCGCTCACACCGTGCAGGGCCGTTACGACATCGGCTATCAGCAGTGCATGTACGCCAAGGGCCACCAGATCCCGATGGCTGCGAGCCGCTATGACCGGCCGTACCGGCCTTCGCGGCCGATGGCGCCGCCGCCTCCGCCGCCTCCCGGCACCCCGCCGCCTCCCCCGCCGCAAAGCTAGCCAAAAATCGGTTTCTGAGGACTGACGGCCGTCTTCGGCCAATGGTCCGGATGGACTGCGCGCCGGCGCGGACGCCCTACATCACTCCCCTGTATTCATAGCCGCTGGCTGCCGGTCAAAGGGGGTAGCGATGTCCAAGTCCGCGTGTGTCCCACCTCGCAGCATCCTCACTCTGCTCACGCTTGTCACCGGTTTTGCGTTGCCATTCGCCGCGGCTGCGGAGGCCCGCGTGAGCCAGAGCTACGGCAAGCTGCCCCTGCACTTCGAGGCGAATCAGGGACAGACGCACCAGGACGTACGCTTCCTCGCGCGCGGTCCCGGCTACAGCCTCTATCTCACGGCGGGCGAGGCCGTGCTCGTGCTGACAAAGCCGAACCCGCACGCAACACAGGCGCGAGGGACGCCAGTCGTAGTGCGCATGAGTCTTGTGGGTGCGGCGCCCAAGCCGCCCGTGAGCGGGCGGGAAGAACTGCCAGGAAAAGCAAACTATTTGATCGGCAAGCCGGCGAAGTGGCGCACCAACGTCCCGACCTACGCCAAGGTCCACTACCGCGCGGTCTATCCCGGTATCGATCTCGTCTACTACGGCAGCCAGCG
>Ga0210382_10000716_pt1 | contig 11432 bp, 11 predicted proteins | sample PLMedo_FD_155452 | JGI IMG/M metagenome (GOLD analysis project Ga0210382, IMG submission 155452) | Groundwater sediment microbial communities from an aquifer in East River, Colorado, USA - PLM0_60_coex redo | ecosystem: Environmental > Terrestrial > Soil > Riparian zone | place: USA: East...
TTCGTATTCGAAGGCAAGGTTGCCGGGGATGTCCTCGTGCAGCTGCGGTGCGCCCGGGCGCGTCGCCCCCTCGAAACCGATCGCGGCGGGAAGATCGCGATACTCGACCGCGATTTCCTCGGCCGCGTCCTGCGCGAGCGCCGCGCTTTCTGCGACCACGAGGGCGACGGGCTGGCCGACGTAGTGCACCTTCTTCTGCGCGAGAGCGGGCCAGAAGGGTTTTTTCTGCTTCTGGCCTCCCACGCCTTCATAACTCACGCCGCCTGGGAGCGATTTCCATCCCGAAGCCGCGTAATCGGCGCCGCTGAGAACGACGTGGACGCCTTTGCGCGCGGTCGCGGCCCCAGCGTCGATCGAGACGATCTCGGCGTGCGCGCGATCGGAGCGGAGAAAAAAGGCGTGAAGCTGTCCGGGAAGGTTCCAGTCGGCGGTGTAACGGCCGCCTCCGGTCAGCAGGCGCGCGTCTTCGCGGCGTATTGTTTTTTCGGTCATGGATCGGCGAGACAGCGCGCACGAAAAGCGTCTCAAAAGGCCGGCCGCGTGCCAACCTCCGCGACGCGCAGCGCGCTTTACTCGCTCGCGAACTGCCGCATCAGCTCTTTCACTTCACTGGAGGGATTGACGAACTGGCAGCCCCAGCGCTGCGCGCTCGCGCCGTCGGCGAGCGCCAGGGGCCGGCAATGCCGCACTTCGAGATCCACGCTCACGCTGCCGTTTCCCGGACGCTCGATTTGCCAGCCACGGATGAGCGTGCCCGGCGCCGGTACGAGGTAGGCGCCGCGCACGAGGAGCCCCAGGCCGCCTTCGCTGATGTCCATGATCTGTCCTTCCAGCGCCACCCCTGCGCCGGCGGGAATCGCGCAGTGCACGGGCAGGTCCAGGGGCACCGGCGCGCGCGGATGCGCACGCTGCTGGCGGCTCACGGTGACCCTGGGGAAGCCCATGCGGATCGCGCGCGTCCCTTCCTCGGTGACGAGCGCCGGATCCGAGGCGGGGAACTCGATGTACATCCCGCCGAACTCGGCGACGAAGGTCACCTGTTTGCGCTCGAGCAGCGCCGGGATCGCACTCCCGCCCGACAAGGGCTCGACGACGATGTACTGCCTCATCGGGTCGACCGAGCGCAGCTTCCACCGCGAGTCGGCGCCGCCGGCGAGGAGCGCAGCGAGCGGCTCGCGTCGCGCCATCAGCGCGCTCAGCACGCGCTCGACCTCGTCGCTCGAGGTGGACACGAGGCCCGGGGAAAGGGTGATTGCGCGCGGGTCGGTGGAGCTCACTGCGGATCGTTTCAACCGCGACCTATGAAAGGCATCTTGGTGGCCATGATGGTCATGAACTGCACGTTGGTCTCGAGCGGCAGGTTCGCCATGTGCAGCACCGCCGCCCCGACGTGGTCCACGTCCATCAGCGGCTCCGGCTTCACCTCGCCGTTCGCCTGCGGAACGCCGTCGGCCATTCGCGAAGCGAGCGGCGTTCGCGCGTTACCGATGTCGATCTGGCCGCAGGCGATGTCGTACTTCCTGCCGTCGAGAGCGCTCGACTTGGTGAGGCCCGTCACGGCGTGCTTGGTGGCGGTGTAGGGAGCGGAGTTCGGCCGCGGCGCGTGCGCCGAGATCGAGCCGTTGTTGATGATGCGCCCGCCGCGCGGGGTCTGGCTCTTCATGATCCTGAACGCCTCCTGCGTGCACAGGAACATGCCGGTGAGGTTCGTGTTCACCACGGCCTGCCACTGCTCGAGGCTGAGGTCTTCGAGCATGATCGAGCCGGGCGTGCCGATTCCGGCGTTGTTGAAGAGCACGTCGAGGCGCCCGAACTTCCCCTTCGCAGCGGCAAACAGCGCCCGCACCGCCTTCTGGTCGGTCACGTCGGTCGGGACGACCAGCGCGCGCTCACCCGCGCCGGAGTCCTTCGCGGTCTCTTCGAGCTTGTCCTTGCGTCTGCCCGCGAGCGCGACGCGGTAGCCGTCCTTGAGAAATGCGAGAGCGACCGAGCGCCCGATGCCGCTGCCCGCGCCCGTGACGATGGCCACTTTTCCGGAGGAATCCATATTCGTTCTTCCTTGTTGATCTTCAGTGTACGGCCGCCAGCTGTCTCGCCCGTTCCACGTCGTCGGCGACACGTTTCGAAGCGGCGAGCGCGCGCTTGCGGGCATTGGCCGCGACGGCTTCCTCGACGAGCAGGCCCGCGCCGACCTGCAGCGCAAGCTTCTTCCGGGTCGCGGGATAGGACTCGAGCAGCCGGCCGAAGGTATCGACCGAGATCCGGTAATCGAAATACTCCTTCTCCATGCGATCCTTGGCGCGCACCGCCTCCTTGATCCAGTTTCCCGTGCGCCGGGTCGCCGTGCTCATGTGATCGCGCAGAGCCCGTTCGCTCGCCGAGACCTGGATGCGATAGCGGTGGCTCGCCGCCTGGTTGCGCAGGATCTGCCTCACGGTGAGCATGTACTCCTCGGCGGCGTCGACCAGCGCCCGGTTCGGGGAGGCGCTCATGCCGCGCAGCTCGATCACGTGCTTGTCCACTTCCTGAGCCTGGTCGTCGAGCTTCACCACCGTCTGAGCCGAGTCCTCCGGCACCGCTCCCGTTTCCACGGCGAGCGCCCCTTGCAGCCGCTCGCTTGAATCCTTCACGAGCGCGGTCACCGCTCTTTGCAGCTGGCTCTTGCGGTAAGCGCTGACGCCCCAGTAGCCCAGGGCCGAGGCGATCACCAGCGCGGCCAGTCCGAGGGCGGTGGTCCGCGTGGCCAATCCGGGATGCATTGCCGCCTGTGCGCCGGTCAGGGCGCGGTGATGACGCACGGGTATTTCATGAGCGCTAGGCTAGCAAGCGAGGGTGAAGCGGTCAAACTTCCGCTTCCAGGCTGCGCTTGCTCTTGGCATGGTACGCGGCTGTCCGGCATGATTTAATGGCGGCTCCGGAGGGGAGGCGGCCATGGCCCTGCTGCAAGTGGTCCTGTTCTTGATGATGTGCGCAGTGGCGCTGGGATGGGTGGCGCGGCACTTCAAATTTCCATACCCGATCGCGCTCGTGATCGGGGGCGCGGCGCTCGGCTTCGTGCCGCGGCTGCCGCAGCTTGAGTTCGACCCGCAGTTCCTGCTCGTGCTCGTTTTGCCGCCGATCCTCTACCAGGCGGCTTTGCTCACGTCCTGGCACGAGTTCAAGGCGAACATCCGGCCGATCGGGCTGCTCGCCATCGGTCTGGTGATCGCGACCACGCTCGCCGTCGGCGCGACGCTCAAGCTCCTCATTCCCGACATACCCTGGGCCGCGGCTTTCGTGCTCGGGGCAATCGTCTCGCCCCCCGACGTAGCGGCGGCGACCGCCATCCTTTCGCGGCTCAACATTCCGCGCAACGTGGTCACCGTGCTCGAAGGCGAGAGCCTGGTGAACGACGCCTCGGGCCTGGTGATCTACAAGTTCGCGGTGGCGGCGGTGCTCACCGGCGCGTTCTCGCTGTGGCAGGCGAGCCTGGAATTCATCGGCGTTGCGCTCGGCGGCGTCGTGATCGGCGTCGTGATGGGGCGGCTGTTCGTTTTCATCCACCGGTACCTCGGGGACGCCTTCATCGAGGTCTTGACCACGCTCGCGGTGCCCTACGTGACCTACATCTTTGCCGAATCGCTTCACGTGTCCGGCGTTCTCGCCGTGGTCGCGGCAGGCATCGTGCGCGGGCGCTATTCCCCGGAGATCGTTTCGGCCGAGATGCGCATCATCGCGCGCTCGGTGTGGAACCTGCTCGTGTTCCTGCTGAATACCCTGATCTTCATCCTCATCGGCATACAGCTGTCGGGAATCGTCGCACGCCTCACCGACCACTCGGTGGGGGAGCTCTTTTTCTACGGGACGTTCGTGAGTGCGGTCGCGATCTTCGTGCGCTTCGCCTGGGTCTATCCCGCCACCTATCTGCCGCTCGTGCTGAGGGCCTTGCTCGGCGAGCAGGTCGCGCCGCCGCGGGAGGGGGAGGTTTTCATCATGGGTTGGTGCGGAATGCGCGGCATCGTGTCGCTCGCGGCCGCCCTCGCGCTGCCCCAGGTGCTCCAGGACGGTAGCCCCTTCCCCGAGCGCGACCTGATCATCTTTCTCACCTTCGTCGTCATCGCGGTGACCCTCGTCCTGCAGGGGCTGACCCTGAAGCCGCTCATCCGCATGCTCAAGGTGGGGCGGGACTGGAGCCTGCAGGAGGAGCAGCAGCGCGCCCAGATGGCGCTCGGCAAGGCGGCGATCGCCGCCATCGACGCCGTGGTCGCGAAAAGCGGCATCCCGAACGAGCTTGCTGAGCGCATCCGCGCCGAATTCGCCGAGAAAATCACGCTCTCGGTGCCCGAAGGCCTGGTGCTGCGGCACTCGGGCGCCGACGACGCGCGGCGTCTGCGGGACGCTGCGGTGAGGGCCGAGCGGCAGGAGCTGATCCGGCTGTGGCGCGAAAACCAGATCAGCGACGAGGTGCTGCACCATATCGAGGAAGACCTCGACTACCAGGAATCGCGCATCTAATCCGCGCGGAAAAAAACGGAGGTCCCATGACCCGTATCGTGTTCCCCGCACTCCTCGCTCTGGGAATCGCCCTGCCCGCCGCCGCGCAGTATCCCGACCGGCCGCTCACCCTCCTCGCGGGTTTTCCCGCCGGAGGGCTGGTGGACGTCGTTTCGCGCGTCGTCGCCGAGGGGATGAAACCGAAGTTTTCAAAGGGCGTCGTCGTCGTCAACAAGCCCGGCGCCGGCGGCGCCGTCGCCGTGTCTGAAGTAGTCCAGGCGAAGCCCGATGGCTACACCATCGTGCTTACGCCGCTCTCGTCGCTCGTCATCGGCCCCCAGCTCAACCGCGACCTCAGCTACAAGACCCCCGACGATTACGAGCCCGTGATCAACCTCGTCGCCTATTACCCGCTTCTCGTGGTGCGCTCGGACGCGCCGTGGAAGACCATCCAGGAATTCGTCGGCGAAGGAAAAGCGAACCCCGGCAAGCTGCGCGTTGGCACGCCCGGCGAAGGCACCTCCAGCCACCTCAACCTCGAGGAATTCATGTTCCAGACCGGCATGAAGCTCACGCACGTGCCCTACGCAGGCTGGGGGCAATCATCGCCCGCGCTCCTCGGCGGTCACATCGAGGCGGTGGTGGCCCAGCCCGGCGAGGCGAAGGCGCTGGTGGACGGCAAGCGCATGCGTGCGCTGGTGATGTTTCAGCCGTCGCGCCATGCGGCGTTCCCGGACACCCCGACTTCGAAGGAGGCGGGTTGGGACGTTGCGAACGGCGTGTGGTACCTGCTGGTCGCGCCCAAGGGCACGCCCGCGTCCGTCGTGAAGTACTTGCACGATGCGGCCAAGGCGGTGGTCGATGATCCGGCGTTCGCCAGGACGATGGACGCGCGCGGCGTGGACGTCGACTATCGGCCCGGCGACAAGCTGCGCGCGGACCTGTGGCGCGAATACAAGCTGCACACCGGGATCCTGAAGAGGATCGGCTTGGTCAAACCCTAGGCGAATTACGAGGAGAATTGGAATGAAATGCTATATTGCGGCCGGCGCACTCGCGCTCGCCTGCATTCCCCCCGCCGCGCTGGCGCAAGCCTATCCCGGCAAGCCGGTCAGGATCGTGATCCCCTTTGTCGCCGGCGGGTCGTCGGATATCGTCGGCCGCGCGATCGGCTCCAAGTTCCAGGAATTCCTCCGCCAGCCGGCCGTGGTCGAGAACCGGCCCGGCGCCAACGGCGCCATCGCCGCCGAATTCGTCGCCAAGTCCGAAGCGGACGGCTACACCATCCTCGTGGGCTCGATCGGCGTGTTCTCGATCAACGCGGCGCTGTTCAAGGACCTGCGCTATCAGCCGCTGCGCGACTTTGCGCCGATCACGCTTGCGGTGACCACGCCGAACGTGCTGATCGCGAAACCGACGCTGCCGCCTGACTCGGTAAAGGAGCTGGTCGAGTTTGCGAAGAAGAATCCCGGCCGCTTGTCCTACTGTTCGAGCGGCAGCGGCTCGTCGGACCATCTCACCGGCGAGGTGTTTCGGCAGACCGCGGACTTCGCCGCCGTGCACGTGCCCTACAAGGGCGGCGCCGCCTGCCAGACCGACATCATGGGCAACCAGGTCGATTTCTCGTTCCAGAATCTGGGCGCGGTGACCAGCTACATCAAGGCCGGCAGGATGAAGGCGCTCGTGGTGACTGCGAAGGGTCGCCACCCGCAGCTCCCAAACGTGCCGGACGCCGCCGAGGCGGGATATCCGGGCCTCGTGGTCACATCCTGGCAGGCGGTAGCGGCGCCGGCGAAGACTCCGCGCGACGTGGTGGCAAAGCTGAACGACGCTGTCGTGCGCGCGCTGCGCTCGCCCGAAATTCGCGAGCGCATGACACAGATCGGCTTCGACGTGGTGGCGGGCACCCCGGAAGAATTCGGCGCTTTCATGAAGGCCGAGATCGAGCGCTGGACGGCAGTGGTGGGCCGCGGCGGGATCAAGCCCGATTGAAGGCTGGGTTGCGCCGCCGCCGGCTAGTCGACCTTGGCTCCGGAGATCTTCACCACCTTCGCCCATTTCTCGATCTCGGCGCGTATCAGCGCGTCGAACTGCCCGGGCGTGGAGCCGACCGGCTCCATGCCCTGCTGCCTCATGCGCTCGGTCAGATCGGAGGATTTCACGGCGCGGGCGATGTCGGCGCTGATCCGGTTGACGAGCTCGCGCGGCGTCGCCGCCGCAGCGACGATCCCCACGAGGCTGAGCGCACTCACTCCCGGTACCGCCTCGGCGACGACCGGGTACTCGGGCGATTCGCGCGCGCGCTGCGGGGAAAGCAGCGCAAGCACCTTGATCTTGCCGGATTTGATCAGGGGCTGTACCGCGTAGAGCACGTCCATCAGGATCGGAACGTGCCCGGCGACCACGTCCTGCTGCGCGGGAGCGCCGCCCTTGTAAGGCACGTGCACGAGGTCGATACCGACGGTCGTCTTCAGGAGCTCCACGGATAGGTGCATTGCGGTACCGCTCCCCGGCGTCGCGTAGGCGAGCTTGCCCGGGTTCTTTTTCGCAAGCGCGATGAGCTCGGGGATGGTGTTCGCCTCGAGCGAAGGATGCGCCGTCATCACCAGGTGCTGCACCGAAACCTGGGTGACGCCCGCGAGGTCCTTCAGCGTGTTGTAGGGCAGATCGCTGCGCAGGCTCGGGTTGATGACGTAGGCGGTCACTACCATGCCGAGCGTGTAGCCGTCGGGGGCGGACTTGGCGACGTAGTCGGTCCCGACCACCGTTCCCGCGCCGGGCCGGTTCTCGACCACCACCGGCTGGCCCCATACGTCCTGCATCTTCGCGGACACGAGGCGCCCGATGATGTCGGTCGCGCCGCCCGGCGGAAACGGCACCATCAGGCGAACGGCACGTGTCGGATGGTTTTGCGCCGCGGACACAAGGGGCGCGAGCGCCGCCGCGAACGCGAAACATCGCAGAATGGTCTTCATGCCTTCAGCGGCTCTGCGCTGCTTCGTCGTCGCTCACCTTGAGGTCGGGTACGCCGCCTGTCGCGACCGGATCGTCGCCGTAGAGCTTCTTGAAGTCGAAAGTCGCGCGCCGGCCTTCCTGCTTCGGGATACCGTTCTCCGCGAACAGCTTGAACTCGCGCGGCACGTCGCGAAAATCCTCGGCGTCGAACCACAGCCGCACCAGGCGCCGCTGCCGCTCGGGTTCGGGGAAATTCGTGAAGCGGGTGCGCGCGTGCATCACGGTGTAGTTGTTGATGACGATCATGTCGCCGCGCTCGAGGAAGAACGCGAGGCGGTTCTCGGGCGCCGCCGCGACCTGGTCGAAAAGATTCAGTGCCTCGATGTCGCGTTCATCGAGCGGCACGCCGCGCTCGCGCTGGCCCGCCGCGATGCCGGCGCGCTGGTAGCGGCAGGAGAGCTGGCCGTTGCGGCTGGCGAACACCGGGGTGCGGTAGGGCGTCGCCGGCTCCTCGCCCGGTCCCTCTTCGCCCAGGCGGTGGTAGTGGTAGCCGCGGTAGAGCGGCTCGAGCAGCTGCGGGGCGCGGCTGCGGATCGCGTCGTGCACGGTCACCCCGCTCACGATGATCGAGGCGCCGCCCGAGGCCGACTTGTGCCAGCAGGCGAGCGAGATCATCGCGGTGATGTCCGAGTGCGGCCGCAGCTCGAGGTTGCTGCGGTACATGCGCGGGGTCGCGTCCTCGGCGCTCGCGTCGATCACCGACGTGACGAGCTCCCCTTGAGCGTTCTGCGACAGCGCTCGTCCGAAATGCAGGCCCACGCCCCAGGCGCAGGCGGTGAACTGCTCGAGCGAAAGGCCTTCGAAGGGCAGACCACGCAACACCACGAAGCCCTTGCCCGAGCGCACCTCGGCGTAGCCGCGATCGAGCTTCTTCCGCAGCCCGTCGGAGGGAAAATCGGTCTTCGTCAGCGCGTGGACGGGCGACAGGCGGCCGCTCCGCTCGAGGGCCTCGACCGCGGCAAGCATCTCGCCGCGGTCGTCGCTCGTCAGCTCGACCAGGTAGTCGGCGGGGTCCTTGAAGCTCGAAGCCTTCCAGGCGAACGAGGCCGAAGCGTGCTCGTAGGTGCTGTTCATGGTCGGGCGACCATTGTAGCGCGGCCGGCGCGCCGCAAGGCAGGGCTCAGGATGTAGAATTCCTGACCCGTGAGCGCGACTCCTCCGGAAGTCCTCATCATCGGCGGCGGCATCGGCGGCGTGGCGGCGGCGCTTGCGCTCGCGCGGCGCGGCATGCGCTCGCGCGTGCTCGAGAAGGCGCCCGAGTTCGGCGAGATCGGCTACGGCATCCAGCAGGGCCCGAACGCCTACCGCATGCTCGACTGGCTGGGCGTGATGAAGGACCTGGAGCCGCAGGCGGTGTTCACCAAGAACCTGCTCCTCATCGACGCGCTCACCGACCGCGAGCTCACGCGCATCTCCTGCGGCGAGCCATTCCGCAAGCATTTCCGCGCCCCTTATACAGTCGTGCATCGCCGCGACCTGCACGGCGCGCTGCTGGAGGCTTGCCGCAAGCGCGAGGAGATCGCGTTGCACACCTCCAAGGAACTCGCCGGCTTCACCGACCGTGGGAAGAGCGTGGTCGCGAATTTCTCGGACGGCTCGGAATACGAAGGGCGGGCGATCATAGGCGCGGACGGGCTGCGCTCGCGCGTGCGCGAGGTCCTCATCGGCGATGGGCCGCCGCAGCCCGTCGGGCACGTCAGCTACCGCGGCGTCGTTCCGGTCGACCAGGTGAAGGACCAGTCGCACTTCGACGACATGGTGATCTGGATCGGGCCGAACCTGCACCTGGTGCAATACCGGCTGCGCGGCGGCACCGTCATGAACAATGTGGCGACCGTCGTGAGCGCCAAGTTTGCGCGCGGCGAGCGGCAAGACTACGGGGGCCCGGACGAGCTGGCCGAGGTCTTTTCGCGCACCACGCCGCACGTGCAGGAGATGCTCGGCCACGTCGGCAAGGACAAGAACTGGGCGCTGCACGACCGCGAGCCGCGACCCGGCTGGACGCGCGGCAAGGTCGCGCTGCTGGGCGATGCCGCGCATCCCACCCTGCAATACCTGGCCCAGGGTGCCTGCATGGCGATCGAGGACGCGGTGGTGCTCTCGGGAAAGCTCGAAAAGGCGGGGAGCGACGTCGATGCCGCGCTTCGCGCCTACGAGCAGGAGCGGTACCTGCGCACCGCGCGCGTCACGATCACTTCACGGATCTTCGGCGACATCATCCACGCGAGCGGCGGCGCGCGCGATCTGCGCAACCATCTGCTCGCGCAGAGGACGCCTGAAACCTTCTGGGAGGTGGACTGGCTCTACCGGGGGATCGAAGTTTGATCGCGCCACCCCTCCGTTTCTGCTACTCGTTTTTCTTGTTCCTGTTCCGCCACACCATCCAGGCAAAAACGGCGCAGAACCCCACGAACAGCACCAGGAAGATGGCCGTGGCGAGCGTGTTGGGCTCGATCGCGGGCTCGGGAGCCTGGGCGCGCGCGGACGCAAGCAGGGAACAGGCGATCGATGCGGCAAGTAATCTTTTCATGACGGGCTTTCTCAGAGGCCGTTCGGCGAGCGGCCACTGATAATTTGCACGAAGCTCCTTGCAGGAAACTGACGCCCGTCTTTCAATTCGCTGTCAATCGATGAGGAGGAAGCCGTGTCTGAGGACGTATTCCCGGAAAGCCCGCTCGAATTCGGCATTTTCGACTGGATCGAGTGGTCGGATGCGCCGCCGGGCGAGATCTTCGAGCACAAGCTGCAGATCGCCGAAGCCGCGGACAAGGCGGGCTTCTATGCCTGGCACATCGCCGAGCACCAGGGCACGCCGCTCTCGATCGACGGTTCGCCCGCGCTGGTGCTCTCCGCGGCGATCCAGCGGACGAAGAGGCTCCGGCTGGGTGCTCTCACGTTCTGTCTGCCCTGGTACAACCCGTTTCGCTTCTACAACGAGATCTGCATGCTCGATCACATGAGCGGCGGGCGCCTGGAGCTCGGCGTGGGGCGCGGTGTCTCGCCGATCGAGTCCTCGTTCTACGGCATGAAGAGCATCGACGAATCGCGCGAGCGCTACCGCGAGACGCTCGACATCTTCTTCGCGGCGTGCGCGAACAGGGCGCTCAACTTCGAGGGCAAATACTTCTCCTACCGCGACCTCGATCTGTACATACAGCCGAGGCAGCGACCCTACCCGCCACTGTGGTTTCCCAGCAGCGACAGGAATTCCGTCGAATTCACCGCGCGCCACGGTTACCACACGGTCCTCATGGCGAGCGTCGCCGAAGCCAAGAAGCTCAACGATCAGTACCGCGAACTCTGGGTGAAGCACAGGGACGACCCCCGCCGCCACAATGCGCACGTGCGTGCACCCAAGCTCGGCAAGTCGCAGCACGTGTTCGTCGCCGACACCGAGGCCGAGGCTGCGAAAACCGGTCTCCCGGCCTTCAAGGTCTGGGCCGAGCACATCGTGCATCTCACACGCAAGCACGGCAGGCCCGACCTGCTGAAGATCGACCCGACCGCGCCCGAGTCTCCCCAGCGTTACGTGGGCGGCACGCCGAAGTCGGTCACCGAGCAGCTTACGGAAATGGTGCGGGGGTCCGGCATCAATTACCTGCTGCTCGTCTTTTCTTTCGGGAACCTGCGTCCGGAGCAGGCGATGCGTTCGATGGATCTGTTCGTGCGGGAAGTGATGCCCGCCTTGCGATCCGGCGCTGGCTGAGGTGTGTTTTTCCGCCCGGGCTAATATACTTGTCTGTCCCCGACATCAGGAGGCGCATGCCATGGCGAAGGCGCTGAAGAAAGTGCGAGTTTCGATGATGAACGCGATCCACGACCTGCCGCTGCTCGTGGCCCGCGACGAGGGCTTTTTCCGGGACGAGGGACTCGACGTCGACATCCTGAAGACGCCGGGGTCGGGGCAGCGCGACTCCGACCATCAGGCGCTGCGGGAGAACATC
>Ga0210382_10000717_pt1 | contig 11432 bp, 10 predicted proteins | sample PLMedo_FD_155452 | JGI IMG/M metagenome (GOLD analysis project Ga0210382, IMG submission 155452) | Groundwater sediment microbial communities from an aquifer in East River, Colorado, USA - PLM0_60_coex redo | ecosystem: Environmental > Terrestrial > Soil > Riparian zone | place: USA: East...
CGTCACCAGACCCACCCCGGGAAGCTGCGAGATCTTCTGCGCGAGACGCGTATCGACGAGGTTCTGCACCTGCGGCAGCGGCATCGTCTTGGAGGTAATGCCGAGAGTGAGGATGGGCGCGTCGGCCGGATTCACCTTGCTGTAGACGGGAGGAGCAGGCAGGTCTGCGGGAAGGAAATTCGAGGCGGCGTTGATCGCCGCCTGCACTTCCTGCTCGGCAACGTCGAGCGTCAGGTCCAGGCTGAACTGCAGCGTGATCACCGAGGCGCCACCCGAGCTCGTCGAGGACATCTGCTTCAGCCCCGGCATCTGCCCGAACTGGCGCTCGAGCGGTGCGGTGATCGAGGAGGTCGCCACATCCGGGCTCGCGCCGGGATAGAAGGTGACGACCTGGATCGTAGGGTAGTCCACCTCGGGCAGAGCCGAGAGCGGCAGCAGCCGGTAGGCGATCGCGCCGGCGAGCAGGATCGCGACCATCAGCAGCGAGGTCGCCACCGGCCGCAGGATGAACAGCCGCGAGGGGTTCATGCGCCCTCTTTGCGGCGCCGCTTGCCCTCGCCTTTCCCCGGCGCCTTGCCCTCGCCGGGCGCGGCGCGGGCCGCGCGATCGGGAATCTCCACTTTTGCGCCGTCGCGCAGGCGATCGCTGCCTTCGACGACCACAAGCTCTCCGGGCGCAAGGCCGGACTCGACCGACAGGCCGTCGCCTTCGGCCATGCCGACGCTCACCTTGCGCAGCTCGACCGTCCTGTCCTCCTTGATGACGTAGACGAAAGTCCCCTGCCCGCCGCGCACGACGGCCGCGTTCGGGACGAGCGTCGCCCCGCGCCGGGTATCGAGCAGCATGCGCACGTTCACGAACTGGTTGGGAAAGAGGCTCGTGTCCTCGTTCGGGAACTGCGCCTTGAGCTTGATCGTGCCCGTCGCGGGATCGATCTGGTTGTCGACGCTCGCGAGCGTGCCCGACGCGAGCTTCTTCTTCTGCTCGCGGTCGTAGGCCTCGACCGGCGGCGTTGCGCCCGAGCGCATCCGCTGCATCACGCCTGGCAAGCTGTCCTGCGGGATGGTGAAGATGGCGGTGATCGGCTGCAGCTGCGTGATGACCACGAGGCCGTTCGCGTCGCCCGAGCGCACGATGTTGCCCGCGTCGACCAGGCGCAGGCCCAGGCGCCCGGTGATCGGCGCAGTGATGCGGGAGTAGCTCAGCTGCAGCATGGCGTTGTCGATCTGTCCCTGGTCGAATTTGACCGTGCCTTCGTATTGACGGACCAGCGCCTCCTGCGTGTCCACCTGCTGCTTGGCGATCGAGTCCTGGGCATACAGCGTGCGGTAGCGCTCCACGTCGATGCGGGCATTGGCGAGCAGCGCCTGGTCGCGCGCCATCTGGCCCTCGACCTGCGCGAGCTGGGCCTGGTAGGGACGCGGGTCGATCTCGGCGAGGAGGTCTCCCTCCTTCACTACCTGCCCCTCTTTGAACAAGACCCTGACGAGCTCGCCGTCCACCCGGCTTCGCACGGTCACGGTCTTGAGCGGCGTCACGGTACCGAGGCCGCTCAGGTAGATGTTGACGTCGCCGGTCCGCGCCGCCGCGGCTACGACCGGGGTCGGGCGCGTGGGATCGATACCGCGCCGCCCCACGGGGCGCTGCTGCGCGTCGCTCGGCACGAGGAAAAAGACCGCCGCGCCCACGGCCGCCAGAAGCAGCACCAGGATCACAACCCACACGCCGCGCAGCGAGCGGCGTTTCTCGGTCATCAGATGGCTCTCAATTTTCATTTGGACCGCCCGCTTCCGGCCCGCTCCCTGCCCTGCGAGCCTGGGCCGATTACAGCAGAGAAATGTAACTCCTCCATTTCGCAGGACAACTATTTGCAACAGGATGTTACCGCGCCCCGATCCGGCCGGTTGCGCACCGGTAGAATGCATCCATGCCCGTCAGGCAAATCATCGAAGGCGGCCGCGTCCCGGTGAAGGTCTTCACCGACGACCTCGAGCCCCACGCGCGGGCGCAGCTCGCGAACGTCGCGCAGCTGCCGATCGTGTTCGGCCACGTCGCGGCGATGCCCGACGTGCATGCGGGCATAGGCGCGACCGTGGGCTCGGTGATTCCCACCCGGCGCGCGGTCATCCCTGCGGCGGTGGGAGTGGATATCGGCTGCGGCATGAACGCGGTGCGGCTATCGCTCGGCTCGGAGCAGCTTCCCGACAGTCTCGCTCGCGTACGCGCCGCCATCGAGCGTGCCGTGCCCGTCGGGTTCGACGAACACCGCGAGTCCGACGCGCGGCGCGACGCCTGCGCACCTCTGAAGCGGCGCCTCGAAGGAGTGGTGCGCAAGCATCCGAAGATCGCCAGGATGCAGCGCGATCACGAGAAGAAGTGGGTGCGGCAAATGGGGTCGCTGGGCGGCGGCAACCACTTCATCGAGGTCTGCACCGACGAGAGCGAGCGCCTGTGGGTGATGCTGCATTCCGGCAGCCGCGGCATCGGCAATTGCATCGGCCAGTACTTCATCGCCCAGGCGCGCGAGGCGATGCAGAAGCGCGACATGCATCTTCCCGATCGCGATCTCGCCTGGTTCGACGAGGGATCGGATCTCTTCGATGACTACGTCGAGGCGGTCAGCTGGGCGCAGGACTACGCGTTTGCCAATCGGGGCGAAATGCTGGAGTTGATCCTCGGGGCGCTTCGCCGCCACCTTCCGGCGTTCGAAGTCACCGGCGAGGCGATCAACTGCCACCACAACTACGTGCAGGAGGAAGAACACTTCGGCGAACGCGTCTACGTAACCCGCAAGGGCGCGATCAGCGCGCGCGCGGGCGAGCTCGGCATCATCCCGGGCAGCATGGGCGCGCGCTCCTACATCGTGCGCGGCAAGGGCAACTCCGAGTCGTTCCACTCCTGCGCCCACGGCGCCGGGCGCCGCATGAGCCGGAGTGAGGCGAAGCGCCGCTTCTCGCGCGCGGATCTCGTGGAGCAAACGCAAGGCGTCGAATGCCGCAAGGACAAGGGAGTGCTCGACGAGATCCCGGGAGCGTACAAGGACATCGACGAGGTGATGGCCAACCAGACCGATCTCGTCGAGGTTGTGCACACGCTCAAGCAAGTGGTCTGCGTCAAGGGTTGAACGAAAACCGGGGACAGACCACCATTTTTTTCGGCCGCCGAGGAAATTAGCATGGCAGATACGAAAAATAGGGGTCTGTCCCCGGTTTTCCCAAAGGAAGACGCGGCGCAGCCGGAATTCTGGGAAAAGCGCTTTCGCGAGAATTTCACGCCTTGGGATTCCGGCCGCGTCCCGGCGGCGCTCGAGCAGTTCCTGAAAACGGAGCCGCGCGGCCGACGCGTGCTGATCCCGGGCTGCGGCTCGGGCTACGAGGTGTGCGCTTTCGCGCAAGCCGGGCACGACGTGCTCGCGGTCGATTTCGCCGAGGCTGCGATCGAGCGGGCGCGGGGCATTCTCGGGCCGCTTTCGGACCGGGTGCGGCTCACCGACTTTTTCGAATCCGATTTCGAAACGCCGTTCGATCTCGTCTACGAGCGTGCCTTCCTGTGCGCGCTGCCCCGGCGCCTTTGGCCGCGTTATGCGCCGCGCGTCTCGCAGCTCCTGCGACCCAAAGGCAGGCTCGCCGGATTTTTCTACTTCGACGATGGCGAGCGCGGACCGCCGTTTGGGCTCAAAGTCGGGGAGCTCGAAACGCTACTCAGCGACCGATTCGAACAAATCGCCGATGCCGAGGTTGGCGACTCGATCCCGATCTTCGCCGGGAAGGAGCGCTGGCAGATCTGGTCGCGACGGTAGAAGTCGCTGAATCCCGCTCGCATGCCGAACAAGTGGCCCGGGGCGAAACGCTCCGGGCCCTCGTCCTTTGCGGAGCTGCTCGCTGCTGCCTTCCTACTGCGGCGGTCGCTGTGCAAGTCTGGCTCGCGCTGCTCACGTTCGTCAGTGTCGCTCTTGATCGTCGCCGGCGTCCAGTCCGGATGCAGTTGCCGCAACAGCGCGGACGAGCCGGCCACGTGCGGCGTCGCCACGCTCGTGCCCTGGAACATGGCAAAGCCGTTGCCCGGGACGGACGACAAGACGTTCACGCCCGGTGCGCAGACGTCGGGCTTGATGTCGAGCAGGTTGGCCGGACCGCGGCTGGAGAACTCGGCGAGGAAATTCTGGTTGTTCGTCGGCCACGGCTAGTCAAGCGCGGCGCTTCGCCCGTGTTGGAGTTGATATCGAAATCCGCATGATACTCAGCGGGAGAAGTAGCGCGTCTTGCAGGAATACGCGAGCAGCTAGTCGTGCCCGTAGCCGTCGCAGATCTTCAGCTCCGACCTAGTCCGATCTTCCCACAGAGGTTAGTTCACAGAGCGCAATACGTAATCTGGTCGGCTCACGCCCGCGTGGGCCGCGCTGCTAATCCCCGTCACGCCGGGCCGATAAGGTGGAGAACCCTCTAACGGAAAAGGAGAACTGAAAATGACGTCACGCTGCGCGAAAGCGATGCTCGGTCTTCCACTGGTGCTCGCGCTTGGTTTCGGCTTTGCGGCCAGAACAATCGCGGCCCCGGCCGCGGGGCTGAACTGGGAGGTCCACGGGACCGGGGGTGGGTCGGCGAGCTTGACCGGGGTGTCTTCGAGCGGGCCGGCGATGCCCCAGCACGTCGGGAACGCTACGTACTCTTTGAACCTCTCCGTGCCCGGGAGTGTGGGAGTAAACGGAGTCGGCGGAGCGTGTGAGTTCATCACCGGTACTGGTTCGGTCACGGCGGCCGATGGCAGTACGATCAGCTTCGCCACTGTGGGCGCGCTCTGCAATGAGGCCGGCATCACCTCGACCCTTCAATATAACGGGACCTACCGCATCACAACCGGGGACGGCCGGTTCCTTGGCGTCGCCGGGGGAGGAAGCCTGACGGCCACATTTGGCTCGACGCATTTTATCAAGGTCGACGGGACGATCACCGGTATTTAGTTCCGTCTGACAGCATATCGGCAAGCGGGCGAGCGCCTCGCGTTCGCCCGCACCGTGGCGCAATGTCGAGGCGCTCGAACACCGGATAGACCGCGACGTGCTCGCCGCCGCGCAGCACGTGCTCGAAGGCGACGGATGCGCCGTCGACCAGCACGAGATCCACTTCGGTGTGAGGGACCCCGGCCGACTCGATCGCATCCTTCACCGAGCGCCCGCGGTCGATGGGGACACGGAACGCCGTCCTGCGCAGCTGCGGCGCGAGGAAGTCGTTGAGTTCCTCGTAGACCCGGAACTCAGCGAACACCTTGGCTTGGAGATCGATGTGCGGGGCCATAACCCGCAGCGCCCCTCCCGCAAATTACACGAACCGGGCGAGCAGCTTCAAATCGACGTTGCCGCCGGAGAGGATCACGCCGACGCGTTTACCGGCCACCGGCAGTCTCCGCTCGAAGAGGCCAGCCGCACCGAGCGCGCCCGTCGGCTCGACCACGACCTTCATCCGTTCCCACAGGTAAAACATCGCCCGGACGAGTTCCGCGTCGCTCACCGTGACCATATCGTGCACGTAGCGCAGCACCAGGGGAAAGGTAAGGTTTCCGAGCGAATGCGTGCGAGCGCCGTCGGCGATGGTGTCCGGGTTGTAGCAAGTCTGCAGCGTCTTGGTCTTGAACGAGCGCGTGGCATCGTCGCCCGCTTCGGGCTCCACGCCGATCACCTTGCAGCCGGGCGAAAGATGCGACGCGGCGACCGCGCACCCCGAGATCAGCCCGCCGCCGCTCACCGGCACGAACAGATAATCGAGCGGGCCCACTTCCTCGATCAGCTCTTTGGTCGCCGTGCCCTGTCCCGCGATCACGTGCGGATGATTGAAAGGCGGGATCATCGCGAGCCCGCGCTCACGCGCGACCCTCTCGGCGACTTCCTCGCGCACTTCCTTGTGCTTGTCGTAGAGCACGACCTCGGCGCCATACCCGCGGGTCGCTTCGAGCTTCACCGCCGGTGCGTCAGCCGGCATCACGATAGCGACGCGGACGCCGAGGAGCTTTCCCGCGAGAGCCACCGCCTGCGCGTGGTTGCCGGAGGAGTAGGCGAGGACGCCTCGCTTGAGTTCATCGGGAGAGAGCCGCGACATCGCGTTGTAGGCGCCGCGAAACTTGAACGCGCCCATGCGCTGGAAGTTCTCGCACTTGAAGAAGACCCGTGCGCCGGTACGTTCGTCCACGGTGTGCGAGCTCATCACCGGCGTTCGGTGCGCGTGGCCGGCGAGCCGCTCGGCGGCGGAGGCGACGTCGGCGTAGCTTACCGCGAGAGCGGTCTTGTCGGGGGCGTTCATCCGGAGCTGAATGCGACGATTCAGCCCCGGATTTTACGCCGAGACCGAGTCTGGCGAGCGTCGGGCCTCAGCCAGCGCCCGAGCAGCCGCGCGCGCGCGCCGGCCGACTCGGTGAGCGCGCAGGTATCGGCGTCCGCGCGCCTGAGCCGCGCCTCGAAGCTCAACAGCTCGTCGCGGCGAAACGCGTGTATCCCGACGCGCTCTCCCGCGCGGCGTTTGGCCAGCGCCGCGTCCAGTCCCGCCTGTCCGGGCCGCAGCCCGTCCACCGCGACGATCAGGTCGCCGGCAGCGATGCCCGCCTCCTGCGCCGCGCCCCCTTCGAGCACGTGCGTCACTGCGCTGTCATCGCCTTGCGCTCGCGCGCGAATGCCGAGCATCGCGAGCCCGGCAGTTTTTTTCGAGCTGGCGGGTCTTCCTCCCTTGTCCTGAGCCGACTCGGCCGGACGCAGTTCCATTTCCACTCCCTGCGTCGCGAGCAGCGCCTTCAGCGGCAGCTCGCGCGTCGAGCGCAGCCAGTCGTCGAAAGTGCGCTCCAGCTTCAGACCGGTGGCCTCTTCGGCGAGGCGTTCGATGCCGTCCTCTTCGAGGCCGACCCCGGTGAGCCCATGGCGCCGCCACAGCGCGCGCATCACGTCATCGAGCGACCTCTTCCCCCGGGTCCTGCCGCGAATGAGCAGGTCGAGGCACAGGGCGACGAGGCTCCCCTTGACGTAGTAGCTGACGCCCGCATTCGGCGAATTCTCGTCCTGGCGGTAGTATTTGATCCAGGCGTCGAAGCTCGACTCGGCGACGCTCTGGACGGTCCGGCCCGGGGTGCGCAGATAGGCGGTGATCGAGCGGCCGAGCAGCTCGAGATAATCCCTTCTTTCGATCAGCCCGCAGCGGACGAGAGCAAGATCGTCGTAGTAGGACGTGATGCCCTCGAACGCCCAAAGGAGCGTCGTGTAGTTCTCGCGGTCGAGGTCGTAAGGGATGAACGCGGCGGGCTTGATGCGCTTCACGTTCCAGGCGTGAAAATATTCGTGGCTGACGAGACCGAGGAAGCTGCGGTAACGCTCGCTCACTTCGGTCTCACCCTCGCGCGGCAAATCGTCGCGCGAGCACAGCAGCGCTGTCGAGGCACGATGCTCGAGTCCTCCGTAACCTTCGCCGACCGCAGTCACGAGAAAGACGTAGCGCTTCATCGGTGCAGACCCGCCGAAGAAGCGTACGTGATGCTCGCATAGTCGCTTGAGGTCGCGCTGCAGCCTGCGGGTGTCGGCCGCGTGACGGCCGGTGATCACGATGTCGTGGGGCACGCCGCACGCGCGGAAGCTTGCGCGCGTGAACTCGCCCATCTCCACGGGGTGATCGATGAGCTCGTCGTGGTCGGATGCGACATAGGTGCCAAAGCCGTGGGGGCCGGCGCCTTTTCCCGGCATCGCGGTTGCGACTCGCCAATTTCGGTAGCGTGCGCCCATGGGCCGCACAATCTCGAGTTCGCACGGTGCGCTTTCCTGTCCGAGAACGCGCAGGAACACGCAGGCTCCATTGAAGAATCCGTGTGTGGTGTCGAGATGCGCGCCGCGCACCGACAGGTCCCACGCGTACACGTCGAAGCTCACCGTCAAGGACCCGTCGACAGGCTGCGCGCGCCAGGTGTGCTTGTCGAGTTTTTCGAGCGCGACCGCCCGGTTGCGGCTCGCCGCGCGGATGGAAACGACGTGACGCGCGAAATCCCGGATCATGTAGCTGCCGGGAATCCACGCCGACATGGCGAACTGCTGTCCCGAAGGATCGGGATCGTCGACCGCACAGGTGACGCGATAGAGATGCGCTTCCGGCCGCACCGGAATGATCGTGTAGTGGATTGGGGTCATATTCTCATCTCCGGCCGTGCGTGCCGCGTTCTTCGCGCATCGGGTCCTGGAGCACGGTGTCGGTTTCTTCAAGCTGGGCCTGCTGTTGCAGCCAGCTTGAAAATTCGGCGACCCCCGGACGGGCGGGCGATCCTCGCGACAGGACCATGAAGAACGCGCGGGAGTCGGATGGCGAGCGCATGTAGCGCTCGCCGAAAGGCAGGATCAGCTTCCCCAGCTTCACCCACTTGGCGACGAACCGGCTCCGCCCGAGCGCGATGCCCTGGCCATCGATCGCCGCCTGAATGAGCTGATCGTAGTGCGAGAAGCGCAGCGTGCCCGCGGGCTTCACCCCGTGTGTCTGGGTGAGCTCGAACCACACGTCCCAGCTGAGCCACGGGTAACGCCGCTCGGGATCGTCGTAATGCAGTAACACCTGTCCGGAAAGGTCCTGGGGCGATGCTAGCGTCCTGCCGACGAGCACCGACCGTGAACATACGGGAAAGACCCGCTCCCCGAACAGGCGCACGGCGCCCGGGCCCGCGGCCTTGGGGGTGCAGTAGCGGATCGCCAGATCGATGCCTTCGCGCTCGAGATCCTGGATCTCGTTCGTCGCGGCAAGCCGCATATCGATACCGGGATGGGCTCGCCGGAAGTCGTTGAGCCGCGGGACGAGCCAGAGCGCCGCAAAGGACACCGTGGTCGTGACCGTGAGCATTCCTGCCGCATGCGCTCCGAGCCTGCCCGCGACGTCGCGCAGCAGACGCAGCACCTCGCCCGAAGTCTTGTAGAGCGTCTGACCTTCCTCCGTAAGGCGCAGGTCGCGGTGGTGCCGGCGAAACAAAGCCACGCCAAGCTGCTCCTCGAGGGTCTTGACCTGGCGGCTGACAGCCGACTGGGTGACGAAGAGCTCCGCCGCGGCCTTGGTGAAGCTCAGGTTGCGCGCCGCCGCCTCGAAGCCCTTCAACAGGTCGAGCGAAGGCATGCCGCGCCTCTGTTTAAGCATTCCTTTTTCTCATGCAAAACATGACAAAAGATCGTTTGATACTGTCCTGCCTTGGAAGAATAATCTCACTCGCGAATCAAGCGCGATCCGCGGTTCCGACCGAGCGCAGAGAAGCATGCGGGAAGCGCATTATAGCGATAGGAGATGCCCATGAACATTCGGTTCGATCGTGCCCAGCTCCGCCTCGAAGCTCGTGAGCTCATCCGTGTGTACGACCCCAGGGGAGCGCGGGTCGAGTGCGTTCGAGGAGCGCTCTGGATCACCCAGTACAGGGATCACGAGGATTACTTCCTCGCCGCGAACGATGCGCTCACCCTCGAGCGCCCGGGCCTGGCATTGATTCACGCGCAAGAGCGGAGCGAGGTCGTTCTTTCGGAACCGGCGCCGTCCCCGCGCCTGCGACAAAGAATCAGAATCGGAAGCGCGTTCGTCGCGGCCTTGCGCGCGGTCGGCAGAGGGTTCGCGCAGCAATTCGGGCCTCAATCCATAGACAGGCACCGCCGCCCCGGCTGGTACCACGGGCTTTGATCGCAAGATAGCACCCGGAGGATCTTTGCCTCGGCGCGCCCGCGCGCCGCAGGTTTCGTTGACACCGCAACATTGCGCGCCTAACATCGGTCGCGCAGTCGCTCTTTCAGAAATCCGCGCCAGGTCCAAAGGATAGAGGCACAACGAAGGCCTGCACGGGCAGTCCCCATTGCAAAGGAGGATCACGAAATGAAACTACAGAAGCTCTTGGTCGCGGGCGGCTTCCTGCTGTGTTTCGCGCAGGAGGCACTCGCCGACAATACCTTCATACTGGCCACGGGCCGCAGGGACCCGCGCATGTACGCGATCGATCTGCAAAAGGCGCTGCGGCCGGAGAACAACAACACGCCGAACGCCATCGTCAGCCGCTCGAAGGTCGCGCTGGATCGTCTCGACGGCAAGCTGCTCGGCGATTCGGCGAATGTCGTCATCAGCGAAGACAGGAAGACGGCCTACGTCGTCAACCATCACGGCGCCATCGACAACGACGAGTTCCTGCAGCACGGCGGGCGCGGCAACATCGCGGTGATGAACATCGGGAAGATGATCAAGCCCAGGCACGACAACACCGCCGATGCGCTGGAGCGCCATGTCGACAGCGGCCATTTCGGCTCGGTCGGCCTCGTGCTGCTGAAGGACATGTTCATCATCGGTAACGCCGAGAGCCACCTCACCGAGGACGGCGGCAACCGCATCACCTTCGTCGATCGCGAGACCGGCAGCCTGCGCGGCGAGGTCGAGCTCCCGCTTGGCGCGGGCGTTCCACAGTTCCCGTGCCCCGGGTTTCCCGTTCCCTTCGTCTCGCCGAGCGGCCCGCCCGCGTTCGAGCACCCCTTTGGTCAGCCCAACGGTACGTTCTCTCCCTTACCGCTGCTCTCTCCGCATCCTGCCTGGGGCTGCTTCCCGGACACCAACGGCCTTGCGCTCGGCCATGCCAGGAACGGCAAGACGTACCTGTTCGCGGCGAACGGCGGCACGGACGACGTCTCGGTGATCGATCTCGACGCCGCGCTCGCCGGCGACCGGACTGCGGAAATCGCGCGCATTCCCACGCAGATCGGGCCCTGGGGCATCGCCGCCAGCCCGAACGGCCGTTACATCGTCGCCGCCAACCGGGAAAGCCAGAGGGTCGCGTTCGAAGGCAACACCATCTCGATCATCGACGTCGAGAACCCCACCGTCGAGGCGGCGCGAGTGCGGGTCGGTACCGACAGCGACACCGGCCAGACGCGGCCGTTCATCCCCTCGTTCACGCCCGACGGAAAAGAAATCATCGTTCCCAACTTCCGCGCCAACAACCTGTCGATCGTCGATCTGAACCTCGCGCTCACCGCTCCCGCCAAAGCAGAGGTCGCGCGCATCCCGCTCACCCGGCCGGATGGACGAGTAGCGCGCCCGAAAGGCTCGGCGGTCACCTCCGACGGGCGCTACGCCGTAATCTCAGGCGGCGCGAGAGTGACCCCCTCCGCCCCGAGCGGGACGGTGTGGATCGTCGACCTGCGCAAGCGGCAGGTCGTAGCCACAGTCACGGGTGTCGGCAACGACCCGTACGGCTTGGCATTGGTGGAGGCTGACGACGACTGACCGAAAGTCCGGTGCGCGCTTCGATTCTCCGAAGCGCGCATCGAAAATCGTGTCAGTCGAGCCTGATCCCGAGGGCTCTCACCACCTTGCCGTAGCGGTCCGCTTCCTGCCTGATCAGGGTTGCGAATTGCTCGGGAGTGTTGCCAGTCGGCTCTATTCGCAAACCTACCACAGCGCGGCGCC
>Ga0210382_10000718_pt1 | contig 11430 bp, 8 predicted proteins | sample PLMedo_FD_155452 | JGI IMG/M metagenome (GOLD analysis project Ga0210382, IMG submission 155452) | Groundwater sediment microbial communities from an aquifer in East River, Colorado, USA - PLM0_60_coex redo | ecosystem: Environmental > Terrestrial > Soil > Riparian zone | place: USA: East River...
GGCACCGTGGCCAAGCGCCAGGCGGTGATGAACCCCGAGAACACGATCTTCTCGATCAAGCGCTTCATGGGCCGCAAGGAGGCGGAGGTCAAAGAGGAGGAGACGATCGTCCCCTACAAGGTCGTCGCCGGGCCGAACGGGGACGTCCGGATCGAGGTGCGCGGCAAGCAGTACAGCCCGCCGGAGATCAGCGCGATGATCCTGCAGAAGCTGAAGACCGACGCCGAGGCAAAGCTCGGCGAGACGGTCGACAGCGCCGTGATCACCGTCCCCGCCTACTTCAACGACGATCAGCGCCAGGCGACCAAGGACGCCGGGAAAATCGCCGGGCTGGACGTGAAGCGGATCATCAACGAGCCAACCGCCGCCTCGCTCGCCTACGGCCTCGACAAGGAGGCGACCGACCAGACGATCCTCGTCTTCGACCTCGGCGGCGGCACCTTCGACGTCTCGGTGCTGGAGATCGGCGACGGCGTCTTCGAGGTGAAGGCGACCGCCGGCGACAACCACCTCGGCGGCGACAACTGGGACAAGGCGATCGTCGAGTGGCTGGTCGCCGAGTTCAAAAAAGACCAGGGGGTCGACCTGGCGGCTGACAAGAACTCCCTGCAGCGCCTCTACGAGGCGGCGGAGAAGGCGAAGATCGAGCTCTCCTCGACCCAGGAGACGCAGATCAACCTGCCTTTCATCACCGCGGTCGAGGGGCAGCCGAAGCACCTCGACCTGAAGCTCTCCCGCTCGAAGCTGAACGAACTCACCTCGGACCTGCTGGAGCGGATCGTCGGCCCGGTGAAGCGGGCGCTGGACGACGCCGACGCCAAGATCGACCACGTGGTCCTGGTCGGCGGGATGACCCGGATGCCGGCGGTGCGCGAGCGGGTCAAGGAGCTGACCGGCAAGGACCCCCACCAGGGGGTCAACCCCGACGAGGTGGTCGCGGTCGGCGCCGCGATCCAGGCCGGCGTGCTGGCCGGAGACGTCAAAGACGTGCTGTTGCTCGACGTCACCCCGCTCACCCTCGGGATCGAGACCAAAGGCGGCGTGATGACGAAACTGATCGAGCGCAACACGACGATCCCGACCAAGAAGTCGGAGATCTTCTCGACCGCCGACGACAACCAGCCCTCGGTGGAGATCCACGTGCTGCAGGGCGAGCGCGGGATGGCGAGCGGCAACAAGAGCCTGGGCAAGTTCCAGCTCACCGGGATCCCCCCGGCGCCGCGGGGCATGCCCCAGATCGAGGTGACCTTCGACATCGACGCCAACGGCATCCTCCACGTGACGGCGAAAGACCTGGGGACGGGCAAAGAGCAGAAAATCGAGATCAAGTCCGGCTCCGGCCTCTCCGAGGAGGAGATCCAGAGCATGGTCTCCGACGCCGAGGCGCACGCCGAGGAGGACCGCAGGCAGCGGGAGCTGGCGGAGGCGCGGAACGTCGCCGAGAACGCCGCCTACCAGTCCGAGAAACAGCTCGAGGAGCTGGGCGACAAAGTCGACGCCGACGCGAAGGAGGAGATCGAGGCCGCGATCAAGGAGGTGCGCGAGTCGCTGTCCTCGGAGAGCGTCGAGGAGATCAACTCGAAGACGGAAGCCCTGACCGCGGCCTTCCAGAAGGTCTCCGAGCAGATCTACGCGGCGGCGCAGGAGCAGGCGTCCGCCGACGGCGCTTCCGCCGGGGAGGAGTCCTCCGAGGAGGAGGAGGAGGAGGAGGTCGTCGACGCCGAGGTCGTCGACGAGGGTGACGACAAATGAGCAACGATCCTACGAAGGAGCCCAGGCCCGCGGGTCGGGACGATCAGGGACAGGGCGGTCGGCCCGCGGGTCCTGTCGCCGCAGGGGACCCACCCCCCCCTGCGGTAGCTAAAGCTTCCTCGGGGGCGGTCCCCCCTGCGACGCCACCCGCGGGAGATGCGCCTGCGGAAAGCGATCAGGGTTCAGACGTCACAAGCCCTCCTGACGCAGCACAGGACGTCGAGGCCGATCTTGACAAGCTGCTAGCTGACACCCAGCGGGAGCGGGACGAGTACCTGGATCTGGCGAAGAGGGCGAAGGCCGACTTCGAGAACTTCCGCAAGCGGATGGCGAGTGAGGTACAAGCTGCGGCCGCTCGTGGGAAGGGTGAGCTGATCCGGGATGTGGCGCCTGTGCTCGATGATCTGGAGCGGGCGCTGCAGGCGGCGGGGATCGATCCGGAGGGAGATTCGCCCGATGGGCTGACGCACGGCGTCCTCCTGGTCTTTCGCAGCTTGCGGGAGGCCCTGACCCGGAGCGGGATCGAAGAGATAGACCCGAAGGGGGAGAAGTTCGACCCAACGCTGCACGAGGCGCTCTCCACCCAGCCCGCCGAGGGGACCGAGCCGGGCACGGTCCTGGAGGTGATGCAGAAGGGGTATCGCCTCGGCGACCAGCTGATCCGGCCTGCGCGCGTCGTGGTCGGCGAGTAGGAGAGGCGTTGGCCGACGACCTCTACAAAGTCCTGGGCGTCTCCAAAGGGGCGTCGGCCGAGGAGATCAAGAAGGCATATCGCAAGCTGGCGCGCAAATACCACCCCGACCGCAACCCGGACGACGCCAAAGCGGAGGAGCGGTTCAAGGAGGTTCAGGGCGCCTACGACACCCTCTCCGACCCGGAGAAGCGCAAGGAGTACGACTCGGGTGGGATGTTCGCCGGCTTCGGCGGCGGGGGCGCCGGTCCGTTCGGCGCCGGCGGCGGGCCCGGTGGGCCGGGCGGCGGCTTCGGCGGCGACCTCGGCGACATCCTCTCGATGTTCGGCCGGGGCGGCAGGAGGGCGCAGCCGCAGCAGGTGCGCGGCCGCGACCTCGAAACGGAGGTCAGCCTCAGCTTCGACCAAGCGGTCAACGGCGCCCAGGTCAGCGTCACCGTGCCGAAGGCGGAGCGCTGCCAGACCTGCCACGGCAGCGGCGCGAAACCGGGCACCAGTCCGGTCACCTGCCCGCGCTGCGGCGGGCGCGGGATCGACGCCCAGAGCCAGGGCTTCTTCTCGATCAGCCAGCCCTGCCCGCAGTGCGGCGGCGCCGGCCAGATCGTCGAAGACCCCTGCCCGACCTGCGGCGGCTCCGGCCTCACCCGGCAGACGAAGCGCTACAAGGTGAACATCCCCGCCGGGGTCAAGGACGGGGCGCGGATCCGGCTCGCCGGCAAGGGCGAGGCGGGGCCGCGGGGCGGCCCGCCGGGCGACCTCTACGTGACGACGCGGGTCACCCCCTCCCCCGTCTTCGAGCGGCGCGACGGCGGCAACCTCGAGGTGACGGTGCCGATCACGATCGCCGAGGCGCTGCGCGGCGCAACGATCGAGGTGCCGACGCTGGACGGGACGAAGAAGATCAAGGTCGGGCCCGGGACCAAGCACGGCTCGATCCAGCGGCTGCGCGGCGAGGGCGCGCCGAGGCCGAAGGGCCGGGGTCGCGGGGACATCCGCTACCGGCTGGAGATCGATGTGCCGGAGAAGCTGACGAAGGAGCAGGAGGCGGCGGCCGACAAGCTCGCCGAGGCGCTCGACGGCGCCGACCCGCGCGGGGAGCTCTTGCGGAGGGCACGGTGAGCCCGACTGACGGCAGGCGCAGGGTCAGCACCCGGATCGAAGCGGCGGTCGACGAGGAGCGCGGCGTCTTCATGATCTCGGTCGCCGCCGAGCTCGCCCGCATGCACCCCCAGACGCTGCGGATGTACGAGGCGCGGGGACTGGTCACCCCACAGCGCTCGCCGAAGAACACGCGCCTCTACTCGCAGCGGGACGTCGAGCGGCTGCGCAGGATCCAGCGGATGACCTCGGAGGAGGGGCTGAACCTGGCGGGGGTGGAGACTGTGCTGGCGATGGAAGAGCGGGTGGAGAGGATGCGGGTCGAGCTGGAGCGGATGCGCAGGCGGGCCGAGGAGCTGGAACAGGTGTCGAAAAAGGGAGGCGCCAGTGCAGCCGGATAGATTCACGGTCAAGTCCCAGGAAGCCGTGGCCGCCGCGCAGCGGCTCGCCTCGGAGCGGCGCAACCCGGAGGTGGCCCCGGCTCACCTGCTGATCGCGCTGCTCGAGCAGGCGGACGGCCTGGCCGCGCCGATCCTGCAGAAGCTCGGCGCCGACGTGGCGGCGATCTCCGCCCGGGCGCGGGAGGCGGCCGACGCGCTGCCGAAGCTGAGCGGCGGCGAGGAGTCGGAGGCGCGGCCCTCCTCGTCCCTCGTCAAAGCGCTGCAGCGGGCGGAGAAAGAGATGGCGAAGCTCGGCGACGAGTACATCTCGACCGAGCACATCCTGCTGGCGCTGACCGACAAGGGATCCGGCGTCGCCGACGTCCTTCCCGACCGCGGCTCGCTGGAGAAGGCGGTCGCCGAGGTGCGCGGTCCGCACCGGGTCACCTCCCCCAATCCCGAGGACAGCGTGCAGGCGCTGGAGAAATTCGGCCGCGACCTCACCGCCGAGGCCGAGCAGGGCAAGCTCGATCCGGTGATCGGCCGCGACGAGGAGATCCGCCGCGTGATCCAGGTCCTCTCCCGCCGCACCAAGAACAACCCGGTGCTGATCGGCGACCCCGGGGTCGGCAAGACGGCGATAGTCGAGGGCCTGGCGCAGCGGATCGTCGACGGCGACGTGCCGGAGAGCCTGCGCGACCGCCGCGTGATCGCGCTCGACATCGGCTCGCTGCTGGCCGGCTCGAAATACCGCGGCGAGTTCGAGGAGCGGCTGAAGGCGGTGCTCTCCGAGGTCCAGCAGGCGGAGGGACAGATAGTCCTCTTCCTCGACGAGCTGCACACGATCGTCGGCGCGGGCGCCGCCGAAGGCGCGGTCGACGCCGCCAACCTGCTGAAGCCGATGCTGGCCCGCGGCGAGCTGCGCGCGGTCGGCGCCACCACGCTCGACGAGTACCGCAAGCAGATCGAGAAAGACGCGGCGCTGGAGCGCCGCTTCCAGCCCGTCTACGTCGGCGAGCCGGACGTCGGCGACACGATCGCGATCCTGCGCGGGCTGAAGGAGCGCTACGAGGTCCACCACGGAGTGCGTATCGCCGACTCGGCGATAGTCGCCGCGGCGACCCTCTCGGAGCGCTACATCGCCGACCGCTTCCTCCCCGACAAGGCGATCGACCTGATCGACGAGGCGGCCTCGCGGCTGAAGATCGAGATCGACTCGATGCCGACCGAGATCGACGAGGTCGAGCGGCGCATCCAGCAGCTGGAGATCGAGCGCGAGGCGCTGAAGAAGGAGACCGACGAGGCCTCGAAGGCGCGGCTGGAGGCGATCGAGTCGGAGCTGGTCGAGCTGCGCGAGCGCTCCGGCGAGATGAAGGCGCGCTGGCAGAACGAGAAGGAGGCGATCGAGGCGATCAAGGAGGCGAAGGCGCGGCTGGAGGAGGCGAACCGCGAGGCCGAGCGGGCGGAGCGCGACGCCGACTTGGAGCTGGCCGCGAAGCTGCGCTACGGGGAGATCCCCGAGCTGGAGAAGACGGTCGCCGAGCAGGAGGCGCGGCTGGCCGAGCTGCACGCCGGCGGCGGCACGATGCTGACCGAGGAGGTGACCGAGGAAGACGTCGCCGAGGTGGTCGCCAAGTGGACCGGGATCCCGGTCAGCCGCCTGATGGAGGGCGAGGTCGAGAAGCTGATCCAGATGGAGGAGCGCCTGCACGAGCGGGTGATCGGCCAGGACGAGGCGATCGCCGCCGTCTCCAACGCGCTGCGCCGCTCCCGCGCCGGCCTCTCGGACCCGAACCGGCCGATCGGCAGCTTCCTCTTCCTCGGCCCGACCGGGGTCGGCAAGACCGAGCTGGCGAGAGCGCTGGCGGAGTTCATGTTCGACTCCGAGCAGGCGATGGTGCGGCTGGACATGTCTGAGTACATGGAGAAGCACACGGTGGCGCGGCTGATCGGCGCGCCGCCCGGCTACGTCGGCTACGAGGAGGGAGGCCAGCTGACCGAGGCGGTGCGGCGGCGCCCCTACGCGGTGGTGCTGCTCGACGAGATCGAGAAGGCCCACCCCGACGTCTTCAACACCCTGCTGCAGATCATGGACGACGGCCGACTCACCGACGGCCAGGGACGCACCGTCAGCTTCACCAACACGGTGCTGATCATGACCTCCAACGTCGGCAGCGACCGGATCGTCTCCGAGTCGGTCGACGAGAGGATCCGCGAGCAGATCGAAGAGGTGCTGGCGATGACCTTCAAGCCGGAGTTCCTCAACCGGATCGACGACACGGTGATCTTCCACCGGCTCTCGAAGGAGGACATCGGCCGCATCGTCGACCTCCAGGTCGAGCAGCTGATCGGGCGGGTGCGCGAGCGTGGGATCGAGATCGAGCTGAGCGACGACTCGCGGACCCTGCTCGGCAACCTCGGCTACGACCCCACCTACGGCGCCCGCCCGCTGAAGCGGGTGATCCAGAGGCGGCTGGTCGACAAGCTGGCGCTGAAGATCCTCGAGGGCGAGTTCGGCGAAGGAGACGTCGTGCAGGTCGACGTCGAGGACGGCGAGCTGAGCTTCGAGAAGGCCGGGGCGAAGGCGGCGGCTTGAGGAAGCTCGCCGCCGCAACTCGGCGGCGCCTCCCGTCTTTACAAGACGATTACCCAATTGCCACAGAATTGCCCTGTATTGGGTATCGGCAGGGCTGGGAAATCGCAATCCAAGCGGCCGGGCTTCAGTCGAAGGGCTGAGATTCCGACGTAAGCTTCAGCGAGCTTCAAAATCCATGCTCAGACGACGCGCCATCAAACTAGGGATGAGCCCGCCCGGGCCGGCCTCGGCCCCTGCCTCCGCGGCGGGGCCCGGCCGCCGCGTTCTCTGGGCCGTCGAGGAGCGGGTGGTCTGGGGCGGCGCGGATGCCCTGCGAGGTGTAGTCGATGCGATCAGCTGGCCCTTCGAGCGAGCCGCCTGGACGATCGAGCGGGGATTGATCTGGCCGCTCGAGGAGCGGACCTCCGACTGGAGTGGACCGCTGCGCGCCGCCGGCGTCGCCGCGGTCGCCGCGGTCGCGGTCGCCGCCGGAGCGCTCGGCCTTGCCTGGACTGCGAACAGCGGCACGGGGTCGGACACGAAGGCGGCGGCCCCCATCGCCGCCCCGGTCGCGCAGCCGCCGCAAGGGACCGGCGCCCCGGCCGCACCGCTCCTGCGCGGCGCCGCTCCGGACTTCACTCCCAAGGACGGCGGCGGCGCCTCCAAGGTCGCCGGCGCCAAGGCGGTCCCCACTTCGACCGCGGCGACGGGCTCCGGCGCACCCGCCTCTTCGCCTTCCTCCGCCGCGGCGAGCGACAAGCCCGCCGGCCCCGCCGCGATCGAGGTCGCACGGCAGTTCGCCGGCGCCTTCGTCCTCTATGAGACCGGCAGAGACAGCGCCAAGGTCCGCGCCGCCCTGGCAGAGACGGCGACCCCGCGGCTCGCGCGCTCGCTGCTGCGGCGCCCCCCGCGGCTGCCGGCGAACGCGAAGGTCCCCAGGGCCAAGGTGTTGAACATCGTCCCGGGCCCGCATCATGGCGACACCTACACGCTCAGCATCTCGCTGCTGCGGGTCGGCGTGACCAGCGAGCTGCGGGTCGGCGTGCAGAGAGGCAAAGCCGGTAGTTGGCGGATTACGGACGTGCTGGGCTAATGGGAAGACTGCGAAATGCATTTGCCGTCGCCGCCGTCGGAGCGGCGCTGACGGCGCCGGCCGCGTCCGCCGCGGAAGCCTCGCCCTCGCTTCCGGCCGCGCCCGCCGCGGCGCCGGAGCAGCCGGCGAGCTCGGCGGCGGCCCCCGCCACGCCCGAGCCGATCATCCGGCAGGGCGACACCCTGGTCGCCCCACCTTCGCCGGGCAAGACCCAGAGCAGCGGCGGAACCTCGGCCGGCAAGGCTTCTAAGCCGGACGAGGCGAAGGCGGAACCGACGCCGGAGCCCGAGCCCGACGCCGGTGCGGTCGCCGCCCCGAACCCTGCGGAAGCGTTCGCGGTCCCGGTGATCCCGACCTCGACCTGCGCGGCATCGGGCGTGCCGCCGATCCTGATCCCGATCTACCAGGGGGCCGCCGACGCCTACGGCCTCGGCCCCCAGGGCGCCGCGGTCCTGGCCTCGATCAACGGGATCGAGAGCGCCTTCGGGTCCAACATGGGACCGTCCTCGGCGGGCGCGATCGGCTGGATGCAGTTCCTCCCCTCGACCTGGGAAAGCTACGGCGTGGACGCCAACGGCGACGGGGTCCGCGACCCCTACAACCCCGAAGACGCGATCTTCGCCGCCGCCCGCTACCTGAGCGCGGCGGGGATGCCCACCGACACCTACAACGCGATCTACGCCTACAACCACGCCGACTGGTACGTCGCCGAGGTGCTGGCCAACGCCGCCTGCTACGGCCCGACCGTCGCGGCCGGAGCCGCCTTCTCGCTGGCTCCGCAGCTGCAGGTGCTGAGCTGCCGCCCGGCGCCGAGCTGGCGGGACGAGATCCCAGACGACTACCTCGCCGCCTTTGAGGACGCCGCGGGGCGCTACGAGCTGGGGCGGCGCGGCGTCTGGGCGCTGGCCGCGGTCGCGCGGCTGGAGTCGAACTTCGGTCGCGGCATGGGCAGGAAGCAGCTGCGAACGAGCGGGCCACTCGGCCTCGATTCGAGCGAGTGGACCGAGTACTCGGTGGACGGGAACGAAGACGGCCGCATCCGCCATGCCAGCCCCGCCGACTCCGCCGCCACCCTGGCGCGGCTGATCTGGTCGCGCGGCAGCCTCCGCGCCGGCATCTTCACCCACAACCAAGCCGCGTGGTACGTGCAGGCGGTGCTGAACGACGCCGAGCGGCTGGAAGGCCGCTGCGAGGCGAAGCCGGTCGATTGGGCGGTCGCCCTGCCGGAGACGGTGGGCGCCCCGATCAACTGGGACAACCTGACCCTCTCCAACGACCTCGAGCTGCGCGACCTGATCAGCGGCGCGATCGACCCGCGGATCGTCGGGCTGATCGGCGCGCTCACCCAGGAGCACCAGATCACGATCTCCGCGCTGCGCTCCGACCACTCGATGTACACGGCCGAAGGCGGCGTCTCCAACCACTACTACGGGCGGGCGATGGACATCGCCGCGGTCGACGGAGTCTCCTGCACCGACACCGCCGTCGACGCGCCCTGCGGCCAGCTCGGCCTCACTCTCGCCTACATGCCGGCGCCTGCTCACCCGACCGAGCTGATCTACTGCTTCGACCTCGACGGGCCCGGGCCAGCTTTTGCGCGTTCCGATCATTGCGATCACGTGCACGCGGGTTACGACGGCTGAGCCCCAGCGCTCGGAAGGGATCGAGGAGCTCCCCCGGCGGGAACCCGCAGCGGGGGCGGCTCTTGGGTTCAGAGCAGCGTGGCTCACAAGTTCCCTCTGGGGGAGCTCCTCGATCCCTTCCCTGGGCAGGTCGCGTAACGTAGGTTCGAATCCCCTGCCGAGAGGAGAGACGATGCCTACTTACGTGATGCTGACCAACCTGACCGCCGATGGGATCAGGACGCTGAAGAACAATCCTGGCCGGGTCGCTGAGGTGAACAAGGAGGTCGAGCAGATCGGCGCCAAGGTCGTGGCGCAGTACGCGACGCTCGGCCAGTACGACTTCGTCACGATCGTCGAGGCGCCCGACGAGAAGACGATGGCCAAGGTCTCGGTCGAGCTGGGCTCACGCGGGACGATGACCAGCCAGACGCTGGCGGCGATGCCCGCGGACGAGCTGGCCGGCTCACTCTAGGACCGGTCGCTTGAGGATCCTTGTCGTCGGCGGGGGCGGGCGCGAGCACGCGATCGTGCGGGCGCTGGGTCGCTCCGCCCACGCGCCGGAGCTGCTCTGCGCGCCCGGCAACGCGGGGATCGGCGCCGATGCCGAGTGCCTGCCGGAGGTGGCGGCCGGCGACGTCGAGGCGATCGTCGCGGCGGCGACGGAGCACGCCGTCGACCTGGTGGCGGTGGGGCCCGAGGCCGCGCTCGTGGCCGGCGTGGTCGACGCCCTGGAGAAGGCCGGCGTGCCCGCCTTCGGGCCGAGCGCCGCCGCAGCCGAGCTCGAGGGCTCGAAGGCCTTCGCCAAGGAGCTGATGAAGGAGGCGGGAGTGCCGACCGCCTCGCACGTGCTGCTGCGCAGTCGAGAGGAGGCCGCCGAGCAACTCGCCTGCGCCTCCTACCCGGCGGTGCTGAAGGCGGATGGGCTGGCGGCGGGCAAGGGCGTGATCGTCTGCGCGAGCGAGGGCGAGGCGCGCGAGGCGGTCGAGGTCTTCTTCACCGAGCGCCGCTTCGGCGAGACGACCGTGGTGCTGGAGGAGTTCCTCGAGGGCGAAGAGCTCTCCCTGCTGGCGCTCTGCGACGGCGAGAACGTCGTGCCGCTGGCCCCTGCCCAGGACTACAAGCGGATCTTCGACGGCGACGAGGGGCCGAACACCGGCGGCATGGGCAGCTACTCGCCCGTGCCCGGCTTCGGCCCGATCGAGGTCGATGAGATCGTCGACGCCGTCCACCGACCGGTCGTCGCGACGATGGCGCGGCGCGGGCGCCCCTTCCACGGCGTGCTCTACGCCGGGCTGATGATCGGCCCCCACGGGCCCAAGGTGCTGGAGTTCAACGCCCGCTTCGGCGACCCCGAGACGCAGGCGGTGCTGCCGCGGCTGCGCTCCGACCTGGTCGACCTCTGCCTGGCGGCGCGGGAGCCGGGCGGGCTGGCCGGGGCCGCGGCGGAGTTCGGCGACGACTGGGCCGTGACGCTGGTGCTGGCCTCGGCCGGGTATCCGGAGTCCTCGTCCAAGGGCGACGTCATCGGCGGGCTCCGGGAGGCCGCCGAGCTGGCCGAGGTGACCCATGCCGGGACGGGTCGCCGCGACGGCGAGGTCGTCACCGCCGGCGGCCGCGTCCTCAACGTGACCGGGCTGGGGCCGACGCCTGCCGAGGCGCGCGATCGCGCGTACGATGCGGCAGGCCGGATCTCCTTCGACGGGATGCAGATCCGTTCCGACATCGCCGCCCGCGCCGTGCAGCGGGTTCCCAGTTAAGACCGAGAGGACGACATGAGCGAGATCTCAGAGGAGCCCCAGCCCAGCGGAGCGACCACGATGCCCGCGGTCGAGGAGGCCTTCGAGGAAATCAACGTGGACGAGCCCCTGGTCGGGATCATCATGGGCTCCAAGAGCGACAAGCCGAAGATGCAGCCGGCCGGGGCCGCCCTGCACGAGGTGGGCATCCGCTACGAGGTGCGGGTGATGAGCGCCCACCGCGACCCCGAGATGGTCCGCGAGTACTGCACCAACGCGCGGATGCGGGGGCTGAAGGTGATCATCGCCGGGGCCGGGATGTCGGCGGCCCTGCCCGGAGTCGCCGCCGCCCATACCGACCTGCCGGTGATCGGCGTGCCGATCCTCGGCAAGACCCTCGGCGGCCTCGACGCCCTGCTGTCGGCCGTGCAGATGCCGCCCGGCGTGCCGGTCGGCTGCGTCGCGATCGACGGCTCGAGA
>Ga0210382_10000719_pt1 | contig 11425 bp, 10 predicted proteins | sample PLMedo_FD_155452 | JGI IMG/M metagenome (GOLD analysis project Ga0210382, IMG submission 155452) | Groundwater sediment microbial communities from an aquifer in East River, Colorado, USA - PLM0_60_coex redo | ecosystem: Environmental > Terrestrial > Soil > Riparian zone | place: USA: East...
CCTGCCTTCTTTCAAGGGGATGAGGCGCTGCGAAATGAACCCCCGCAGATTGAGCGACAGGTCCATCAGCAGTTGTTGGCGGCGCTCCTCGGGGAAGAAGTTGATGACGCGGTCCAGGGCCTGGTTGGCGCTGTTCGCGTGCAGCGTCGCGAGGCACAGGTGGCCGGTCTCGGCGAAGGCGACCGCGTGATCCATCGTCTCGCGGTCGCGGACCTCGCCGATCAGGATGACGTCGGGCGCCTGGCGCAGGGTGTTCTTGAGCGCGGTTTGCCAGTTCACGGTGTCGACGCCGACTTCGCGCTGGGTGATGAGGCAGCCCTTGTGCGGGTGGGTAAACTCGATCGGGTCCTCGATGGTGATGATGTGGCCGTGGGAGTTCTCGTTGCGGTAGCCGACCATCGCCGCGAGCGTGGTGGATTTGCCCGAACCCGTGGCTCCTACCATGATCACGAGGCCGCGCTTGGTCATGACCACGTCCTTCAACACGGTCGGGAGGCCGAGGTCCTCGATCTTGGGTATGGCGGTGGTGATCACCCGCAGCACGATGCCGACGTTCGCCTGCTGGACGAAGGCGTTGACGCGGAACCGCCCGATGCCCGCGGGATTGATCGCGAAGTTGCACTCCTTGGTCGATTCGAATTCGGCGGCCTGCCTGTCGTTCATGATCGAACGGGCGAGGTCCACGGTGTGCGCAGGGGTGAGCGGCTGGTTCGAGACGGGCGTCATCTTGCCGTCGATCTTGATCGCCGGCGGAAAGCCCACGGTGACGAAGAGGTCCGAGGCTTTCCTCGTCACCATCAGTCGCAGCAGGTCGTACATGAATTTGATTGCCTGTTCGCGTTCCATATTCGCCTTTCTGGATCTTTAAGTCCCGAAATCAGCCGGGGAAGTTGTCCTTGTTGGCGGCCTTGCCGCGCGCCTCGGCCGAGGAGATGACGTTGCGCCTCACCAGTTCCTGCAGATTCTGGTCGAGGGTTTGCATGCCATATTGCTGCCCCGTCTGGATGGCGGAGTACATCTGCGCAATCTTGTTCTCGCGGATGAGGTTGCGGATCGCGGGCGTGCCGATCATGATCTCGTGCGCGGCGACCCGCCCTCCGCCGTCCTTGGTCTTGCACAGCGTCTGGGCGATGACCGCGCGAATCGACTCGGAGATCATCGCGCGGATCATCTCCTTCTCGGCTGCCGGAAACACGTCCACGATGCGGTCGATGGTTTTCGCCGCGGAACTCGTGTGCAGCGTCCCGAACACGAGGTGTCCGGTTTCGGCGCCGGTCAACGCCAAGCGGATGGTCTCGAGATCGCGCATCTCGCCCACCAGGATCACGTCCGGGTCCTCGCGCAGCGCGCTGCGCAGGGCGTTGGCGAACGACAGCGTGTGCGGCCCGACCTCGCGCTGGTTGATCAGGCATTTCTTCGACTCGTGCACGAACTCGATCGGGTCCTCGATGGTGAGGATGTGGCCCTGCTCGCTCTCGTTGATCTGGTTGACCATGGCGGCGAGCGTCGTGGATTTGCCCGAACCCGTGGGACCGGTCACGAGGACGATGCCGCGCGGCTGATCGACGATCTCGGTGAAGATCTTGGGTGTCCTCAGCTCCTCGAGCGACAGGATCTTCGAGGGGATCGTGCGCATCACCGCCGCCGCTCCTCGGTTCTGCACGAAGGCGTTCACGCGAAAGCGTGCGAGGCCCGGTATCGCGAAGGAGAAATCGCACTCGAGGTTTTCCTCGTAGTGCTTCCTCTGCCCGTCGTTCATGATGTCGTAGATCATCCCGTGCACGTCCTTGTGCTCCATCGCCGGCAGGTTGATGCGGCGGATGTCGCCGTGCACGCGGATCATCGGCGGCAGACCCGAGGATAGGTGCAGGTCGGAGGCCTTGTTCTTGACGACGAAGGCTAGGAGTTCCGAGATATCCACTATAATCCCCTTCAACGTGAGGCCCGAACGGAATCCGAAGCAGGTGGCCTAAGCAGATGAAAGAGCGAGAGTTTTCAGGTCCGCTGCGCTCGCATCGCCGCGCTGATTATGTCCTCAATACCCTTGAACTTGCAAGCCGTGAGGCAGCGTATCGAATCCGCGACCCGGGCGGCGGGCAGGCCTTCCCAATCGGTGCGATTGCTCGCAGTGAGCAAGACGTTTCCGCCGGAGGCCGTGCGCGAGGCGGCGCAGGCGGGATTGCGCGATTTCGGCGAGAACTACGTTCAGGAGGGCGTCGAAAAGATGCGCGAGCTCTCCGCATTCGAACTCACGTGGCACTACATCGGCCCGATCCAGAGCAACAAGACGCGCGCGATCGCCGCGCACTTCGACTGGGTCCACTCGATCGACCGTGCGAAAATCGCCGCGCGGCTCGCGGAAGCGCGCGCCCCGGGGCGAACCGAGCTGCAAGTCTGCATCCAGGTCAACGTGTCGGGCGAGGCGACCAAGGGCGGCGTCGCCCCGGCGAAAGCGGCGCAGCTCGCCGAGCAGGTGGCAGCGTTGCCGCGCCTGAAGCTGCGCGGTCTCATGACGGTGCCCGAGCCGACATCCGACGAGGCACTGCAGCGCCGGCGATTCGGGCAACTGCGCGAGCTGCGCGACCGGCTGAATCGCGACGGCTTTTCGATGGATACCCTCTCGATGGGCATGTCGGCGGACCTCGAGGCGGCGATCGCCGAGGGCGCGACCCTGGTACGGGTGGGTACGGCGATTTTTGGAGAGAGGCGAGACTGAGCCTGTCATGAGAATCACGTTCATCGGCGGCGGCAACATGGCCGACGCGCTCATCGGCGGACTGCTGCGCAAGGATTTCCCGCTGCAGGATATACGCGTGGTCGAGATCAGCGCCGAAGCCCGCCGCAAGCTCGTGGACAAGTACGGGGTCACCAGCGTCGACAAACCCAAGGACGCGGTGCGGGCGAACGACGTCGTGGTGTTCGCGGTGAAGCCCCAGCATCTGCGCGAAGCGGCAGCCAAATCCGGGATTGTCGACAACGCCAATCTCGTCATCAGCGTCGCCGCAGGCGTGCGCCTCGCCAACCTCTCGAAGTGGCTGAAGGGACACACCCGCCTGGTTCGGGCTATGCCCAATACGCCGGCGATGATCGGCGAAGGAGTCGCGGGCCTCTTCCCGTTCTCCAAGGCGGTCACCCGCGAGGACCGCGAGCGGACCGAGACCATCCTCGGCGCGGTCGGCGCCACCGTCTGGATCACCGACGAATCGCAGATGGACGCGGTGACCGCGATCTCCGGAAGCGGCCCCGCGTACGTGTTCTACTTCATCGAGGCGGTCGAGGACGCCGCGCGAGAGCTGGGACTCCCGGTGCAGATCGCACACCAGCTCGTCTTGAACACCTTCACCGGCGCGGCCAGGCTCGCCTCGACCAGTCCCGATCCGGTGGCCGTGCTGCGCGAACGGGTGACCTCCAAAGGCGGCACGACCGAGCGCGCGCTGGCAAGCATGGCCAAGGACGAGGTCAAGGAAGCGATCATCCGCGCGATCCATGCGGCCAACGAGCGCGGCAAGGAATTGGGCGAGGAACTGGGCAAGGAATGAAACCGGGAACGCGATGTTCGGCCAGATCGCCCACCTGCTGATCCAGACCGCGTTCGGTCTCCTCGTCTATACCCTGCTCTTGCGCTTTTACATGCAGGTCTTGCGGGCGCCGTTTCGCAACCCGGTGGGCCAGCTCGTCACCGCGCTCACCAACTGGATCGTGCTCCCGGCACGGCGCGTCATTCCCGGCCTGATGGGAATCGATCTTGCGACTTTCCTCCTCGCCTGGCTCGCGCAAGCGTTCATGCTGACCCTGCTCCTGTGGGTGCGCGGCGCGAACCTCGCGAGCGCCCCCGGGATCGCCACGGGCCTGCTCTTCGGACTGGCGGCGATCGGCCTGCTGCAAGCCTCGCTCTACCTGCTGATCGGCGTAGTGCTGATTCAAGTCCTGTTCAGCTGGTTCAATCCTCACGTGCCGATCGCACCGGTCCTGGACGCGCTCACGCGGCCCTTCTATACGATCTTCCGGCGCTTCATCCCTCCGATCGGCAATGTGGATCTCTCGCCGCTCTTTGTGCTGGTCCTCGCGCAAATCGCGCTGATCCTGCTCGACAACCTCGCGCCGCTGGTCGCGCGGCTGGTGCAAGCGCCGGTTTGATTCCCACTAAGCCTCGTACACGACCTGCCCGCCGACCAGGGTATGGCGCACCCGGCCAGGCAGCTCGTAGCCGATGAAGGGCGTGTTCTTTCCCTGGCTCTTCAGGAAATCCGCTGTGATCTTGACGTGCGCGCCCGGGTCGAACACGCATACATCCGCATCCCTGCCGACGGCAATATCCCCTGCCGGCACGCCCAGGATCGCCGCCGGTTTGGAGGTCACCGTGGCGAGCGCCTCAGGAAGAGCGACGCGCATCTCCTCGGCCCACTTCAGCGTGAGGGGCAAAAGCAGTTCCAGACCCGTCACCCCCGGTTCCGATTCGGCGAAAGGCAACTGCTTCGCGTCCTCGTCGACCGGCGCGTGATCCGAGCACAGCGCATCGATCGTTCCGTCGGCGAGGCCCGCCCGGAGCGCATCGCGGTCGCGCAAGGACCGGAACGGCGGGACCACGTGGCAGTGCGAATCGAAGTAGCCGAGGTCGATCTCCGAGAGGTGCGCGTGATGGGCGCTCGCGTCGCAACTGACGGGCAGTCCGTCTTTTTTGGCCGTGCGCAGCATCGCGACGCCTTCGGCCGTGGAAAGGCGGCATAAATGGACCCGGGTGCGCGTCGCGCGCACGAGCTGCAGGATGGTCGCGAGCGCGATGGTCTCGGCGAACGCCGGAATTCCCGCTAGACCGAGCCGGGTGGCGACCTCCCCGTCGTGCGCCACACCGCCCCGCGCGAGAAAACCGTCCTGCGGCCGCAGCCACACCGCGATGTCGAAGGTCGCGGCGTATTGCAGCGCGTGCCACAGCATCTGCGTGTCCGAAAGCGGGGTGTCGGCGTGGGAGAACGCGACGCACCCCGCGTCTCGCAGCACCGCCATCTCCGTGAGCCGCTCTCCGCCGAGCTTCCAGGTGAGGGCACCGAGCGGATAGACGTGTGCGAGGTTCAGACTTTTCGCGCGATATTTGAGCATTTCCACCAGCCCCGGTTCATCGAGCGGCGGGTCGGTGTCGGGAGGACAGGCGAGGCTCGTGACGCCGCCGGCGACCGCGGCCTGCATTTCCGATGCGAGCGTCGCCTTGTATTCGAAGCCCGGTTCGCGCAGCCGCGCCGAGAGGTCGATCAGGCCCGGGCAGACCACCAGCTTATCCGCGTCTATCGTGCGCTCGGCGCGAAATCCCGCGGGGGCCTTGCCGAGTGCGGCAATTTTTCCGTCCGCTATGAAAACGTCCTGCTTCGCGTCGACGCGGTTTTTCGGATCGATCACGCGTCCGTTCCTGATGTGGACTGTCATCACTTGAATGGGCTTCCGTCCTTGCGCGTGAAGACCCATTTCCCGTCTACGACGCGCGCCGCCATGTCCACGTCGGCGTAGGTGGCTCCGTCCCCTGGCGTGCGATCGCCGATCTCCAGGTAGAGCACGGGTTTCCTTGTCTCGTTCACGAGCTGATGTCCGTCGGCGTTTCCCGCGGGAAATCCGGCCGCCATGCCGCTCGTGAGCTTCTGTCTCCCCGCATCGGTGACGAGCGTGACCTCGCCCTCGAGCACGTAGATGAACTCATCCTGCTTGGAGTGCCAGTGCCGCATCGAGGACTCAGCGCCCGGGTCGAGACGGGTGAGGTTGACGCCGAAGGTTTTCAGCCCGGTCGCATCGCCGAGGCGCCGCTTGTGTCGGCCCGCGACGCGGCTCTTGTACGGTTCGGGGTAGCCGGTGGTCGACTGCTCGGGCACTTGCGCGGGGTCGAGGGCGGGCGGGTCGGGTTTCGTCATGGTCAGTTTCCAGCGAGGATGCTCATCACCGCCATGCGCACGGCGATGCCGAAAGTGACCTGCGGCAGGATCACCGAGTGCGGGCCGTCGGCGACCGAAGAATCGATCTCGACGCCCCGGTTCATCGGCCCCGGGTGCATGACGATCGCGTCGGGCTTGGCGAGGGCGAGCTTCTGCGGCGTCAAGCCCCAGGACTTGAAGAACTCCTGCGCGGAAGGCAGCAGCGGCCCCTTCATGCGCTCGTTTTGCAGGCGCAGCATCACCACGACGTCGCAACCTGCGAGCCCCTCGCGCATGTCGTGATGCACGGAGACGCCGAGCTGTTCCACGCCCGTGGGCAACAGCGTCCTCGGGCCGATCACACGCACGTCGGGTGTGCCCAGGGTGGTGAGCGCGTGGATCAGCGAGCGCGCCACGCGCGAGTGCAGCACGTCTCCGACGATGGCGACCGAGAGTCGGGTGAAGTCCTTCTTGTAATGGCGGATGGTGTAGATGTCGAGCAGCCCCTGCGTCGGATGTGCATGGCGGCCGTCGCCGGCATTGATCACGTGCACGTGCGAGGCGACGTGGTTTGCGATCAGGTGGGCGGCGCCGCTGGAGGAATGCCGCACGACGAACATGTCCGCGTACATCGCGGAAAGGTTGTCGACCGTGTCGAGCAGGGTCTCGCCCTTGGTCGAAGACGACACGATGATGTTCAGGTTGATGACGTCGGCGGACAGGCGTTTCGCGGCGATCTCGAAGGTGGTACGGGTGCGCGTTGAAGCTTCGAAGAACAGGTTGAACACCGACTTGCCGCGCAGCAGCGGCACCTTCTTCACCTCGCGCTCGGTTACGCCGACGAAGGACGCGGCCGTGTCCAGGATGTGCACGAGGACTTCGCGCGGGAGCCCCTCGATCGTGAGCAGGTGCTGGAGCCTTCCGTCGCCGCTAAGCTGCGGGTTTCGCATCGGAGAGTCGCAAGAAGAATTTGCCGCGCTCGTCGCGCGCCAAGCGCAGGAGTTTGCCTGCGGGCACCGAAAGCGTGGCGCCGACGTACTGCGCCGCGATCGGCAGCTGCCGTTCGCCGCGATCGACCAGCGCCGCAAGCTCGATTTTTCCGGGGCGCCCATAGTCGAACAGCTCGTTCATCGCGGCGCGCACGGTGCGCCCGGTGTAGAGAACGTCGTCGATCACAACGATATGCCGGCCGTTGACGTCGAACGGGATCTGGGAAGGCTTCACTTCGCGGTGGAGTCCGGCTGCATCGAAATCGTCGCGATAGAAGGAGATGTCGAGCGCCCCCATCGGCGTCGAGAGCTTCAGCTCCCGGTGCAGACGCTCGGCAAGCCAGGCGCCGCCCGTGCGGATGCCGACGAGCCCGGTGGATTCGGTGACGCCGGAACGGAGCTTCCGCGCCAGCTCCTCGCACAGCGCTTCAGCGTCGGGCAGATTCATCCAGATAACTCTGCAGGATGATTTGAGCGGCGAGGGCGTGGATCGTCTGCTTGCGCTTGCGTTCGCCGAGGCCGGCTTCGCGGAACGTCTCTTCGGCGGCGGTCGAGGAAAGCCGCTCGTCGGTAAGGTTTACCGGAAGGCGGAAGCGCGCCTCGAGCCGACGCGCGAAGCGCCGCGCGCGCCGCGTCATGTCGTGCTCGCTCCCGTCCATCGCGAGCGGCAGGCCGACCACCAGCAGTTCGGGCCGCCATTCGCGCACAAGCGTTTCGACCTCCGCCATGCACCGGCTGGCGCTTGCCGCCTCGAACATTCCCAGGGGATTGGCGAGTCGCGTTTCGGTGTCACCCACCGCGACGCCGATCCAGCGTGCGCCGAAATCGAAAGCAAGTACGGTGTGGCCGGAGACCTTTGACGGGGCCACGGCCGCCTCGCTCACGCGTGCCCTGCCTCCTCGGACAATCTGGCGAAGTCGATACCGAGTAGCTTCATCGCCGCGGGCAGCCGTTCCTCTGTCGGCGTATCGAAAATGATCCCATCCTTGGCTTCGACCGTGAGCCAGGCGTTTTGCTTGATTTCGTTCTCCAGCTGTCCCGCCGCCCAGCCCGCGTAGCCGAGCGTGACGAGGAGCTTGTGCGGGCCACCGCCCTGACCGACCGCTTCCAGAATGTCCTTGGACGTGGTGAGACCCATCTTGTCGCGCACCGCAAGGGTGGACTGCCACTCGCCGAGGGGCTGGTGCAGGACAAAACCGCGGTCGGTTTGCACCGGCCCACCGAAATAGACTGGCTCGTTTAGCAGGATCTGAGACGTCAGCCGCAGGCTCAGGCGCTCGAACAAAGCTCCCAGAGTCATCTCGATCGGGCGGTTGACCACCACGCCGAGCGCCCCCTGTTCATTGTGCTCGCAGATGAACGTCAGGGTGCGGGCAAAATAGGGATCGACCATGTTGGGCATGGCGATCAAGAAATGGTTGGTGAGATTGACTTGGGCCATGGAGGCAAGTTCGTATTGTAGTCCCTCGACAGGGTCACGCACAATTTGCGCTGCGCCCAGGTGTCGTGCGGGCGCGGGATTGTCAGGCGGCGGCCCGCCGGTCCTTGAGGAACCCGGAAATTTTCTCGACGAGATCGTCTTCCTGGTAGGGCTTGCCGAGGAAGTAGCTGACGCCGATCTCTTTCGCGTAGCTCTGGTGCTTGTCGGCGGTGCGCGATGTGATCATGATGATCGGCACCCGGGCGAGACGCTTGTCCGCTCGAACGTTGCGCGTGAGATCGAACCCGTCCATGCGCGGCATCTCGATGTCGACCAGCATCACGTCGGGGACGACCTCCAGCAGCTTCTCCATCGCTTCGACGCCGTCGCGCGCTGTCACCACGAGATAGCCATGGCGCTCGAGCAGCCGCCCGGTGACTTTGCGCACGGTGAGCGAATCGTCGACCACCATGATCGTGGGCTGCGTCGCCGCGGCCTGCGGCTTGGGCGCTTCATGAACGATCGCCGGGCGGGCAGCCACTTCCTTCAGCGCGAGCAGCACCGGATTCAGGATGAGCACGATCTCCCCTGTGCCGAGCACTGTGGCGCCCGTGATGCCCGTGACTCGCTGCAGCTGCGGACCGATCGACTTCACCACGATTTCCTGGTTGCTGCCGACCATTTCGTCCACGTGCAGCGCGATGGCGTTGGTGCCGCTGCGCAGGTACAGCGTCGGGGAGAAGCGCTTCTGTTCGGCGATCGCGTCGGATATACCGAGTAGATGCGGGAGATAATGGAACGGGTAGCGCCGATCCTGCCATTCGGTCTGGCGCGACGCATAGGCGGAAACCAGTTGCTCCTGCCTCAATTGCAGCACCTGCTCGACCATCACCGAGGGAATCGCGTAGATCTTGCTGCCCGCGCGCACCAGCACCGTCTGGGTCACGGCAAGGGTAAGCGGCAGGTAGATCGTGAAGCGGGTGCCCTGCCCCCGCGTGAAGCGCATCTCCACGCGTCCACCGAGGGCGGCGACTTCGCTGCGCACCACGTCCATGCCGACGCCGCGCCCGGCCACCTGTGAGACCTCGGTGGCGGTGGAGAATCCCGCGTTGAAAATGAAATCGGCTATCTCCGCCTCCGAGAGTGTCGTACCGGCCCCAATGAGTCCCTTTTCGATCGCTTTCTCGCGGATCCGGTCGATCGCGAGGCCCCCGCCGTCATCGGACAGGGAGAGCTGCACTTCGTTGCCTTCCTGTTTCAGCTCGAGACGAATTTCGCCGATTTCCGGCTTGGCCGCGGCCCGGCGTTTATCCGGCGTCTCGATGCCGTGGGTGACGGCGTTGCGCAGCAGGTGCTCGAACGGTCCGGTGATGCGCTCGAGCACTGAGCGGTCGAGCTCGACCTGGGTGCCTTTGATATCGAGATTGGCGCGCTTTCCCACTTCCTTCGCGGTCTGGCGCACGACGCGGTAAAGGCGTTCCTGGAGGCTGCCGAACGGGACCATGCGCACGCGCATCAGGTCCTGCTGCAGGTCGCGGTTGAGCCGCGCCTGCGCGAGCAGCGCCTTCTCGGTTTCGTCGACCGCGTTGACGAGGTTTCCGTGCACCGTCGATACGTCGCTGACGCTCTCGGCCATCAGCCGCGTCACTTCCTGGAAGCGGGTGAAGCGGTCGAATTCGAGCGGGTCGAATTCGCGCATGGATTCCCTGGCGAGCTCCTGGCGCGATTGCATCTGCGACTCCGCCTGGATTTCGATCTCGCGCAGCTGCGCGCGCAAGCGCAAGACGTTGTCGGTGAGCTCCTGCATGGCCGCCTTGAGCGCGCGCATTTCGCCTTCGATCCGGCTGCGCGCGATGGCGACTTCGCCCGCCTGGTTGACCAAGCGGTCGACGATGTCCGCGCGCACCCGCAACAGCGCCTTGGGTTGCAACTCGCGCTCGGCAAGCGGTACCGGCTTCGCCGCGGCCGCCGGTGCCCGGGACGCGGGCTCGGGCGTCGCCTCGGACGACTCGATAGCGACGGCCGCCGGCTTCGAGGCCAGCGCCACGGCGGGCAGGCTTTCTTCCGGCGCACGGGGCTTCTGCAGACGCTCGAACAAGATACCCATGCGGTCCCACGACGTCTCCAACTCCTCGAACAGGGCCGTCGGCAGCGTCTTGACAGACATGGCGTTCTCGACGCGCGTCTCCATGTGGTGCGTCAGCTCGCCCAGCGCCATGGCTCCCGCCATGCGCGCGCTCCCCTTCAGGGTATGCAGCACGCGTTGCAGGGCTTGGCCGAGCGCGGGACTGTCCGGATTGTCGCGCCAGTCGCGCATGGCCGAGCCTACCGCGGGAATCAGCTCATGGGCTTCGTCGATGAAGACCTGCAAGAGCTCAGGATCGATGTCGTCGTCGAGCCGCCGCTGGCGGCGCTCCAGCGTAATGTCCAGATCGAGGTCATCCAGGGAACTGTCGCCTGCACCGGTTTCGACGAGCTCTTCGGCCGCACCGTTCTCGGTTTCGCGGGACGGCGGGGACTGAGGAGTCGGCTGCGTTTCTCCGGGCATCGTCGATTCCTGGGAGACGTCCGCCTGTTCCCCGATGTGCTCCAACCGCGCGACGAGCTCCGGAACGGCTCGCGGCACATGCAATTCGGCCACGCTCGTAACCATTGTCTCGATCGTGTCGATCGCTTCTCCGACCAGCCACTGTTCGTCCTCGGAAAGCTCGCTGGTCGCGAGTTTTTGCAGCGCCTTCTCCAAGGCATAGCCAAGGTCCGACAGGGCCGAGATCTTCACCGTTCCCGAAGTGCCAGCGAGAGTGTGTACCGCGCGCAGCAAGCCGTCGCTGACCACGCCGTGCTGGCGCAGGGTCTCGTGCTCCTCCCTGATCGCGATAGTGTGCGCGCGCGCCTCCCCGCTGAAAATCGCGAAGAGCGTCGTCGAGACCCGGTGTTCGCCGAGTTGGACGAACTCCTCGGGTTCTGCAGGCGCGACCTGGACGGGGGCTGCGGCCGCGGGCGTGAACTTGGCCTTCGCCGAAGCGGCAGCTTTGGCCACCGGGGCCGAGGGTGCTCCGGGCGCCTGGTGAGATGCCTGCTCCGTGGCTTCGCCGCGACGCACGCGCTCCGCGGCCGCGACG
>Ga0210382_10000720_pt1 | contig 11421 bp, 11 predicted proteins | sample PLMedo_FD_155452 | JGI IMG/M metagenome (GOLD analysis project Ga0210382, IMG submission 155452) | Groundwater sediment microbial communities from an aquifer in East River, Colorado, USA - PLM0_60_coex redo | ecosystem: Environmental > Terrestrial > Soil > Riparian zone | place: USA: East...
CTCCACCGCGGAGCGGATGCGCGCGCCGAGCGCCTTGTGATCCACCGGCACGCCTTCTTCCTTGGCGTACATCATGCGCACGAGGTCCTCGGGACGCGGCAGGCTGCCGGTGTGCGTGGTGAGGAAGCGTTCGGTGCTGCGCTTCACGACAAGCTGGGCCGCAGGATGACTTTGCCTATCCCGGCGCGCGCGTCGACGAGGCGGTGCGCCTTCGCCGCTTCGGCGAGCGGCAGGATGCGGTCGATGAGCACGCGGTAACGGCCTTCGGCCGCCGCCCTCAAGGCGAGCTCCACGTCCGCGGGCATGATCCGCCCGAACGAGCCGATGATCGTGTTCTGGTTCAGATAGAGCTGCTTCACGTCGAGCGGGACGGTGCCGCCGCCGTGGCCGCCCGCGGTGATGAGGCGGCCACCGCGCGCGAGCGCGGCGAAGGCCCCGGGAAAGAGACCGGGGTCGCCGATGTTCTCGAACACCACGTCGACGCCGCGCTTGTCGGTGATGCGCATCGCTTCCCCGGTCAGGCTCTGCGTGCGGTAATTGATCCCGGCGTCGGCGCCGAGCGCAACGGCCGCCTTGACGCGCTCGTCGGCGCCGGCGGCGGCGATGACTTTCGCGCCCAGGTGTTTCGCAACCTGGATGCCGGCGCTGCCCAGGCCCCCCGATGCGCCCATCACGAGCACCCAGTCGCCGGATTTCAGCCCCGCGATGTCGCGCAGCATGCTGAAGGCGACCGGCGCGTGGCGCGCGACCGCCGTCGCGACCGCGAAATCGACGCCGTCGGGAATCGGATGCGTGCACGCGACCGGGACTTTCACGTACTGCGCATACCCGCCCCAGACGTGCAGGCCGAGTATGACCGGAAACGAGTTCGCGGCCGGCGGCCGCACGAACTGCAGCGTCACGACGCGATCGCCGGGCTTGCGCGCGGTCACGCCGGGTCCGACCGCGGCGACGACGCCGGACGGATCGACGCCGAGCACGTGCGGGAGCTTGACCGGCACGGAGTACGCGCCGGTTCGCACCACGAGATCGAGCGTGCGGTTCACCGACACCGCATGGACCTCGATGAGCACCTCGCCCGCCTCCGGAACGGGCGTCGGCACCTCTTCGAGCCGCATCACTTCGGGCGGTCCGAACTCGCGGATGACGATCGCCTTCATGGCTCGCGCGCTACGGGATCGCGTGGGTGATGAATTCCTGCGGAACGGACTCCCCCCACTGCGAGCGCAAGCCTTCCTCCGCCGGAAGCAGCTTGGGTCGATGGCGCGAGTTGAGCACGTCGGTATCGGTCCAGTGCTCGTGCACCCGGCCCCACGGATCCTTCCAGTAGTCGTAGATCTGGCTGCCGAGGACGTGCCGCCCGATGCCCCACACGTGCTGGTACCTGCCCGTCTCGCGCAGGTGCTCGTGGCCGAGCATGACGTCGTCGATGCTCTGCACTTCGAAAGAGAGGTGATTCAGGCCGACCTTGGGACCCTCCAGGCACAGGAACACGTGGTGATCGACGAAGGTCTTGCCGCGGTCGCAGCGGTTGAACGAGGCGATGACGTTGTCCTTCGAGCCCGCGTAGACGTCGTCCGAGCACAGGAACCCGAGCATTTCGCGGTACCACCTGGTTTTTTCCTTTGCGTTCTGCGTCATGATGACGCCGTGGGCGATGCGCTTGACCTGCGAAGGCCCGCGTTCGAGGCGCATGAGCTCGCCGGCGCGCCGCAGTTTCTTGTCGCCCCAGTTGAGCACGTTCTTGCGCGTCGGCAGGCGTTTGAGCTTCTTCATGCCGAAAATCACTTCCATCTGGTAGCCGTGCGGGTCGTCAACGCGAACGCGCTTGCCGCCGCCCGGCTCGTCGAGGTGCTCGATGCCGGAGGCGCCGGGCGCCTTAGCGAACTTCTTCAGGTCGTCTTCGTTATCGACAAAAAAGGCGAGGCCGATGAATTTCGACGGCCCGACGTGGGTGACGTGCAGGTGGTGGGCGGGATCGGTGCCGCGCATGTAGAGCGCGTTGGGGGTGCGCTCGGCGCGGACCATGCCGAAGTGGGTGAGGAACTCCTCGGCTTCATCGAGGCTGGGCGACTGCAGCCGCCCATAGGCAAGGTCGGTGACTTTCACGATGGGCATCGGCGTCCTCCTCTTTCAGGCATCCTCATGCAAATACTAGCACCTCATCCCAGGTAGGCCCTGCGGATGTGCGGCTGCGCGAGCAGCGCTTGCGGCCGGCCTTCGGCGGCGATGCGGCCCTCCTCGAGCACGTAGGCGCGCGCGGCGATCTCGAGCGCGAGAGCCGCGTTCTGCTCGACGAGCAGCACGGCGACGCCGCCCGCGTTGATCTCCTTGATCACGTCGAACACGGCGAGCACTACCGCCGGGGCGAGACCGAGCGAAGGCTCGTCGAGCAGGAGCAGGCGCGGCTGCGCCATGAGCGCGCGACCGATCGCGAGCATCTGCTGCTGGCCGCCGGAGAGCGTGCCCGCCGGCTGTTCGAGCCGCTCGCGCAGGATGGGAAAGACCTCGCAGACCCGTTCGAGCGATTCGACGCGCCGCGCGCGCGCCGCGCGCCGGTAGCTGCCGAGCTCGAGGTTCTCGCGCACGCTCATGCCGGCAAAGAGCCTCCGCCCCTCGGGCACGATGGCGATGCCTTCGCCGCAGAACGCGTGCCGCGGCAGCCGCGAGAGATCCCGGCCGTCCAGGCGCAGGGCACCGGCTTCGATAGGGTGCAGTCCCGCGATCGCATTGATGAGCGTGGTCTTTCCCGCGCCGTTCGGCCCGACCACGCACACGAGCTCGCCCGCGCCGACTCTGATCGACACCTCCGAGATCGCCGGCGCGGCTCCGTAAGAGACGCGGACGCGCTCGACTTCAAGCACGGGGCTTCCCGAGGTAGGCGGCGACCACGTCCGGCTCTCGCATCACCGCGCGCGGATCGCCCTCGGCGATGACGCGGCCGTAGCTGAGCACGACGATGCGGTCGGTCAGCTCCATCACGGCACGGATGACGTGCTCGACGAAGACGATGGTCGCTCCTCGCGCGCGAATCTCGCGGATCAGGCGGATCGCGTCGTCGATCTCGGCGTGAGTGAGGCCTGAGAACACTTCGTCGAGAAGGAGCAGGGTCGGGCGCGAAGCGAGCGCGCGGGTCAGCTCGAGGAATTTTCTCTGGTGCAGGTTGAGCTCGCCGGGCAGCGACATCGCCTTCGCGGCAAGGCCGGTGAACGCGAGCCAGCGGCGCGCCTCGCGTTCCGCGCCCGCGCGCGCCTGCGCGTCGCGGCCGAACATGGCGGGCAGCGCCACGTTCTCGAGCACCGAGAGATGAGCGAAAGGCCGCGGGATCTGATAGGTGCGCGCGATGCCGGTGCGCGCGATGCGGTGCGCTTCCAGCGCCGCGAGGTCGCGCCCCTCGAAGAGGATGCGGCCCGAGTCGGGACGGAAATGGCCGCTCACCACATTGATCAGCGTCGATTTCCCGGAGCCGTTCGGACCCACCAACCCCAGGATCTCGCCGCGCCGCACCTCGAGATCCACTCCGGCGAGCGCCTGCACCCCGCGGAAAGCCTTGCTCAGCCCGCGCGCCTCGAGCAGGGGTCGGCCTTCCGATTTTCCCGGCCCGGCGGCGCTCGGCGCGGGAAGATCCGCCGTATCGATCGCGGGCGTCGCCGAAACCCGCCGGCGCTTCAGTGCGCCGATGAGCTCGCCGAAGATGCCTTCGGGCAGAAAGAGAATCACGAGGATCAGGATCAGCCCGACCGCGGCGCGCCCTGCGACCGCATAGTCGCCCGCAGTGAACGCGTAGAGCAGCGCGGTGACGGCCGCCGCGCCGACCGCGGGCCCGAACCAGTGGCGCGACCCGCCGAGCACGCTCATCAGCACGACGTTGAGCGGCACGGCGATCGAGAACGTCTCGCCCACGGTCACATAGGAAATGAACATGGCCTGGATGCCGCCCGCGATGCCGGCGAGCCCGCAGGACAGGCCGAACGCGGCAAGCTTGTAACGATACGTCGGCACGCCCAGCACCTCGGCGACGTCCTCATCGTCGTGGATGGCGAAGAGGCCCGTGCCGAACCTGGAGTGCTGGATCTCGCGGGCGATCCACAGCGTGCCGAGCGCGAGGGCGAGCCCGAGCAGATAGAAAGTGGACGAGGGCGAAGGCCCGATCGCGGGCAGCGGCACCGCGCTCAGGTAAAGCCCGGGCCCGCCGTCGATGGGCGTGTTGAGCACGACCGTCGCGAGCACGAAAGTCACCGCGAGCGTGAGCAGGGCGAAGAGCTCGCCGCGCAGCCGCGGGAGGCGGAACACCAGCGCGCCCAGCGCGATCCCGAAAACGGCGGCGACGAGCGCCGCCGCGGGCAGCGTCCACAGGAACGGAACGCCGGTCTTGGTCGCGAGCGTCGCGGTCGTATACATGCCGGCGCCGAAGAACGCGCCGTGGCCGAAGGAGAAATACCCCGAGTAGCCGGAGAGGATGTTCCACGAGACCGCAAGCACGATCCAGTGGAACACGAGATAGAGAAACGATTCGTAGAACGCAGGCGGTCCGAAGAAAGGCACGGCCGAGAGCCCGATGCCGGCTGCGGTGAAGCCGGCCAGCGCGCGCCCGCGCATGGCTAGATCCTCCCCGGCCGTGCGAGCAGCACGACGATGAGGAGCGAGAAGGACACGAGCGGCGCCCACGCCGGCGCGGTGAACGCCATGGTCAACGCCTCCGACACGCCGATCACGATTCCGGCGACGAGCGGCCCAAGCGGATTGCCGAGCCCCCCGAGCATCACCGCGGCGAACACCACACCAAGCCAGGCGTAAATCTGTCCCGGCGCCAGCGTGTAGCTGAGCGCGAGGCACAGGCCTGCAACGCCGGCAAAGGCTGCGGAGAGGCCTGAAAGCAGGAGCGAGAGCCCGCGCACGTCGACGCCGAATGCGGCCGCGATGGGCGCATCCTCGGCGATCGCGCGCATGGCTTTCCCCGTATACGTATGGCGGAGCCAGGCCCAGACGGCGAGCGACAGTGCGACCGCCATTGCAAGAGTCAGCAGCTCGGGCAGCGCCACATAGAGCGCGCCGACGCGGAATTTCACCTCGCCGTAGGCGGACTCCATGCGGCGGAAGTCGGCGGTCCAGATCCACTGGATCAGCGCTTCGATGATGGCGGTGAGCCCGAAGGTGACGAGCAGCGAATTGAAAGCGCTCACCGAGAAGCGCGCGAGCAGCCAGTGCATGAGCGCGCCGAGCGCGAAAAAAAAGGGCACGACGACGACGAGCGTGGCGAGCGGGTCCATGCCCATGCCCGCGAGCTGATAGCTGAGATAGGCGCCCAGAAACGCGAGCGCGAAATGCGCCAGGTTGATCTGGCGCAGCATTCCCCAGGAAAGGCTGAGGCCTAAGCCGAGCAGCCCGTAAAGCGCCCCGATGAAAAGGCCTGAAAGCAGCGACTGGCCGAGGAGCGTGAGGCTCGGCAGGGCCATTGCTCTGCTGCTGGATCAGGGTGTGATCAGGCGCGCGCCCGGCGCGGCGAATTCCTTCGGCCAGACGATGACCCACTTGCCTTTCTGGTTCTGCTTCACCTTGTAGAGATCGGTGCCGTAGATGTAGTTGAAGGGCCCGTCCCAGCGCAGCCTGCCGACGATGGCGTCCACCGGATTCTTCTTCAGCCATTGTGCGACGGCCTTGTCGTCGATGCTCTTTGCCCCGGTCACGCCCGCCTCGAGCGTCTGCCAGGAGGAATACGAAATGGCCGATTGATTCTCGACCGAGGTGTCGGGCAATCCGGCCTTCGCGCCGCGTTCGTGATACAGCCGGATGAACTCGACCGCGACGGGATTGTCGGTGAACGGCGGGTGCTCCTCGAAGGTCGTCGCCGCGAGCGCGTTTTCCCCGCCGGGCGCCTTCAAGAGCGGCCCGGGCGCGGGGAACAGGTGGAAATGCAGCGGCGGCATGTAGTCGATCTTGCGCATCGCATCGATCAAGAGATTGCCCTCCAGGCCGAGGCCGCCGACCCACACGAGATCGGGTTTCGCGTCTTTCAGCCGTGCGGCGATGGGGCCGAAATCGCGGTTGCCGAAGTCCCATTCGAGAAAGGCGACTTCGCGAAGTCCGCGCTTCTTTGCCGCCTCGCGCGCGCCCAGGGAAATGAACTGCACCGAAGGAAATTTGCTGGTGACGACCGCGATCGACTTCGGCGGCTTCGCGGAAGCGGCGAGCGCATCGAAGACGAGCTTGGGTATCGTGTTGTCCGGATCGCCCGCCAGCCCGCCGGTCGGAAATTGCATTTCGTATTTCGCGAGGCTGGGCGTGCCGAAGGTATGGTGGACGAGCAGCTTGTTGTAGCGCTGCGCGACGCCCATCGCCGAGAGAATATTCGCAGTCGCGTACGGACCCATGATCAGGTCGACCTTGTCGACGGTGATGAGCTGCTCGTAGAGCGTGCGCGCGAGATCGGGCCGCGACTGGTCGTCCTTGAGCACCCACTCCACGGGGCGGCCGAGCAGGCCGTCTTTCCGGTTGAGCTGCTCGACATAGATCTCGCCCACGATCTTGTGGACGAGCCCGGTCGCGGCGAGCGGCCCGGTGAGCGCAAGCGTGCTGCCGATGCGGACCGGCGCGCCCGAAGGCGCCGCGAGTGCACCCTGCGCCGCCAGACCGAGCGCGAACAGCGCACCTAATCCGGCGAGAATCGACCGATTTGCGACTGGCATGGTTGCCCTCCTCTATTCACTCCGCGGCTCATGATAACTTTCTCTCGTCGAGCGCTTGCCTGATGCGTCGCTCGATGTCTTCTTGCTGTGGGGGGTCGGGATGGAACTTCCCGGGATCGACCCGGTATCGCGACATGGTATCCGGGTCCGCCACGCGCGACGCTTCGGCGAGCCGCTGCCTTTCCGCCCTGACGGCAAGGAAATTCCTCGCCATCTTCCGCATGATGTACAGTCCGATCAGCGCGAACGCCGTGACAACGGCGACGGCCGTCCAGGTCCAGAACGGATCGCAGGCCGGCACGGACGCCGGCGCCTGAGCGCACCAGCTCGCGTAAGCCCACAATGCCTTGAGCTGCCGTATCGCTTCCATCGCGCACCGAGTTTACGCAATGCCGCGTGCCGCCACAAGGAGAGGGCCGCGGCTAAGGGGCCCCGCCCCACAGCGATTGGAACTGCGTCGCGACGACCCGTTCGTAGGCCGGCGCTCCCGACAGCAGCCCGGTCGCTCGCGCAAAGGCGTTGAGCGACTCGATTGTTTCCGTGGAAATCGTCGGGTCGTAGTACGGCGCGTCGCGCCGGACGAGCTCGGGAATGAGGGCGAGCTCCGCCGCCGGGAAATGTCTTTTCGCGGCGACGGCGGCGAGCGAAGGGTCACGCCTGAGCTCAGCCTGCGCGGCGACGACGGCGCGCACCGCCGCGGCGACCGTCTCGGGGCTCTGATCGATCCATTTCTGAGTCGTGACGAGCGCAGGGAAAGTGTAGTGCCGCGAAGCCTTCGATCCATCGCCGCGGCGCGCGTCGATCACCAGCGCGCCGAAGCCGCCGCGCAAGGCGATTTCCGCGGCCATTCCGTTCGCCCAGAAGCCGTCCACGGCGCCTTTCTCCAGCGCCCTCGCTGCTGCCAGGCCGAAGGATACCCCTGCGGCCGCGGGCACCGGGGCGATATTCACCTCACGCTCGGGATCGATACCCGCATCGATGAGCATGCGCTTCAGGCCGTCTGCGGGGCCGGGTGCCGCGCCAATGCGCAGCCCCTTCAGGGCGCGCAGATCCCCGCGTTCGATACCGAGGTCCTCGCGCACGACGAGGAACCAGTACATGTTCTGCGAGAGCGCGCAAAGAAGCTTGCAACCCGCCCAGTCGCGGAAGGCGTAGAGCGGCGCGTGCGCCGCACCACCGACGAAATCGAGCGGGCCGTCGCGCAACTCCTCGTAGGTCTTGGTAACGGGAAATACGAGCTCGATGGTCGCATCGAGACCTTCTTTCTTGAAGAATCCGAGCTCTACGGCCGCGATCGCCGGAAAATACGACGGCGAGACCATATCGGGAATGGCGATGCGCAGCGGCACGATTGTTCCTTCGACGACCTCTTCATTCGAGGAACCGGCCCTGCATCTCGGGCGACGGAACCATACAGGCCTCGCGCCGTCCGAACCAGCGATAGCGGTTGCGGGCGATCCAGCGATACAAGCGATCGCGCAACAAACGCGGCACGAGCCGGAACAATGCCACCAGCCGCCAGGCGCCGCCAAACGCCGTGACCACGCCGATGATCGCGTCCGAATTCGCATAACCGGCGGCGCCGTCCGCGAGCAGGAAGGAATCCGGATCCTCTGGGTCAAGACCGTGCCTGACCAGCAAGGCCCTACCGGTGGCCGACTGCAAGGTGGCGAAGCGAAACTGCTTTTGGCGGTCGTGCGCCAGCACAAATGCCACCGAACGGCTGCACAGGAGGCAGACGCCGTCGAACACGATCACTTTTCCGTCAGGACTAGACACTAAGCCAGCCGCGGTAGTGAATGAGCGGTCCCACAACAGGCAGGGCGGCGGAGACATCGAAATGATAGCGGCCGGACTGCGCCGACTCCCTTGCACTCACGCCCTTGAACCAGGCCAGTGGCACGGGCACTAGGTCCAGCAGCTTTACGCCGACGAGCGTCCAGACAGTCGCCTGATTTTCCACCCGCAGCGCAAACCTGAAGCACATCGGCCCAAGCCTTTCTTCAAGCTGCCCATTGCGCTCGCTCAGAACTGAGCGCATCGGCTGTCCGGCGAAGTTGCGGGCCCAAGTTTCTTTCCCACCTGCGCTTTGAATCGAAATCTCCACGGGCACGTCATCGCCGCCTTTGGGCAGCGACATTACTAAGGCAAGCAGCGGCACCAGCCAGTGGGAACCCCGCTCGATGCGACAGTTACCAGAAAAAACCTTGTGTTTGCGTGTGTCGTGCAGACGCCGGATGGGAGCGGGCAGAGTCTCAAAGGAAGGCCCAAGCAGGCGCTGGAACAGTGAAACTGCTGTTGGTTCGGCATTCATGGACTAGGGGGCCGGCTGCCGAGGCTGAATTTGGCGGGATGGGAGTCCCACGGCCTACCTCTTCAGCGGCTTGTAGCGGATGCGCCTGGGCTTGGCCGCCTCCTCGCCCAGCCGCTTCACCTTGTCGGCTTCGTACTCCTGGTAGTTGCCGGCAAAGAAACTCGCCTTCGAATCGCCTTCGAAGGCGAGGATGTGCGTGGCGATGCGGTCGAGGAACCAGCGGTCGTGGCTGATGACGAGCACGCAGCCGGCGAATTCGAGAAGCGCGTCCTCGAGCGCCCGCAGCGTTTCCACGTCCAGGTCGTTCGACGGTTCGTCCAGCAGCAGGACGTTCCCTCCGGCGAGCATCGTCTTCGCGAGGTGCACCCGGCCGCGCTCGCCGCCGGAGAGCGTGCCCAGCTTCTTCTGCTGGTCGGCCCCCTTGATGTTGAACCGGCCGAGGTAGGCGCGCGAGGGCATCTCGAACCTGCCCACGGTGAGGATGTCGGCGCCGGCCGAGATGAATTCCCATACGGTCTTGTCGGCCTCGAGCGCTTCGCGCGACTGGTCCACGTGAGCCATCTTCACCGTCGGCCCGATGGCGATCTTCCCCCTGTCCGCTTTTTCCTTGCCGGTGATCATGCGAAACAGCGTCGATTTCCCGGCGCCGTTGGGGCCGATGATGCCGACGATCGCGCCGGGCGGCACGCTGAAGGAGAGATCGTCGATGAGCAGGCGCTCGCCGTAGCCCTTGGAGACGCCCTGGAGCTCGATCACCGAATCGCCGAGACGATCCGCGACCGGGATGAAAATTTCCTGGGTTTCGTTGCGCTTCTGGTATTCGTACGAGGACAGCTCCTCGAAGCGCGCCAGCCGCGCTTTCGATTTCGCCTGGCGGCCCTTGGGGTTCTGCCGCACCCATTCCAGCTCCTTTTGCATCGACTTGATGCGCGCCTGCTCCTGCTTCTCCTCCACCTCCAGGCGCTTTTCCTTCTGCTCGAGCCATGAGGAGTAGTTGCCCTCCCAGGGAATTCCGTAGCCGCGGTCGAGCTCGAGGATCCACTGGGCCGCGTTGTCGAGGAAGTAGCGGTCGTGCGTCACCGCGACCACCGTGCCGGGAAACCTCCGCAGGAACTGCTCGAGCCACTCGACGCTCTCTGCGTCGAGGTGGTTGGTGGGCTCGTCGAGCAGCAGGATGTCGGGCTTGGAGAGCAAGAGGCGGCACAGCGCGACGCGCCTCTTCTCGCCGCCGGAGAGCGGCGCGATTTTCTGCTCCCACGGCGGCAAGCGCAGCGCGTCGGCGGCGACCTCCATTTGCAGGTCCGCGCTGTCCGCGTGCACGGCGTTGACGATCGCTTCGAGCTTCGCCTGCTCGGCCGCGAGCTTGTCGAAATCGGCATCGGGCTCCGCGTACGCCGCGTAGATCTCGTCGAGGCGCTTCTTCGCCGCGAGCGTTTCGCCGAGACCCTCCTCCACCGCCTCGCGCACGGTCTTTTCGGCATCGAGCTGCGGCTCCTGCGGCAGGAAGCCGACTTTCATGTTCGGCATCGCGGTCACTTCGCCCTCGAAATTCGTCTCGACCCCGGCCATGATCTTCAGCAGCGTGGATTTCCCCGAGCCGTTCAGGCCGAGCACGCCGATCTTCGCGCCGGGAAAGAAATTGAGCGAGATGTTCTTGAGGATCTGGCGCTTCGGGGGCACGAGCTTGCCGACCCGGCGCAGGGTGTAGACGTATTGGGCCATGGCGTTTTCGGAAAGGGCGAACTTTACCGCGCCTGCGCAGTCGCTGCTCGCAGCGCTCGGGCGGCTAGCGTTTGAGCGGCAGGACAACGATGAAGCAGCTTCCGCGGGTGTGCGCCTCCCCTCCATGCCGCCGCGCGATCTGCCGCACGAGCGCGAGCCCGAGCCCCGTGCCCCGCCCGGCGCCGGCACGGTGGAACGGCTCGAACACGCGCTCGCGGTCGGAGTCGGGAATCCCCCCTCCGCCGTCGCATACGGAAAGTTCCGCGCTTTCCGCCGTGAGTGACACGCGCACTTCGATCGGCGGAACTCCGTGGCGCTTTGCGTTCTCCAGCAGGTTGCGGATCATCCGGCGCAGCAGCCGCGGATCGCCGCGCACGGTGACGGGCTGGCCGTCGAGTACGGCGTTGTCGTAGCGCGCGCATTCTTCCGCGGCAAGCGCGAGCAGGTCCACCTCTTCATCTCTATCCAGTTCTTTCAAGGCGCCGAGGCGGCTGGCAAGCAGGATCTCGTCGATCAGCGCATCGAGTTCGGCGATATCCTGCTCGAGCTCGGCCTTGCGCTTCGGGTCGGCTGTCTCTTTCATCAATTCCACCGCGATGCGGATGCGCGCCAGAGGAGTGCGAAGCTCGTGCGAAGCGTTCGCGAGCAGCGACTTGTGCGCGCCCACCAGCTCCTCGATGCGCCCGGCAGCACGGTTGA
>Ga0210382_10000721_pt1 | contig 11419 bp, 9 predicted proteins | sample PLMedo_FD_155452 | JGI IMG/M metagenome (GOLD analysis project Ga0210382, IMG submission 155452) | Groundwater sediment microbial communities from an aquifer in East River, Colorado, USA - PLM0_60_coex redo | ecosystem: Environmental > Terrestrial > Soil > Riparian zone | place: USA: East River...
GTCGGGCCGGACTGGTACACCTCGGTGATCGAGGTACGGCACGCGCTCATGCCGAGAATGACTTCGGACATCTTGGCGCGGATCGTGTAGTCCTGATACGCCGGCAGCGCGACGGCGGCCAGAATGCCGATGATCGCGACCACGATCATCAGCTCGATCAGGGTGAAGCCCTTCTGTAGCGTCTTCATTTGGAACCCCCTTCTAGTGAGCCTGCGGTCGCCGTAATATCGCGACCCACAGCATACGAGCAACCTCCGTGCCAGTGGCGACTCCCGCCTGAACGGTCCGTTTTCGCCCATAAAGTCACGCTCCAGCTGCCGAAAACTGTCCCCGGTGCCGGGTTTTGTCACTTACTGACACTTCAGTCAGCGACCGGGCGCTCCCGCACTCCTAAAAAAAAAGGTACCCCGAAGGGTACCTTTTATTGAAGCTAAGCTCCGATGACTAGCCGCGGCAGGAACCGGGCAGGTACTTCAGCGGAACGTTGGTGCCCGTGCCGCCGCAGGTCCACCCGTACAGGCTCCCGCTGTTGCCCGTCGTGAATACGGCCGCGGTCGTGGACTGCGACATCGGGATCAGCGTGACCACCGAACCGTTCACCGAAGCGGAGATGCCCTGCACCGTGGCCGTCACAGCGCCGTCAACGCTGGTGCCGATGCCCGCGACGTACTTCGTGGCTTGCGTGGCGCCAACTTCGCAGCCCCAGCCATTTGCGAGCGGCGCAACCATCGGGCCGGACTGGTACACCTCGGTGATCGAGGTACGGCACGCGCTCATGCCGAGAATGACTTCGGACATCTTGGCGCGGATCGTGTAGTCCTGATACGCCGGCAGCGCGACGGCGGCCAGAATTCCGATGATCGCAACCACGATCATCAGCTCGATCAGGGTGAAGCCTTTCTGCAGCGTTCTCATCGGATACTCCTTTTCCCTTGTTGGTAGTGAGCCGGTCGCACATCGCGACCTGCCAGCTTCTACGCAACGCCCATGCCAGGCCATGCCATGCGCTAAATTGCTGATTCGTAAATGAAAAAATACGTCTACCGGCGCCGGAACCGACAATTACCGTCTGCGCCCGCCAATCTTGGTCACCTTGCAGCAGGTCAGGGCTGGAAGCCCGGCATCTTGGCTAGAATCCACGCCGTACGAGCACGGTGGAGCGCGATGTTGCTGGATTGGTTCTCCAGGAAGGACGTCGACGAGTTCGCCGACTCAATTGTCACCGAGCTGCTGCAGCATGTTCCTCAAGCCGGAGTGGACGTTTCCACGAGGAAGGCTGCCGAGCGGGCGATGAAAAAAGTCGATCGAATGCTCCTGCGCATCAGCCGGTTCGCCGCCGAGCATCGGCCGAACCTGTACCAGAAAGCCTGCTTCGGCAACCGCGTCAAGTGGGCTTTGAAGGAAGCCGGGTACCCGGCGCCGTTCGTAGAGGTCGCCACACACGAATTCATCACTCAGATGACGCTCGCTGCGGCGCCTCCGTCGCAGTCGGCACAGAAGACCCCTAAAAGGTAATTTTTGTCGGGGTCAGGGCTGGAAGCCGGGGATCTTCGATTCGTCCACCGTGTCGATCTGCTCGGCATCGAGGAACATCTCGGCGTAGCGCCGGTAGACCCTCCTGCGCACGAAGATGTCGAACAGATCCGGGTCGACGTGGTTGTTGAGCTTCATCCGGCCGAGGATCTCGAGCGACTCCGACAGCGTCTTGCCTTTCTTGTAGGGCCGGTCCTTGGCGGTAAGCGCCTCGAAGATGTCGGCGATACCCATGCAGCGCGCCTGGACCGACATCTGCTCGCGCGTCAGCCCTTTCGGGTAGCCCTTGCCGTCCATGCGCTCGTGGTGCCCGCCCGCGTACTCGGGCACCTTGGTGAGGTGCTTGGGCCAGGGCAGCGCCTCGAGCATCCGGATCGTGGCGACGATGTGGTGGTTGATCACCTTGCGCTCCTCCTCGGTAAGCGTGCCGGAGCGGATGGTGAGGTTCTTGACCTCGTCCCCGCTGAGAAACTGCGCCTCGTGGCCGGCGAAGTCCCGCCAGCGGTACTGGCCGATGCGCCGCACGCGGTCGACGTCCTCCTCCCGCATGCGCTCGCCGCCGATATTGCAGGCATGCAGGAATTTGCGGTCGTCATCGAGCTGCCGCAGGCGGTCGCGCAAGCGCTTGTCTTCTTCCGCCGCTTCCATGCGCATTTTCTGTTCCAGGAAATTATGCTTTTTCCTGAGTGCCTCAAGCTCGGCGTCGCGCTTGATCACTTCGAAGCGCGTGTCGATCAGCTGGATGCGATCGAAGATGCTCTCGAGCTTGGTGGCCTTGTCGACGATGTGCACCGGGGTGGTCACCTTGCCGCAGTCGTGCAGCAGGCCGGCGATCTTCAGCTCGTAGCGGTCCTTCTCCGACATGTGGAAGTCGCGCAGCGGCCCGTCCTTGGTCTCGCTCACCGCCTCGGCAAGCAGCATGGTCAGCACCGGGACCCGCTGGCAGTGCCCGCCGGTATAGGGCGACTTCTCGTCGATCGCGCTGTTGATCAGATTGATGAAGGACTCGAACAGCTGTTCGAGCTGGTTGATGAGCATCCGGTTGGTGAGCGCGATCGCAGCCTGCGACGCCAGCGATTCCGCCAGCCGCTGGTCCGAGGGCGAGAACGGCACGATAGCGCCGGTCGACGGTTCCATCGCGTTGATGAGCTGCAGCACGCCGATGGTCTCGTTGTCGTGATTGCGCATCGGCACGGTGAGGAACGACTTCGAGCGGTAGCCGGTCTTGGTGTCAAAGGCGCGGGTGCCCGAAAAGTCGAATCCGTCCGCGGTGTAAGCGTCGGCGATGTTGACCGTCTTGCCCGTGAGCGCGGCGTAGGCGGCCACCATGCTCTGGTTCGGCCTGCCGTCCTTGTAGAGCTGGATCGGGTAGAACGGCACCGGGTTTCCCGTGGTGCCGCCCAGGTAGTACCTGAGAGAGCTGGTGCGCACGATCTCGAAGCGCAGCGTGTGCTCCTCCGTCACCCGGTACAGCGTGCCGCCGTCGGCGCGCGTAATGGTCTTCGCCGCCGTCAGGATCGCCTCGAGCAGCCGGTCGATGTCGCGCTCGGCGGACAGCGAGGCGCCGATCGCGTTCAGCTGCTCCAGGCGCAGCACGAGGTCCTGCTCCGGCGCCGCCCCGGTACCTCCCAGGCGGAATTCCTGAGTGGCGGTGGTATCGAGGCTGCTGCTCACTTGATGCAGACCGAGCGGACTTCTTTGATATGGGTCACCCCGGCGAGGCACTTCTCCATGCCGTCCTGCTTCAGGGTGCGCATGCCTTCCTCCACGGCGATGGCGAGCATCTCGGCGACGCGCGCATGCTCCTGGATGGCCTTTTTCAGGCGGTCGCTCGCGATCAGCAGCTCGTGCAGGCCGCAGCGTCCCTTCAAGCCGCTGCCGCCGCACTTGTCGCAGCCGACCGGCTTGAAGAACGTCAGCTGGCCCCGGTCGCTGCCGTAGGTCCTCACCCACTCCTTGTAGACCGCCTCCATCGCGCCCTTCGGGTCCGCCTTGAACCGGGGCGTGTTCATCAGCTCCTCGCAGTACTCGCGCAGGAAGGAGGTCAATTCCGCCGGCTCCGGGCTGTAGGCCTGCTTGCAGCTGCACAGGCGCTTGGCGAGGCGCTGCGCGAGGACGCCGAGCAGCGCATCGGAGAAGTTGAACGGGTCCATCCCCATGTCGAGGAGGCGGATGATCGACTCCGGCGCAGAGTTGGTATGCAGGGTGGCGAGAACCAGGTGGCCGGTGAGCGAGGCCTCGATGCCGATCGAGGTGGTCTCCTTGTCGCGCATTTCGCCGACCATGATGATGTCCGGGTCGGCGCGCAGGAAGGCCCTCATCACCACGGCGAAGTCGAGGCCCGCCTTCCTGTTCACCTGGACCTGGCGCAGGCCCTTCTGCGTGATCTCGACCGGGTCCTCGGCGGTCCAGATCTTGGTATCCGGGGTGTTGAGATACTTCAGCACCGAGTGCAGCGTGGTGGTCTTGCCAGAGCCGGTTGGCCCGCAGACGAAGAACAGGCCGTAGGGCTTGGACACCGCGCGCTGCAGCTCGTCGATGTTGCGCGCGCTGAACCCCATTTTTTCCAGCGCAATCGGCTCGCCCGCGGCGAGTATCCGCATCACGATGTCCTCGACGCCGCCCGCGGTCGGGATCGTCGCGACGCGCAGCTCGATGTCGAGCGGCCCGAATTTCTTGAACTTGATCTTGCCGTCCTGGGGCTTCCTCTTCTCGGAGATGTCCAGGTCGCACATGATCTTGAGGCGGGCGGCAAGCGCCGCGCGGTAGCTCGCCGGCACCTCGATATAGGGTCCGAGCGAGCCGTCCTTCCTGAAGCGGATCTCGGTCTTGCCCTTGCCCGGGTAAGGCTCGATGTGGATATCCGAGGCGCCCTGATTGTAGGCTTCGATGATGACCTTGTTCACCAGCTTCACCAGCTCGTTGTCGGCCGCCTCGGAGACCTCGTCGCCGCCGCCGTCGGTCGCCTCGGGCGCCTCGTCGTCAAGGTCCGACAGCAGCTCGTCGATGTTGCCGCTGTCCATGGCTGTTTCCTGGCCATAGAACTGATTGATCGTTTCCCTGAACTCCTTCCGCGTCGTGACCTTGTAGAGCAGGCGCGACTTAGGAAATACGTTCGAGGCGATGCGCGAGGAGCGGATGCGCTCGGGGTCCAGGCACAGGACCACCAGCCCCTCCCTGGTGTCGTCGATCGCCAGCCACTGGTTGGCCTCGACGTACTCGCGCTTGAGGTTCTTCAGCAGCTCCATCGGCTTGACGCGGTCCGGCTTGAACGGCTCGTACGGCACGCTGAAAAACTTGGACAGCGCGGCGCCGATCGCCGGGATCTTGACCTGGAATTCGTCGGTCAGCACCTGCTCGACGTCGATCGCCTTCTTGCGCGCCTGCCGCGAGGCGAGCTCGAACTCGCCGGCCGAAAGCACCGCATCCGCGATCAGGTAGTCGTACTTGGTCTTGACCAGCTGCGGCTTCTGGCGCTGCTTGAACGCGATGGCGAGGGTCTGGGCGAGCTCGAGCACGCCTTCCTCGGCCAGCCCGCCGAACGGCACGCCGGTCTTGTTGTTGATGATCTGGATGACGCCGATCAGCTCGCTCGTGCCCGGCTCCACGATCGGCGCCACCAGCATCTGCTTGGTGCGGTAGCCGGTGCGCTTGTCGACCTCCTGCAGGAAGCGCAGGTTGGCATTCAGCGCGCGCAGCTCGCCGTCGTCATAGACGTCCCTGAGGTTGACCGTCCGCTTCGCGAGCGCGACGTAGCCGGCGATCGAATGCTCGGCGATCGGCAGCTTCAGGTCCTTGAACGAGTTGAGGCCGGTCTTCACCTTGGAGATGATCGCCTGCTTGTCCTCGCCCACCGAGTAGATCGTGAGGCGGTCGGCGTTGAACAGGGCGCAGATGTCGGCGCTCACCTCGAGCATGATCTCGTCGATGTTGTTGGTGGCGTGGATCTTGTTGGTGACCGCCTGGAGCTGCTTCTGGAACGCCAGGCGCGCAGCGACGTCGGTCTGCGTCGTGGCCTGATGGCTCAGCACTGCGCTCATTCCCGCCCTCCGTTGTCCTGCCATTCTAGGCCCTCATCGTAGCGTCAGGGTCCATGATTTTCAATGAATTTCTCCCCTTACGGCTGTCTTTCCGCACTGCGCAAACCGCCCTCCAACAGCCAAACCCTGAAGCCGCGCTGCGCGAACAGGAACGCCGCCGCGGCGCTGCGCCGCCCGCTCTGGCAATACGCCACATATTCCTTGGAGCGGTCGAGCACGGCGAACATGTTGCGCACCTCGGCGAGCGGCACGTTGATCGCGCCCGGCAGCTTGTCGTACTGGTATTCCGAGGGATAACGCACATCGAGCCACAGCGCGCCGTGCCGCACCTTTTCGGCCGCCTCGTCGAAGGCGATGCGCCGCAGCAGCGGCTCGCGCAACAAGGCGTTGAAATCCTGCTTGCCCAGGCGCAGTAGCTCGCCCTCGCCGAGCGAGATCACGCTCGCGTTGCGCTTGGCTTCCGAGACCAGCGCTTCCTCGCCGAATGCGTCGCCGCTCTTCAGCTCGGCAAGGACCATCTTGGCGCCGCCGACCAGGCGCTCGACCTGGAAGCGGCCGGATTCGATCACGTAGTAGAAGTCGCCCTCGTCGCCTTCACGGATGACCACCTCGCCACGCGCGGTCTTGACGTGCTGGAAACGCTTGAGCAGTTCTTCGATGTGCGCGGCCGGCAGTTGCGAGAAGGCGCCGCCGCGCAGATTGCCGAGCGAGAACGCGCCGGCGATCATCGCGCGCGCCATCGGGGAGCTGTCGCTCTCGGTCCCCGCGGCGGCGACCTGGTCCCAAGTGGCGAGAATGTCGAGGACCTCGTCGTCCACCGCCAGCAGGTCGACGTCGGTGATCGCCTTGGTGCGCACCACTTTCTGCTTCTGCCGGTTGAGGGCGTGGCGCGCGTCCTCGGTGCCGCCGACCACTACCAGCGTGCCACCTCCCTGGAACACGACCAGCAGCTCCCCCTGGAGCAGGAACACCGACTGCGTCGCCTTCGGCCGCTCCTTCATCGGATCGCTGCCCCGCGGCGCGCGCTCCACGGCCGCCACGTCGGCCAGCTCCGCGAGCCGCTCGCGCGTCAGGCCGGCAAGCGGCGCCAGGGTGGCGAGCTGCTCCGGGGTGGCGCGCGGCAGCGCGGCGGGAAGCACCTAGAACTCCAGCACCAGATTGTTCTGCAGCATGCGCGGCCGGAAGGCGCCGGCGCACTCCTCGATCTCCTGCATGGTCGGCTCGATCTCGCCCGGCTTCATGTGCGTGATGAAGACCTCGGCATTGCGCTCGAGCTTGGCGAGCTCCTCGGCCAGCGTCTGCGGGCAGAGGTGGCGCGAGACCTCCGCGAGATGGCGCTCCTTGTTGGAGAACGCGGTCTCGATGATCAGGAATTTGAGGTTGCGGATGCGGTTCACGACCCGCCATAGCGCGTCGTTCGGCCCGGTATCGCCGGTGAACACCAGGCTCGCGTTTCCGCTGTCGAGGTGGTAGCCGACCGCCGGCACGGTGTGGCGCGCGGGGATCGGCGTGATGTCGCGTCCCGACAGGGAAATCGTTTTTCCGACTTCGATCTCCTCGTAGCGCAGAAATGGCGCCTCGGGGGAGGGGATCTCGCTGAAATCGGGCCAGATCGCCCAGTTGAAAAGATGGTTGCGCATGATCTCGATCGTGGCGCGCTGGGCATAGACCGTGAGCGGCTTGGTCCGCATGCCGCCCACCGTGTCGACGAGGAACGGAATCGAGGCGACGTGGTCGAGGTGCGAGTGCGTGACGAAGATGTAGTCGATCAGCGAGAGCTCGGCGAGCGACAGGTCGCCGACGCCGGTGCCGGCGTCGATCAGAACGTCGCTGTCGAGAAGAAAGGAGGTAGTGCGCAAGTGCCGCCCGCCGATCCCTCCCGAGCAGCCGAGCACTCGCAGTCGCACGCTCTTCTCCTTATTTCTCGTCGAACGCCGTCACGCCGTCCCAGTCGGGCGGCGGCGGTTGGCGGCGCTTTTCCGCTACTTTTTCCGCATACACCTGGTAGAGCTCGCAGGCGGGATTCATGCGCTGCAGGTTGAGCAGGCACACTTCGACCTGATCCCATTGCTGCGCGCGGTAATGCCGCAGCGCCTGGTTCCACAGCCTCAGCTCGTCGTGCGCGTCCTTGTCCACTTCGGACGCGAGCGCGATCGGCTCGTAAATGGTCACCGCCTCGTGCTTGCCCGTCACCTTGATGCGGTCGACCTCGCGGAACACCACGTCCGCGACGGCGTTGCGCGTGGCTTCGCCGACCAGGATGCCGACGCCGTAGCCCTTGGTGCGGCCCTCGAGGCGGGAGGCGACGTTGACCGCGTCGCCCATCGCCGTGTACGCACGCCGCACCTGCGACCCCATGTCGCCGACCCGCACGGTGCCGGAATTCACGCCGACGCCGATCTTGAGCGTCGGCCAGCCGCGCGCGGCGAACTTGGCGTTCAGCCTCCCGCGCTCGCGCTGCATCTCGATGGCGGCGAGCACGCCGTTGCGCGCGTGCTGCGGATCGTCCACCGGCGCGCCCCAGAACGCCATGATCGCGTCGCCGATGTACTTGTCGAGCGTGCCGCGGTACTGGCTGCGGATGATGGTGCTCATGTCCGTGAGGTATTCGTTGATGTACTCGCGCAGCTCGTCGGGCTTGAGCGCCTCGGATATGCCGGTGAAGCCGCGCACGTCGGAGAACAGGATCGTCAGATCGGCGCTGCGCGGCTCCATGTTGTATTTGCGCGGATCCGCGGCCATCCTGTCCACCAGCTCGGGCGGCACGTACTGGCCGAACAGGTCGGTGAACTGGCGCTTGGAGCGCGATTCGACGAAATAGCCGTACGCCATGTTCATCGTGTACAGCGCCGCCGTCATGAGGATCGAGGCGGCGAGCGGCAATACCAGCCCGCCCTGCTGCCAGACCGCGAGGTCCACTGCCACGATCAGGATGAAGCCGACGCCAGCGGCCACGGTCGCCCACAGGGCCGAGAGCAGCGGGATCAGCACCGCGAGCACGGCGCCGCCGATGACGAGCAGCACCACCTCGGCGCCGAGCATGTACGGCGGCTTCTGCTTCAGATCGCGGTCGAGCATCCCGGCGATCAGATTGGCATGGATCTCCACGCCGGGGAATACGCTGTCCACCGGCGTCGAGCGCAGGTCCTGCAGGCCCGGCGCGGTGGTGCCGATCAGGGCGATCTTGCCCTTCAAGGCATCGGGCATGATGCGGTCCTTGATGACGTCGGTGAGCGAGAGATAGGGGAAGCTGAACTTGTGCCCCCGATACGGAATCAGGGCACTCGCAGTCTCGTCGACCGGAATCGTCAGCGGGCCGACCTTGAGCCATTCCAGCCCGCCGTAGCTCCTCGACACGTAGCGCTCCGGCGCGAAGCCGGGCTCGACTTCGGGAAACTTGCCTGTCTTCAGCGCCAGGTAAGTGCGAACCATCGCCAGGGACAGGGGTTCGTAATACGCGCCCTCGAACTCCAGCAGCATCGGCACGCGCCGCGACACGCCGTCGTCGTCGACTCTCGGGTTGAAATGACCGGCGGCGGCGGCGTGCTTCTGGTAGATCGGCAGGTTCCCAGTGTAGCCCTTCCACTGCAGGAAGCCGATGTTGCGGCCGGCGAACGTTCCCTTCGGAATCACCGGATCAGGGATGGCGTTGGCCCTGACGGCATTGTCCTCGGCGTTGAAGTAATAGCCGAGGACCACCGGCCGGCTCCTGATCGACGCCGCGAACAAGCCGTCGTTGTCGAGCTTTTCCCGCAGGTCGCGGTAGATCTGCTGAAACGCCGGCACCTCCTTCAGGTCCTTTTGCGCCAGCGAGTCGAGCACGTCGATCCCGGAGCTCGTATCGCGCTCCGCCCAGATGACGTCGAAGCCGAGGACCCCGACGCCGTACTTGTCGAACAGCTTGTCGACCAGCTCGGCCATCAGCCTGCGGCTCCACGGCCAGCGGCCGATCTCGCCGAGGCTCTTCTCGTCGATGTCGAGGATGACGATGCGGGGGTCGACCCCGCGCGGCATGGTGACGCGCAGCCGCGTGTCGTAGATGATGTTGTCGAGCTGGGTGATGAATCCGACCTGGTACAGTCCGGCGGCGTACCCGATGAAGAACAGCGTGATCGCGAGGCCTAGGGCGATCCTTACGATATGCTGTTTCAGATGGCCTGCCGTTCGGGGTCAAGCCTTCAAGAAGAATTCCATTTTCACTCCGGCGAGCTCGATCACGTCGTGATCCTTGAGCGCGTGCGGCGCGGCGCCGATCTGCTGGGCATTGACGGCGGGCCGGCTGGCGCCTTCCACATGCGTGATGAAGTAGCCCTGCGGCCGGCGGGTGAGCACCGCGACCCCGACTCCCGGCTTGCCGAGCGTGGTGAGCGGCTTGGAGAGCTCGAGCTCCTTGCCGGCGTTGGCGCCCGACAGCAGCTGGATGGCGCCGAGCGGCTGTGCCGGCCGGGCGGCCGGCGGGGGGGCGGGCCTCGGATCCTTGTCTGCGATCCCGGCGGCGGTGGCGCTGGCGACGGCCTGCTGCGAGGCGCTGGCGCGCGCCGCGCCCGCCGCCTGCTGGGGGGCGCTGCTGCCGGTCATTGCCCTGGCCTGCTCGGCCGCCGCCTTCATCGCCGCGGGCCGCAGCACCATGGTCTTCTCGAAATCCGCCTTCTCCGCGCCGACCGCGGCTGCGGGCTCGCCGACGAACTTCAGCTTGTACTTGCCGAGCTCGACCACGTCGTTGTTCTGCAGGAAGTGCTTCTTGATCGGGTTGCCGTTGACGACCGTGCCGTTGGTGCTGCCGAGGTCCTCGAGAAACGAGTCGTTCAGGATGGTGACGATCACCGCGTGCTCGCCGCTCACCGCAAGGTTGTCGATCTGGATGTCGTTATGGGGCTTGCGGCCGATGGTGGTGCGCTCCTTCGTCAAGGGGATCTCCTTGAGCACCAGTCCATCCATGCTGAGTATCAGTTTCGCCATAGCTGACCCCTTGGGGAGGTTATTTTAACCACGCGAATACCTTCGCCATCACGCCTCGCGCGGCCGGGTACTCCCGAAGGACGCGGACGAGTATAACTGAAACGTTGTCGCGCCCCCCATTGTCATTGGCCATCTGCACCAGCTGCTGCGCGCAGAGCTTCAGGTTGCCTCCCAGGGCCTGCAGCGCCATGCCGATGTCGTCATCGTCGACCATGTCGCACAGACCGTCCGAGCAAAGCAGATAGATGTCGCCCGGCTTGGTCCGGTACTCGTGCATTTCCGGCTCGACGCTCGGGTCGATGCCGAGAGCCCGGGTGACGAGGTTCTTGTGCTGCGCGTTCTTCGCCTGCTCCAGCGTGATCAGGCCCGAATCGATCTGCTCCTGCAGCAGGGAGTGGTCGCGCGTCACCTGCTTGAACTTGCCGTCGCGCAGGACGTAAAGACGCGAATCGCCGAGGTGCGCCACCAGCACGCGGTTGTCGTAGAACAGGCAGACCACCAGCGTGGTGCCCATGCCGGCGTACTGCGGCTGGCTTTGCGCGGCCTGGTAGATGGAGCTGTTCGCCTTCAGCACCTGGTCGCGCAGCAGCCGGGCGGCGATCTCCTGGCTGGTGCGCGGGTCGACGTCATAGGGGCGCGCGCTGGCGAGCACCTGCTGCATCTCGGTGACGATGACGGTGGTCGCCATGCCGCTCGCGACTTCGCCGGCGTTGTAGCCTCCCATGCCGTCGGCGAGCACCAGCAGCCCGTTCGCCGCGTCCGCCGCCACCGAGTCCTCGTTGTGCGAGCGCACCATGCCCGGATCGGTGCAGCTTGCGATTTCCAGCGTCTGTGTGAGGTCCATGCGCGCGCTCAGAGCAGGATGTCGACCTCGCGGGTCGTCGTCG
>Ga0210382_10000722_pt1 | contig 11413 bp, 6 predicted proteins | sample PLMedo_FD_155452 | JGI IMG/M metagenome (GOLD analysis project Ga0210382, IMG submission 155452) | Groundwater sediment microbial communities from an aquifer in East River, Colorado, USA - PLM0_60_coex redo | ecosystem: Environmental > Terrestrial > Soil > Riparian zone | place: USA: East River...
ACGAAGAGCGACGACGCCGCGAGAAACAGCACCCACACCCAGCGCGCGTCGACAAACGCGGCCCCGATGAGAAGAGCGGAAGCGCCGAGATTGAATGGCGCCACGCCGAAAATCGCTTTCGCCGCCGCGCCCTGGCCCTTCAACGCAAAGGCGCCGAGATGCAGCACCACCACGAAAAGATACGAAAGCCCGAACGTCAGCGCCCCGGCGCCGAACACCTCCGGAATCGCCATCGCCATCACCAGAAACCCGGCCATCGCGCCGATCAGCACCAGGCGCATCTGCCAGGTCACGCGGACGTTGTTCGTCAGCCAGGCATAACCCGCGTACATCCACCAGATCGGCACCAGCACCAGCAGCGCCCGCAGGAAATCCATAGCCCCGTGGGCGTGCTCCACCAGCTGGGTGATCTGCGTGATCACGAAGACGAAAACCAGATCGAAGAAGAGTTCAATCGAGGAAACGCTGGAGGGTTTCTCGTGCGTGGGTGCGGTCATGGTCACTCAAAATTCAACGGCGTGCGTTTCGCCTGCTCGCGCAGCATGCGCATCGCGTCAGCGAGCTAGGGCGCGCCGTCCCGCCTGAGCTCGACCTCCACCTCCACCACGCGGGTCGCGGGACCTTTGTGGGCTATGATCGTTTTGGTGTCGCCGGTCGCGTGAATGTGCCCGTTTTTTGATCGCGAGCGCGTTGACGAACGACTGGGGGTCGTCCTGGGTTGCGACGCGGCCGTTCAGGAGGAGAAGATCTGCGGGAGTTCCGGCGTGCAAGGGGTTGCCGTCGGTCATCCTCTTCCCTCGACTTGTCGATCACGTCAGTCAATCGACTGACTAATCCTTCTTGAAGAACGAAGCGGTCAGGAAGGCGGCAAGAAGACCGACCGCCTTTAGAACCATTGAGAAGGCATATGCGAGGAGAAGTTCAAAGTCGCTCACTATCACCAATACGAAGCCACGCTTACCCGCTTCGAGGCTGACTTCGACCGCAAGACCGATAGCACCAGCTATGAGGCCCACGATTAGCAATTGCCCATATCCTGTCTTACGTAGCGCCTGCAGGTCAAATTTGAATTTTGTGGAAGGCTCGATCTCAGCAATCTTTGAGTCCAAGTGCTTCAATCCGAGTTGTCCGTCAGCTACCCAGATCTCATCGCCCCCGGCGGACGGTCTAAGCTGGGTCTCAAAGACTGCCTGCCGCCCGTTTGCAGATAGCCGCACGTACTTGATCCCGTTCTGCCACCACGACGTCGTTACCCAGGTGTTCTCCGGAACCGAGGCCTGGTATGCCTTGATCAGGCCGGCGTCCTGCCGAGCGACAACATGAAAACTCTGGGTAGTATTCAGCGCCATCGTTAGAGCACCAGTCGGTGCTGCTCCGTCGTTATCACCTTGAGAGTCATGCACGCGCGAATATCGTTCTAAGTTCCTGCAACAACGGAATTAGATCCTCACTTGGAAGCTCAAGGCGATCTACGATCGCAAGTGCGCACGCAACTAACAACCGGCCTTCTGGAGGAAGTCTCATCCACCAACCGGCAACGCCGGTCGCGCCACTTGTATCGAGCGGTATTGAAGTCCACTTTTCGGCGTCGGAGAGCACCCACCCCCAGTTATCCTCAGCGCCCGGGCCATCAAAGAGATCGCGAGCCGACTTGATCGACCTCGCAGCGATTTGCAAAGCGGAGTCAGACGGCGGCAGCAGCGGAGAATCTCCCACCCTCTCGCCGCCAGAAACGCTTGCTCCCGCAAGGGCTATAGCGCCTACCTTGCAAAGGATGCAATAGAACGCGGGAACTCCATTGTCGCGGTACCCATGGCCTGCGCAGGCCAACACTCCACATATTTTGCAGCCGCCTTCGGCGTCTCCCAACTGCGTGTTCGGAATCTGCTTATGATGGTTCTTGAGACAGAGATAACACGATGCCGTCACAGTGTTTCCTCATGTGGCCAGAGGTTAGGTCGCGCAAGCAGAGCCCTCTCACCAGTTTCCTACAAGCCCCACAACGGGTCAACGGCCAACGTGTTTTTCTGCGGCGGGCCACGTCCGTTGCCTGGAATCGGTCTAAATCATTGTATGAGGTTTCAAGATGAGCAAGTCTGAAAAGCTCGTTGGCTGAAGCCGTGTGAATTCCGTTTGAAGCACCTTCAAATACTCCCACGGCTTCGCCGTGAGCCGGGTCGTGTTCTCGCACCACAACTTCGCAGCGCGGTCCTTGTTTGCAACATTCACGTCTTCAAGCCCTTTGGTTTCTAGAATGTAATGGGTACCCTCCTTGGTTAGCGCTACAAAATCCGGTTCGTAGTAACGTAGATTGGCTTTGCCGTCCGTGTAGTCGATCGCAAAGCCGAACTGATCGGGCAACTTTGCAAACCGCACTACGTCCTCTGCTCGTTCAAGAAACCGTGCAAACTCTTTCTCGAACTCGTTGTCGCAAGGGACGAGATTGAACACGCACTTGCCGGCAGCTAGTGTCGGGCGGGACCATGGGAACGGCGAAGTCTCTGACAGTGCGCGTCCGGCATGCAGCAACTGCGGTTCAAGTTCAGATACTGCAATCTTGCGAAGCACCTCGACGAACGTCTTGACCGTCACGTACTGGGCAACGTTGCTGGCGATAGCTTTCACCATCGTAGGATCGGTCAAGTCGACTTTCTCGCCGAATGCTCTGTTCTCAAGAAATTCTCTCACCTTGGGCACGAGTACCGAAAACTGGGACGGTAGCTTTACCTCCTGAGCGACGCGCCGCGAGTAGTAGCCGATCACTTCTTCGGCGGTCTGCGGCTCCGGAATTGTGTATTCCCTTTCCACCAGTTTTTGCAGCGTAATGAGGTCATAGCCCTCGTAACGAAAATTCTTGGCTACCACGTCGTCCTGCTTGCGGGGCAACTGCGGACAACTGAAGCTGCTTACATCCAGTTCGGATATTTCCTCGGCCAGCGACTTCTTGCGCGTGAGGATCGGGCTTAGTGCCGGAACCAGGATGTCCTTGTCCTTCTTCTTCTGGTCGACTTGAATCGTGACAATGACAACCTTGTCTTTTCCAACTTCAAAAGTCTCGAGTTGCAGATCTTCTTCGCGCTCCAGTTGCTCGACGAACTCTATGAAAGTCTTGTTGCCGATGACGTCCACGCGCTCCACGTATCCAGAGTTGGCGCCATGGAACATCAGCCGCAAGCCGCGTCCGACCGTCTGTTCCGGAAGAATGTTCGCCTTAGCGGAATAGGGCCGCAGCCCGACGATCACCGTGACATTCTGCACGTCCCAGCCTTCGCGCAGCATCAGCACGCTGACGATGCAGTTAACCGGACTGTTTTCCATATCGACCTGCCGCGCGATTTGTCTCGCGCTATCCACATCCTTCTTGGACACCTCGCCTGATTTGTCGGTATGAATGATGAGCAACTTTTCGGCGCCGAACTCTGTCGGATACTTTCGCTTTAACCAGTCGCCCACTTCGTCGGCATCGTCAGTGCTGTTCATCATCACGAAGAGCACGGGCCTTCTGCCGAACGGCTTGAGCTGGTCACGGTACTCTTTCCAGCGTTCGACACCGGCGGTCAGGTACGCCTGATACCGCGCGCTGGCGATGTCGGAGCGCTGCTCGACAATGCCCTTGGCGATACCCTTGAGCGGGCTTTTCACCACTCTGTCTATGATGGCCTTCTTGAGCGGGTAGTCGTAGACCGTCCAAGAAAACAGTTCTCCCTTGGTGTGCCGCGGCGTCGCAGAGAAGTCCAGTTGCGCCGCCAGCCCGCCGGGCACTTCGCTACCGAGGCGACGAACGAACTTGTTCCATTCGCTGTCCTCGTCGTGGGTGTGGTGCGCCTCGTCATTCACAACAACAACCGGCCCGCCGCGCGCGATGATGCGCCCATCGAAGTCTTCCACCGGCTGCTTTGAGCCGGAGGGTCTCGGTCCGAGCATTGCCGCCATCGCTTCGGGTTCCTGCGAACCCCTCTCCGCACGTTCGTAGAACTGTTGCACGTTAGTCAGATAAAGCGCCCCGATGGAGCTGGCACGCTCGTTCTCCTCACGCACATAACACTGAAAATCCCAATAAATTCGTAGCTCTTCTGGAATCATAGGGTCGGTCAGAAAGATACGACCGCCTGCGAAATCCGTGCGTAAACGCTCAAATACGATGACGTTGGGCGCAACAACCAGGAAAGTCTTAGCAAAATCGTCCCGCGCTTCGGCTACGGCGTTGAAATATTGCCAGGCGATGGCAAGCGCCATGACCTTGGTCTTGCCGCTGCCTGTGGCCATCTTCACGCAGTAGCGCGCAAACTCGTCATAGCGCAGAAGCTTCAGGTCACGCCGCGCGGCGAACGCCTCGATGAGCGGCTTCTGTCGCCGTATCTTCTCGACTTCGTAGAGGTAGATCAGCGTCTCAAGGGCCTCACGCTGAAAGTAGTGATAGGCGAATTTTCTGGGCGAGCGGTGATCGGTAAGAAACCAATAGTTGAGCAGAAGCTGCGTCGTGGCCGTCGCACCCTTGTAGCCGCCCTCGCGCCATTTCGTGACTTTCTCGCGAATCGCGAGGACGCACGGGGCGGTCGCTCCCCGCGGTTCGAGCAGCGCCAGTTGTGCTTCGTTGGTGACTTTCTTGCGCGCCATCTAATTCACTTTTACCCGCACGGTCTTGGTGGTGTCGTTGCCGAGAATGTCAATTACCTTCACTACTACGTTGTACTCGCCCGGCTCCTTGTAGATGTGCGTCGTCTCTAGCGCCAGCGTCGGCTCCTTGCGCGTGCGGTAGGCCTGCCACTCGTTGTGAAACGTGTCGCCCTTGTTGTCCCAGTCCACCGCCCAGTAGTCGATCCACTGACTCCAGTGCTTCACCGCCCGACGCGCCTCTTCAGGCACGTCGTCCGGCGGGATCACGAAGTCCATCAGGCGCAGCGTCACGTCGCGCTTCGTCGCCTTCACGGCCACCGACAGTGCTGCAAGCTCGAAGAAATGGATGTCGCCTTGCTCGACCGCACGCTTGTCCATCACGTCGCGCGGAATGCGCAGGAACCGCATTTGGATGTTCGCCTTGGCAGCCTGCTGCAAGGCGACCTCGTTCATCTCGAACGCAAAATCCCAGCCCAGTACGTCCACGCCGTTGGTGGCGGGCGCATCCTTGCCGGTGCCAATCGCCTTGCGAAACTCTGCGGCGATGTTCGTTACGTCGCCTGTGCTCACAGGTGCATCCACCGCGCCTACGTGCACCATGCGCCCGCCCTTCACGCCATTGAGCCAGTTGTAGCCGTTCAGCGGCTTGGCGCGGTAAAGTTCGAGAATGAAGCCGGTGTAATCTCGCTGCTGCGCAGCCTTGGTTTCAGGGTCTTCTCCATGAGCCTTGAACTGCTCCGTCTGCCACAGCTGGCGTTCGTACTTGCCGAGATTCTGGACGATGAAGGGTCGCACCCCGGGAATCGAGAGCAGCCGTTTACGCGTCGTGTGAACGGCGAATCTTCCAAGGTCGCACGCGATCCAACGCCGTTTCAGTTTCTCGGCCATCACCGCTGTTGTACCGCTGCCGCAAAAGCAATCGAGCACCAGATCGCCTTCGCTGCTCGACAAATTTACGACCCGCTCCAGCAAAGCTTCCGGCTTCTGAGTTACGTACCCAGCCGTCTCAGCCGACTGCCCTTGCACTGGATTAATGTCAAGCCATAGATCTTGAAGCGGCACGCCAGGCATTTCGTCCAGGTACCGTTTCTGTCGCGGTACCGCTCCCGGAGACGTTTGAACGATGAGCCCTTCCTTGTAAAGCCGCTCCATCGTCTCTTTCGAGAAACGCCAAAAGCGATTCACACCGAGGAATTCGTAGTAAGGATTTCCCTTCGAGGCCTTGGCGCCACCCGGAGCAGTAATGTCGCTCAGCGTGTAGCGACGTCCGTTCAGATCTTGTTGACGATACGCCGAATCAATATAACTGGAATCGTACGGCGTGTATTGGATGTTCCACGCGTAATTGTCTGTCTTCGTGTAGAGGAAGATGGATTCGTGGATCCTTCCCATATGCCGTGCGCCCTGTGTCACGTCACCTTTCGCAGTTTGGCGTTTCCATATTATTTCATTCACGAATCGGTCCGGACCAAAAACTTCGTCAAGAATCGCCTTCGCATAAAAGCTTACGTGCCAATCGAGATGCACATAGAGACTGCCGGTTTCCTGGAGCACTTCGTGGAGTAGAACGACGGTCTCGTAGAACCATTGAAAGTAAGAATCCAGTCCGCGGCCCCATGTGTCGCGGTAAGCTTTTTGCTCGATGATGCTCGGCTCTTTGGTAAAGGAGAATGAGTCATCGCCAGGCGCATCGGGGTCGTCGGGAACCGTGGCGGTAAAGGAAAAATCGGCGCCGGTGTCGAACGGTGGGTCGATGTAGATCAGGTTCACTCGGCCCGCAAACTCGGGCAGTAGCGACGGCAGCACGTACTTCTTGTCGCCCCAGATCAGCCGGTTGCGCAAATCCTGCCCGTAGACAGCCGCCGGTTCCAGCAGTAGATTCTTTTGCCGGTCCTGCGTTGCTTCATTAATGGTCTCGACGGTTTGAAACGGCAGCGCCACCCGCAGCGGCGCGACGCGCTTTCCGTGCTCGTCGTACTTCCCTTCCCAGAGAAGCTCCAATTTCTGCTTATTGTTCATTTGAGCGATGGGTCTACGACTACGTTTCCTGCAGGTTGGAACTGTTTGTTATGTTGCGGCCAACTGGTAGCCTGCAGTCTCAAGTCGACGCATTAAGGTGGAGGCCATTGCGAGGTGGTCGAGGCACTCATCTGGAGAGTCGACAACACTGTGTTCGTGACCGCGCGGATTTCGAATGGCCATTACCGATCCCGCGAAGAGGAACTGAAACCCCTTCTGCTCGTCCTTCTCTGATATGGTCTTACATGGCGTTAGCTGCAGCATAGGGGAGGATTCTGAGAAGGCAGCCATCATGAGCTTATAGCCACTGTTGCTGCTGCTAGCGAGGCGCGCGACCTCCCGGTCAACGAACTTGAATGCTTCGAAAGTTGCTTGCGCGTAGTGGCCGTCATCGAAAAGCTTGCGAACCACAGTAGGAAGCATGGGATGTATGTTTCGGTACTCGAATGGATGCTGAGTTTCGGCGGCAGCCGGTTCAGCATATACGAACCGACTGGCTTTCCTCACTACCCGCTCGAATGGGCCGAGGGGATCAGCCATTCAACAAATTCTCCCGAATGCTTTTGAAGATCTTATCGTAAGTGTCTTGGTCACCAGTGGCAGGCAAATTGATTTCGATTCGAACGGTAAGACCAAGTGCTTTGACGTCCTGGTTCGATGTGACCGGGCCTGTCCGCACGTTTGCTTTCTGCTTTCCGGATTCCCTTGACGCGTCGCCGCTCCTACCTTTGCCACTTTGCGCTTGCTTTCGTTCTGTTTTGTCTGAGCGAGCGGTGGCGTTCCTTGGCTTTGCAGGTTGCACTGGCTCACCATGTCCTGCGTATGCCGCCAAAGTTTTGAACGTTCCAGCTTGACGTGTTCCAACGAGCGCGGATGACTGGTTGGCCTGCCGGAAAAATGTGACCAGCTTGGCGCCGTCAAGATTCCACGCGGCGTCACCATGTAGCGAGAAAAGCTCTGTGTAGGCTGCTTTTACGGCATCCGCAAAGGCTTTCTGAAACGTAGCATCGTCGTGCAGGGTGAAGATCTTCTGCGCCTTCTCGGTACGAGCACCCGTCTCGTCAATGAGCTTCAGAAACCGAACGATGTTGATGATGTAGCTCTCATTCTTCGGCGCGAAGCCAAGTTTCTTCAACACGTCGGCATCTAACTTCTGTGGAAATGACCTTTTGAGGTGGTCTAGAACTTGTACCAAGACTCCTGTACCGCTGACGTACGGATGCTTATCTGCCATGTTCGTTCCTCAAATGAGCGAAGGGTGCCCTCGGAAAATAAGGCTCTACCTCCGAAGACCAGTCCAATCGGGCGACCCAGTCTACGCTGCACATGAAGTGCGCGCAAAATTAGGCGTAAAGATTCAACAGCCCGTCCAGCCCCACGTAATCAAAACAGTAAGTCGCCTTCTCCCGCACCACGGGCTTGGCGTGGTACGCGATCGAAACGCCGGCCTCCGCCATCATCGCAAGGTCGTTGGCGCCGTCGCCGAAGGCGATGACTTGGTCGCGCGATAGCCGCAACTGGTCGCGCAGTTCGCGCAATTTCGCGGCTTTGATTTGCGCGTCGACGATGCGGCCGAGCACCTTGCCGGTGAGCTTGCCGTTTTTGATTTCGAGCGCGTTCGACAGGGTGTAGTCGAGCGAAAGGCGTATCTTCAGCCGTTCGGTGAAGTAGGTGAAGCCGCTCGAGACGAGCAGGGTCTTGATCCCGAGCGAGCGCAGCCGCTCGAGCATGCGCTCGGCGCCGGGCGACAGGCGCAGCCGCTCTTCGTAGACGCGCTCGAGCGCCGTTTCATCCAGCCCTTCGAGCAGCGCGAGCCGCCGGCGCAGGCTTTCGTGATACTCGATCTCGCCGCGCATGGCGCTCGCCGTGATCGCCGCGACCTGCGGCTTGATGCCCTGGATGTCGGCGATCTCGTCGATGCACTCGATGGTGATGAGTGTCGAGTCCATGTCCATCGCCACGAGGCCGAAGTCCGAGAGCTTGCGCGGCTGCGGCACGAAGGCGAAGTCGAGCATCGCCCCGGCGCAGTATTCTGCGACGCCTTCCTGGGTCTTGTAATCGTGCAGGCGGAAGGCGTTGTTGCCGATGCCTTCGATGCGCGCGCTGCCTGAGAGCTTGGCGATTTTCTTCAGGTCGCGGGTTTCGACGTCCTGTCCGTGGATCACCAGATAGCTCATTGCTTTGCCGCCTGGGCGAGTGTCTCTAGGATTTGCCGTACGGCGGAGGCGCGTTCGGAGAGCTCGCTCGTGACGCGCTCGACGCGCAGCTTGTTAGGCGCGGTGAGTTTCCAGCCGCGTTGCTTCTGCACGAGTTTCAGCACGGCGGCCGGGTCGAGCGGGGGATGCGGCACGAACTGTAGCTGGATGAATTCGGGAGCGGCGTCGACGCGCGCGACGCCGAGCGCGCGGCCGAGGATGCGCAGGCGGTGGCTTTCGATGAGCGCGCGCGCAGCGCCCGGCAGGCCGCCGAAGCGGTCGACCAGCTCTTCCTGCATCGCTTCGAGCTGCTCCGCGCTCGCGCAGTTGGCGAAGCGCTTGTAGAGCACCAGGCGCTCGTGGACGTCGGCGCAGTAGGTCGCCGGCAGCAGCGCCGGGAAATGCAGGTTGACCTCGGTGATGACCTCGAAAGGCTGCGACAGGTCGGGCTCGCGGCCGGCCTTTAACGACCGCACCGCGTGGTCGAGCATGTCGGCGTAGAGATTGAAGCCCACTTCCTGCATCTCGCCCGACTGCGATTCGCCCAGCACTTCGCCCGCGCCGCGGATCTCGAGGTCGTGCATGGCGAGGTAGAAGCCCGAGCCCAGCTCCTCCATCATCTGGATCGCCTCGAGGCGTTTCTTCGCTGCGGCGGAGAGCGCTTCCTCGCCGGGAGTGAGCAGGTAGGCGTAGGCCTGGTGGTGCGATCGCCCGACGCGGCCGCGCAGCTGGTGCAGCTGCGCGAGGCCGAACTTGTCGGCGCGGTGGATGAGGATGGTGTTGGCGGTCGGGATGTCGATCCCGGTCTCGATGATGGTCGAGCAGAGGAGCAGGTTGTGCCTCTGCTGCAGGAACTCGTGCATCACGCGCTCGAGATCGCGCTCGCGCATCTGGCCGTGAGCGACCGCGATGCGCGCCTCCGGCAGGAGCTTCTCCAGTTTCTCGCGCATCACCTCAATCGAGGCGACGTCGTTGTGCAGGAAGAAGATTTGCCCGCCGCGCTTCAGTTCCCGCAATGCCGCTTCGCGGATGATGCCCTGCGAATACGGCGTGACGAAAGTGCGGATCGCAAGGCGCCGCTCGGGAGCGGTGGCGATCACCGACAGATCGCGCAGGCCCTCGAGCGACATCGCGAGCGTGCGTGGGATCGGCGTCGCGGTGAGCGTGAGCACGTCCACCTCCGCGCGAAGCGCTTTCAGGGCTTCCTTCTGGCGCACGCCGAAGCGGTGCTCCTCGTCGACGATCACGAGGCCCAGGCGCTTGAACTTCACGTCCTTCTGCAGCAGCTTGTGCGTGCCGATGGCGATGTCGATCTCGCCTGCGGCGAGACCCTTCAGCGCCGCGGTCGTTTCCTTGCCGCTCCGAAAGCGCGACAGCTCGGCGAGCCTGATCGGCCAGTCGGCGAAGCGGTCGCCGAAGGTATTGAAATGCTGCTCGGCGAGGAGCGTGGTGGGCGCGAGCACCGCGACCTGCATGTTGTCGGCGACCGCGACGAAGGCCGCGCGCAGCGCGACCTCCGTCTTTCCGAAACCGACGTCGCCGCAGATGAGGCGATCCATGGGCTTGCCGTTCTTCATGTTGTCGATGGCAGCCGAGATTGCTGCTGCCTGGTCCGGCGTTTCCTCGAAACCGAAGCCCTCGGCGAAGGCCTCGTAGTCGTGCTGGTTCAGCTTGAACGCGTGTCCCTGGCGGGTCGCGCGCCGGGCGTAGAGGTTGAGCAATTCCGCGGCGGTGTCGCGCACCGCGCGAGCGGCCTTGCGCTTCGCCTTGTCCCACTGGTCGCCGCCCAGCTTGTGCAGGGGCGCATGCTCGGGCGGCCCGCCCGAGTAGCGGCCGATCGAATGGAGCTGGGCCACCGGCACGTAGAGCTTGTTCTCCTCCGCGTATTCGAGGAGCAGGAACTCCGCGGCGCCTTCGCCGAGATCGAGATCGACCAGGCCCCGATAGCGCCCGATGCCGTGCTGCACGTGCACTACCGGGTCGCCCGAGCGCAGCTCGGACAGATCGCGCAGCATGCCTTCGACCGAGCTCACCCGAGCCCGCTCGCGCGCCGCGCGGGAGCGGGCGGTGCCGGCGTAGAGTTCGGACTCGGTGACGAAGCACAGCTGCTCCGCATCGAGGAAGAAGCCGGCGAGGAGCGGCGCCACGCCGAGCGCGAGCCTCGCTTCCGAGCGCCTGAATTCCTCGAATCCCGCGCAGGGCTCGGGCCTCAAGCCGTATTCGGCGAGATACTGCGACAGCGTCTCGCGGCGGCCGGGGGATTCGGCGAGCAGCATCACTCGGGCGGGCGTCTCCGCGAGGAAGGCTTTCAGGCGGTGCAGGGGATCGGCCGCCCGCCGCTCGACCGCAAGCTCGGGCAGGGGGTGCGCGGACGGAGCGCCGCCGCCTTGGAAGTCCGCGCGCTTGAAGGTTTTTGCGCGCACGAAAAAATCCTCGGCGCTCAGGAAAAGCTCCGTGGGCGGGAGCAGCGGCCGCGCGCGGTCGCCTTGCAGGAGCTGGTGGCGGCTTTGCGCGTCGCGCCAGAATTCGGTGAGGCCCTGGTGCACTTCGCCGTGCATGCAGACGGTGGCGCTCTTCGGCAG
>Ga0210382_10000723_pt1 | contig 11386 bp, 4 predicted proteins | sample PLMedo_FD_155452 | JGI IMG/M metagenome (GOLD analysis project Ga0210382, IMG submission 155452) | Groundwater sediment microbial communities from an aquifer in East River, Colorado, USA - PLM0_60_coex redo | ecosystem: Environmental > Terrestrial > Soil > Riparian zone | place: USA: East River...
CCTGACGGGAGTGGCGCCGGGCACCTACGCGCTGCGGGTCCGCCTCTTGGGCTATGTCCCGGGAGCAGGGACGGCGGTCGTGCAGGACGGTCAGCAGGCGGTCGCGGACTTTCAGCTGACGGCGAGCCCCATCGAGCTGAACCCGATCGTGGCCGTCGGCTACGGCACGCAGCGTAAGGGGGACGTGACGGGCTCGGTCGGCTCGGTGTCGAGCCAACAGATCGGGACGATCCCGGTGCCTCGGATCGAGCAGGCCATCGCCGGACTCGTGTCCGGCGTGCAGGTGCAGACGACGAACGCGCAGCCCGGTTCGGAGCTGCGCATCCGTGTACGCGGCAGCAATTCCTTGGAGGCAAGCAACGGGCCGCTGGTCGTCGTCGACGGCGTCATCGGCGCGGACCTGAACCAGATCAATCCGAGCGATGTCGAGGCCGTCGACGTCTTGAAGGACATCTCGGCCAGCGCGATCTACGGCGCGCGCGGCGCCAACGGGGTCATCCTGGTGACCACCAAACGCGGCCCGCCGGGCCAGGTTCGCGTCGGCTACTCGGGCTACACCGGCATGCAAGAGGTGACCAAGCACATCGACGTGCTGAGCGCCGACGAGTTCGCCCGCCTCTACATGCGCAGCCCGACCCACGACCCCAGCATCACGTACGACACACTGAGCCCGTTGCCGACGACGGACTGGCAAAAGGTGGTGTATCAGGTCGCTCCGATCCGGAATCACGAGCTTCGAGTCAGCGGCACGACGGGGGGCACCAGGCTGATGTTCTCCGGGACGTTATTCGACCAGGAGGGCATCGTGCTCGGCTCGGGGCTCACGCGTGGATCCGTGCGCTTCAACCTCGACCAGGATGTGAGTGAGCGGTCTCGCTTCGGCACCCGGGTGACCTACAGCCGGTCCGTGGGGAACGAGGTTCGCGTCAACGACGGCTATGGTTCGGCCGGGGGACCCATCACCATGATGGCGCTGCGCTTCGCGCCGACGATCCCGCTGTACGACGCGAACGGAGACTTCAGCGGGCCTCTCCTCCCCAGCCAGACGATGGACAACCCGCTGGCCATCGTCAAACTGCTGGACGACAAGACCACGACCGACTATCTGCTCGGCAACGCCTTCGGGGAGTACGACCTCGCGCCGGGGGTGACGGCGCGCACCAGCCTCAGCTACACGGCGCGCGCCGGCCTTAATCAGCGTTACACCTCGCGGCAGCTGCGCGCCGCGTTCAACACTGGGCAGGCCAACATCGACAACACCCGAAGCACGACCTGGCTGTCCGAGAACACGGTGACGCTGCGTCGCACGCTCGCCGACCGGCACGCCTTTACAGTGCTGGGAGGCTTTACGGCGCAGGAGACCCGCAGCGGGGCGAGCACCCAGCAGGGTGTGGGCTTCGCCACGGATCTGCTCGGCTACCGGCGCCTCAATCTGGCGGAAACCGTGACCGGGGGCTCGAGCGCGGGCCGCAACCGCCTCGTGTCGTTCCTGGGTCGCGTGAACTACGGCTTCGCCGGGAAGTACCTGCTGACCGCCACGTTCCGGACCGACGGGTCATCCCGATTCGCCGCGAACCACAAGTGGGCCACCTTCCCGTCCGCCGCTGTGGCATGGCGCGTGAGCGAGGAGCCGTTCCTCCGCCGGCTCGCGCCCGCAGTCAACGACCTCAAACTGCGGCTCTCCGCCGGCCGGTCGGGGAGCGAAGCGATCGGCTCGTACCAGTCCCTCGCGGCGTGGACCATCGGCTCGATCTACGCCATCGGCGCGACGACGTACCGCAACGGGGTCACCCCCAGCCGGAACGCGAACCCGAACCTGCGCTGGGAGACCACCACCGGCTACGACGCGGGGCTCGACCTCGGTCTATTCGACGATCGCGTTCGCCTGATCGCGGACGTGTACCACAAGGTCACGCGCGATCTCCTGTACGGGAAGCAGGTGCCGTACTTCACGGGGTTCGAAAGCTACGTCACCAACATCGGGAAGGTGCAGAATCGCGGAGTGGAGTTGGCGCTCGATACTCGCCACACCGCCGGCGCGGTCGAGCTGCGCCTGGGTGGCAGCCTGTCGTTCAATCGGAGCAAAGTGCTGGATCTCGGCGGCGATCGGCAGTTCTTCCTGGCTGGCGCGAACGGGTCGCTACCCACGTTCCGGGAGTCGGCGATCGTGCGCGTGGGCGAACCCCTGGGCAATTTCTACGGCTACATCTGGGACGGGATCTACCAGACCCAGGCGGAGCTTGACACCATCGTGCAACCGGGTGAGCGCCTCGGCGGTGACAAGATCAGGGACATCAGCGGTCCCCTTGGGGTGAGAGACTCGGTCATCGACGATTACGATCGGACGATCCTGGGCAACGGGCAACCCCGCTTTCTCGTCGGCCTGACCGGCACGGTCGCCTACAAGGCGCTCTCACTGAGCTGGATCCTCCGCGGCGCCCTGGACTTCCAGGTGGTGAACCTGAATCGCCAGGGCATGGAAACGCCGGGCGCCAGCTCGAACCAGCTCAGATCGGTGCTCGATTACTGGACCCCCACCAACCCCACCAACACGATGACCGCCCTGGACGTCGGTCCCTTCTCCGGCATGACGTCGCGTTGGATCGAGGAGGGCTCGTTCCTCCGCCTGCAGAACCTGACACTCGACTGGACGGTGCCGCAGCGACTCAGCGGACACTTTGGGATGGGGCAGGTCCACGTGTATCTGAGCGGACAGAATCTCTTCACCCTCACCCGCTATTCCTGGTACGACCCGGAGGCCAGCTCGCGCGGCACGGACGATCTCGAGCTCGGCTGGGACGACTCGAGCTACCCGGGCATCAGGATCATCACCTTCGGCATGAACGTGAGCTTCTAGGAGACACGCCATGAAACTCCGGACTCGTTTACTCCTCCTGGCCGTGCTGCCGGCCGTACTGCTTGTCGCCTGCAACGATTTCCTGACCGAAGTGCCGGAGGACTTTCTCTCCCCCGACGACTTTCCGGTCACGGAAGCCGATCTGAAACTCGCGTTGGGCGGCATCGACAACTGGTACTCGGGCGGCACGAATCAGCCGTATTTCATCCGCGGCTGGCCGATGATCACCGAGGTGCCCTCGGATCAGACGGTCTACCAGCGCCCGACCGACCCCACCCGCTACGAGCAGGACACCTACACGTTCACCCCCGCGAACGAGTGGCTGTGGCGCGTCTGGCGGCAGATCTACGGCGCGATCAATCAGGCGAACCTCATCATCGCCCGCGTCCCACAGATGACCCAGGTGTCGCAGGCTGTGAAAGACCGTTACCTCGGCGCCGCCCTGTTCCATCGGGCGTTCAACCACTTCAACGCGGTGCGGGTGTGGGGCAGCGTGCCGCTGATGCTGGCGCCGATGACCGACTTTGCCCAGGCGGCGGCCGTCACGCGGGCACCGATCGCCGACGTCTACGCGGCAATCGTTACGGATCTGGAAGAAGCGGCCACGTTGCTGCCGCTCCGCTGGCCCGACTCGGCCACGCCGGACGACGGCCGGCCGACGCAGGGCGCCGCCTTGGCCATGCTGGCGGACGTCTATATGAACATGTCGGGGGTGCTCGTCAGCCAGAACCACTGGGCGGATGCCGCCGCCGCGGCCAAGGCGGTGATCGACAGCAACCGCTACAGTCTGGTCCCGAACTTCGCGGACCTCTGGCTGATCCGAAACAAGAACGGCCCCGAGCACATCTACTCGATCCAGTTCCAGGGCACGCAGCGCAACCTGTTCACCTGCCAGTCGCGGCCCGCGGGGATCGGCGTCGAATCATGCACCAACTACTGGTACTCGACCGCCGACTTCATGGACACGTTCTCGAATGCGGATGCGCGCAAGCAGGTCACCTTTCTCACTCGGGTGAACGTTCCGCTGGGCTGCACCACGGGCGCCGTGGGGTGCACGACGTACCGGTACGACTCGCTCCCGGGCTTCTTCGGCGACAAGCGGCCACGCTTCCCCAGGCCGATGCCGTACTATGGCAAATTCTTCGACGCCAACGGGTCGATCCAGAATAGTCAGAGCCAGCGCACCGACCTCAACTGGCCGATCTATCGCTTCGCGGACGTGCTGCTGATGTACGCCGAAGCGGAGAATGAGGCGAACGGACCGACCGCAGACGCATACACCGCGATCAACCGAGTGCGCACGCGCGCCGCGCTACCCAACCTGACAGCTGGCTTGAGCCAAGCCGACTTCCGGGACTCGGTCCGCCTGGAACGGAGCTTCGAGCTGGCGTTCGAGTCGAAGCGGCTGTTCGATCTGAAGCGCTGGGGCACGTTCCTCACGGTGCTCCGCGGAGACCCCGTGGCGGGCCCCTACGTGCAGGCGCACCACGTGTTCCTCGCGATTCCACAGCGGGAGATCGACCTGGCACCAGGACTGGGGCAAAACCCCGGGTACTAGTTCGGTTCGTCGCGATCCCGCGACAGCAGTCGCGTCAGCGCCTCGCCACCCATCGCGACATGGCGAGGCTGCGCGGAGCGCTGTGTCGACCCCGCCAGTCGGCGTGCGGACGCCTCGGGCGTAATTGCATCACGTGTCGGCATATCGTTTGCGCCTGCAACACGACACCCGAATCCCGTGCACTCGGAGGATCCCATGTGGTGTTGTCGTCGGTGGTTCTTGGCGCTCCTGTGGATGGCGGTGGCGGGGGCGTTCGCCCCGCACGCGCATGCGCAATCCGTGACCGGGACGGTCACCGACTCCGTCAGCGGGCGGGTCTTGCCGCTGGTGAGGGTGCGAGTCAAGGGGACGAACCAGCAGACAGCGTCCGATGTCGCCGGCCGTTACGCGGTGGACGTGACTTCCCTCCAGGATACGCTGCTCTTCTCGCTCATCGGCTACAAACCCCAGGAAGTCCCGATCGCCGGGCGGTCGGAGGTCGATGTGCAGCTGGCGGTGCTGCCGGTCGAGATCGGGGGCTTGGTCGTCACGGCCTATCGCGTGCAGGATCGCCGCACGGTGACCGCATCTGTTGCTTCGGTCAATGGCGAGGATATCGCGGGCATCCCGGCGGACAACCTCTCCAACGCGCTGGCGGGACAGTTCGCCGGCGCCACGATCACGCAGAACGCCGGCACGCCGGGGCGCGAGTCCAGTATCCGGGTTCGCGCCGTCGGGACCTTCAACACCGCCGACCCCTTGTACGTCATCGACGGCGTCGTCAGCGACAAGTTCGCCTTCGACGGCCTCGCCGCGCAGGAAGTCCAAAGCATTTCCATCCTCAAGGACGGCGCGGCCGCCTCGCTGTACGGCTCGCGCGCCGCCAACGGCGTCATTCTCGTCACGACCAAGCGGGGTGGCATCGGTGCCGCCGAGTTCTCCTACAATTCGAGCGTCGGTACGCAGGAACCGACGAGGATCCCACCTTCGCTCAACGCCTTTCAGCATGCGACCGCGATCAACAATGCCCTCGCCTACAGCAAGATCCCCACGACGGACGCACGCTATTACACCCCGGACGAGCTGGACTACTTCAAGACGCACTCGTGGGACTGGATCCAGGCGTTGTGGCGTGACCCCATGGACGCGCAACACTCCCTGAACATCAGGGGAGGCGCGGAGGGGGTGCGCTACTTCCTGTCCGGCTCGCTGCTCGACGCCACCGGCTCCTTCGACAATCTCAGCTTCAAGCGGATCACCACGCGCGGGAACCTCGACGTCGATCTGACGGACCGGCTCAAGGCGTCAGTCGACTTCAGCAGCACGCGCCGCGACCGGCATGGCCCCAGCTGGGGCATAAACGCCTCGGGTGTACAGGACTGGGGCCAGGAAGACCTGTACAAGGCCCTGGCGCTCAGGACCCGGATGGTGCCCCCCTACATCGACGGATTGCCGGTCGGGAACTGGGTCGAATGGCATCCCGGGGTCGTGATCTCGAACGAGTCGGGATACAACAAGGTGAATTGGCTCGAGTACAATGCCACCGCCCGCTTGACGTACCGCCTCCCCTTCGTCACCGGCCTGAACGCGACGCTCGCGTACTATAAAGGATACGCCGAGGGCTACCGGAAGCAGTTCAACCTCCCGTATCAGATGACGGTCTTCAATACGACGGGCACGCACAATCACATCGTGGGCGACCAGCCCGTCGGCCTCCGGCCCCGGAGCGATATCGACTTTCTGCTGAACAACGACGGACGAGACAATTTCTATCAGGTCAATGCGCAGCTCAACTACGTGGGAGCCGTCGGCAATCACCACTTCGACGGGCTGCTGGTCTACGAGCAGGCGGCGAGCGATAGCTCCTGGTTCGAAGGTCAACGCAACGCCTTCATCTCACCGAATATCGACCAGTTTGTCGCGGCGAGCAGTGAGGACTCCTGGGTGGACGGCCGCCAGCAGCAAAGAGCGCGCAGCTCCTACGTCGGCTCGTTGGGGTACGACTACGCCCGCAGGTATTTCCTCCAGACCTCGTTCCGCTACGATGGCTCGGTCATCTTCGCGCCCGAGCATCGCTGGGGGTTCTTCCCGTCGATCTCGGCCGGTTGGCGCCTGACCGACGAGCCGTTCTTCAAGTCCAAGTTCTTCGACGAGTTGAAGCTGCGGGCCTCGTACGGCATCGTCGGGAACGACGCCGTGGATCCCTTTCAATGGCGGCCGGGCTACGACTTCGAGCTGGGCGCGATTTTCGATTCGCCCACGCTCGGTCTCACGCCGAGCAATCTCGCGAACCGGGCCATCACCTGGGAGAAAGCGAAGTCGTACAACTTCGGCGTGGACTCGCGCTTCTGGCACAACCGCATGAGCGTCACGGTCGATCTCTTCTATCGCAACACCTACGACATCCTCGGATCACCCCAGCAACGGGTGCCCAGCACCTTCGGGGGGGTGTTGGCGGATTCGAACTACCAGGAGATCGATGCGGGCGGATTCGAGGTGGAGTTGGGATACGACGGGACCGCGGGCGACGCGGCGAGGCCCATCAGGTTCTCCCTCCACGGCACGCTCGGCTACGCCACGAACAGGATCGTGCGGCTCAACGAGGCTCAGAACATCCGAAAGTATCAGTCGCGCATCGGCCGGACCACCGCGCCCAACAGCTCCTGTTTCGGCTACGTCTACGGCGGCATGCTCCGGACGCAGGCGGACATCGACGCGCTTCCCCCCAATTACACGATCATCGGAGTGCCCCCGCAGCTCGGCATGCTGAATTACAAGGATCTGCGGGGCGTAGGCCAGGGCAACGATGCGCCGGATGGGAAGATCACGAGCGACGATCAGAATTGGATTTGTGACTACGACAGCCCGCCGCTCTCCTACGGCATCACCCTCGGCGCCTCGTGGCGCGGGCTACGCTTCTCCGCGTTGCTGCAGGGAGCCGCGGGATTCAAGCGGATGATGCACGCCAACGGCAGAGACATTCAGGCGCGCGCGGAGGAGGCCTCGTACGGGTACTGGGCCGACAGTTGGACGCCCGACAATCCCGATGGGGCGTATCCCGGATATCGGATCCCATTCACCGGCGGCTCGAGCTACCGGACGAGTTACCCCGTTTCCTCGTTCTGGCTGCGAGATGCGTCGTTCCTGCGGCTCAAGAACCTGACGGTTTCGTACCTCCTGCCGGAGCGACTCACCAACGCCCTGGGCGTGAGCACCGCCACACTCCATTTCACAGGCACGAACCTGCTCATGCTCAACGATCATTTCGGCGATTGGGGGTTCGACCCGGAAATGAACAACATCCGTTCGTACCCCCTCATGAAGACCTTCGCCGTGGGCATGGACGTCTCGCTGAAAAGGAGGGTCCAATGACGACCGCGAAAGCCGTCTGCGTCGTCGCCTTGAGCCTGGCGCTCAGTGCCTGTGACAACATCCTCGGGTTGAAGGATCTGGATGCGATCGACGACACCAAGTTATGGACGGACCCAGGCCTGGCGCAGGCCTTCATTAGCCGCATCTATGCGGACAATTTGCCCGGCTGGTCGACGGGAGACGCGAACAACTCCGATGAATCTCCCGGGGGCAACGCGTACATGTACGGGCTGCTCACGGAAAACTCGGTCGCCTACTGGTGCATCCGGGCAACCGGCTGCGAGCACCCGCCGTACGACCGCCTCAGGAGCATCAACATCCTCCTCGCCGACATCGATCAGGGCACGCTGGATACCGCCCTCACGAAACGAATGAAGGGCGAGGCGCACTTCTTCCGGGCGTGGGATTACTGGGAGCTGGTCAAACGGTACGGTGGCGTGCCGTTGATTCTGAAACCGCAGGCCCTGACCGACTCGCTGTTCGTCAGGCGGGACTCCACGTCGAAAGTCATCCGTCAGATCGTGGCCGACTTGGACAGCGCCATCGCGCTCCTCCCCGCGGCGCGGGCCACCTCGCCCGACAACAACGGTCGGGTGCACAAGGGGACGGCGATGGCCGTCAAGGGCCGGGTGCTGTTGTACTACGCGAGTCCCCAGTTCAATCGGACGGGGGATGTGACGCGCTGGCAGAATGCGTACGACGCCAATCTCGCCGCGCGGGATTATCTCGCGAGCCACGGATTCGGCTTGTACCCCGATTTTGCGGGACTGTGGTTCGCCGACATGAACAAGGAGGCCGTCTTCGTGCGGCGGTACTTGTATTCACAGTCGGCGGTGCGCCGAGAGGAGCACGGGGAAGAGATCGGCGGCGTGCATCGTTGGGCGGCGGCGACGCGGCCCCTCGATGTGTCGCAGGGAGCCACCGGCGCCAACCGGCCCACGCTCGAGATGGTGAATGCATTTCCGATGTGGGATGGCCGCCCGATCGCCGGTAACCCGGGATACGATACCCTGTATTTCTGGAAGAACCGGGATCCCCGGTTCTATGCGACGATCGCCTACAACGGCGCCGTGTGGGAGCTGAACGGCGTGACCGGCCGGCGGCAGTGGACCTATGTCGGCGCGGAATCCAACAACCCCACGCCTTCCGGGTTCTATACGCGCAAGGCCGTGAATCCGGAGGACGACGCGTTCCAGGCGTTCAACGGGCAAACGCAGTGGATCGAGCTGCGCTATGCCGAGGTCTTGATGAATCTCGCCGAGGCCGCGAATGCCATCGGCAACACCCAGGTGGCGTACGATCAGATCATCGCGCTCCGGGCACGCGCGAGGATCGATCCAGGAGCCGGCTTATACGGCCTCGACGCAGCCATGACCACAGCGCAGATGCAGGCTGCGATCATGCTCGAGCGGCGTATCGAGTTCGCGTATGAGGCGAAGCGTCACTGGGACCTGCGCCGGAACATGCTGTTCGAATCGCTCCTGAACGGGACCCGCCGGCGCGCGCTGAAGGTCACCTTGCTGGTGCCCGTGGCGACGTGGAACGCGGTGCGCGACACGGTCGATCTCGACTCGACCTATCCGCAGTATTTCTCGCACCAGGTGATCAATCTCGACCCGCAGCCCATCACCTGGCAGCTGAACTACTACTTCTACGCGATTCCGCAGGCGCACATCCAGCTGAACGCGAACTTGCAGCAGACCATGGGTTGGGCCAACGGCACGTTCGATCCGCTGCCATAACGATGGAACGCCGAGAGTTCCTCGCCACCACGCTCGTCGCGCCCGCACTGGCACGGCTCCCGCGGGGCGCCGCCGACGGCACGCAGGTCGCCAGTCCGAACGGCGCGATTGCCTTCGATCTCTTCTACGGGCCTCAGCTCACCTATCGGGTCACGTTCCGCGGCCGGCCCGTGATCGAGCCGTCGCCGCTCGGCATGCTTGTCGACGGCGCCGATCGGGCGCAGGAGGCCGGGGAGGGCAAGGTCGAGGTGTACCACGGGAACGATCATTTTCCGTGGCGCGGCGTGCATGCCGAGGCGGTCGCGAAGTTCCGCGGTGCGCGCATCGCACTCCGCCAGTGCATCCTCGACGTGCGCGCCTTCGACGATGGGATCGCGTTCCGCTGGGTCGTCCCGGGTGCGGGAACCAGGGTTCCCGACGAGGCGACCGCATTCGTCCTCCCCGCTGGGTCCACGGTGTGGTATCACGATCTGAACGGACACTACGAGGGGACGCACGCCAAGAAGGAGATCGCGGAGGTCCAGGCCGGCGATTGGGCTGCGCCGCCCCTGACCTTCAAACTGCCGGGCGCCGCCGGGTACGCGTCGATCACCGAGGCTGCCGTGATCGACTACGCCGGCATGGCGCTCCAGGCCGATGGCCAACGCGGCTTCCGGGCGCGCCTCGGCCATTCGCACCCCGCGAGCCATCCCTTCACGCTGCGTTACGGCGATGCCGAGGCCACGCGCCTGGCGCAGCCGGCGGCGGTCCTGGGCCGCATCACCACGCCGTGGCGCGTCGTGATGATCGGTGCCGATCTCGACGCGCTCGTGAATTCCGACATCGTGGCGGAGCTTTCACCGCCGCCGGACCGGCGTCTGTTCCCGAAGGGCCTCCACACCGATTGGATCAAGCCGGGTCGAGCCGTTTGGAAGTATCTGGACGGGGGAGGCGAGAACAGCCTCGACACAATGAAGGAGTTCTCGCGCCTCGCCGGCGCGCTGGGCTTCGAATACAACCTCGTGGAAGGATTCTGGCGGCGCTGGGACGAGAAGGATCTCCGCGAGTTCATCGCCTATTCTCGCCAGCACAACGTGGGCATCTGGCTGTGGCAGCACAGCCGGGAGCTCCACGATCCGGCGGCCCGCGCGGCGTTTTTCGCGCACGTGCAGGACGTTGGCGCGGTGGGTGTGAAGCTCGACTTCTTCGACCACGAAGCCAAAGAGGTCATGGACCTCTACCGGGCGTGCCTGCAAGGGGCGGCGGAGCACCGCTTGCTCGTGGATTTCCACGGCGCGAACAAACCCACGGGCGAATCGCGCACTTGGCCGAACGAGCTGAACCGCGAGGCGGTGTCCGGGATGGAGCGGCGCAGCATGCAAGCCTGGGCGCAGCACGACACGACGATACCGTTCACCCGCATGCTGGCCGGCCACCTCGACTTTACGCCGATGCTCTTCGGCGAGCGGCGGCGCGAGACGTCGTGGGCGCACCAGATCGCCACCGCGGCGCTGTTCACGGCTCCGCTGCTCGTCTACGGCGCGCACCCGCAGGCAATGCTCGACAACCCGGCCGTCGAGCTGATCAAGAGCATCCCCTCGACGTGGGACGAAACGCGCGTGTTGTCGTTCAGCGAGATCGGCGAGATCGCCGCCTTCGCGCGGCGGCACGGCAAGCGGTGGTTCCTCGTGATCGCGAATGGCCCGGTCGCGCGGTCGGTGGAGGTTCCGCTCTCCTTCTTAGGCGGAGGCTCTCACCAGGCGCTGCTCGTGCGCGATCGGGAGGATGATCCCGCTGCCGTGGTGGTCGAAAACAGGACCGTGCGCCGGGAAGACTCGGTCAAGATTGAGTTACGTGCGGGGGGTGGGTTCGTCGCCAGGTTTTAGACGGTCCTTGAAT
>Ga0210382_10000724_pt1 | contig 11366 bp, 8 predicted proteins | sample PLMedo_FD_155452 | JGI IMG/M metagenome (GOLD analysis project Ga0210382, IMG submission 155452) | Groundwater sediment microbial communities from an aquifer in East River, Colorado, USA - PLM0_60_coex redo | ecosystem: Environmental > Terrestrial > Soil > Riparian zone | place: USA: East River...
TTGCAGCAGTTTCTCGCGCGTGCAGGCAAGGAGCCGCAGCTCGGTTTCGTCAATACTTTCTGGCGCGCGAGCGTGCCGCAGCTCTACGTGGACCTGGACCGCGACAAGGCCAAGGCGCTCGGCGTGCCGATCGACGCCCTTTACGCGACGCTCGCCGCGACTTCCGGCACCTACTACGTCAACGACTTCAACAAGTACGGACGCACCTGGCAAGTGCTGATGTCGGCCGAGCCCGCCTACCGCAAGCGCCCCGACTCGATCGGCGATATTTACGTGCGGTCCCTGAAGGGCGAGATGGTGCCGCTCAACGCGCTCGCCAATGTGCGCTATTCCTCGGGCCCGGACTCGCTCGACCGCTTCAACAACCTGCCCGCGGTGAAGGTGATCGGGCAAGGCGCGCCCGGAGTCTCCTCCGGGCAGGCGATCCAGGCCGTGGAAAAGGTCGCGAACGAAACGCTGCCGCCGGACTTCAGCTACGACTGGGGCGGGGCTTCGTTCCAGGAGAAGAGATCGAGCGGCACTGCAGGCATAGCGCTGGCGCTCGCCGCGCTCATGGTGTTCCTGATCCTCGCTGCGCAGTACGAAAAATGGTCACTGCCGCTGTCGGTTCTGCTGGCGCTGCCGTTCGGCACCTTCGGTGCGCTCGCGGCGGTGTGGCTGCGCGGATTCACCAACGACGTGTATTTCCAGATCGGGCTGGTGACGCTGCTCGGCCTCGCCGCGAAGAACGCCATCCTGATCGTCGAGTATGCGGTGCTGAAGCACCACGAGGGCCTGTCCACCGCCGCGGCGGCGCTGGAAGCGGCGCGGCTGCGCTTCCGTCCCATCCTGATGACCTCGCTTGCGTTCATCTTCGGCGTGCTGCCTCTCGCGATCTCGGCGGGCGCCGGAGCGGGCGCGCGGCGTTCCGTCGGTACGGGCGTCATGGGCGGAATGCTGGCGGCGACTTTCCTCGCGATCTTTTTCGTGCCCCTGTTCTTCAAGCTCATCACCGACCGCAGGCTATCGGAGCGCCGCACCGCGTCGGATTTGCGCACCGAGATCGAGCGCGAACACGCGCACCAGGCGACCGGCATCCCGCACCATGTTCCACTGAAAACGGAGGACGGCCATGCGTAAGCTCTCGATTCTCGGATTCGCATTGGTCCTTGCCGGCTGCGCGGGCCTGAAACCGGACTACACGAAACCCGCGGTCGATCTGCCCGTGGGCTGGCGCGATGCGCCGGCCGACGGAGTGCAGGCCCGGGACGCGCGCTGGTGGAAGGTGTACGGCGACCCGGTGCTGGACCGCCTGGTGGACGAGGCGCTCGCCCACAACGCGAACGTCATGCTCGCGATCGCCCGGGTCGACGAAGCGCGCGCGGCGCTTTCGGCAACGTCGGCCGATCAGCGGCCGCAAGTCAGCGCCAGCGCGAGCCGCAGCCGCACGCGCGCCTCGCAGCGCGGCCCGACGCCGCTGCCGGGTGCCAATCCGGAGTTCAGCGACACCCGGGTGGCGGCGGGCGTCTCCTACGAGATCGACCTGTGGGGACGGCTTCGCAACGCCACGCAGGCCGCGCGCGCCGAGCTCCTCGCGACCGAAGCCGCGCGCGAGACCGTGCTCATCACCCTGACCTCGGACGTGGCGCAGGCTTACTTCGCGTTGCGTGCGTTCGACGGGCAGCTCGACGCCACCCGGCGTTCGCTCGCCGCCCGCAGCGAGGCGCTCGGCATGCAAAAGCGGCGCTTCGACGTAGGCGACATCTCCGAATTCGATTACCGCCAGCTCCAGGCTGACGTCGCGGCTGAACGCGCGCTGCTGCCGGTCCTCGAGCTGCAGCGCGCGCAGCAGGAAAACGCCCTTGCCGTGCTGCTCGGCAAGAGCCCCAGAGCGATCTACGAAGGCGCGCTCGAAGCGGGAAGCGACCCCGAAGAGCGGACGGTTGCGATCGTCGTCCCGGCAGGCCTGCCCTCGGACCTGCTGCTGCGCCGGCCGGATCTGGTCCAGGCCGAGCAGATGCTGATCGCCGCAAACGCCCGCGTCGCAGTGGCGCGCGCGGCCTATTTCCCCTCGCTCTCCCTCACCGGCTATCTCGGCAGCGAGAGCGTTGCGCTGTCCGACTTGTTCACCGGGCCGGCCGGGATCTGGCAGGCCGCGCTCGCGGCGGGCCAGCCGATCTACGCGGGCGGGCGCATCGACGCGCAGGTGCAGGCCGCCGGCGCGCGCGAACGCCAGGCGCTCGCGCAGTACCAGCTTGCGATCCAGAACGCGTTCCGCGACGTGCGCGACGCGCTCGTGGCGCAGGCCAAGGCGCGCGAGCGGCTCGAGGCCGAGAGCGAGCGCGTAACGGCGTTGAGGACCACGTTGCGGTTCGCGCGCCTTCGCTACCGGAACGGCATGACCGGTCAGCTCGAGGTGCTCGATGCGGAGCGCAACCTGCTCGCCGCCGAGCAGAACCGCATCGACGCATTGCGCTCGCAGCGGGCAGCGATCGCCGACCTGTTCAAGGCCTTGGGCGGGGTGTGGTCATAGGCTGACCGCATCATTGCCGCGACCGTCTCCGCGTACCGTTTGGCCCCGTAAGCTTGAACTCGGAAAGCGGATCCCAAGATGCCGGAAATAGAGTACTCGAATCCTTCAAGGCTTTCCGTCGCTGCGGGCCGCGCGGCGATCAGCGGCTTGTTGCTGGGCGTGGGGCTACTCCTCAGTGCGCCGTCTTTCGCGCTGGACGAAACCAAGGCGGACTTGCGCTTGTCCGTATCCGATGACTTCGTCCATGCGCCCGGTTCCGTTGTGGTTTCCGCGCGCTACGGCGGCGCCTGGGGCGCGAGGCTCGGATTCTGGGCGCGCGAGTCGCATGTTGAGCGGAGCAGGGCCCATTTCTTTGCCGGCATCGATTACGTTTGGACGTACTCGAACTGGCGCGCCGGATTGGGCGCAGCCTGGATCGACGAGGTAAACGACCTCAACGGCACCCACTGGGATTTCGATGTTTCGCTCGGATACGATCTGTCGAGCCGGGTCTTCGTCGAATACCGGCACCATTCGCACGGACGCAAGCTCGGGATCCGCAAGAACGCGTCCAACGACGGATGGAACCTGGTCGGGGTCGGCGTCATCTTTTAATCGCACGCGCGCCTCAATTCCTCGCGCTCGTCAGCGCTCAAGTCCCGGCTGAAGCGGAGCACCCGATCCAGGACGTCGTCGGTCTCGAAGTACGCCTTGCGGCAGTCGAGGTGCACGAAGCCTCCCGGAACGAAGCGCCCCTCTTCGTAGAAGACGAGCCGGATGCGCCAGCTCCCGCGCGCGATGGGCTCGTGGCAGCTGCGGCACTTCGCCTGCGCGCCCGGGGAGCGCTGGGCGCCGTCGATCCGCGGGAGGCGCCGGTGCGCCAGGCTCGCGCGCGCCGCGCGCTCGAGGCTCTCCCGATCGGGCACGTTCGCGGACGTTTCCACCAGGGCCTGAAGCAGCGGCTCCGGCCGCTTGTAGGCCGCGCACGCCGGATGGAACCACAGCGTCATCTCGCCCTCCCCAAATGGATTGGACAGGCGCTCGCCGAAGCGCAGCTCTCCACGCTGGATGGCCTGAGCGCAGCCGCGGCACTTGGCGCGGCCGCTCGAGGCGGGTTCGAAGAGGTGGGACACGCCGGGAACTCACCGCGCTAAGCCGCCCGAGCCTCCACCCCGGTATTCTCCGACGCAAGAAACGCGTGGATCTGCGCGACCACCGCGGCGCCCTCGCCGATCGCGCCGCCGACGCGCTTGACCGATCCCGCGCGCACGTCGCCGATCGCGAACACGCCGGGCACGCTGGTCTCGAGCGGCAGGCGCCCGCCGCCGGTCGTGACGAAGCCCTTCTCGTCGAAGGCGACGCCGCAATCCTTCAGCCACCCGGTCGCAGGATCGGCGCCGAGGAACAGGAACACGTTGCGGATCGCGCGGGTTTCCTCGGCTCCCGAGTCGCGGTGGCGCCAGCGCACCGATTCGACGCCGGATTCGCGCGAGCCCTTCAGCTCGACGATCTCGGTCCGGGTGCGCAGCTCGATGTTGGGGATCGCGGCGATGCGGTCGATCAGGTATATCGACATGCTCTCGGCGAGCCCCGCGCCGCGCACCAGCATCCATACCTTCGCGGCGTGCCCGGCGAGAAACACAGCGGCCTGTCCCGCGGAGTTGCCGCCGCCGACGAGCGCCACCTCCTGCCCCGCGCACATCTTCGCCTCGATGGGCGAGGCCCAGTACCAGACACCCCGCCCTTCAAGCGCCTTCAGATCGGCGCACTCCGGACGGCGATAGCGGGCGCCCGTGGCGACGACCACCGTGCGGCTGCGCACGGTGCGCGCGTCAGCGAGCTCGAGTACCAGCGGATCGCGCTCCTTCGACCGGCCGCAGTCCAGGCGCACCGCCTCGACCGGGATCAGCATGCGCGCGCCGAACTTCTGCGCCTGCGTATACGCGCGCCCGGCGAGCGCCTGGCCCGAGATGCCGGTGGGGAAGCCAAGATAGTTCTCGATGCGCGCGCTCGCTCCGGCCTGCCCGCCGAAGGAGAGCGCATCGACGACGAGCACCGAGAGGCCTTCGGAGGCGGCGTAGACCGCGGTCGCCAGCCCTGCGGGGCCCGCGCCCACGACGGCGACATCGTGCACGCGCTCCGCATCGGCGGCGTCCAGCATGCCGATGCACCTCGCGAGCTCGTTCTCCCCGGGATTGCGCAGCACTGATCCGTCGGGGCACGCGACGAGCGGCATGTCCTCAGGTCTAGGCGCGTAGCGCTCGATGAAGGCGTGCGCATCCGGGTCGTTGGCGGGATCGAAGACCAGGTGCGGGATGCCGTTGCGGGCGAGGAAGTTGCGCAGCCTCGCCATGTCCGGGGAAGAAGGCGCGCCGATCAGCACCGGGCCGCCGGCGCCCATCTCGATCAGGCCCACTCGGCGCAGGATCAGCGCGCGCATGATCTCCTCGCCGAGATCGGCTTCGGCGACGAGGAGCGCGCGCAGCTGCTCGGGGACGACGAGGAGCGCCTCGACGGCGCCGGCCGCGACGCCGTCCGCGAGCGCGCGCCGGCCTGAGAGCTGTCCGATTTCGCCCGAAAATCCTCCCGCGGAGAGCTCGGCGATGAGCAGATCGCGCCCGTGCCCGTCGCGTCCGGTGATGCGCAGCATGCCCGAGAGCACGACGAACATGCCCGGGCTGGTCTTGCCGGTCTCGAACAGGCACTCGCCGTCCGCGTAGCGGCGCGGCTCACCGAACCGCCGCAGGCGCGCCAACTCCTCGTCCGCGAGGACCGGGAACATCTGCGCGCGGCGCGTCTGTAGCGTCGGAGAGCGGTAGGGCTCGGCGCTCATTTCAGCTTTTCATCGTGATCGAGATGGCTGCAATCCATCGCGGTGCCCAACATAAACCCGTTGAGAAGATCCGGCAAGTCGCCGAAATCCTCGCCAAGCGCCCGGGCCGCGCCCGGCGCCGTGCTACGATCGCCTCAGTAGGAGAGAGCAGCATGCGAATCGGCATCCTCGGTTCAGGCTTGATGGGCGGCAAGCTCGGAACGATCTTTGCGCGAGCCGGACACGAGGTGGTATTCAGTTACGCGCGAAGCGAGCAGAAGCTCAAGAGCCTCGCACGCGAAGCCGGAGGCAAGGCGCGGGCCGGGACGCCGCGCGAGGCGGCGCAGGACGCGGATGCAGTATTGCTGGCCGTGCACTGGCTGCGGTTCGACGATGTTCTGAAACAGGCGGGCAACCTGTCGGGAAAGGTCGTCGTGACCTGCTCAATGCCGATGAACGAGGACAACACCGAGCTCGTCGTGGCCCATACCTCGTCGGGCGCGGAGGAGCTGGCGAAAAGGATTCCCAAAGCTCGCGTCGTGGCGGCATTCGGGACCGTCCCGAGCGAAGTGTTCTTCGACGTCTATGAAGCGCGGCGCAAACCGAAGCGGCCGAGCCTGCTGTACTGCGGCGACGACCGGCGCGGCAAGGAAGCGGCAGCCGGCCTGATCCGCGACGTCGGCTTCGATCCGGTGGACGCCGGGCCCTTGCGGATCGCCCGCTATACCGAGCCGTTTACGATGCTCATCGCCCAGCTCGCTTACGAAGGCGAGGGAGGTCCGGAACTGGCGTATCGTTTCGAGCGGTTCAAAAAATAGGAGACGACATGCCCGAGCTTGCCGAATGGGAAAGCTTCTACGTCATCGTCGGCGGGGGCGCAGCTGCCCTGATCGGCCTGCAGTTCGTCGTCCTGACGCTGATCGCAGAAAAACCGCAACTGAACGCGCCGGAGGCCGGCGCCGCGTTCGCTACGCCGACGATCGTCCATTTCAGCACCGTGTTGCTCATCGCGGCGGTTCTGCGCGTTCCCTGGCAAGGCGTCGCCGCCGCGTCTACGCTCTGGGGGCTCGTGGGCTTGAGCGGCGCGGCGTACACCGTCCTCGTGGCGCGGCGCGTCCGGCGGCAGAGGTCGTACCGGCCCGATCTCGAGGACTGGCTGTTTCATTCCCTGTTGCCGTTGGCCGCGTACGCGGTGCTCGCGCTCTCGTCGCTCGCCGCGCACGCTCACGCCCACGAATCCTTGATCGCCGTCGGCGCGGCGACCCTGCTGCTGCTCTTCATCGGCATCCACAACGCCTGGGACGCCGTTTCCTACTTCGTGTTCGTGAGGATGCGGAACGCGAAGGACGTGGAATCGCCGAAGGAGTGAATTCAGCCGAGCGCTTCGCGCGCGGCGCGCACGCCGCTTCTCAGGGCGGCGGCGACGGTGCCGGCTTCTTCGCTCTCGGTGGCCTCGCCGGCGAAGAACACCGTCCCGCCGAGCGGCGCCGCCAGCTCTTCGCGCGCGCCTATGCCGTCGACCAGCACGTAGCTGTATGCGCCGCGCGAATAGGGATCCTGCATCCAGTCCTTGACGTAGGCCGCCGCGAGGAGCTCGCGCTGGCCGTTGCCGAAGATCGATTCGACCGAGGCGAGCGCCGCGTCGACGAGCTTGCGGGCCGACGAGCCCGTCAGCCGCGCCGCCTTCGGTCCGCCCGCCCACGCCGTGAGCAGCGGCGCACGCATCGGCAGCGGTGTCCAGCACGTGGGGAACGGCGCGCCCGCGGAATGGAAGAAGGCGACGCCGGGCGCGCGCATTTCCCAGAACGGACGGTGAAAGCGCATCGCCACCCTGACGACGGGCCCGGAGGCGAGCTTGCGCAGCGCGCCGCCCTTTTCCAGAAAACGCAGCGGCCCAGCCTGCAACACCCCGAGGGGCAGCGTGACGATCGCGCGTTTCGCTCGCACCGTAAAGCGCTCGCCGAGGAACCTGCCGCTCACGCTGACCGCGCCCCGCTTCCATTGGACGTCGCTCACCCGGGCACCGAGGCTCAGCTCGCCGCCGTTTGCGACGATCCTGTTCGCCAGCCAGCCGAGCAACGCGCCGTAGCCCCCTTTAGGCCGGGGCTGCGAGGCGCCGAGCTCGCCGCCGCTCCATTCCTCCGCGATCGAGCGCGCGCTCACGCGCCGCGGATCGGCCGCATCGAACCCTTCGACCATCATGCGCGCGAAGTCCCTGGTCCTCGCCGGCAGCCGCAGTCGTGCGAGAAAGGCGGCGAACGAGAGGTCGCGCTCGAGGTCGACCGCGAGCTCGGCCGCGCGCTGCGCCTCCATGAATGCGTCGATGCGGCGCAGGCGCCCTTGGTCGAGAAAGCGCTGCTCGCGCACCGAATCGACGGCGCCCAGGCCCGCTCTCTTGAGCAGCGCATGCGTGAGCTTCGCCTCGCCATGGACGAACTCGGCGCCGAGTTCGACGGGGATCTGCAGGCCGGGCATGCGTCGCGTCCAGCAGCGCCCGCCGACGCGCTCGCGCGCTTCGAGGACCAACACGCGGCGGCCTTTGCGTGCGAGCTCGTCGGCCGCCGCGAGTCCGGCGGCGCCCGCGCCGATCACGATGACATCCGCAGACTGCGTCGTAGCTCCCAAATAGAGGCGCTAGAGTAGCAGAAGCGGGAGCGGTGTCTTCATCGGCATCCACAACGACTGGGACGCGATCGCCTACCTTGTATTTGCAATCTGCGGAAAGCGGACGACTGAACGGCGCTCAAGGGAGCGCGGTGAAACCTTGCGCGGTGCACTCGAATACCGGAAGATGGTGGCCGAAGCCGTCGCCAAGTGGGAGTGAGTCAGATGGATCGCCCGAATCTCCCAGGCCCCGAGAGCGAGAACACGCGGCCCCAGGTGCTCAAGCGCGGCAACGCCCTCGCCCATCCCTGACGCTACACAGATGGCCCGGTTGCTCTCGGTCAACGTCGGGTTGCCGCGCGAGATCGAGTGGCGCGGAAGAACCGTGCGCACCGCCATCTGGAAGGAGCCCGTACAAGGTCGTCGCCGCGTCAAGCGGCTCAACGTCGAAGGCGACGGGCAGGCCGATCTCGGCGGCCACGGGGGTGAGCAGCGCGCGGTCTTCGTCTATCAGGTCGAATCGTATCGTTACTGGGAGGAACGGCTCGGCCGGCACGATTTGACCCATGGGCAGTTCGGCGAGAATTTCACCATCGAGGGGTTGCCGGATGACGAGGTGTGCATCGGCGACCGCTACCGGATCGGGACCGCTCTGTTCGAGGTGACTCAGCCTAGAGTCACCTGCTACCGCGTCGGGATTCGCACGAACGAGCCGCAAATGGCAGCACTCCTGACCTCCAGCGGACGGCCGGGGTTCTACCTCCGCGTCCTCGAGGAAGGTGAGGTCGGCGCCGGTGACCCGATCCTCCTGATCACTCGAGGGCAGGAGCGCATGACCGTTACGGAGGTCAATGCGCTGCTGTACTCCTCCCACCACCCTCACGATCAGCTCGAGCGGGCGCTGCGAATCCCGGCGCTCTCCCCGGGCTGGCGCTGGTCCTTCGATGCGTTGGTACGAAGTCAGAATGCCCACCCTGGCGCGACGGGCAACGCGGGTCTGGTGCCGGCAGCGGCTGCGCACACGGCGAAGCCTGGGTTTCGTCCGTTGCGAGTTTCGCGGATCGATCATGAATGCGTGGACGTGATGTCGTTGACGCTGCAGCCGACGGATGGAAGGCCGCTCACGACTCCACTCGCTGGCCAATTCGTCGTGCTGCGCTTGCGTGCGAGGCCGGACGGTCCCCCGCTCTTCCGGAGCTATTCACTCTCCGGACTTCCCTCCGATGAACACTATCGCGTCAGCGTCAAGGTGGAGCCAAACGGCGCCGCCGGGAACTACCTGAACAGCAGCGTTCGAACGGGCGACGTCCTTGATGTCAGCGAACCGAGAGGCAGCTTCATCTTGCAGCCGGGCGACGGCCCGGTGCTGCTTCTAAGTGCGGGAATCGGCGCGACACCCGTGCTGGCCATGCTGCATGCCCTGGCTGCGAGCGCGACGCCTCGGGCGGTCTGGTGGTTGTACGGTGCACGCGATGGCAAGTCCCATTCGTTCGCTGCAGAGGTGCGACAGCTTCTCGGGATGCTTGCTCGCGGGCGAAGTCAGATCTGGTACAGCCGGCCAGCCGCGGATGATCGAGAGGGGCGGGATTACGACGCGACCGGTCGCGTGGGACTGGAGGTCCTCGACCAGCTTGGCGTCCCGCGAGACGGCGACTTCTACATTTGCGGGCCATCGAGCTTCCTCGGCGACCTGAGCACGGGCCTGGCGGCCTGGGGCGTGGCACCGGACCGCATCCATTCCGAGATCTTTTCCGGTGGCCCTTCGCTGATGCCCGGTGCGATCGGCACGGCGGCGCGCGCACCGCATCAGCCGGGTACCCCCGGCACAGGGCCACTAGTCTCCTTCGCGCGAAGCGGTATCGCCGTTCGGTGGCGTAAGGACGACCAGAGCCTTCTCGAGCTGGCGGAAGCGTGTGACGTGCCCGTCCGGTGGTCTTGCCGCACCGGCGTCTGTCACAACTGCGAGAGCGGATTGATCTCCGGGTCCGTCACCTATCAGCCTGATCCGCTCGATCCACCGGCGGAGGGAAATGTCCTCATCTGCTGCTCCCGGCCGCAGGGCGACGTGGTGATCGACATCTGAGCCTCGCGCGCTTACGGACCGGTATCTCGCCCGGTTGCAACATGCTCCCGCGTGCTGCAACATGGCGGCCGAAGCCGTCACAGGCACCGGTGGGCCGATGGATCGCTCGAATCTCCCAAGCATAGCGAACGAAAACGCGCGACCGTCGGCGGATCTTCCGGGCACGACCCCCATGATGCAGCAGTATCTGCGCTTGAAGGCGCAGTACCCCGACATCCTGCTCTTCTACCGCATGGGCGATTTCTACGAGCTGTTCTACGACGACGCCGAGCGCGCCTCCCGCCTGCTCGATCTCACGCTCACCACGCGCGGCGCCTCGGCGGGCGCGCCGATCAAGATGGCGGGCGTGCCCTATCACGCGGTCGACCAGTACCTCGCCAAGCTCGTTCGCATCGGCGAGTCGGTGGCGATCTGCGAGCAGATCGGAGATCCCGCGACTTCCAAGGGGCCGGTGGACCGGCAGGTCACGCGCATCGTCACCCCGGGTACGCTCACCGACTCGGAGCTGCTGGAAGAGAAAGCCGACAACATCCTGCTTGCTTTGTCTCGCGCCAAAGGCGCGTTCGGTCTTGCGTGGCTCAATCTCGCGAGCGGCGATTTGCGCGTCACCGAGATCGCGCCGCACCTTCTCGAGAACGAGCTGCGACGCATCGGCCCTGCGGAAATCCTCGCGGCCGAGGGAACAGCGCCGACGGGTTTCGCGGTGACCAAGCTCCCGGAATGGCATTTCGATTTCGACGCGGGGCGGAAGATCCTGCTCAAGCAGCTCGGAGCGGCGAGCCTCGCCGGCTACGGCTGCGAGGATCTGGAGCCGGCGATCGCCGCTTGCGGAGCGCTGCTCGAATACGCGAGAAAGACGCAGGGGCAGGCGCTCGCGCACGTGACGGCCGTGATCCCGGAGCGCGCGAGCGAGTACGTGCGCATGGACGCGGCGACGCGCAGGAACCTCGAGCTGACCGAGACTCTGCGCGGCGAGCCGGCGCCCACGCTGTTTTCGGTGCTCGACGAATGCGCGACCGGAATGGGCAGCCGGCTGCTGCGCCACTGGTTGCACCACCCCCTTCGCGATCATTCTGCGCTGAATGGGCGCCTTGAAGCCGTGGCCGCGCTCGCCGACGCGCACGCGGGAATCCACAAGCTCCTGCGCCGCTTCGCCGACGTCGAGCGCATCACCGGCCGCATCGCGCTCAAAAACGCCCGCCCGCGCGATCTCTCGTCCCTGCGCGACAGCCTCGCGCTCCTGCCCGAGGCCGCGCCCGCGGTTCCGCGCGGCGCGGCGCTGCTCGCGAAGATGCTCGACGATCTCGAAGTCCCGGCCGAGTGCCTCGCGCTGTTGAAACGGGCGGTGCTGGAGGATCCCGCGGCGATGGTACGCG
>Ga0210382_10000725_pt1 | contig 11349 bp, 10 predicted proteins | sample PLMedo_FD_155452 | JGI IMG/M metagenome (GOLD analysis project Ga0210382, IMG submission 155452) | Groundwater sediment microbial communities from an aquifer in East River, Colorado, USA - PLM0_60_coex redo | ecosystem: Environmental > Terrestrial > Soil > Riparian zone | place: USA: East...
ACCGATCTTCTGGCCGTTGATCGTGCCATCGATCACGGGACGGTACTGTTCCGCTCGCAACGCCCATTCGGCGATCAGTGCAAGCTTGCACTTCTCCGTCTGAGCCGCGGTGCTGCTCGCCATCGCCAGCCCGATGGCGGCCGCAGCGGCGAGGAACGTTCGCCTTTTCAGGCTCAGCCCCCTTGCCTGAAGGGCGAGTCGCCCTCGTTGTATTCCTGTACGCCAGCGACCAGTGAGGCGACGAGGTCGCGCTCTGCCGACGTCAAGAAGCAGTTCCACACGTCGAAGATAAGCACGACGCGCGGCTCGTCGCTGCCGTTCCAGGCCTCGTGCTCGATCGAGTCGTCAAACACCCAGGCGTTGCCTTCGCGCCACTCGCGCCGTTCCGCGCCGACGCGATAGCTGCATCCTGGCGGCACGACCAGCGGCAGATGCACGATCAGGCGCGCGTTGGTGACGCCGGTGTGCGGAGGGATCCGCGTGCGCGGCGCGAGAACCGAAAAGAAGGCGGTCGGCGCGTGGCCCGGGATTTGGCAGAGCGGCGCGCTCGCGAGGAGGCGCGCGGTGCGAGGACACCGCGCCAGGTGCTCCTCGATCGGTCTTCCATTCCTCAGCAGGAAATAAGTGCTCCAGCGCTTAGAGTTATTGAGATCGCGCCATTGATCGACCGGCGTGCCGGCGGGCATCGACACGTAGGGAACGAAATCGCCTGCCGCGTCGGCGAGCACGGTTCGCGCTTCGGCGCGGATCTCGTCGGTCGCTTCATCAAACGCGTCGAGCCAGGGATAGTGTTCCCGGTCGACGAACTCGATCGCTGGCAGCCCCGGGAACAGCAGGAAGGTGGGCTGCGGCGTAAACACCTTCCGCCTGCCGAGAACGACGTCCAGGCAAGCATTGAAGCGGTCTAGCCGTTCCTCTGCATGCCGGGCCCGCACTTGCGCGAGCCTTGGCTCCAGGAACGCTTGCAGCGCGCTGTCGTTTTGCCGCATGACTTCGCCGGCGCGCTGCATGGCGGCCTGTACTGGCGGTGGCGGCTGCGCTCCAGGCGGAAGGCAGCACAAGAAGGCGTGGTACATCTCCGCGGCGCTCCTGAGCTTTCCTTGCCGCTCGAAAAGCCGTGCCTTGTGCAGCAGCGCGGGGAAATAGCGTGGGTCGGCGGCGAGCGCCTTCTCGAGCGCATCGCGCTCGGCCGTCTCGTCGCGCAACTCGCGCTGCGCCAGCGCGACATTGACCCAGAGGTAGGGGCTCGCGGAATCTAGCTGCGCCGCCCTTTCCAGGAGCGGCCGCGCCGCCGCGGCGTCGCCGGCGACGAGCGCACGCATTCCGGCGACATTGAGGACGCCGGGGTGATCGGGAGCCGCCGTACGCGCCCGGGCAAGGGCCCGCTCTGCTTCGGCGCGGTTTCCCGCCTGGTCGGCCCGCTCCACGGCCTCAATTAGCGCGCGAATTTCCACTTCCCTAGCCGCAGGCCCATCCATGGCGTACGATTGTAAACAATGAACCATCTGGCGCTCCCCCAGGCGCTTACTGTCTGCGCGGTCTTGGCGCTTGCCGCCGCGGGATGCGCGACGCCCCAGCACGGGACGCCGGTGACAAAAGAGGGCCTTGTCCCGGTTCATTCTGCAAACGTCGACGAGCTCTACCTGCGCCCGAACGCAGACGTCTCGGGCTACCGCAGAGTCCTGATAGACCCGGTGTCTGTCGAGTTCCGAAGCGATTGGCTGACGCAGCGGCATGCCTATAACCGCATCCAGGCGCCATCGGTCTATCCCTACGTCGATGGCGAGCGCCTTGCCAGGGAAACCGCAGCGAGCCTGGACAGCAGCCTCGCGGCGGCCTTCAAGGCGCGAGGCTATGAGATCGCCGCGGCGCCGGAGCCCGGCGTGCTGCGGGTTTCGGCGCGGGTCAGCGAGCTCTTCATCAATGCGCCGGATCGCCTCTCACCATGGATAACGAGAAATTTCGTCCGCGATGCCGGCCAGGCGACGCTGTCCCTTGAAGCGCGCGACGCAGTCAGCGAAAGCGTCCTGGCGCGTGTTGTGCACCGCGGTATCGCGCGTGAGGTCGGGCGAATCAACCTGGCAGGCGATGCTTCGAACCGCATGTGGCTTGACACCATGCTGTGGCGCTGGGCGGCGAATTCCGTCGCCGAGCTCAAGACACGCTAGATCGGAACGGGCGGCTGGCCGCCGCCGTAGTCGTCGATCGCCTCAAACATCGCGCTCACCAGGGCGCGCTCTTCAATCGTCAGCTCCGGGCGCCAAATCTCGAACAGCAGAATCACCCGCGTGCGGTCGCTGTCGTTCCACGCTTCGTGCTCAATCGTGTCGTCGAACACCCAAGCCCTGCCCTCTACCACTGTCCGGATGTCATTGCCGACGCGGAAACGGCACTTCTCCGGAACGACGAGCGGGAGATGGCAGATGAGGCGCGTATTGACTTCGCCCGTATGGGGCGGGATATGCGCGCCCGGGCGCAGGAGCGAGAACAGAACCGAAGGCGAGCGATTCTTCACGCGCGCAAAAGGAACATCGGCGAGCGCGTTCACGGTCATCGGGCAGCGCGCCGCATTCTGCGCCACGAGCGCGCCGTGCTTCCACAGATAGAACGCGCTCCATGCCGGGTTATTCAGCAGACCCAGGTTATCGGTCTGGGGCCGGCGCGGAGTTGGCTCGACGTAAGGCTTGAAGGCCGATTCTTCCTTGAGCACTTCCTGTAGCTCGGCGCGAATGTCATCGGTCGCCGCTTCGAGCTTGTCCAGCCACGGGAAATGGGCCCGGGCGTAAAACTGGATCTGTGGAAGCTCGGGGAAGAAGTACTGGCGGGGCTCCTGCAAGTAGATTCTTTTCCTGCCGGTCTGAATGTCGAGCGAATCGCTGAAGCGCACACTGGAGCGCCCCTCCACGAACCCGCGTGCGGCCAGGCGCTCGCGCAAGAAAGTCTCGAACTGGGCGGCGTAGCGCTCGCACATCGATTCGGCCCGGCTGATCTCCTGGCGCAACTCGGCCGGGAGCTGATTCGGCGGCGGCGCGGCGTTGACCGCAGCACGATAGTGCGACGCGGCAGCTCGATCGTCGCCCGCCGCGGCCAGGCAGTCCCCCATCATCACCAGCGCGCGCAGATTGCGCGGCTCGAGCGCGAGCGCCCGGTTGACCGCTGTGAGCGCGGCCGAGTGGTCCTTGAGGCTGGCGCAGGCATGCGCGAGACCGAGGTACGCGGACGCATCCGCTTGGCCGGTCGCGACGATGCGCTCGAACGACTCGCGCGCCTTGCGCGCATCGCCTCGGCGCAAAGCCTCGATGCCTGCCTGGGCGTGCGAATGACTCACTTTAGCCGGCGCACCTTGATCAAGCCGTTCCGCCCCTCGATCGTCAGGTCGTAGCTGTTGAAAATGCCCGTCGCGATCGTGACCTTCATCGTTTTCCCCGGCAGGGGCTCGCGCACGTCGGTGTCGTCACCGTCAATCTGCCTCCACGTCTGGCCGTTGTCGAGGATGAAGACAGCGCGCCCGCGGGCGGTCTTGGCCAATTCGAGCACCGTCGCGCGAATCTGAGTGACCTCGTCCGGTCGGGGCGGGGGGGGCTTTCCGAAACCCTCTGCCCTGGTCAGCGGGTTCGCCAGCTCCTGCACAGCCGTGTCGAAGCACTTCAGACGCTCTGAGGGCTGCACAATACCGGCGCATCGGGTGAACTCCGACAGGGCATCTCCCGCACGGTCGGCGTGCGCCGGGCCGGCAACGAGCACCAGCGGAATGCAAGCAAGCACCGAGATTCGTCGCACGGGTTGGATTGTAAGTGTCGTTTTGCGTTCCGGTTCCTGCCGGACGCTGCGGCGCAGCACGATTTCTCGCTTGACCGGGGTGGCTTACGTATTGTTACATCTGCCCCAGAGGAGACTGCGGGCCCCGGATCGATTCGGAGCCCGCGTCAGATCACCAACAAGGGGAACACCGACAAACCCGCACTCGGCGAGGCGTTGCCTCGGCCATCTACTCGTCTCGCATAAACCACTTGGGGAGAAGCACAGTGAGCAAGAACAAGCGGTCGCCGGTAGTGTTTGCGAAGAAGTCGTCCATCGTTGCCACCGAAGTCGCGCTTGCGCTGATGGCGGCGCAGTTCGCGTACGCCCAGCAACCTGTGCAGACGGCAGAGAGGGTCGAAAGGATTGAGATCACCGGCTCGCGCCTGCCGCAACTGGATGTCGAGGGGACGAGCCCGGTTACGGTCTTGACCGCCCAGGACATCCGCATGGATGGCCTGGCGAAGGCCGAAGACCTGCTGAACAACCTCCCCCAGGTGGTGGCGGCGCAGGGCAGCGGGGCGTCGAACGGCGCCTCTGGTACCGCGCAGGTGAACTTGCGCGGCCTGGGGCCGACGCGAAACCTGGTGCTCATCAACGGTCGCCGTCTTCCGCCGGGTAGCCCGGATACCGGATCGACCAGCAACTACGCGGCGGACCTGAACCAGATTCCGGTCCCGCTGGTGCAGCGGATAGAGAACCTCACCGGCGGAGCTTCGGCGGTTTATGGCTCAGATGCCATGTCGGGCGTGGTGAACTTCATCATGAACGACCGCTTCGAGGGGCTGCAGCTCGACTTGAATTACAGCGGCTACAACCATCAGCAACACAGTGATCATATAGCCGACATCGTCCGCGCGCGTTCACTGACAAACCCATCACAGTTTCAGGTACCGGGCGACATCGACTTCGACGGCAGGGTCCGCGGCTTCAGCCTCCTGATGGGCGGAAACTTCGCCGACAACAAAGGCAATGCGACCGTCTACTTCGGCTACCGGAAGGAAGATCCAATCCTGCAGTCGTCCCGCGACTTCAGCGCCTGCGCCCTGGGTGCCAACAACGACGTTGCCAATGACGCTCCCTTGTCGACAGCAACAGCCTTCAACTGCGCTGGCTCGTCGACCAGCTTTCCCGGCCGCTTCATCCTGACTGGGGCGGACGGTCCGGGCACCAATGGATCGCGGACGATCGCCGATGCCGCCGGGAATACGCGGGCGTTTAGCAGTGGCACGGATCAGTTCAACTTCAACCCGTACAACTACTTTCGCCGCCCGGCCGAGCAGTTCGGATTCAACGCCTTTGCGCACCTCGACTTCGCGCCGAGCGTTCGCGCGTACAGCGAGTTCGGCTTCCACGACAACCACACCAACGCGCAGATCGCGCCCAGCGGCATATTCCTGGGGTCTGTAGTCACACCTGTCGATTTCGCAAACCCGTTCTTGTCGGCTGACTGGAGGACCAGACTGGCGGCCGCGAACGCAGTCTGCGCCGCCAATCCTGCGACTTGCGACGTCGCAACCGCCGGAGGACCATTCGCTAACCCGAACGACAAGTCGCTCGTGGTGATCGGCAGACGCAACACCGAAGGCGGCGGAAGGATCGACGACATCCGCCACACGTCCTATCGCGGTGTGCTCGGCCTGAAAGGCGACGTACTCGACAAGAAGTGGAATTACGACGCTTTCTTCCAGACCGGCAAGGTCGTGTACCAGGAAAAGTATCTGAATGACTTTTCGAAGGCTCGGATAGCGAAAGCCCTCGATGTCATACCCAACCCCGCCTCCGGCGGCTCTCCGCGTGTTGCTGCCGGCCAGCCGATCTGCCGCTCGGAACAGACGGGCACCACCGGGGTAGCGGATGACCCCAACTGCAGGCCTTACAACATCTGGCAACTGGGCGGAGTCACAAATGATGCCATCGCCTATCTGCAGACGCCGGGTTTCAAGAGCGGCTACACCGAGCAGAATGTCGCCAACGCCACCTTCTCGTCGGACCTGGGCAGCTACGGCCTGAAGCTTCCGTCTGCCAAGACCGGCGTAGGCGTCGTGGCTGGCGTCGAGTGGCGCAAGGAAACTCTCAACTTAGACACCGATACTGAGTTTTCGACCTTCGACCTTGCAGGACAGGGCGGACCGACGATTGGCGCCAAGGGCAGCCTCCGTTCAAACGAGCTCTTCGGCGAGGTACGCGTGCCGCTCGTCGAAGGAGCTCCGATGGCGGACCTTCTCAGCGTGAACGCCAGCGCCCGGCATTCGTCCTACAGCGACAGCAAGAACACCAACACCTACGGCCTTGGATTCCAGTGGGCACCGGTGAAGGCCTATCGCCTGCGCGGCAGCTACCAGCACGCGGTTCGCCACGCGAACATCGTCGAGTTGTTCCAGGGAGTCGGCAACAACCTCTTCGATATGCCCTCCGACCCGTGCAGCGGATCGACTTTTACGGCGGCGCAGTGCGCGCGCACCGGCGTGACCACGGCCTACCAAAACGGCGCCGTACTCAACAGCCCCGCAGGGCAGTTCAACTACCGGCAGGGCGGCAACCAGGACCTGAACCCCGAGAAGGCAAACACCTGGACCCTCGGTCTCGTCTTCGAGCCGACCAGGAATTTGACCGGCACGATCGACTGGTGGAGCATCAAGATCGATGACGCCATCAATGCCCCTCCGCCAGCGAGCGTCCTCAACCAGTGTTTGACTAGCGGTCTGCTCTGCAACCTGATTCACCGGGATGCGAATCAAACCCTGTGGCTGTTCTCGAACGGCGGCATCGATGCCTTCACTGCCAACCTGGGCGGCTACAAGACTTCGGGCGTCGACCTCGCGCTGAACTGGACGCAACGGATCGGCGCGATGGGCGGAGTCGGACTGCACTTCCTCGGCTCTTACATGAATAAGTGGGAATTCGAGCCGATCAAGGGCGGCGGCAAGTTCGACTGCGCCGGCTTCTACGGCTCACAATGCGGCTTTGGGTCAAGCGGCCCGCTCCCGAAATGGCGTCACAAGGCTCGCGCGAGCTGGTCGACGCCATGGAACACCGATTTCGCTCTCACCTGGCGCCATATCGACAAGGTCAAAAGCGAGCTGACGAGTTCCGATCCGCTTCTTGCCGGCGACGTAGCTCCGATGGACAGGACGCTGGGGCAGCGCGACTACTTCGACTTAGCCGCATCCTGGACCATAAATAAGACCTTTACGCTGCGCGCGGGCATCAACAATATCTTCGACAGGGATCCACCCCTCGTGACCAACGGTTCTTCCGGGCCTTCGATTTTCGGCAACGGCAACACGTTCCCGGGGACCTACGATGCGCTGGGTCGGCTCGTGTTCCTGAACCTTGCGATGAAGCTCTGATTTAGGTTACGGCAGCAGCAAGAGACGGCGAGCCTCGGCTCGCCGTCTCTTTTTCGAGGCGGGAACGGAACATTGAGCCGAGGGTCGAAAAACGTTGTAACCCGATAATTTCCTGCGGAAGTTCGGCTAAGCTTCGCCTTCTCGGCCCATGAGCTACGCGCAACCCAAGACCTCGTCCCGGCCGCTTGTCGCGTTGGTTGCCGTGGGCATCTTTCACGTCGTGCTGATCTACGCGCTGATCCATGGCCTGGCGCGCAAGATTGTCGAGGTGGTGCGCGCGCCGCTCGAGACCAAGATCATCGAGGAGATCAAGCGGCCACCCCCGGAGCAGCAGCCGCCGCCTCCTCCTCCGCCCAAACTCGCCACGCCGCCCCCGCCGTTCATTCCTCCCCCCGAGGTGCAGATCCAGGTTCCGGTGCAGCTAGCGCCTACCATCACCGCCGTGGTGCAAACGCCGCCGGCGGTGCCGATTGCGCCGCCGGCTGCGCCTGTCCAGCGCACCGGGGCGGTCGTCGACGCCAGGGGATGCGAGAAGCCGCCGTATCCTGCGGCCTCGCTGCGCGCGAACGAAAGGGGCATCGTGCGGCTGAGCTTTCTCATCGATGTGGACGGCAGGGTGCTGGAGAGCAAGGTCGAGCGCTCCTCCGGCTATAGCCGCCTGGATGAGGCGGCAAGGGCCGCGCTGGGAGCATGCAAGTTCAGGCCGGCGACGGTCGACGGCAGGCCGGAGCGCGCATGGGCGCGCATTGACTACGACTGGAAAATCCAGTGACTTGCATAGGAGCAATATGAACAACCGATGGTTGGACGTGAGGATCCTGCTCGTGGCTGTGCTCGCCGCACTGTCCATCGTTGCAATGGCGCAGGCGCCGCAAGGCGCGCCGCCGCCCGGGGCGGAGGTCAAACCACCTCCGGTAGTCGAGGTGGTAAAAGCGGCGGCGCCGGCGGTGGAAGTCATCGAGAACCCCTACGGCATCGAGGCGCTGTGGAAGCAGGGCGATTTCGTCGCCAGGGGGACGTTGATGATCCTCGTCATCATGTCGATCGGCTCCTGGTACATCGGCGTGGTGAAGCTCATCGAGCAGGCGCGCGTCATGAAGGACGCGCGCGAAGCCGATGAGAAATTCTGGAAGGCCAAAACGGTGAAGGACGCCGTCGTCGCCCTGCGCGAAGACAGCCCATTCCGCTTCATCGCCGAGAAAGCCGCGTTCGCGGCCGAGCACCACGGCAACATGCCGGGCCAGCGGCTCGACCTGAATAGCTGGGTCTCCATGACCGCGCAGCGCGCGATGGACGTGGTGGCCAACCGCTTGCAGAGAGGCCTCGCGTTTCTCGCCACGGTGGGCTCGACTGCGCCGTTCGTAGGATTGTTCGGCACGGTGTGGGGCATCTACCATGCGCTCACGGCGATCGGCATTGCCGGGCAGGCATCGATCGACAAGGTGGCGGGCCCGGTGGGCGAAGCGCTGATCATGACCGCGCTCGGCCTGGCGGTCGCGGTCCCCGCGGTGCTCGGCTACAACTGGCTGGTCCGCCGCAACAAGGTGGCGATGGAGCTGGTGCGGCACTTCGGCGGCGGCGTGCACATGACGCTGCTGGGTCCGGGCGCCCGCAAGGGAGGCTGAGCATGTCGATGAACCTCGGCAACGTCGAAGGCGACGAGGAGTTCGTCTCCGACATCAACACCACGCCGCTCGTCGACGTGATGCTGGTGCTGCTGATCATCTTCCTCATCACCATTCCAGTCGTCATCCGGTCGATTCCCGTGCAGCTGCCGAAGGAAAGAAATCTGCCGACGCAGACCAGGCCGGAGAACATCGTCATCGCCGTCGACAAGGACGGCGGCGTGTTCTGGAACAACCAGCTCGTCGACGACCGCAAGCTGCTCAACCAGCTCAAGGAGATCGCGGTGAAGATTCCGCAGCCCGAGATCCACATCCGCGGCGACAAGGACGGACGCTACGAATTCGTCGGCAGGGTGGTGTACGCCTGCCAGCGCGCCGGCATCCTCAAGATCGGCTTCATCACCGAGCCGCCGGCGCGCGCCGAGAGGGGGAAGACCTGATGTCGATGAACCTCGGACCGAGCGCCATGGGCGAGCAGGAGGTGATGGTGGACATCAATACCACGCCGCTCATCGACGTGATGCTGGTGCTGCTCATCATGCTCATCATCACCATTCCCATCCAGACCCACGCCGTGAAGCTCAACATGCCGGTCGGGACGCCGCCGCCGACCGAGGTTCAGCCACAGGTGGTGACCATCGAAGTCGATTTCGACGGCACCATGGTCTGGAACGGCGAAGTCCTGCGCGATCGCGCCGATCTGGAGACGCATCTTCGCGGCGCGGCCGCCATGGCTGTGCAGCCCGAAGTACACCTGCGGCCGAACAAGCTGGTGAAGTACGAGAGCGTGGCGATGCTGATGGCCTCCGCGCAACGGCTGGGGTTGACGAAGATCGGGCTGATCGGCAACGAGCAGTTCATTCGCTGAAGAATCCCATGCTTCGCCTGTTCTGCGCACTGACGGTGCTTGCGGCGTTGTACCTTCCTCCCGCGTCCGCGCAGGACCAGGCGGCGAAGGCGCAGACCGTTCGCCCGGAGGTCGGCAAGCCGCTGCAAAGCGCCATCGACCTCTTGAAAGGCAAAAAGGCGAAGGAGGCGCTCGCCATGGCGCGCGAGGCGCAAGCGGTGCCCAGCAAGACGCCCTACGAGAGCTACATGGTCACGCGCGTGATCGCGCAGGCCGCTGCCGGCGCCGGCGAGCCGGGCCTCGCAGCGAAGGCATTCGACGAAATCACAGGTGCTGCCGTCGTCTCGGAGGCGGAAAAGCGGCAGTTCGCGGCCGCGGCCGCCGGGCAATACTACGCCGCGAAGGAGTACGGCAAGGCAGCCGAGTTAGCGTCTCGCTATGCCAGGCTTGGCGGCACGGACAAATCGGTGCACACGATCTACGTCCAGGCGCTGTACCTCGGCAACAACTTCGCCGCCGCGGCGAAGGCAATCTCCGCCGACGTCGAAGCCGAAGAGGAAGCTGGCAAGACGCCAGCGGAAGAAGAGCTGCAGCTATTGGCGAATGCGTACCTGCATCAGCGCGACACGGCCGGTTACGGGAAAGCGCTGGAAAAGCTGGTCACCTACTATCCCAAGCGCGATTACTGGCTGAATCTGGTTCACGGCTTTGCGACGCGCCCGGGGTTCTCGGAGCGTCTCGCCCTCGACGTGGCGCGCCTGAAGATCGAGACCGGCACCATGCGCACCGGCAACGAATACGTCGAGGCGGCGCAGCTCTCGCTCATCGACGGTTTCCCGGCCGAGGCCGCGCGCATCATCGACAAGGGCTACGCCGCCGGCCTCCTGGGCAGCGGCCCCGAAGCCGCGCGGCACAAGCGCCTCAAGGACATGGCGGCGAGAAGTCTCGCCGAGGACAGGAAAAGCCTGAATGCCAATGCCGATACCGCCGAGGCAAAGGATGCGAAGACGCTTTTCAACGAGGGTTTCAATCTGGTGCTGAACGGCAAGTCCGAGCAGGGCCTGCGGATGATGGAGGACGCGCTGCGACAGGGAATCGCCGGCAGGCGTCCCGATCACGCTCGGCTGCAGCTCGCTTATGCCTACCACCTCGCAGGCCAGGACCAGAAGGCGGTGCAGATTTTCCGCACGGTCCAGGGGACGGATGGCGCTGCCGCCCTGGCCCGCGCGTGGGCCATTCGCTTGAGCCGCACATCCTGAAGCTCACGGTCGAAGATCTCTGGCGCATCAAGCGCCCCGCCGGCGTTTCGCTCGCGCCGGACGGCGCGCGCGCAGTTTGCTCGCTGACGAGCTACTCGATGCAGGAGAACAAGGGCACGGCGAGCCTGTGGCTCTTGCCGACCGGCGCAGGACGGCCGCGGCTGCTCACGAGCTCCGGCGAAAAGGACGGGCAGCCGATGTGGGCGCCGCAGGGCAGCCGAATCGCATTCGTCGCCAAGCGCGAGTGGCGGGGCAAGAAGGACGCAGAGCCGCAGATCTACCTGATCGATGCCGACGGCGGCGAAGCGCGGCGCTTGACGCAGCTCGCCACCGGCGCCTCGGCGATCAAGTGGTTTCCTGACGGCAAGCGCATCGCTTTCATTTCCTGGGTGTGGCCCGACCTGCGCGGCGAAACGGCGCAGGCGCGCCGGCACAAGCAGCGCAAGGAAGACAAGGTGAAGGCGCAT
>Ga0210382_10000726_pt1 | contig 11334 bp, 10 predicted proteins | sample PLMedo_FD_155452 | JGI IMG/M metagenome (GOLD analysis project Ga0210382, IMG submission 155452) | Groundwater sediment microbial communities from an aquifer in East River, Colorado, USA - PLM0_60_coex redo | ecosystem: Environmental > Terrestrial > Soil > Riparian zone | place: USA: East...
CAACTGACACTCGCCGCAGCGCTCTTCAAGAAGGAGAGGCGCCGGGCTCGGAAGGGTTGAGGGGCAAATCACCGCCGAGTCGGGACGCTTCTCCTTCTTTGTTTTCTCCCCTTGCGACGTCCGGCGTTACGCCGCCGGGAGGTATTGGGTGAGCATCTCCCGGAGAGCTGCGGGGTAATAGGGCTTCGAAAGGAAGGCCGTGCAGCCGGCTTCGATCGCCTTGTGCTCGTCTCCCGGCGTCGCCGAGGCGGAGACCGCGACGATCGGTACGTTCTTTGCCCAGGTCTCCTTGCGCAGGAGCTTCACGACCGTCCAGCCGTCGAGCTTCGGAAGCTGGAGGTCGAGCAGGATGAGGTGCGGACGGTGCTCGCGGGCGAGCTCCAAGGCGGCGAACCCGTCGGTCGCGACCGTCGCCTCGTGGCCGGCGTGCCGAACGATCCGGAGCGCCAGTTCGAGATTGTTGGGTTCGTCCTCGACGACGAGGATCTTGGCCATCCTTACCTCGCTCCCCTCAGGCTTGGTGCGAGGCGAGCGGTAGATCCAACGTGAAGGTGGACCCGAGCCCCAACCCGACGCTGCTCGCGGACACCGTGCCGTTCTGCGCCTCGACGATCAGCCGCGCGACATAAAGGCCGAGGCCCACGCCGATCTTGTCCTTCGTGGCGGCGGTCTCGATCCGTCCGTACTTCCGGAAGATCACTCCGAGGTGCGCGCGCGCGAGGCCGACGCCTTGATCTTTCACGACGACGCGGGCTCGGTTATCGCGCTGTGCCACCGTCACGTGAACGGTCGAGCCGGGTGGAGAAAAGCGAAGAGCGTTGTTGAGGATGTGCTCGAGCGCGGTGCGCAGACGCTCGGGGTCGGCGTCGACCCAGACTGGGTCGGACTCCGAGACGAGCTGGAGACGATCGCGATCGGTGTCCCGAACGAGCGTCGCCACGAATTCCGATAGATCGAAGCGCGCGCGATTCAGGCGGAAGCGTCCGGCTTCAAGCTGTCCGACCTCGAGCACGTCGTCGGCGAAGCGCTTGAAGTTGCGGCTCTGCCTGCGGAGCTCGTCGATCGCGCTTCGCTCCACCGCCGAGAGGGCGGGCGCCCTGGTGAGATCGGGAATCGCCGATTCGATCTCGCCCGCGGAGCGTCGCAGCGTGTGTGCGATCAATGCGAGCGACTCTTCACGGTGCGCGTCGACGCTGCGAAGTGCGATGCGCTCGCGGCGCACCTGGTCGATGAGCAGAGCGAGCATGAGGAAGATCGCGGCGCGTGTCAGTCCATTCCAGACGCTCGCCGAGACCAGGACGCTCGGACGGGCTAGGAGATCCGCCCAGATCCATGCGACCGTCGCAAGAAGCGCGATGAGCACCGCGGACGCGCGTCCAAGCCACCAGCTCGCGAGCCCGATCGGGATCAGATAGAAGATCGCGAAACCGAAGTCCGGACCCGTTGAGATGTCGACGAGCCAGATCACGGCGACGCCGCCGGCCGCCATTAGGGTGAGCGGCACGACCCGGTGACTCCCTCGTATGTCGAGGTCCGCGATGCGGCCTGGTGCGGTTTGCGCTCGCAGAACCGGGTTCCCTTCGCTCATCCCGCGGGATTATGACCTGCTTTCGCACGCTTATGGTCCACTTTCGGTCTCGACTACAGCAAATGCATTAGCTCACGAATATCCCAATGTGTAACGCGAATCGGCCGTCAGAGGGATAGACCAGCCTACACAAAGGTCAGAGACTAATGTCACGATTCGACCCAATGAGGAGGGCCTGAATGCGTTCTTTGCGGACAGTGTCTTTGATCGTCACCGCTGCTCTTTTTGCTATGAGCTGCGGTACAGCGGGACTGCCCGTACCGGCGACGCAAGACCCACTCGCTGGGCAATACATCGTCAACGGTGGCGGCGGGGCGCTCGACAACGTGAAGGCCGTCGCGGACGCGTTCCAAAAGATCCACCCAACGATCACGTGGCGGGGGCTGGGAGACGTCGGCTCCGACGCGGGCGTCAACCTCGCTGTCAGCGGCGAGACAGACCTCGGTTACATCAGTCGGGATCTCCGCGACGCGGAGAAGGGCAAGGTCGAGTCGCTCTCGATCGGCGCAAGCGGCACTGCGGTCGCGGTGAGCGCGTCTAACCCGATAAAGGCTTTGACCAAAGACCAAGTTGCGAAGATCTTCACCGGTCAGATCACAGACTGGAAGGATGTCGGCGGCACCGCAGGGAAGATCCGCGTACTTATCCGTGAATCCGGATCGTCGACGCGTAGCGCGTTCGAGGCGTACTTCTATGACGGGAAGAAGCCGACATACGCCCCCGCAGCGATCGAGGTCACAAAAATCGACGAGACCGTGAAGGCGATCGACTCATTCAAGGAGTCGATCGGCATGGTGACGATGAACGCGAGCACGTTTGGCAACGCGCAGATCGCCTTTGTGACCATCGACGGAGTCCAAGCGACCCGGGACAACCTGACCAGCGGCAAGTATCAGGTCCGCCGACCCCTCTACTTCGTGTACAACCCGTCGACGGTCAAGCCCGCCATCAGGGCCTTCTTGGACTTCGTGAAGGGTTCCGAAGGCCAGAAAATTCTCGCGGGCCTTTAGCCGCACGGTGCCCGCGTGACCGCCGAGGAGGAAGGCTAGCTCGGGCTATGCAAAAGCTATTCGCGCCGAGTTTGCTGAGGGCGCTCGTCAGCCGCAACGTGCTGGTGAGCGTGCTGGCGCTCGTGGTCATGACCGGCGTCGCGATTTACGAGTCGAACCAGCTCATCCTCCGGCAGTTCGAAGACGAGTCTCAGATTCTGGCGGACGTAGCGCTGAAGGAGATCGACGACCAGGCGGACGCAGCGCTCAAGGCCGCCGGTCTATCGGCCGGTCTGCCGACGACTCGCGAGCTGACCGAACGGCGCGATGTGGAAGGGACCCAAGCCTTCCTGCTGCCTGTGAAGTCCCGTCTCGCCGTCGACGTGATGAACATCGCCGACATGAATGGTCTGATCATCGCCGGCGCGCAGGCGAACAAGAGGGACACCCTCGAGCCTGAGCTCGTTAAGTACGCGAAAGCCGGCGCGCCAGGACAGGCGTTCCTTTATGACGAACCAGACGGCCTGGTAATCCGCGCTATGGCGCTGATCCGGGACGCCGACTCGAACGACATCGGGATTTTGGAAGTCGGTAACAGCCTCAACTCGGACTTCCTCAAGGACATCAAGACACGGTCGACAGCGGACCTCGCGCTCATCTGGAATGGTCAGGTTCGAGCATCCACCGTTGACTTCGGGTCGAGCACCATGTTCCCAACGGCCGTCGAGGTCGACGGTCAGCCCAGTGACGTCCTGATCCAGAACATCACCGCCAACAACAAAAACTACTACGGCATTTTCCGCATACTCGCCGCGCAGCGCGACAACCCGGGCCTGCTCGCCGTCCTCGTACCGACGGAGCCGGTGGAGCAGGCGCAGCGGACCCTCATCGGCATCCTCATCGTTCTTGGGTTTGGCCTCATCGGAGCCGTGACGCTCCTCGCGTACCGCACCGCGAAGAGCATCACCGTGCCGCTCGGAAATCTTGCCGCCGCCGCGCAGCGGATCGAGGCGGGCGATCTCGCGGCGCGCGTGCAGCAGGTGTCGGCCCACGAGATCGGGACCCTCGAGCGCGCTTTCGACACGATGGCCGCGTCGCTCTACGAACGTGAACGCGCCCAGCGCGAGTACCTCGATGAGGTGCGCGCGGTGAACGAGGTCGCCGATGCGGTCGTAGGTGTCACCGACGCGGAGCGCATCTTTGCCCGGTCGCTCGACCGCATGGTCTCGCTCCTGAACGCCGACGGCGGCGCAATCGTTATCCGCGAGGATCCACCCGGAGCGCCTCCCGGTTCGGGTGGACGGCTCTCCGCGCCGGCGACCGTCGGGATCGACGCCGAGAACGCGGTCACACTCGCGATGCGCGTTCTCGTTCGCTCGGAGGCGGACGCCGACCGCATCCGGCTCTCGGCTGTTTCGGCGGGTGACCTGCGATTCGTCGCGCACGTTCCGCTCTCCGCGCGCGGCCGCACGATCGGCCTTCTGTCCGCGTACTTCCACGAGCAGCGCGAGCTCACCGACACCCAGGCGCGGGCCCTGCGCACGATCGCCCGTCTGGTCTCGGTCGCGAACGAGAACGCCGACCTCGTCGGCGAGCTGCGCGTGAACAACCTGCAGCTCGAACGCGCGAACCGGCTCAAGAGCGAGTTCCTCGCGTCCGTGAGCCACGAGCTCCGCACACCGATGAACGCGATCATTGGGTACACGAAGCTGATGCTCGACGGCCTGGACGGCGAGATGACCGCGCAGCAACAGACGGACCTCTTCCGCGTCGCGCAGGCCGCCGACAACCTGCTCGGTCTCATCAACGGGCTCCTCGACCTCGCGAAGATCGAGGCGGGCAAGATGGAGCTGAACATCGAGGAGGTCAACATCACCGAAGTGACGGAGGAGGCGCTCGAGCTCGTCCGTCCGCACGCCGACGAGAAGGGCCTTCAGGTGCGCTCCGTCATCCCGCAAGGTCTGCCGAACGTGTGGGCGGACCGTGCGCGGGTCCGTCAGGTCCTCGCGAACATGCTCGCCAACGCCGTGAAGTTCACCGAACGCGGCATCGTCTCGGTCGCCGCGAATGCCGCTGAAGGCTGGGTGACGGTGTCGGTCGCCGATACGGGCGTCGGCATCAGCCCCGAAGCGCAGGCCTACGTGTTCGACGAGTTCCGCCAGGCTGACAGCTCGACCACGCGCCGCTACGGCGGGACGGGCCTCGGTCTCGCGATCTCCAAGCGTCTCGTCACGCTCCACGGCGGCCGCATCTGGGTTGACAGCGAGGTCGGGCGGGGAAGCACGTTCCACTTCACGCTGCCGATCCGCGTGCGCGCCGGCGGCGAGGCCGCGCTCCTCACGCGGATCGGGGCGGGACGCTGATGGCAAGGGTGCTCGTCGTCGAGGACGACGCGAACAACCTCGACGTCGCCTCGCGAATCATTCGCGCGTCGGGTCACGAGGCCCTCACCGCCGTCGACGGCGTGGCTGGCCTCGACCTCGCGCGCGTGGAGCGGCCCGACGCGATCCTGGTCGACCTCCTGCTTCCCCGGATGGACGGGTGGAGCCTTACCCGCTCGCTCCGCACCGAGCCGTGGGCCGCGAGCATCCCGATCATCGCCGTCTCCGCGCTCGCGCTCCCGTCGGACCGGGCGCGCGCGATCGAGGCCGGATGTGATGACTTCGTGTCCAAGCCTTTTGCGCCCGCCGAGCTCCGCGCGATCCTTCTGCGCTACTTTCCGGGCGGCGCGGCTCACGTGCCGCTCTCGCGCGACGGTGCGCCGCCGGTCATCCGTGGTCCCGTGCCGATCACGCTCGGGCGCGTGCTCATCGTCGACGACGAGATCGCGAACGTGGAGCTTCTGGCGCGCCGGCTCGAGGCGATCGGCTGCCAGACGCAGGTCGCGAGCTCCGGCGAGCGCGCGATCGCCCTCGCCCGGAGCGAACAGCCTGACCTGATCCTGCTCGACGTGATGATGCCCGGGATCGACGGCTGGCAGACGTGCCGCCGCCTCAAGTCGCAGCCGGAGACCGCGGACATCCCGGTCATCTTCGTCACGGCGAAGGATCGATATGAAGACCTGAGCAAGGGGTTCGAGGTAGGCGGGATCGACTACCTCACCAAGCCATTCGAACCCATCGAGCTTGCGGCTCGAGTCCGCAGCGCGATCTTCACGAAGCGACTGCAGGACGAGCTGCGAAAGACGGCCGGCGACCTCAAGCGCATGGAGCAGTCGCGCAAAGAGCTCATCGGAATGCTCGGCCATGACATCCGCAATCTCGCGAACAGCGTCGTCGCCTTCATGCAGCTTGTCCGCATGGGCCAGCTCAAACCAGGTCGTGCTGAGTTCGACGAGCTCCTGCGACTCTCCGAGTCGAACATCAGCGAGCTCCTGCGGATGGTGAACGCTCTCCTCGACGTCTACAAGATGGAGGAGGGCAAGCTCGAGGCGATGCCGCAGTCCATAGCGCTGTCCGCGCTCGCCGAGCGGAGCGTCGCGCAGGTGGCGCCGGAAGCGCTCGCGAAGGGTATCGAGGTGGGAAGCGCGCTCCCGCAGGACGCCAACGTCTTCGTCGACGACGGACTCATCGTGCGCGTGCTGACGAACCTTCTCGCGAACGCGGTCAAGCACACGCCGAGCGGCGGGAAGGTGAGCATCGAGGTCGCGCGCGACCGCACCCTCGAGCGATCCATCGTCGTCCGCGTCCGCGACACAGGACCCGGGATCAACGCGGAGGATGCCCCGCACATCTTCGATCGCTTCTACCAGGGCGCCGGCCGGAGCCGCGGAGGCACGGGCCTCGGTCTCGCGTTCTGCAAGCTGGCCGTCGAGCTGCACGGCGGCACGATCAACGTCGTCAACCCCGGCGAGGCCGGCGCGATCATCCAGTTCACGCTGCCCGCATCCGACGCCGTCGCAGCGGAGAAATAACCCAGGTGTTCGGCCGCATCATGCGCGATGCATTCCCGCTTAAGCGCGGCGAGTGGGGCCTCGGCGTCTTCCTGTACGGCCTGCTGACACTCATGGTCGCCGCGGACTGGGTCGGCAAGCTCGGGGCGGATTCGCTGTTCGTGAAGCGGTGGGGCGTCAACTACGTGCCCGTCATGTACATCGTGACGCCGGTCGCGATGCTCGCGGTCTCGGCGATGATCTTCTTCTTCGTCGATCGCGTCCGGCGCAGAACGCTCCTCCTCTGGTACGTCGCCGGCGTCACGCTCCTGTCGGTCGCGATCCAGGCCGGCGTCACCTTCCAGGGCCAGCTCGAGCAGGGTTGGATCGTCCAGCCGATCTCGTATGTCTTCGCGCACGGCGTCAAGGAGACGATCTACATCCTCTTCTGGGTGTACGCGGGAAACCTCTACGACGCCGAGCAGTCGAAGCGCCTCTTCCCGTTCTTCGCGGGCTCCGTCCTCGTCGGGAAGATCCTCGGCGGTGCGATCGGCACCGGGATCGCGCCCCTCATCCACGCAGAGAACTTCATCGGCGCCCAGGCGGTCGGTTTCATGGTGTGCTTCGTCGCGCTTGTGCTCTACCGCCGCCTGCCCGAAGGACACGGGAGCCGGCTGGAGGAGAAGCGTCCGCAGGGCCTCGCGGCGAACCTCAAAGACTCGGTCGACGGGTACCGGGCCGTCGCTTCAGACAAGATGCTGAGAACGTTCGGCGTCGGCGTCTTCTTCTGGTACTTCCTCATGCAATTCGGGAACTTCCTGTATCTGGTCGGCCTCGACCAGTCGACCGCCGGCAGCGGAACCGGCAGCGAGGACCTCTTCAGCCAGCTGTACGCGTCGGTGTACACGAGCTCGTCGCTCGTCGCGCTCTTCATCCAGAGCGTGCTCACGAGCGTGCTCCTGCGGCGGTTCGGGATCGCGCGGGTGCTCTTTGTCCTTCCGATCTGGTACCTCGCGACCTTCGGCGCCGCCGCCTGGCCGAGCCTTGGTCTCACCCTGATCACCGGTGTGGCGATCCAGCTCGGCGAGCGGATCGTGATCCCGGCGATCCATCGTCCCGCCAGCGAGCTCGTCTACAGCCAGGTCGTCTCGACGATTCGGCCCCGCGCACGGGCTTTCCTGTCCGGTGGCGTGAACGCCTTCGGCAATTTCGCCGCGGCGGTGGCGTTGCTCGTGGGCCTGCGATTCGCCGACACACCTCTCCTGCTCGCGGTCGCGACCGGCCTCAGCGGCGTGTACGTGTACAACGCGTGGCACACGATGCGGCTCTTTGGTCGGCGCATCCTCGAAAACCTCACCTCGGTCGAACCTGACGTGAGATTCAGCGCCGCCGAAATCCTCGCCACCGAGCACGGCGCGGTCCCGGACCATCTGCTGCGCACGCTCGAAGGCGCGATCCCGGCCGATGTCGAGCACGGAGTGCGCGTCGCGCTCACGAGGCGTGGCGTTCTCGCGGTGGCGGCAGATGCGACCGAGTAGGGTGAGCACGAAAGTGACGACCCCCACCGCCCCGGCACACGAGGCGGATGCCGAGCGCCGCCACGAACACCGCTTCCAGGTGAGCGAGAGCATCGCTCGCCTCGTGATGCGCACGACCGCGAACAACCTTCCGCTCTCCCGAGACGACCGGCCCTACCAGTGGTCGACCACGACCTACTGCGACACGGTGAGCTGGTCCATCTTCCGGGCCGCGGAAAAGGGCTCGGCGATGCAGCTCCGCATCCGCGAGTACCACCGCACTCGGCCGCGCGAGGTCCTGAACCCCGGGACCGCATGGATCGAGTTCAAGGACGACGAGCAGGACACGTCGCTCAAGGAGCGGTTCGGCGTCTCGATGGACGTCGCGCGGTCCTTCCTCCGTGGCAGCACGACCCTCCCCGATCCCGAGCACGGGCTCGCAGAACGAGCGGTTCGGCTCCTCAAGACGGCGCCCCGCCCCTGGGCCGTGACCCAGTACAACCGCCTCGCCTATAACTCGCTGGACTCGTCGCTCCGGATCACCGCCGACCACAACCTCATGTATTTCGCTCTCCCGTGGGAGTCGCGCGGCGACGGCGCGGACGCGCCCTCCCCGCTTGGGTCGCTGCTCTCCATGGAGCCCGACGTGATCGTCGAGATGAAGTGGTACGGGGACCTCCCGCACTGGGCGATCGACCTCCACGCGTATCTCAAGGAAAACACCCGCGAAGAGCGTCCCTCCAAGTTCATCGTGGCGATGCGCTGGCTCCTCGGCGAGACTGATGGGACGAAGAAGACGAAAAAGAAGTGAAAGCGATAGAGGAAGCCGTCCGCTCTGACGCACCGGCGACCCGCGTGGTAGTCGTCGAAGACGACCAGGCGTCCGCCGACGTGCTCCAGCGGCGCCTCCAGGCGAACGGCATGGTGGTGTCGGTGGCGCACGACGGGAAGCGCGGGATCGAGCTGGTCGAGGAACTGCTGCCAGATCTCGTGCTCCTCGATGTGATGCTGCCCGATACCGATGGCTACGACGTGTGTCTTCGGATCAAGAGCAACACGGCGACCTCGCCGATCCCGGTGATCTTCCTGTCGGCCCGCGGCGAGGTGGTGGACAAGGTCCGCGGTCTCTCGTGCGGGGCCGCCGATTACATCACGAAGCCGTTCCAGGCGGCGGAGCTCCTCGCGCGGATCGACGCGGTGCTCGGTCAGGCGCGGAACCCGCGGGCGCCGCGACTCGGGCGTCCGATCGAGCGCGCTCCCGGAGAGCGCCTCGTCGCGCGGGTCGCGATCGCCGACGAGGCGCTGCGCGAGCACGTCGAGCAGCTCCTCCTTTCGCGGTTCGATCTGGCCGATGCGAACGACACGCCGGACGTCGCGCTGGTCGAGGGGAACGCCGCGATCCCGGCGGACCTTCCCGAGGACGTCGCCGTCGTTCGCGTGACCGCCGGCCGCGGCGGCAGTGATGGCGCCGAGGTCATTCCCGTCGACGCGCAGCTTCCGCGGATCGTCGACCTCCTCGTTCGCGAACGCAGCCTCGACCACGACCTTCAGGCGGCGGCCGAGGCGCTCATCGTTCTCGCGGCGGCGATCGGCTCGCACGACCGACCCGGGACCGGGCACGGAGAGCGCGTCGCGTCGCGCGCCGTCCAGATCGGTCGCGCGCTCGGCCTCGACGAATCGACACGAATGACCATCCGCCTCGGCTCGCTGCTCCGCGATGTCGGAAACGCGCGGGTGCCGGCCGGGATTCTCGCGAAATCGGGCGAGCTTTCGCCGGAGGAACGGGCCATGCTCGAGCGCCACCCCATCCTGGGCGAGGAGATCCTCTCGGGATTCAAGCGCCTTTCCGGCCTTCTCCCGATCGTGCGTCACCATCACGAGCGCCTCGACGGCTCGGGCTACCCAGACGGGCTTCGCGCCGAGCAGATCCCTCTCGAAGTGCGGATCGTGAGCGTTGCGGACCGGTTCGAGGCCCTCGTCGCGGACCGCCCCGACCGGCCCGCGGTCTCTGAAACGGAAGCCGTCCGGATCCTGCAGAGCGCGGTGGCGCGCGGCGAGCTGGACGCGGCCGTCGTCGCGGCACTGGCGAGCAAGGTCCGGCTGGGTGGAGAACGCTGATGGCTGAGACCATCCGCGTCGTCATCGTCGACGATGAGCGACTATTCGCCGAGCTCATGCGCGTCGCATTGCGTGCGGCCGAAGGGATCGAGGTGCTCGCCGTCGTCCACGACGTGAAGTCGGCGATCACCGCGCTGAACGAGCACCGTCCCGACGTGGTCATCGCGGACTACCACCTGCCGGACGGTACGGGCGCGGATATCGCGCGCGCCGTGCGCAGCTCGCTTCCCGACACGTCTGTACTTGTTCTCACCGCGGATCCCTCCGCCGTGACGCTGAACGACGTCGCGCGGTCCGGGGCCGTCGGGCACATGACGAAGGGGCGCGGCCTCACCGAGGTCGTCGACAGCGTCCGGGCGGCCGCATCGGGCGAGATCCTCTTCGCCCCCAGCGAGCTCCAGCGCCTCCTGCTCGAAAGCGCGGCTTCGCGGAAGATCGTCGAGCCGCTCACCGCCCGCGAGCTCGAAGTGCTGAGGCTCCTCGCGAGCGGCACGAGCACGACGGCCGCGGCGGAGTCGCTCGGCATTTCGACGGCGACGCTGCGGGCGCACGTGCAGGCGGTGCTGCGAAAGCTTGGCGCTCACTCCCGGCTCGAGGCCGTCGCCGAGGCCGCGCGCCTCGGTCTCGTGACCCTCGAATCCTGGACCCGCGATCGCATAGGTCCCCCGCGCGGGGGGTCCGGTCCCTCCCCCGAACGGTCATAAATCCACCTTTCGGGTTAGTTCAACGGCTATGACCCACCGCTAGCATCGGAGGCGCAAGAAATGGCGAAGCTACTCGTGGCCGACGACCTCGTGCCCATCCGTCAGATGGTCCGCATCACCTTGTCCACGCAAGGGTGGACGATCGTCGAAGCCAAGAACGGCAATGAGGCGCTCGAGCTCGTTCGCTCGGAGAAGCCCGACCTCGTCCTGCTGGACGTTGACATGGGGCCGGGCCCCAATGGCTTCGACGTGTGCCGCCAGATCAAGGCCGACGAAGCGACCAAAGACATTCCCGTGGTGATGCTCACCGCGCATGAGAGCGACAGCGACCGCGCGATCGGGTTCGCGGCCGGCGCGACGCAGTACCTGACCAAACCCTTCGGGCCGCTCGAGCTCATCGACACGATCCGCGGAATCCTGGCGCATAGCTAGGCCGGACCGATGAGCAACGACGAAACCAAAGACATGGTCGAGACCGTCGACGTGTCGCCGCGCGATCCGGATCTCCCGCAGGCACCGGGTGCCGATGTATTCCGGCAGCTCCTGC
>Ga0210382_10000727_pt1 | contig 11329 bp, 10 predicted proteins | sample PLMedo_FD_155452 | JGI IMG/M metagenome (GOLD analysis project Ga0210382, IMG submission 155452) | Groundwater sediment microbial communities from an aquifer in East River, Colorado, USA - PLM0_60_coex redo | ecosystem: Environmental > Terrestrial > Soil > Riparian zone | place: USA: East...
GGCGGCGATGATCGGCCTGGGACTCGCACTCGCGCAGCCGAAGCGGCGGGTTCTCGTCGTCACCGGCGACGGCGAAATGCTGATGGGGCTGGGGAGTCTCGCTACGATCGGCGTGCGGCGGCCAGGGAATCTCAGCATTGTCGTGTTGGATAACGAGCGCTACGGTGAAACCGGCATGCAGAAAACGCATACTGCTTACGGAACCGATCTGGCGGCAGTCGCCAGCGCGTGCGGGTTTGCCGATTCCCGCATGATCCGCAGGAACGGCGAGATTGCAGCCGTGCGCTCGGGCATCTACCGGGGCAGAGGTCCGCTTTTCTTTCAGGTGAAGGTAAGACCCGACGCCCTGCCTCTCGCGCTCCCGCCGCGCGACGGCGCCCATCTCAAGCATCGTTTCCGTGAGGCGCTGCTCGGGAAAGGGGCCGCAGCGCAGTGAGCGGCCGGCCTGCTTTCACTGCTCCATCGCGCTCGCGGCAAAAACCTCCTCGAGAGCCACCGGCCGCGAAGTCAGGCCCTGCTCGTGCGAGTAGCTCGCGGCGGTTTCGAGCACCTTGCGATTGGCTTTGATGCCGTGCTGCACGAGCTGCACGCCCAGCGCGTCTTTCGCTTCGCCCGAAAGCAGTCCCGCAGCGCGGTGATACTCGGCGTGCTCCAGGCGTTCGCGGTTCGCGACTTCGTTCGCGCGCTCGAACGCTTTGTACAGATTCAGAACGACCCAGGGGTGTTTCTCGACGATCTCCTTCCGGATGACCATTCCATGGTTGATGGGAAAAATGCCGGTCTTTCGGTAATAGCGGATGCCTTCGGCCACCGGATCGGGGAAGAGGGGCTTGACGGCCGGGTGATTCCACAGGTCGGCGGTGCTCCGGTCGACGAGGTTGGAATTCACGATGTAGTGGATCGTCGCATCGAGTTCTCCCGAGAGCATCATCGATCCGATGTTTTTCTCCGGCGGAATCTGGTTGATCGTCACCCCGGGCGGCGGTGAGAAGCCGATCGCGCCGCGGTGGCTGTGCGATGGAGTGCGCTCCATCCAGAACTGCATGTCCTTTGGTGCAACACCGAACTCATGCTCGAGTACGCCCCGCGTCCACAGCGCGGCGGTCTGCTGGTATTCAGGAACGCCGACACGCCGCCCCTTCAGGTCGCTTGGCCGATCGATCCGGGAATCCCTTCTGACCAAGACCTCGGCATGGAAAAATTTTCTGGTGGTAAAAATCGGCAGACCGACCCAGCGGTCATCGCCCCTCGATCTAGCCATGATCAGCGAGGAAAACGACATCTCGGATACATCGAAATCGGCAAAGCGCAGCTGTCGCCAGAAGAGTTCCGACGGATGCACGGCGCTCGGAATAAGCGTGATCCCGTCCGGTTTGACCCTGCCGTCGAAAATCGGCCAGGTCCTCGGATTGGAAGCCATCGCGATGCTGATGGGAATGTTCATGGCCGTCCTCGACGAAGAAGAGTGTACCGGGAAAATTATCGCGCGGGAGCTGACACGAAGCCGGGCTCTGCCATAGAATAAAGGGCGAGATTTCGCGGGAAATCCCATGCCGGACCTGAGCAACTGGGCGTTTCCGCCCGAGATGCAGGCCAATGCCGAGGAGTTGCGCTTCGACCTGGAGGCGGCGCTCGACTCGATGGTGCTGTTGCGCTCCGAGGTTCCGGAGGACGCCTTTACCGCCGGAATCCTCGGTACCGAGCGGATCGGCAACGGCGTCGTCATCCGCGACGATGGGCTCGTGCTGACCATCGGCTATCTGATCACCGAAGCGACGACGATCTGGCTGAACACGAACAAGGGTGCGGCGGTCGCGGGCCATCCGCTTGCCTACGATCAGGCGACCGGCTTCGGATTGGTGCAGCCGCTGGGCAGGCTGGCCGCACCGGTGCTTTCACGGGGCACTGCAGCTTCCTGCCGCGTCGGCGACGACGTCGTCGTGGCCGGTCACGGCGGCCGCAGGCATGCGCTCAAGGCCAAGCTCATCGCCAGGCGGGAGTTTGCCGGCTACTGGGAGTACGTACTGGATGAAGCGCTCTTCACCACCCCGGCGCATCCCCATTGGAGCGGCGCAGCGCTGATCAGCGGAGGAGGGCAGCTGCTCGGCATAGGCTCGCTGATGGTTCAGGAAGAATTGGGCGGCCGCACCGTGCAGGGCAACATGATCGTACCGATCGACTTGCTCGAGCCGATCCTCGAGGACCTGGTGAAGCTCGGCCGAGCGCGGCGGCCCGCCCGGCCTTGGCTCGGCCTTTATGCGACGGAGGTCAAGGGACATGTCGTGGTTTCGGGCCTCGCAGGCGGCGGGCCTGCAGAACGCGCCGGTGTACAGGTGGGCGACATTGTGATCGAGGTCGCGAGCGGACGGGTCAGTGGGCTTGCCGACCTGTTCCGGAAAATCTGGAGCACCGGCTCCGCGGGGGTCGAAGTTCCGATGACTCTGGTGCGCGAAGGTTCCGTCTCGCGCATCAGCGTTGCCTCGGCCGACCGTCAGGATCTTCTCAAGAAACCCTCCTTGCACTGACCAGGCAACCTCAATCCTTCGAGTCGGTCCAAGGATCGAAGCGAGGTCAACCCGGCCAAGCTCGCGTGCAGGCAATGGAGCATCGTGCGATGGAGAACCGACAGCATGATCTGATGCGCCAGCAGATGATCGCCGAGATCGTGGCCGATGCGGTATTCCTTACGGCTCAGCTCGGCAAGGCCGCGTTCGCCCCCCGGGTGATCGAGGTAATGGGTAAGATCCCTCGCCACGAATTCGTGCCTTTGGAGCTGCAAGCTTATGCCTATCTCAACTCGCCACTGCCGGTCGGCTACGGCAAGACGATCTCGCAGCCCTTCATCGTCGCGCTCATGACCGATCTGCTCGAGCTGCAGCCGGGCGACGTGACGCTAGAGGTCGGTGCCGGCGTTGGCTATCAGGCCGCGATCCTCTCGGAACTGGTGAATCAGGTCTACAGCATCGAGCTCATCGAGGAGCTCGCTCTCGATACCCGCAGAAGGCTGAGAAACCTCGGTTACCGCAATATCGAGATTGGCGTCGGTAACGGTTACTATGGATGGAGCGAACACGCGCCTTTCGACAAGATCGTGGTCACCGCCGCGCCCGACTTGATTCCGCCACCGCTACTCGCACAGCTCAAGCCCGGCGGCAAAATGGTGATCCCGACCGGGATTCCCGATAAGCAACAGTTGATATTGGTGGAGAAATCCGAGGGCGGCAAGCTCGCGACCCGGGAAGTGCTGCCGGTGCGTTTTTCCGAGCTCGATGAAGGCGACGACTTCGCTGGCGCGGCCTGAGACCCGATGGCGTCGTCGCTTTTCTACTTCTTGCGCGGCGCAAGACCATTATAGACGATCTCGACGAACGCTTCGGGTTTGCGGAACTTGCCCCACTCCTTGTCGAACTCGCGCGTGGGTTTTGCCGCGAGCACCTGCTCGAGCGTCTTGCCAGACTTCGCCATGGGCTCGATTCTTCCGATGATCGTCGAGATCATCTTGCGATATGCGAGCACGTCTTTCTTGCTCGAGAGCCCACCGTGCCCTGGAATCACCTTGGTGTTGTCGTCCAGCAACGGCAGCATGCGGTCAATGACGAGCAGGACGCCCTCCACCGAACCGCCGCTCTCGATGTCGATGAAGGGATACTCATAGGCGGCGAAAGCGTCGCCGGTATGGATTACGTTCGCCTTGGCGAAGCGCACGAACGAGTCCCCGTCGGTGTGCGCGGGCGGCAGGTGGATCGATGTGACGTCGTCGCCGTTCAGGTGAAATGTCGCCGCTTCGCTGAAGCTGATGACGGGCAAGGCCGCTTTCGGAGCCGGCGCGTAGTTTTGCTTCAGCATCTGGATCGCGCCGCCAACCGACATCCTTTTGTAGACGTTGTCGTGCGCGACGATGACGACGCCGGTCTTCCCGAGATTCTCGTTACCGCCCACGTGGTCGCCATGCCAGTGGGTGTTCATGAGAAAGCGGATCGGCTCGCCGGAGATCGCCTTCACCGCCGCGACGATCTTCGGTGTCAGCGGCGCGAACTGGTCGTCGATGAGGAACACGCCATCCTCGCCCGCCGAAACGCCGATGTTGCCGCCTTCACCTTCCAGCATGTAGATGCCAGCGGCCACCTGGGTGGTTTTTATTTGTACCGCGTCGAAATTGCGCTGCTGCGCGTGGGCACCGAAGGCGAGAACTGCCAGCAGCGCGATAAGTGTTTTTCTCATGCAGCCTCCTTTTCGTCGTCCCAGGCCTTGTCGGGCAGAGGCAGTCCGGCGAGGTCCGCCCCAGTGAGCCTGCGCTCAGGCTCGATATTCAGAGTTTCGAGTATCAGCATCAGCTGGCGCGTGTGCTGCGCGGGATGCCAGGCCGTTCGTTCCAGCACCACATGCATGGGGTGCTTTCCGAAGTAGGTGTCCATCACCTGCGAGCAGCCGCGATCCGGCCAGGTTTCCCACCACTTCCTGAATCGGGCGAGCACATTCTCGCCGTAGCGCGCGATGTCTTCCCCGGTGCGCAGAGTCGGCGCCGCATCCTGCATGATCAAGTCGTAAGTCAGCACGCGACTATCGCGGACGGCCTCCAGAAACGCCTCCACGATCCGGAAGACATGGTGGCTCAAGACGCGTATCGGCCGGTTGCGGTTCCGGAAGGGCTTGTCGAGCCATTCGGCCGGAATTTGCCGGATGTAACGGGCCGCCGCGGGCAGGACCAGCTCCACCTTCTTCACCAGCTCATCCGGGCTCAAGCGTTCATGCAGCTTCACCTTCAGGTCGAGGAATTTGATGACGTCGGTGAGCGTCTGCGCGAAGACGAATTGGTTGCCGCGCGCGACGATGGGCACGCTGCGGGCGCCGAGCTTGCGCAATTCTTCCATTCCGGCGGGGTTACCATGCACGTTGATCGATTCGTAGTCCACGCCGCTTTTGGTGAGGAACTCCTTGGTCCTCAGGCAACTCGTGCACCCGGGTTGCCAGAAAACTTTGACTCTTTCGGTTGCGAGCATGTCGGAACTCCCGTTTTGAGCCGGCGGACCTTGTCTCCGCTACCCGCCGTAAACACGAGGATAGCTCGCATATTCCGACAAATCCATCGGCAGCGCTCACGAAAGGACAGATCCCTTTCATGCGCCTGACAACTGGCCGAAGCGGCCGTTACGGTCCGCAAGCCGGTATGCGAGAATCGCCTTCTTTCCGAATGGAAAACGCTGGCCACCTAGTCATTCTCGCGGCAGCGATCCTCGCGTTCGCGCCTCACGCCCTCGCGCAAGGCACCGCGGCGGGCAAATCCGCACCCGCACAGGGTTTGGCGGCCGTTCGCGTCAACACGTTTCCGAACGCCAAGGCGCTGCCGCTGCACGCGGGCATCGCGTTCGGGATTTTCGCCAATCGTGGCCTTGCGCTGCAGGTGACGTTCACCGAAAACTCCACCCGGCAGCGCGATGGGCTTGCGGCCGGTGAATTCGACCTCGTGCATTCCGCCGTGGACAACGCCGTCGCCATGGTTGAAGTAGCAAAGAAGGACGTCCTTATCGTCACCGGCGGCGACAGCGGCATGAACGAGTTTTTCGTCCAGGCTTACGTCCGTTCGTTCGCCGACCTGCGTGGACGGAAACTCGTGGTCGATGCACCGAACACGGCGTACGCGATCCAGGCGAAGAAAATCCTGCTCAAGCACGGCCTCAAGGACGGCACGGACTACACGGTGGTGCCGGTGGGACGCGGCGAGCTGCGCCTGAAGGCCATGGCCGAGAACAGGGACTACGCCGCCGCGGTACTGAATCTTCCGTTTACCATCCAAGCCGAGCAGCTGGGCATGAAAAGCCTGGGAAACACCGTGGACATCCTCGGGCCCTATCAAGCGAACGGCGCCTTTGCGCTGCGCGCCTGGGTCGAATCGAACGGCCCGCTGCTCGAGCGCTACATCGCCGCCTACATCGAGTCGTTGCGCTGGGTGCGGCGGCCCGAGAACCAGGCCGAGTGCGTTGCGATTTTGATGGACAAATTGAAAATTTCGCGCGACGTGGCCGAGCGCAGCTACCGGTTGCTCGTCGATCCGATCCGCGGGTTCACCCCGGACGCAGCCTTCGATAGGGAGGGCTTCGGGAACCTCCTCGCGCTGCGCACCGAGATCGAGGGCGGGGGGACGCCGCCGCCAGCCGAAAAATACCTCGACCTTTCGTACTACCGGCGGGCGCTCGGCATGCTTGGCAAGTAGGTCAGTTTCCTTTCACCGCCCGCCAGGCCGCGTCCACGTTGCTGGGGAAGCGCTCCTTGCCGGCCCAGTCGTCGAACTCGGGCATCTTGAGCTCTGCATTGATCTGGTCGAGCGTCTTGCCCTCGCGCGCCATCCTGCCCACGCGCTCGAGCAAGAGCGCGTAATAGCGCTCGATCTCGTCGAAAATCTTGGTCGTGCCGGGCGCTCCGTGGCCCGCGATCACGACTTCCGGGTTCAGCGCGCGCATCAATTTGATGGCGGCGAGGATATCCGGAATCGTGAGAAACGGCCGTATGTTGGGATAGCGCTTGACCCCCACTGCCGCGGTGGCCCAAAGCACGCGCTCATTGGGAAGCCAGATAGCGGTGTCCGCCTCGCTGTGGACGTTCTTCAGATAGATGAGCTCGAAGTTCCGGTCTCCGACGTTCAGCGCCATCTTCTGCTGGTATTCGATATGCGGCAGGATCTGCCGGTAGCCCTTCATCGCTTCGCCCATGCCGGGATACTCGCCCGCCAGCTTTTGGTTTCGCTCGACCGTGTTTGCCTTCCGCATCGACTCGGTGGCGCCGGCGTGCGCGACGACGACCGCCGGCGGCGAAAACACGAAATCCCCGTTCGTATGATCGTCGTGCGGCTCGGTATGGATGACGAAGCGCACCGGTTGCGCTGAGAGTTTCTTGAGAATTCCCATCGCGGCCAGAGCATCCACCGGGGTCTGGCCGGTGTCGATCATCACCACGCCTTCCTTGGTCTGGACGATGCTGACGTTGGAATCCTGCGCCCTTGCGGCGTAGACGTAGATCCCTTCCTTGATCTTTCTGACGTGCGGACCGAGGTCCTGGGCCACCAGGGGCGGCGCGAGAAGCAGCAGCGCGACGAAGGACAGGGCGTTAAGGCGGTTCATGACGGTCTCCGTTTTCGGCAGGGTTTCCTCAGGATCGCGGGTGGCGTCACAATACGCTTGGAGGCTACCGATGGGCAAGAACCGGGCGAGATGGCGCGAGTCGGTGACGGGCGTTGCGCAAATGCTCTGGCCGCTCGCTTTGTTTGCGGCGGCCGCCGCGGCGCAGGATCCAGGCCAGACCTACCCGAGCGGGCCGCTGCGCATCGTGGTGCCGTTTCAGGCGGGTGGTTCTACGGACATGGTTGCGCGCACCCTGGCGCAGAAGCTCAAGGACCGCTTCAATCACCCGGTGGTGGTGGAGAACCGCGCCGGCGCGAACGGCACGATCGGCGCCGCGCTCGTGGCGAAGTCGCCCTCGGACGGGCACACGATGCTGCTCGTCCAATCGGGCTTCGTGTCGAACCCGATCCTGATGAGAAACCTGCCTTACGATCAGGCGCGCGACCTGGCGCCGGTCTCCAGTCTCGCCTCCGGACCGATGGTGCTGGTCGTGCATCCGTCGCTGCCGGCGAAATCGGTCAAGGAGCTGATCGCATTTGCCAAGTCGCGTCCGGGAGAGCTCAACTTCGGCTCGCCCGGCACCGGCTCGCTTTCGGACCTTTGCGCGGAGCTGTTCGATGCGATGGCGGGCGTCAAGATGACCCACGTTCCCTACAAGGGGTCCGGCGGTGCCCTCGCCGACGTTCTGGCCGGACGCGTGCCGGTGTACTACATGAACCTGGTGCTCGCGCTGCCCTACCTGAAGGACGAGAGGCTGCGTGCATTGGGCGTGACGACCCGAGAGCGCTCGGCGGTCACGCCGGAATTGCCTACGATCGACGAGGCGGGCTTGCCGGGCTACGAGCTGACCACCTGGTACGGACTGTTCGTGCAGGGAGCGACGCCGCGCAGCGTGATCGCGAAGCTTCAGGAGGAAGTGGCGCAGATCCTCAATCAGCCCGCCATGAAGGAACGGATCGCGGCGGACGGCATGACGGTGGTCGCGAGCACGCCCGGGCACTTCGCCGAGTTTCTCAAGCGTGAAACCGAGAAATACGCCCGCATCATCGAGGCCGCGGGAATCAAGGCGATTGACTAAGCGGGCTGCTGTAAACGGACCGCCGTCTCAGCAGCCGAACCAACGCATAGACAGACACCAGCGGGTCGATCAGAGTGTCCCAGAGGTTACGCGATTCATACGCGCCCCCGAGAAAAGCCAGCACTGCGATAACGACGACGAGCACGATAAGGTTCAGCCTTGCCCCCCAGGCGGCCAGGGTTATCAACAGCAAGGCCGTGACGAATTCGACCGACCCATAACCGAGCGCATACGGGTCGAACCGCGTCCACCCCAGCGCGAACGGATACAGGAACGCGGCGGCGAGCGCCAGGAGCCAGCAAAGCGCCTGTTTATCCCGACGCCCGATCAACGTGCTCCCCGTGAGTTGCGTGAACCACCCCGTGCCGGCCAAGACGAGCGTTGCCGCGCTCAAGTCTCCCGTGACGCCCCGCACGTAGGCTGCGATCGAAAGGTCACCGATCGGAACAAACACCGCGAGGGTCGCGGCCAGCATCACCGCGTAGCGGACGCGGACCGGCAGGCGCCGCACCCGAATCATGGTCGCGACTGCGGCAAGGCTGAGCAGCCCGCAGCTCAGAAGACCGAAGATCGCGTCTGCAGGCATCAACGCCTGCCCTCAAGCCAAGCCCGGTTGAAACGTACGTGCTTGATGCGGGAACGACCCCAGGTGTAGAGCACGTGAACATCGCCGGCCCGGTCCTGCATGATCCACGGGTAGGAATATTCCGGAACCGGCGCCTGCGTCGATCCGGGATCGCCTTCGAACCTGTGAGTGATTCGCCACGTGTTCCCGAAGTCCGTCGAGAGCGCGAGGGAAAGGTCTTCGCGATTTTCCTCGGCGTCGTTGAACACGAGCAGCAACGGACCGTCGGCAAGCAACACGCTTCCGATTGCGGCGTTCGGATTCGGCAATGCCGTCTTGACCGGCGGGCTCCAGTGAACGCCGCCATCCTCGCTCCGCACCATCAGGATCCGATTCGGGCGATCCCCGGAATAACGCATGAAGCCCACCGCTTCCTTGTCCGATCGCGGCACGATCACAGGCTGCAACGACGATTTCCCCCAGGACAGGCGAGTTTTCCCGATCGCGTGGCCTTCGGCGTCCAGGCGCAACAGCTCGCCGAACTTGCCCAACAGCTCGTGATACACCGGCAGAGCGATCGTCCCGTCGGAAAACTGGAGCGGCGCGCCCTTCACCAGCGTGCTGATGTTAAAAAACGGAGACGCAATCAAACGCCGCGGCGGACTCCAGGTCTCGCCTTCGTCTTCCGAGACCATCAGGTTCACGGCGCTCCCTGCCCAGCCGCCGACGGACACGCTGACGAAATAGAGGCACAGGCGTCCTCCTTGATCGCGGCCAACCACGGGATTGCCCAATTTGCGCACGTAACGTTGAAGATCCCTCTGCGCGAACTCGCGGGTGACGACGACACGCTCGGTGCTCCAGTCCTTTTGCGGCAGAGAGTAGATGGAGGTGTATATCGCAACATCGGGCGCGCCTTCGCGGCTGCCCCCGTACCAGAACGCCCGCAGCCTCCCGCCCGAGATTTCCACGGCGGTAGCGCTGTGCACCGACGCTGCGGTGCTATTGGGCAGGAGCTGAGCTTCATAGAGCGGTGCTGAGGATGCGACGCGAGCGGTTTGCTGCGGCGCAAACCCGCCTGGCGAGGGCGCGATGAGTACTCGAACGTATAGACCGGCAAACGCCAGAGCCAGCGCGACCAGCGATCCCCACCTCAGCCATCCCGCCTGCGTCATCGCACCCCGCCCGGAGCGTGAGGTCTAGCGGGATTGTGGTAGAGCATATATTTCGAAGTCTCGTAGAGCGCCTGTTGAAGGCGCTGCAGCTCGGCGACCTTTTCCGGGAAGCGCTCGTGCACGTCCTCGGCGCCTTTTTCCGACCGGTAGCGAAATAGGCGAGGCCCGCCCGGATCCAGCCGGAAATAAAACTCGTCGTCGAGCACCCCGGTGTGCCCGATCAGCGAAAAATGCCGATCGCCGGGCCCGAGGTCGAGCAGATCGCGCCCGAGCGCGGTATTGAGATACGGAACGCCGATCAGGCTCAATGCCGTCGGCAGGGAGTCGGGCAGGCTCGCGGTGAAATCGATACGCCTGCCGCCTTTGACCAGCCCGGGCGCGTAGATGACGCAGGGCACGTGGTAGCCCGTAAGCAGGAGCTGCTCCCAGGGCGTCTGCTGGGTGGAAGGGTTGCCGTGATCCCCGTACATGAGGAACACCGTGTTCTTGAAGTAGGGCGCTCCTCTGGCCCTCGCGAAGAAGGCGCCGAGGGAAAAGTCGAGGTATCGCAGCCCGTTGAACGCGGCCAGGCCGTCGAAGCCGTTTTCCGCGAGCGCGGCCGCGTCGACTTGAGCGAGCTCGAAACCGGGGTGATCTTCGGGGATGGAGTAAGGCCGGTGATTCCCCGCGGTCTGGATGAAGGCAAAGAAAGGCTTCGTCTCGCCGCGAAACGCGCGGTGCGCCTTGTCGAACAGCACGACGTCGGACACGCCCCAGCCGTCGACCTGCGGCGCGTCGTAGTCGCCCTCCTCGAAGATGTGCAGCCCCGGTATGTTGTGCGCGAACAGGCCGCGGATGTTTCCCCAGGTGGCGCTGCCTCCCAGAAAATAGTATTTCTCGTAACCCTCCAGCGCGTTCACCAGCGTGTGTTGATTCACGACCAGCGGATTGCGCGAGGCGGTCGTGGTCGGATTCACGTCCGGAATGCCGGTGAGCATTTCAAACACCGAGCGCGCCGTCGGCACCTCGGGAACGAAGAAGTTCGTGAACAGGAGGCCGTCCTTCGCGATCGAGTCGAAATGGGGCGTGGCGTTCAGGCGGTTGCCGAAGGTCCCCGATTTGAATGCGGCAAAGGATTCGAGGTGAATCACTACCAGGTTGTATCTGACTGCAGGTTTCCGCCTTGGCGTCACATACCGGGCGAAGTCGAGCTCTCTCGAGTCCGGAGTCTTTATCCCGAGCAAGGAGGCCGTATACGCGTAGTGCTCGCGCACCTTGCCCTCATCGTAGGGGGCCGTGCGGTTCTCGGCGGTGTCCCAGAGGAACAACACCGGGTTGAGAGCGAGCGCCGCGACCGCTTCGCTCGCGGAAAAATAGGCCTCGCTCCAGCGCAGGGGATACCAGGACCATTTGCCCC
>Ga0210382_10000728_pt1 | contig 11327 bp, 13 predicted proteins | sample PLMedo_FD_155452 | JGI IMG/M metagenome (GOLD analysis project Ga0210382, IMG submission 155452) | Groundwater sediment microbial communities from an aquifer in East River, Colorado, USA - PLM0_60_coex redo | ecosystem: Environmental > Terrestrial > Soil > Riparian zone | place: USA: East...
GGCCGGGCGGGGATGGGGGCGCACTTCTTCCTGTCCATCTTCGAAGGCGTAGACGTCGATGAATTCGGGCGTTCGTTCCGGGGTTCGGTGGTTGCGATGGAACCGCGCGCTCGAGCGTCGCTCTACGACCTCGACCTCAAGGGACCGGTCGCCTGGCTGTTCGGCAATGAGGGCGCCGGCCTGTCCGAAGGCGCCGGGCGGCTCGCCACCCACCGCGTACGCATCCCCATGCCCGGTCCCGCCGAGTCGCTGAACGTCGCGGCGGCGGTGGCGATCTGCCTCTTCGAGCAGATTCGTCAACGCAGCGGTGCTTAGTACCCCCTGCGCTCCAGCTTGAACTCCTGCATGATCGTCGTGGCGATCTCCTCGATCGATTTCGTCGTCGAATTCGCCCAGCGTATGCCTTCGCGCGACATCAGTTTCTCCGCCTGCTGCACTTCGTAGCGGCAATTCTCCAGGTCGGCGTACTTGCTGTTGGGCCGACGCTCGTTGCGGATCTCCCGCAGCCGCTCCGGTGCGATGGACAGGCCGTACAGTTTGCGGCGGTAGGCCTGGATCGCGGTGGGCAGGCTCATCCGGTCGAAATCTTCGGGAATGAGCGGGCAATTCGCCGCACGGATTCCGAATTGCAGCGAAAGATAAAGGCTGGTGGGGGTCTTGCCGCTGCGCGACACCCCGACCAGGATCACGTCCGCCTTGTCGAGGTCCCTGGACGACGCCCCATCGTCGTGGGCGAGGGCGAAATTGATCGCGTCGATGCGGTGGGTGTAGCCCTTTGCGTCCCGCGCGCTGTGGGACCGGCCGATCGTGTGGGTGGATTTCGCGCCGAACTCCGCCTCGAGCGGATCCAGAAAGCTCTCGAAGAAATCCAGCACGAACGCCTCGGCCAAGCGCAGGGTCTCGCGTATCTCGGGGTTGACCAGCGTGGTGAATACGACCGGCCGGCCGTTTCCCGCGGTGGAGGCCTCGTTGATCCGGGTCACGCAGGCCTGGGCCTTCGCGACCGAGTCGACGAAGGGGACGGTCATCTGCTCGAATTGGATGCCATCGAACTGCGTGAGCAGGCTGTGGCCGAGCATCTCGACCGTGATCCCCGTGCCGTCGGAGACGAAGAACACCGTTCGGCGGGAATCGGGCATGAAAAAAGGGGCCGGGCGGGGTATTTTGGCTGCGCGAGAGATGCGCTGCCTGTAACATAACGGTTTCAAGATGATCCTTCAACCGCGGCGAAGGACCGCTCCATGACTCGGCTCAAATACGTGGTGAATTTCGATCGGCTCGGAATGGGAGACATCGAGCAGGTCGGAGGGAAAAACGCATCGCTGGGCGAGATGATAGTCCAGCTCTCCAAGGCGGGAATCCGGGTCCCCGGCGGCTTTGCCACCACGGCCGATGCTTTCCGGGAGTTCCTCGACCGGGGCGCCCTCGCTGCCCGAATCGAAGCGCGCTTGAAGGGGCTCGACGCGGACGACGTCGAAGCGCTCGGCCGTTGCGGCGCGGAGATTCGCGGCTGGATCGAGGCGACGCCGTTTCCGAAACAGCTCGAAGCGGAGATTGGGCAGGCATTCCGGGAGCTGACCGGGGGCGACGAGAGCGTATCGGTGGCGGTGCGTTCCAGCGCCACGGCCGAAGACCTGCCCGACGCCTCCTTCGCCGGACAGCAGGAAACCTTCCTCAATATCCGCGGCATTGCCAGCGTGATGACCGCGCTCAAACACGTTTTCGCCTCGCTCTACAACGACCGCGCCATTTCCTACCGCATCCACAAGGGATTCGGGCATTCGGCAGTGGCGCTTTCGGCGGGAGTGCAGCGCATGGCGCGCAGCGATCTGGGCGCGAGCGGCGTGATGTTCACGCTCGACACCGAGTCCGGCTTCCGCGACGTGGTGTTCATCACCGCGTCATGGGGCCTGGGCGAGTTGGTCGTGCAGGGCGCGGTGAACCCGGACGAGTTCTATGTCCACAAACCGATGCTGCGCGGGGGCAAGTTCCCGGTGATCCGGCGGGGTCTCGGTTCGAAACTCCAGAAAATGGTATTTGCCGAGCAGGCCCGCGCGGGCCTTTCGGTGAAAACGGTGGACGTGTCCGAGGCCGACCGCGGCCGCTTCTGCTTGAGCGACGAAGACACGATCGAGCTTGCGCGCTTTGCCCTGAAGATCGAGGAGCATTACCAGCGCCCCATGGATATCGAGTGGGCGAAGGACGGGGCTGACGGGAAAATATACATCCTGCAGGCGAGACCCGAGACCGTGAAATCCCGCAAATCTGCGGAAGGGCAGGAGCGCTTCCTCCTGAAGCAGAAATCCGAAGTGCTCGCCTCGGGCCGCGCGATCGGTCACAAGATCGGCGCGGGTACGGTACGCGTGCTCAAAGACGCTTCGGAGATGGGGCGCATCAAACCCGGCGACATCATCGTGACCGACATGACCGACCCCAACTGGGAGCCGGTGATGAAGCGTGCCGCGGCCATCGTCACCAATCGCGGCGGCCGCACCTGCCACGCCGCCATCATCGCGCGCGAGCTGGGCATTCCCGCCGTCGTGGGCTGCGGCGACGCCACCGCCACGCTCGAAGACGGCGAGGCCTGCACCGTGTCCTGCGCCGAAGGCGATACCGGAAACATCTACCGCGGCATCCTTGAGATCGAAGTGACCTCGCGGGAGTACGGCGAGATGCCGAAATGCCCGGTAAAAATTACGATGAACATCGGCAATCCGCACCTCGCTTTCGACTTCCAGGCGTTGCCGAACTGGGGAGTCGGGCTCGCCCGCCTGGAATTCGTCATCAACAACATGATCGGGGTGCATCCCAAGGCGGCGCTCGAGTATCCGGACCTGCCCGCCGACCTCAAGCGCGAGGTGGAGCATGCGGCCCGGGGCTACCGGGATCCGCGCAGCTTCTTCGTCGAAAAGATGACCGAAGGCGTCGCCACCATCGCGGCCGCGTTCTGGCCGAAGCCGGTGATCGTGCGCTTGTCTGATTTCAAATCGAACGAGTACAAGAAACTGATCGGCGGTGCGCGCTACGAGCCGGACGAGGAGAATCCGATGCTCGGATTCCGCGGCGCATCGCGCTATATCGCAGAGTCGTTCCGCCGCTGCTTCGAGATGGAATGCCAGGCGATGCGCCGGGTGAGAAACGAGGTGGGCCTCACCAATGTCGAGATCATGGTGCCGTTCGTGCGCACCCTGAAGGAGTGCGCCCAGGTGATCGAGCTGCTCGCCGCGAACGGCTTGAAGCGCGGGGAGAACGGCCTGCGGCTCATCATGATGTGCGAAGTGCCCTCGAACGCGGTGCTCGCCGAGCAGTTTCTCGAGCACTTCGACGGATTCTCGATCGGGTCGAACGATCTCACGCAGCTCACGCTCGGCCTCGACCGCGACTCGGGTCTCGTGGCGGAGGCGTTCGACGAGCGCGATCCGGCGGTGAAAGCCTTGCTGCGACAGGCGATCCAGGCCTGCCGCAAGGCCGGAAAATACGTCGGCATATGCGGGCAGGGGCCGTCCGACCATCTCGACTTCGCCAAATGGCTCGTGAACGAAGGCATCGAGAGCCTGTCGCTCAACCCCGACACGGTGGTCGATACCTGGTTGCAGCTATCGCGCGAAGCCGACGCCTCGATCAAGGAGAAGGTGACCGCGAGCTAGTCAGCGCGCGCGAAGCAAGCGTTGCTTCTCGCGGTTCCATTCCTTCTCCTTTTCCGCCGCGCGCTTGTCGTATTGCTTCTTCCCTTTCGCAAGACCGATGTTGATCTTGACCCGCCCGCGCACGTAGTGCAGGTCGAGCGGAACCAGGGTGTATCCGGCGCGGTCGACCCTGCCGATGAGGCGGCGGATCTCCTCCGCATGAAGCAGGAGCTTGCGGGTGCGCACCGGATCGGGGTTCACGTGCGTGGACGCTGCCGACAGCGGGCTGATGTGCGCGCCGATGAGGAAAATCTCCTCGTTCTGCACCATCACGTAGGCCTCCTTCAGTTGCGCGCGTCCCGCGCGGATGGCCTTGACTTCCCACCCTTCCAGCGCGATGCCCGCTTCGTAGCGATCCTCGATGAAATATTCATGCGGCGCCTTGCGGTTCTCGACGATCGTCACGAGGGAAGGTTTCCTTATATGATTGCTCAATTCTACAACGATGATAGCCGTCGACCGATCGGCGCTGGTACCTCACAGCGCGCAAAAAATGTACGCGCTGGTCGCGGACGTGGAATCCTACCCGCAGTTCCTCCCGTGGTGCGATCGGGCAGTCGTTTCCGCGAGCGAGCCGGGGCGGACCGTCGCCATATTGCACGTCAGCTTTCGCGGGATGAAAAAGCAATTCACGACTGAAAATGTCAATCGACCCGACGCACGCATAGACATGAAGCTGGTGTCCGGTCCCTTTCGCAGCCTGGAGGGAACCTGGGCGTTCACTGCGCTTTCCGACAGCGCCTGCAAAGTGGAATTGAGCCTGCGGTACCAGTTTGCCAGCACGCTGCTCGAAAAGGTCGCCGGCCCGGCGTTCCACGACATCACGGACACCTTCGTCGACGCGTTCGTTCGTCGCGCAGACGAGAAGTTCGGCAGCGCGTGAGCCCGCCCAAGATCGCCGTCGAAATCGTCTACGCGCTTCCCGACCGACAGGTGCTGCGCCGGATCCTGCTCCCGGACGGAAGCACGGTCGACGACGCGATTCGGGTGAGCGGCCTGCGCGCGGCGTTTCCTGACATGGACACGACGCGCGTCGGAATCCATGGAGAACCGGTTCCCGTCACCACGGTCTTGCGCGACCGCGACCGGGTCGAAATCTACCGGCCGCTGCGGGCCGACCCCAAGGAAGTCAGGCGGACGCGCGCCGCGAAAAAGCGCGCGAAGGAATGAGGCTCAGTTGCAGGACTGGGAGACGTCGGCGCGCGCGCGCGCCTTCTCCTGCTCGATCTGCGCGTCCTCGAGATAGTAACGTTCGCCTTGCGCGTTGATGCGCGTCTGGCGACCCCCGATCTCGTATTGCGTGAGGCGCTCCCTGGCGTTGCGGCAGTTTTCTTCCTTGCGCTGAACTTCCGCCGTCTTCTGCTCGGATTCCTTCCCCGCCTTCGCCTGATCCTGCTGGCGCTTGCGGAACGCCTGCTCCTGCTCGGCCGCAGTCTTGGGCGCGGCGCTCTTCGCCGCGTCGCCCTTGGCGGCGCTATCGGCGGGAGCCGCGGCGGGAGCCCGAATGACGCTGCGCGAAATCGCTCCCGGCTTCGTGTTCACCGGGCAGGGATCCTGCGTATAGATGACTTTGCCCGCCGCGTCGACGCATTTGTGGACTTGCCCCTGTGCGCTCGATACGAGGAGGAATGCAACGGCGAACAGCGCGGTTCGAATCATGACGGATTTCCCCTCAACGGGTGAGGCGCACCATAGCGAGTTTTAACGCACCAGTCAATTCGAAGGTGCGCGCGAGCCTCGAGAATTTACGGGGAGATGCGAGCGGCGTATAATCCGACTTTTGGGTGTGGCAATGCGTCCAGTCCAGAAGGCTCTGACCTTTGACGACGTCCTTCTCGTACCTGCCCACTCCAGCGTCCTGCCTCGCAACGTCAGCCTCAAGACCCGGCTGACGCGCAACATCCAGCTCAACATCCCGCTCGTCTCGGCGGCGATGGACACAGTGACCGAGTCGCCGCTCGCGATCGCCATGGCGCAAGAAGGCGGCATCGGCATCATCCACAAGAATCTTCCGCCGAAGAAACAGGCCGCGGAGGTCGCCAAGGTCAAGCGCTACGAATCGGGCGTGCTCCGCGATCCGGTGACGGTAACGCCCGAAATCACGGTCCGGGAGCTCCTCGCGCTCACGCAGCAGCATCGCGTGTCGGGATTTCCGGTCGTCGAGAAGGGCAAGGTCGTCGGCATGGTCACGAACCGCGACTACCGCTTCGAGACCAACCTCGACCAGCCGGTGCGCGCCATCATGACCCCGCGCGATCGGCTGGTGTACGTCAAGGAAGGCGCAAGCCCGGAGGAAGCGCGCGAGCTCCTGCACAAGCATCGGCTCGAACGCGTGCTGGTGGTGCGGGACGGCTTCGAGCTGCGCGGCCTGATCACGGTGAAGGACATTCTCAAGTCGAGCGAGCACCCGGATGCTGCGAAGGACCAGCAGGGCAAGCTGCGGGTCGGCGCGGCGGTCGGAATCGGCGAAGGAACGGAAGAGCGCCTGGCTGCCCTGATCGAAGCCGGGGTGGACGTCATCGTCGTCGACACCGCGCACGGCCATTCGCAGGGCGTGCTCGACCGGCTGCGCTGGATCAAGCGCAATGCCGGCTCCGCCGAAGTCATCGGCGGCAACATCGCCACCGCAGACGGCGCCAAGGCGCTCGTCGATCAGGGGGCCGACGGCGTGAAGGTCGGCATCGGGCCGGGCTCGATCTGCACGACGCGCATCGTTGCCGGCGTCGGCATCCCGCAGGTCACCGCCATACAGAACGTCGCTCTAGCGCTCGAGAAGGCGGGAGTCCCGCTCATCGCCGACGGCGGCGTTCGTTTCTCGGGCGATGTCGCCAAGGCGATCGCGGCAGGCGCCCATACGGTGATGCTGGGGAGCCTTTTCGCCGGCACGGAAGAATCGCCCGGAGAGATCGAATTGTTCCAGGGCCGCTCCTACAAGTCCTACCGCGGCATGGGTTCGCTCTCGGCGATGCAGCAAGGCGCGGCCGATCGCTATTTTCAGGACTCCTCGGTGCACGCCGACAAGCTCGTTCCCGAGGGCGTGGAAGGGCGGGTGCCTTATAAAGGCTCGGTGATGCGGGTGATCGAGCAGTTGATGGGGGGCTTGCGCGCGAGCATGGGCTACTGCGGCTGCGAGGGCATCGACGCCATGCGCGCTCGCGCACAGTTCGTCGAGATCACCGCCGCGGGGATGCGCGAGTCGCACGTGCACGACGTCCAGATCGTCAAGGAAGCGCCGAACTACCAGGTAGAGTAGTGCACGACAAGATCCTCATTCTCGACTTCGGCGCGCAGTACTCGCAGCTGATCGCGCGCCGCGTCCGGGAGTCGCAGGTCTACTGCGAGCTGCATCCCTTCGACGTCGACGAGGAATTCATCCGCCGCTTCTCCCCGCGCGGCGTCGTCCTCTCCGGGGGGCCCGCGTCCGTTTACGATGACGCGACGCCCAAGGCCCCCGACGCCGTCTTCAAGCTCGGAATTCCGGTGCTCGGGATCTGCTACGGCATGCAGACCATGGCGGCTCAGCTCGGCGGCCAGGTCGAGAATTCGCGAGTGCGCGAATTCGGCTATGCCGAGGTGCGCGCCCGCGGCCATTCCAGATTGCTCGAGGGCATCCAGGACCGCATCAACGGCGAGAAGCACGGCCTGCTCGACGTGTGGATGAGCCACGGCGACAAGGTCACGGCGCTCCCGCCCGGCTTCAAGGTGATCGCGAGCAACGAGGCCACTCCCATCGCCGCAATGGCCGACGAAGCGCGCAAATTCTACGGGGTGCAGTTCCACCCGGAGGTGACGCACACGCGCCAAGGCGGCGCGATCCTCGGCCGCTTCGTGCACGAGATCTGCGGCTGCGGCAGCGACTGGAACATGCCCGATTACCTCGGCGAGGCCGTCGAGAAAGTCCGCCGCGAAGTCGGGAAGGAGGAAGTGCTGCTGGGGCTGTCGGGCGGGGTCGATTCGGCCGTGGCTGCCGCCCTGATCCACCGTGCCATCGGCGATCAGCTGAGCTGCGTCTTCGTCGACACGGGCTTGCTCCGGCAAAACGAAGCGCAGGAAGTCATGCGGACTTTCTCCCGGAATCTCGGCGTCAAGGTCGAATCCGTCGATGCCTCCGTGCGCTTCCTCGCGGCGCTGGCCGGGGTCGCCGACCCTGAGGAGAAGAGAAAGATCATCGGGCGTGAATTCGTCGAGGTGTTCCAGCACGAGGCGAAGAAGTTCCCCAAAATGAAATGGCTCGCGCAAGGCACGATCTATCCCGACGTGATCGAGTCGGCGGGCGCGAAGACGAAGAAAGCGCACACGATCAAGTCGCACCACAACGTGGGGGGCTTGCCCGAAACGCTGCACTTGAAGCTTCTCGAGCCCCTGCGGGATCTCTTCAAGGACGAAGTGCGCGAGCTGGGTCTCGCCGTGGGACTCCCGCGCGAGATGGTGTTCCGGCATCCCTTCCCGGGGCCTGGCCTCGGCGTGCGCATTTTAGGCGAAATAAAACGCGAATATGCCGACCTATTGCGCCGCGCCGACGCGATCTTCATCGAAGAGCTGCGCGCAGCCGGCTGGTACGACAAGGTGGCGCAAGCCTTTGCCGTATTCCTTCCGGTGAAGTCGGTCGGGGTGATGGGCGACGGCCGCACCTATGAATACGTCGTTGCCCTGCGGGCGGTGCAGACCAGCGACTTCATGACCGCGCACTGGGCGGCGCTGCCGCACGACCTGCTCGGCAAAATCTCCAGCCGCATCATGAACGAAGTGCGCGGCATCAACCGCGTGGTCTACGACGTCTCGAGCAAGCCGCCCGCCACGATAGAGTGGGAGTAGGATGAATGGACCGCGATTTCGACGCCGCCCGGATGCGCGAGTCGCTGCGCCTCGCGGTGCGCGCGGCCGAGCGGGGCGAAGTGCCCGTAGGTGCGCTCGTGGTGAAGGACGGAAAGGTCATCGGGCGCGGCTACAACGCGCCGATCTCGAGCAAGGACCCCAGCGCCCACGCGGAAATCCAGGCCCTGCGCGAAGCCTCGACGGCGCTCGGCAACTACCGGCTCGAAGGCTGCTCGCTCTATGTGACGCTCGAGCCTTGCGCCATGTGCGCCGGGGCGATCATGCACGCGCGCATCGCGCGTCTTATCTACGGCGCGTCCGACCCCAAAACGGGCGCCTGCGGCAGCGTCGTCGATCTTTTTTCGGAGAAAAAGCTCAATCATCACACGACCGTGACGGGCGGAATTCTCGCGGACGAAGCGGGGCGGCTGCTCTCGGAATTCTTCACTGCGCGGCGAGATGCCGAGAATTGAAATCTCGATTCCGGAGCAGAGCCTCGGGCTCCTCGAGAACGGGAGGGAAATCCGGCGCTATGCCGTCTCGACCTCGCGGAACGGCGCGGGCGAGCAGCAGGGGAGCTTCTGCACCCCGAGAGGCGAACACATCGTGCGGGCGAAAATCGGCGCGGGACAGCCGCTCAACACGGTGTTTGTCAGGCGCCGTCCGACGGGGGAGATCTGGACCCCGGAAATGGCCGAGCGCTTTCCCGGTCGCGACTGGATCCTCACGCGCATCCTGTGGCTGTCGGGGTGCGAGCCGGGGAGAAATCGGCTTGGGGAGGTGGACACCATGCGGCGCTACATCTACATCCACGGCAGCCCGGACGCGGTCGAGATGGGAAAACCGGGATCGATCGGGTGCGTACGCATGCGCAACCAAGATGTCGTCCAGCTTTTCGAGCTCGTACCTCCAGGCACCGAGGTGAGGATCGCCGAGTAGTTCCGCGCGTGCCGTGCGGGGTTTCGCCCCCTGAGAGATCAGACACTTAACCTTCCGCTCGCAATCTATCAAGGCTTGAACTCCTGCGCTGCATTTCCAGCCCAATGAATTTGAAGGCGAACTTGGCCAAGCGTAGACTGACACGCCAGATTAGATGGTTTTTCGGAAGATGATTTCACGTTAGGCTGCTTACACGTATGTCAGAACGAGTTGCTCGAGCAGCTAGGTTTGGGGTCTGCGCGGGCGTGGGTTGTGCGTGCTTTGCGACAATCAGCTTTTTCTTCGTAACCAGTCGCACCGGGTGGACATTCTCTGAGCTCATCGGCCACTTGGCCGTCGCGTTCCTCGGCTGGTTCGTTGCAATCTTCATTCTCGTCTTAGTCCTTGCCTACACATTCCCGCCCCCAACCAATCGGATCGAGTTCCCGGGTGCCGGGAAGGTGATGTGGCCTCTGGTCGGCCTGCTATTTCTAGCAACCGTAGCTCTCGCGTGGTTGGCAATCTCCTCGCAAACACCGTAATACTTTTCCAATGCCAAAGCTCAATTATGAAACGTCGCAGCCTAACCGCACGCCCCACCGGACGCGCGTGAAGCAGCGCACTTCGCCTCACCGTCCGCAGTCGCGCGCCGGTGAGCGTGGACGTTAGGCGGCCGGCTTCTGCCACCGCAAAGATCGGGAGACTTGAGTGGCCATGATGGCATGCCATGAGTGCGGCAGGCAGATCAGTACTGAGGCCAAGGTATGTCCTCAATGCGGCGCAAAGAACAGAAGTCGCAGACAGCCCAAGCTGCTCAAATGGATTCTCATCTTCGCTGCGAGCACTGCAGCTGTTGCCGTGGTTCTCGGAATTGTCGCTACAAGGCCGAGTCTTTGCGAAAGCTACGTTGGCCGTCAGATGTTCGTTAGAGCGTTTGACCGCAGCCGCTTTGCCCAACGCGAACGCTTGCACGTCGTCGATGTGATGTCACAGAAAGCGATGTCTCACGGCGAAAGAATTGGAGACGCGGGGGTCAGGGAAGGTCGTGAGGTTGACCTCTTCGGCGCCTCGAAAGTGTGCGAGGTTAAGTTCATGACCAATGATGGAAAGACCAGAACCTACGCGCTTGACTTTGTGGAAAGTGAGACCGCCGGCTACCTCACCCGTATCAAGCCGAGATAGTTCGGCAATGTGGGAGTAGTTGATGTCCGCACAAGAACTGCCGCCTAACCCGTCGTTAGAGCTCAAAGATAGGAGAAACATGAAGACGCTTCGCGCATTAGTTGTGTTCTCGTTGCTGGCAAGTTGCTGCTCTGCTTTCGCAGAGGACCTGACACCCGAAAAGAGGGCCGACATCGAGCAGCTGCTTCAAATGACTGCAGCGTTGTCTGTTGGCAAACAAATGGGGCTTGCCGTGGTGGCTCAACTAACCCAGACGATAAAGCGAGCCAGGCCCGATATACCTCAGAGTGTTCTTGATGTGCTACCCGAGGAGGTCAACGCAGTTTTTGACGCCCATGTCAGCTCCTAAAAGAACTGATGATTCTCATCTACCACAAGTACTTTACGGCACCGGAGACCAAAGAAATGATCAGGTTCTATTCCACAGATCTGGGCAAGAAGGCAATCCGAGTCATGCCAACTCTGATGCAGGAGGGCATGGCCGCTGGGCAGGAGTGGGGTCGGGCATTGGGTCCTGAGATTGATGCGCGCATTAGGGCTCGATTCAAGAAAGAAGGAATCACCATTTGAGCCCTAACCGCGCGCCCCACCGCGACGGCAAGCTTCCCCCGAATTAGTTGACACCTCGGGCTAACAGCTCGGAGGTGTGTTGTGGCAAAAGCTGGACCTCGCAAGATTGCGAAATACGGAGAGCGATTCAAGGCAACTGCGGTGAAGTTGAGTAGT
>Ga0210382_10000729_pt1 | contig 11324 bp, 8 predicted proteins | sample PLMedo_FD_155452 | JGI IMG/M metagenome (GOLD analysis project Ga0210382, IMG submission 155452) | Groundwater sediment microbial communities from an aquifer in East River, Colorado, USA - PLM0_60_coex redo | ecosystem: Environmental > Terrestrial > Soil > Riparian zone | place: USA: East River...
CGCCTTCTCGGCGGGGTGCCAGCCGATCGCCGTGGGATAAAACAGGATGTTGGCGCCCTGGAGCGCGGTGAGGCGCGCGCCCTCGGGATACCACTGGTCCCAACAGATTAGCGTCCCGATGGTGCCCACCCGCGTATCGAAGGCGCGGAAGCCCAAGTCGCCGGGCGTGAAGTAGAACTTCTCGTAATAGGCCGGATCGTCGGGGATGTGCATCTTGCGGTAGATCCCCTTCAACTTGCCGTCCGCCTCGATCACCGCCGCGGTGTTGTGGTACAATCCGGCCGCCCGGCGCTCGAACAGCGACGCGATGACGACCACGCCCAGCTCGCTCGAGACTTTGCCGAGCGCCTCGGTGGTCGGGCCGGGGATGGGCTCCGCCAGGTCGAAGAGCGCGTGGTCTTCGCGTTGGCCGATGTAGAGCGTTCGGAACAGCTCGGGGAGGCAGACGAGCGCGGCGCCCTGCTGGGCGGCGGCCTTCACCTGCGCGATCGCCTTGGCGAGGTTCGCCGCCGGGTCGGCGGTCATGCTCATCTGCACGAGGCCGATTTTGAACACCGCCGTGGTCATGCGATGAACAATACGTCAAAACGCCTTGCTCGCCGAGAGGACGATGGCCGACCTGGCCACGTTTTCGGTTTCGCTCGATCCCGCGGTGGTCGGCGTGAAACGGTAGAAACGGCCGTCCGCGTCCGTGCCGACCAGGGCCACTCCGAGCGTCGCGGCGCCAAACGCGCGCGTGAAGCCGACCTTGTAATCTGTGTAGGAGAGGCGGTCGTAGCTCCGCACATGCTGCCGGCCGTAGTGCAGCGCCAGACTCACGCCGCCGACAACGTTGAACGTGGCCGCGAGGTCGATGTAGCCCGACCCCTTCGACGCACCCGTCCCGAGACAATCGGTCGTCGCCGCCGTGCCGTCGGCGCTGATCCCGCAGTAGCCCCCGATGGTGCCTGTTTTCATGCCAAACAAGTTCGTCAGGGCGTACGAGTATTTCGCAGTGAACTGATCGTATCGCGCGGCGACGGAGACTTCCGCCGTGTTGTAGCGGTCACCGGGGTCGATGTTGTAACGCGCGCGGGGATACCAGTAATACAGCACGCCGAGATCGAGCCCGGCCTTGCCGGCCCCCCCCGTCCAGCGGTACCCGCCATACAGGTCCAGCTCGAGCGATCCGCCGTTCAGAAACTGATTGCCGCTCACGTTCGAGCCCCATGCGCCGACATAGGCGCCGGTGGCAGCGCCGTAGTCGGCGCCACCTTGAATCGCGGGCTGCGTGTAGGTCTGCGATAGCCCCCGAAACCGGTAGTCGCCGACCAGCGCAACGTTGCCCGAGAGCGTGTGAGGCGACTGGGCCAGTGCTGTGGTCGCGGCGACTGCGGCTGCGACGGTGGAGGAGATGAGCCGGGCGCGCATCAGACGCCCGGGGCCGGCGCGGCAGCCGGCTCAGCGGCAAACCGATGGACGACCACGCTGCCGCCGAGCGAACCGCCGGTGCCTGCGAGGCTGCCCAGATCGGACCCGAAATACGCCTCTTCGCCGTGCTGGCTCAGGTCGAGCCCCGCGCTCTCCTCGGGTACGTCCGCCCGCACGCCGAGCGTTACGTCGACGAGCTTGAGGATCGCGAGTGTGCCGAGGCCCGCGAAGGCGACGGTGGCGACGACGGCGAGCAGCTGGACGCCCAGCTGGCCGGCATTCCCCGCCAGGAGCCCGTCGCCGCCGGCGGGGTTCATGAGCTTGGTGGCGAACACTCCCGTCAGGAGCGCCCCCGCCGTTCCGGCGAGCCCGTGGCACGAGAACACGTCGAGCGCGTCGTCGAGCTTGGTCTTCGACCGGATCTGGATGGCCGTGTAGCTGACGCCCGCCCCCAGCACGCCGATCAGCAGCCCGGACATCGGCGTCACGTATCCCGCGGCAGGCGTGATGGCCACGAGGCCCACGACGAGGCCGGTGGCGGCGCCGACCGCTGTGATCTTGCCGGTGCGCCACAGGTCGAGCCCCGCCCACGTGACGAGGGCAGCGGCCGCAGCGGTGTTGGTGTTGACGAACGCCAGCGCCGCGAGGCCGTTCGCCGCAAGAGCGGAGCCGGCGTTGAAGCCGAACCAGCCGAACCAGAGCAGCCCGGCGCCGAGCAGCACGAGCGGGACGTTGTGCGGCGCGAGGGGGACGCGGCGGTAGTCCTTCCGGGGTCCGAGGAACCAAGCGGCGACGAGCGCCGAGACGCCGGCGCTGATGTGCACGACGGTGCCGCCCGCGAAGTCGAGCGCGCCCAGCTTCAAAAGCCAGCCCCCGGAGCCCCACACCCAGTGCGCCAGTGGGTCGTAGATCAGTGTCGCCCACAGGACGAGGAACACGATGTAACCCCGGAAGCGCATCCGCTCCACGATCGCGCCCGAGATGAGGGCCGGGGTGATGATCGCGAACATCCCCTGGAACATCGCGTGGGCCTGCAGCGGGATCGTCGCCGAGTAGGTCGCGTTCGGATCGAGCCCGACGTTGTGCAGGCCGAGCCACTCGAAGCCGCCCAACCATGAGTTGCCGCCGGGACCGAAGGCGATCGAATACCCGATCAGTACCCACTGGACGCCGATCACGCCGAGCGCAACGACGCTCATCATCATCGTGTTGAGCGCGTTCTTGGGGCGCACCAGGCCGCCATAGAAGAACGCGAGGCCCACAGTCATCAAGAGCACGAGGGCGCTCGAGGTGAGTACCCAGGCGGTATCGCCTGACGAAAGTGTGGCTTGCGTCATACGGCACCTCCCATGCCCGCCGCGTTGATGGCCGCGCGTTGGACCGCGTCGGCGTTGACGGCGGTAAGGGCGGCGTTGTCCGCCTCGCCCGTACGGATCCGGATGACCCGCTCGATCGACTGCACGAAGATCTTCCCGTCGCCCACTTCACCGGTGCGCGCCGCCGACAGAATCGCCTTGACGCAGGGCTCGACGAACGGCTCGGAGCACACCATTTCGATCTTCACTTTCTCATGGAACTCCATGACGAGCGCCGTTCCGCGATACTGCTCGACCAACTCGTGCTCGCCGCCGTGTCCGCTGACGCGGCTCAGCGTGATGCCGGTGATGCCGGCACGGAACAGCGCGGTCTTGACCTCGGGAAGGCGCTCGGGGCGGACGATCGTCGTGATCAGCTTCATGCTGGGCTCCCAGTCGATTCGAGGTTTTCCACCGGGTCGACCGCCGCGACCGCTGGAGTGGGTGCGGGCGCGGGGGCGGTGGGGGGGGGGAGGGGGGGGGGCGACACCTTCTTGAAAAAGGCGCGATAGACTGCCCACCCACTCAGGATGACCCGGGCGCGCCGGCTCCCGGTCTTTTGGTAATGCTGCCGGATGAGGGTCTGCAGCCGCCGCTCGTCCGCCGCATCGAGATCCGATACGACGACCATGTCCGGGTTGCAGCGGGCGGCAAGCGGTACCTTGCCCTCGTCCAGCACGTATGCGACGCCGTTCGACATGCCGGCGCCGAGATTGCGGCCCACCGGCCCGAGTACGACGACCACGCCGCCCGTCATGTACTCGCAGCAGTGGTCACCCGCGCCTTCGATCACGGCAGTGGCGCCGGAGTTCCGGACGGCGAAGCGATCGCCGGCGCTCCCGGCCGCGAACAGGCGGCCGCTGGTCGCGCCGTACAGCGCCGTATTGCCGAGGATCACGTGCCCCCCCCCCCCCCCCCCCCCCCCCCCCCCCCTCCGACTGCCCGTCGCCGGTGTAGGCGGCGGTGCGGAACGGGCGGATGACGATGTCGCCTCCGCACAGCCCCTTCCCCACGTGATCGTTGGCCTCACCCTCCAGGCGGAGCTGCATGCGCGGCAGCGCGAACGCTCCGAAGCTCTGTCCTGCGCTGCCGGTGAAGCGCAGCCGGACCGGCGCCGCAGGCCCAGACACGCCGGTGCGCTGAGCAATGAGCCCCGCGATTCGTGCGCCAACCGTCAGGTGATGATTCCCGATGCGATACGCGCCAGCGAAGGGCGCGCCGCGATCGAGGGCGGGTCCCAAGGCCGTAAGGATCTCGGCGTCCAGCGACACGACGCCCGGCCGGTCATTCCGAAGGGTGGTGCGTCGCCGCGGCACGGAGCCCAACGAGTGATCGAGCAGCAGCGAGAGATCGAGCAGCCGCGCACGCGGATTCTCGGGACGGTCCACGCGTTCCAGCAGGTCGGCGCGGCCGACGATGTCGTCGAGGCACCGCTGGCCCAGACTCGCGAGAATGCGCCGCACGTCTTCCGCGATCAGCGTGAAGTACGCGACGATCTGCTCCGGTGTTCCGCGGAACTTGCGGCGCAGGTCGGGGCGCTGCGTTGCGATCCCGGTGGGGCAGGTGTTCAAGTGGCAGTGCCGCGCCATGGCGCACCCCAACGCCACGACCGTCGCGGTGCCGAACCCGTACGCCTCCGCGCCGAGCAGGGCGGCGACGACTACGTCGCGCCCGGTGCGCAGCCCGCCGTCCACGCGCACCTCGATCCGCTCCCGCAGCCCGTTGCGCAGCAGGACCGCCTGCGTCTCCGCCAGGCCGAGCTCCCAGGGCGCGCCGGCGTGCTTGATCGATGACAGCGGCGACGCGCCGGTGCCGCCGTTGTGGCCGGAGACAAGGACGTAGTCGGCGTATGCCTTGGCGACGCCCGCGGCCACGGTCCCTACGCCCGCTTCGGCGACGAGCTTCACGCCGACGCGCGCCGTGGGGTTCACCTGCTTGAGATCGTGGATCAGCTGCGCGAGATCCTCGATCGAGTAGATGTCGTGGTGCGGCGGCGGCGAGATCAGCGGGATCCCGGGGACCGCATGGCGCAGCCGTGCGATGAACTCGGTGACCTTGTGACCCGGCAGCTGCCCGCCTTCTCCCGGTTTCGAGCCCTGCGCGATCTTGATCTCGAGCTCGTCGGCGCGCACCAAGTACTCCGTCGTGACGCCGAAGCGGCCCGACGCCACCTGCTTGATGCGATTGTCGGCCCGGTCGCCGTTCGGCAGCGGCGCGTAGGTCGCCGGGTCTTCACCGCCTTCGCCCGTGTTCGAGCGGGCGCCCATGCGGTTCATGCCGATCGCGAGCGTCGCGTGCGCTTCGGGAGACAGCGCGCCCAGCGACATCGCGCTCGAGATGAAGCGCCGGCGGATCGCCTCGACCGGCTCCACCTCCTCGAGAGGAATCGGCTGAGCGGCGCGGAAGTCGAGCAGGTCGCGCGGCCCGGCGGGCCCGCGAGCCTCCACGCGGCTCCGGAATGCGTCGTAGCCGGCGGCACTCTCCCCCTTCACCGCATCCTGCAATGCGCGCACGACGGGGGGGGCCCAACCGTGATCCTCCCCGTCCTTGCGATAGCGCACGCGCCCGTTGTCCGGCAGCCCTTCGCCATCGACCACCGCGGGCACCGCGGGCACCGCGGGCGCGTAGGCGGCCGCGTGGCGCGCCAGCACATCTTCGGCAAGCTCGGTGAACCCGACCCCACCGATCGCCGACACGGTGCCAGTGAGGCAGCGGGCCACGACTGCGGCGCCGAGGCCGAGAGCCTCGAAGAGCTGTGCGCCGGCATACGACCGCAGCGTGCAGATCCCCATCTTCGAAAGGATCTTGAGCAACCCCTTTTCCGCGGCGATCCGGAACGTGGCTTCGGCGTCCTGCCCGATCCGCACCGATCGCAGCGCCAGCCAGGGGTGCACCGCTTCGGCGCCGTATCCGAACAACGCCGCGAAGTGGTGGATGTCCCACGCGTCCCCCGCTTCGGCCACCAACGCCACGCGGGTACGGAGCCCGGCCTCGAGCAGCCGCTGATGCACGGCGCCGATCGCCAGGAGCATCGGGATCGGGGCGCGGCGCGCATCGGCATCGCGGTCGCTGACAACCAGCACGGTGGCGCCGCGGCGTGCGTCGCGGATCGCGTCGCGACACAGCCTATCGAGCGCGGGAGCGAGTCCCTCGGGGCCTGCGGCAGAGTCCCACACCGCGCGCATAGTCCCGACGAGGAACCCCGGGGTGCGGCGCAGCGCCGCCATTTCCCGGTCGAGCAGGATCGGATGCACTAAGCGCAGCAATGGTTGCGTCGGGACCCGCGGGGTCAGGAGGGAACCCCGGCGGCCCAGGTACATCGCCAGCGACATCACACCCGACTCGCGCAATGGGTCGATCGCCGGGTTCGTGACCTGGGCGAACCGCTGGCGCACGTAGGCGTAGACGCTCGGTCCGGTGCGGGAGAGGGGCGGAATCGGCGTATCGTCCCCCATGCTCCAGATCGCGTCGGCGCCGGAAGAGGCCATCGGCTCGAGCACGTGGCGCAGGTCCTCGAAGCCGTAACCGAACGCCCGCTGTCGCGGCACGAGATCCTGCGGCGGCGGCGCGGGCTTGGCGGACGAAGCGGCGGCAACGAGGTCGTACGCCACGCGGTTCGCCCAGCGGTCATAGGGATAGCGCGCGGCGACCTCGCGCTTCGCTTCGGCACTGTGCAAAACCGCGCCGCGTCGGGTGTCGACCACCAACAGCTCGCCGGGGCCGAGGCGGCCGCTCTCGACGACGTCAGCGGGATCGAGGTCCGCCACGCCGACCTCGGAGCAGGCGATCACGAGGCGCTGCTTCGTCACCTTGTAGCGGCAGGGGCGGAGCCCGTTCCGATCGACCGCTGACCCGGCGACGACGCCGTCGGAGAAGGCGATCGCGGCCGGTCCATCCCACGGCTCCATCAGGGGTGCGTGGAACTCGTAAAAGCTGCGGAGGGCGGGTTCGAGGTCTGTCCGGCCCTCCCACGCCTCCGGGAGGAGCATCATCACGGCGTGCGCTGGGTCGCGCCCGCCCCCCGAGCGCACGAGCAGCTCGAGGGCGTTGTCGAGGCTCGCGGAGTCGCTCCCGGCTTCCCAGATGACGGGCCTGAGCTCTTTCGGGAAGGTGGCCTCGCGGGCCCGCATGGCGTTGCGGTTGCCCCAGAGCGTGTTGATCTCGCCGTTGTGCGCCAGCAGCTGGAAGGGTTGAGCAAGCGGCCAGCTCGGCAACGTGTTGGTCGAGTAGCGCTGGTGGAAGACCGCGATCGCCGTTTCGAACGAGGGCGAGCGCAAGTCAGGGTAGAACGTCGGGAGCTCGGTGCCCGTGAGCAGCGCCTTGTACACGACAGTGCGGCAAGACAGCGAGCAGACGTAGAGGGGCGCGACGCCTTCCGCTTGGGCCCGTCTCTCAATCGCGCGCCGCGCGACGTAGAGGCGGCGCTCCCACGCCTCCTCGTCGCCCGTCCAATTGGCGGGTGGGGCGATGCAGGCCTGGCGCACGGTGGGACGACTGGCGCGGGCGAGAGGGCCGAGGGCGGTGGGGTCGGTCGGCACCTCCCGCCACGACATGACGGGAAGCTCCAGCTCCTGCAGGACGGCTTCGATCAGCGCGACGGCGCGGTCCAGATCGGGGCTTCCCTGCGGCAAGAAGAACATCCCCAGCGCCGACTCCGCCCCGACCTCGAACACGCCGCGTGGGATCTGCGTCAGGACGCCGGCGCCGTCTCCCGAGCGGTCGTTCGAGGCGGCGCCGCGGTGCGCGAGGCGGGCGACGGCGGTGAGCGCCATTTGGAGCACGGCGTGCGACCGCTCGCCTCCGGCGTGCGCGACGAACCCGACGCCGCAGGCGTCGTGCTCGCGGCCCGGGTCGAGTGCCGGGGCTGGCTCACAACGAAAAGCCCGCTCGGTGGAGGGAGCGGGCTCGGGGGATCGGGTCGCAGGTCTCGACACGCTATATCGCCCCGGCGCTCCCAATGGAGGCCGGCAGGTGATTAACGGTCAGATTCATGCAGGTTGTCGACAAGCCGGGCGCCTCGAACAGGGTCGTATTTCTATGCGCGTGACGTTATAAATATGCACCGCGCCGCGCGGCCGTCAACCCCCATGGCTACCCGACTAACACCGGCTCGAAAGCCGGCTCCTTCTTCTTACTGGCCTTCCCCGGCTGCTTGTAGCGGTAGATCTTGCCGGCGTAGTTCCGCAGCACGACTTCCTTGTCGGTCAGCTTCACGACGTATTCCGGCAGCAGGGGGATCTTGCCGCCGCCCCCCGGGGCGTCGATCACGAAATGCGGCACGGCCAGGCCGGACGTCCAACCGCGCAGCCCCTTGATGATCTCGAGGCCCTTCTCGATCGACGTGCGGAAGTGCTCGGCGCCCGCCACCTGGTCGCACATGTAGATGTAGTAGGGCCGTACCCGCGCCACCAGCAGCTTCTGCATCAGCTCCTTCATGACGTCGACGTCGTCGTTGACGCCCTTCAGGAGCACCGTCTGGCAGCCCAGGGGGATGCCGGCGTCGGCCAGCATGCCGAGGGCATGCACGGCGGCGGGCGTCAGCTCGTCGGGATGGTTGAAATGCGTATTGATGTAGAACGGGTGGTACTTCTTGAGGATCGCGCACAACTCGGGCGTGATCCGCTCGGGGAGGTGGCAGGGTACCCGGCTGCCGATCCGCAGTACTTCGAGGTGCGGGATGGACCGGAGTCGGCGGCAGATGTCATCGATGCGCCGATCGGAGAGGAGCAGGGGGTCGCCCCCCGACATGATGACGTCGCGGATCTCCTTGTGCTCCTCGAGGTAGCGGAACGCCGACTCGAGCTGGGCCATTGGGATCTTCTCGGGGTCGCCCACCTTGCGGCGCCGGGTGCAGAAACGGCAATACGAGGCGCAGACCGGCGAGACGAGGAAGAGCGCCCGGTCGGGATAGCGGTGCGTGATGTTCGGCACCGGCGAGTTCGCGTCTTCGTCCAGCGAGTCGACGATCCCGTCGCGGACCTCGAGCTCCTGCACCGTCGGCACGTACTGACGCCAGATCGGGTCCCCGGGCGACTGGATCAGATCGACCATCGCGGGGGAGATCCGGAACTCGAAGTTCTCGGCCGCCTGCCGGAGTCGGTCGATTTCAGCGACGTGCTCCGGGCCGAAACGCGCGGCCAGCGCCTCGAGCGACGCGATGCTCTTCTTACGAAGAAGCTCTTGCCAGTTCTCCATCCGTGAGATCCTTGGTGTAGATCACCAGATCGTCACCGGGCGCGTAGTACCCCGGGATGGTTGCGGCTCTGGTGTAGCCGCGGTTCTCGTAAAAGCCCCGCGTGGGCGCGTAATCCGCTCGCGACGAGGTCTCGACCATCACGAGCCGACAGCTCTCCACCCTCAGTCGGCCTTCTACCTCACTCAGCAGGAGCGTTCCGACTCCCGCTCCCTGCCGCTCGGGGTCCACCACGATCCAGTACAGGTCGCACGTCCCCTCGGTCCCCGGCGTCGGACCCCAGCAGGCGTAGCCCACCAGCGTGTCCGCCGTCTGATCGAAGGCGCCGACGAACCGATACTCGTCGTCGCCGGCCAGGCTCTCCTCGAGCAGCTCGACCGCGGTCGCGACCTCTTCCTCGCGGAAGCGGCCGGTCGCCCGCGTCAGCTGCTCAAGTCGTGCGCGATGCGCGCGCTCGACGGGGCGCAGCGAGCAGCTCACGCGCGGCCTTGGCGCCTTGCGCCTCCCGCAGCGCCACCTCGGCGATGCGGCGCACCAGCTCCGGATAGTCCCACCCCGCCGCCTTGGCCATGCGCGACAGGCCGGCTTCGTCGGTCAGGTCGGGATTGGGGTTGACCTCGAGCACCCAGGGGCGCCCGGTATCGTCGACCCGCAGGTCCACGCGGCCGTAGCCGGTCCCTTGCATCGTCTGCCATGCCGTCTCGGCCGCCCGCGTGAGCCGTTCGGCCAGGCGTTGCGAGATCTGCGCCGGGCAGACCGGCCGGCTGCCGATGTCCTCCGGCGAACCGGTGTCCCACTTGGCGGCGTACGTCAGGATCGGCCAGCTCCCCTCCGGCATGCCCGTGTAGTCGATCTCGGCGACGGGCAGGGGGCGATCGCCCACGAAGCCGACATTGAACTCGCGGCCGGCGATGTACTGCTGGACCAGCACCTCGTCGAACTGCTCCGTCATCGCCGCGACGCGGGCCTTGAGAGTCTTGCGGTCGGTTACCACGGAGAGCTTGTCGAGCCCGGCGCTTGCATCCTCGGCCGCCGGCTTGACGATGGCGGGGAGGGGGAAGTCGTCCTCGATCTTCCCGTGGGCGACCGTCCACCGCGGCACCGACAGACCGGCGCCCGCGAGCAGCGTGTTCGCGACGGCCTTGCGGCGGCACGCCGAGACGGTCCAGAGGCCGCAGCCGGTGTGAGGGATCCCGGCGAACTCGAGCGCCGCAACCACGTGGTCTTCCCACTGGGCGATGCCGAGGACGCCTTCGCACAGGTTGAAGACCAGATCGGCGCGGCGGCAGGCCGCGAACCAGCGCATGTCGTGGCGTACCGGCACGCGTTGCGTCTGGTGACCCAGGCCGCCGAAGATCGTGGCGATGTCGTTGACCGCCAGCATCACGCCGGCGATGTCGTCGGCCGTCCAGTCGTCGGCGCCGGGGTCGTACAGGATGACGACCTTCACGCCGGCACCGGTGCGCGGTCACGTAGGGGCGCAGCATGCTGCGCCCCTACCGGCAGGTCACGACCCGCGATTCGACGCCAGGCGATCCGGACGACCTCGTGGATCAGCTCGTCGTACCCGATCCCCGCCACGCGCGCCGCCTTCGGGAAGCAGGAGTTCATCGCGGGATCGGGAATGATGCCCGGGAGCGGGTTCAGCTCCATGACGTTGGGGACGCCGAAGCGATCGACCCGCACGTCCACCCGGCACCAGTCGCGGCAGCCGATGGCGCGATAGGCGTCGAGCGCGACCTGCTCGACCTCGCGATAGAGCGGCGGAGCGACGTCGGCGGGACACTGGAAGATGTCGAGCGGCCGCTCGGGCGTGTCCCACACCCACTTCGCTTCGTAGCCGTACACGGGTGGAGCACCGCCCGGGAGCGCGCCGAAGTCGAAAGCCACCACCGGCAGGCAGCGCACGTCGGCGCCGTTGCCGAGGATCGCGACCGTGAACTCGGGGCCCGGGAGATACGTCTCGACGAGAACGGGCTGGGCGTACCGCTCTAGAAGGAAGAGGACGCGCTCCGCGAGCACCGCCGGCGAGTCGCATAAGTTATTGACAAATATACCTTTACCTGACCCCTCCGCGACCGGCTTCACGAACAGCGGGAACGGCAGCGGCATGCGCTCGAGATCGGCGGGCCGCTCGATCACGCGGAACGGCGCCGTCGGCACGCCGCGGTACGCGAGGATCTCTTTGGTCCGTCCCTTGTGCAGCGCGAGCGCGAGAGTGAGCGGGTCCGAGCCCGTGTAGGCGGCGTTCAGGTATTCGCAGATCGCCGGGACGTGCGACTCTCGCGCGAGCCCACTCGTGCCCTCGGCCATGTTGAAGACGAGGTCGGGACGGGCGAGAGAAAGTTTTTGGGGGAAGAACGCGT
>Ga0210382_10000730_pt1 | contig 11323 bp, 11 predicted proteins | sample PLMedo_FD_155452 | JGI IMG/M metagenome (GOLD analysis project Ga0210382, IMG submission 155452) | Groundwater sediment microbial communities from an aquifer in East River, Colorado, USA - PLM0_60_coex redo | ecosystem: Environmental > Terrestrial > Soil > Riparian zone | place: USA: East...
GGGTCAGTCGCTGGAAAACGTGAGGGCCCTGCGCGACGAGTGCATGGCCGAGCGGGAGTACCTCTCGCTGCTCCGGCGCTTGGTCCAGGGCCGGGCGGAGATCCTGAAGGCGGAGCTCGCCTCCCGCGGCACCGGCGATGCCCGGCCTCTCGTGGAGCGACTGTCGGAGATCCTCGCCTCCGATCAGCCGGTCACCTCTCGCGGCGAGGCGATGAAGGTCTCGCTGCCCGAGGAGGAGATGCTGCTCGCTCGTCGCCGGATCGAGCGACTGGTCGCCGACGCCGGCATCAGCGATCCCTCCGAACTCGACGACGACCAGCTCGAAGAGGCGGTGGAGGTGCTGGCCGGCGAGGAGCGGGAGGTGTCGACACAGCGCGGAGACGTGCACCGCGTGCTGGACGCCCTCCAGGATGAGCTCAAGCGGCGGTACAAGGAAGACCCCAGCCTGGCCCTGAGCTGAACGGCGCGCAGCCGGCGTCCCCCGACTGCCCGTCGCGGATTCCCCCGGTCGCCCGATACCCGGCCGCTTCATTCCCTGAAAGCGTGACGGCCACTTCTCCAGTACCGGGGCGAACATGAGTGATCTGGAACGAGAGGGATCCAGACCCATCGCGCGGGACCTCCACGAGGATCCCGACGCGGAGTCCCTCCATGACCAGCTGAAGATCTTCGCTCGGGAGGTTGGGGTCCTCTACACGGCCGAGCGGGTGCGCACGCGGGAGCTCGAGCACGCGCTGGAACGCGCCCGGGACATGTACATCGCGACGATGAAGTCGCTCGCCCACGTCGTGGAGGCGAAGGACCCCACGACCAGGGGTCATCTCGACCGGACGGCCCACTACGGCCTCGCCCTCGCCCGGAAGGTCGACCCGGCGCTCGCGGACCGCCCGGAGGTCGCCTACGGCTTCTTCCTCCACGACATCGGCAAGGTCGGGATCCCCGAGTCGATCCTCTGCAAGGCCGGCCCGCTGACCGAGCTCGAATGGATCGTGATGAAGTCACATCCCAACCAGGGAGCGAGGATCGTCGAGCCGATCCCGTTCATGGGCGAGGCCGTCGAGATCGTCCGCAGCCATCACGAGCGTTTCGACGGCGGCGGATACCCGAGGGGACTGCGCGGTGAGCAGATCCCGCTCGCGGCGAGGATCTTCGCGATCGCGGATTCCTTCGACGCGATGACGAGCGATCGCCCGTACCGATCAGCGCTGTCGACCGAGGACGCCGTCGCCGAGATCCGCGCCGGATCCGGAACGCAGTTCGACCCGCGCTGCGTCGAGGCGTTCGAAGCGCTCGCGGCGGGAGACGCAGGCTTCGTGCTTCACGACAAGCGACTCACCCCGACGTTCGCCGCAGGCTGAGCGGGGGCGCTTCGGGCCGGTGTCGCTAGGCTTCGGCCTCTATGAGGGCCCCCGCTGAACTCGTCCATGTGGTTCGTAACGGTCTCGTCGAGTCCGTGCACACCGGCGACGTGGCCGTCTGCGACGCCGAGGGACGGCTCCGCGCGTTCGCCGGCGACCCGGAGCGCATGTTGTTCGGCCGCTCTTGCGAGAAGCCGTTGCAGGGCGCGGTCTCATTCTTCGCGATGGACGAGCCGGATCTCCCGGACGACGAGGTCGCAGTGATGTGCGCCTCGCACGCGGGAGAGCCCGTCCACATCGCCGCCGTTCGGCGGCTGCTGCGCCGAGGTCCGGTCCCCGTGGCCGCGCTCCGAACGCCGCGCGACCGTGCGACCAAGGGCGCGCGGTCGCGCATCTGGGACGGCTGCTCGGGGAACCATGCCGGCTTGCTCGTGGCCTCGGCGCGCCGCGGATGGGATCTCGACACGTACCGGGCGCCGAACCATCCGATCCAACGCCGGGTGCTCCGGGCGATCACGGCCTCGACCGACGTCGAGAGGCCGAGGATCGGTGTGGACGGCTGCGGGATCCCGGTTCACGGGGTCCCGCTTCGCGCGATGGCCACGATGTTCGCCCGGCTCGGGAACCCGGAGCGGCTGGGGCGGCTCGCATCCGCGGCCGACAGGGTCGTCCGCGGGATGCTCGCCGCCCCGCACATGGTGGGCGGCACCCGGCGCCTGGACACCGACGTGATGACGGCGGGCGCCGGGCAGGTGATCGCGAAGGAGGGTGCCGAGGGGCTCGTGTGCGTGACCTCGCTGCCTCAGGGCGTCGGGATCGCGCTCAAGGTCATCGACGGGAATTGGCGTCGGCTGGCTCCCGCCGTGATCAAGGTGCTCCGTGACTTAGACGCGTTCCCGGAGGCTGACGCCGAGGAGCTCCGACCCCACGAGCGCCTTCCCGTCCTGGGTGGCGAGGAGCCGCAGGGCTCGGTCGAGGCGGTCGTCCGGCTTCGAAGTGCCCGCTAGACGGTGCGAACTCGAACCATCCGTACGATGGAGGGGATGAAACGGGACCCCATCGGAGGTTGCACCTGTCTGTGAGCACCGGAACCAAGCCTCCTCGCGTCGCCGTCCTCGCCGTCCACACCTCTCCCGTCGACCAGCCGGGAACCGGCGACTCGGGCGGGATGAACGTCTACATCCGCTCCGTAGCCGAGCGACTCGCCGGTCAGGGTGTCGAGGTGGACCTCTTCACGAGATGCCGTGGCGGGGCCACCCACGATGTCCGCGAGATCGCGCCGGGGATCCGTGTGGTGAGCGCGAAAGCGGGTCCGTGCCATCCGCTGCCGAAGTCCGCGGTGCAGCGCTACCTGCCGGAGTTCCTCGGCGGCGTCCTCCGAGTCGCGCGGGAGGAAGGCAATCACTACGACGTCGTCCACAGCCACTACTGGCTGTCCGGCTGGGTCGGCCGCGCGACCAAGGAGATCCTCGGCGTGCCCCTCGTGGCCTCGTTCCACACACTCGGCAAGGTGAAGAACTACTCGCTCGCCCGCGGAGAGTCGCCGGAGCCCCTCGAACGTCTTCGAGGCGAAGAACGCGTGATCGGCGAGGCCGACATGATCCTCGCGCCGACACCGGAGGAGGCCGGTCAGCTCGTGGGTCTGTACGGAGCGGATCCCGAGCGGATCAGGATCGTGCCCCCCGGCGTCGACCATGCGATCTTCTTGCCGACGGACAAGGCCGAGGCGCGCTCCAGGCTGCACCTGTCCGGGTTGCGGCTCGCCCTGTTCGTGGGTCGCCTGCAGTCACACAAGGGTCCGGACGTCGCGATCCGCACGCTCGCCGAAGTGGTGGCTCGGAGCCCCGAGACCGCAGAAGATCTCGTTCTCGCGATCGTCGGCGGCCCGAGTGGAGAGAACGCCGGGGCCGAGGTCGCCCGTCTGATGGAGCTCGCGTCGGCGCTCGGCGTCGCCGACCGCGTGATGCTGTTCCCGCCGCAACCACACGCCCGTCTCGCGGACTTCTACTCGGCCGCCGACGTCGTGCTCGTGCCATCGCGATCCGAATCGTTCGGCCTCGTCGCTCTCGAAGCACAGGCCTGTGGTACGCCGGTCGTCGCCTCGGCGGTCGGCGGGCTCCGGACCGTCGTTCGCGGGGGCGGGCTCCTCGTCGAGGGACACGACCCCGCCGACCACGCCGACGCGGTGCTCGCGATCCTCGGCGACCCGGCGTTCGCGGCGAGCCTCGGCTCGGCCGGCGCGCGCCAGTCCCTGGGCTTCACGTGGGACGCCACGACGACGGAGGTCCGCGCGGTCTACCGAGAGCTCCTCGAGGCAGCCGCGTGATCCACGGTGTCCGGGTGCTCCTTCGACCTATCGAGGAGCGAGACCACCCGCTGATCCACGCCTGGCAGAACGACCCCGAGGTGTGGTGGCTGATGGACTACGAGCGGCCGTTCTCGATGGAAGACATCGCGGAGAGCGAACAGCGTGCACGCGAGGAAGGGCATCCGTACATCATCGAGGTCGACGGCGCGCCCATCGGACGGATCGGGTTGAACGAGTTCCGGCGCCGCGACCGCATCTGTTCGCTCTACATCTTCATCGGAGAACGTTCGGCGTGGGAGCAGGGATACGGGACAGATGCGGTCGCGGCGCTCGTGGACGAGGCGTTCGATCGCTTCGACCTCTCTCGGGTAGAGCTCTGGTCGTTGGCGGACAACGAACGCGCGATCCACGTGTACGACAAGTGTGGTTTCGATCTCGACGGACGACTTGCGGAGCGATCGTGGAAGGGCGGCGCGTGGGTCGATCGCGTCGTGATGTCGGTGACGCGCGATAGCTTCGCGGCATCGCAAGCCGCGGCCGACCTGCGACAACACCGGGAGCGATGACCGTTCATCTATTTGTCACTCTTTGGCCTAGGCCTTCTACCTGCACATTCATCGTTGACCTGCGGGAACGCGGAGTTGACTCGTCTAGGGGCCGTCGCTATCTTTCGCTTCGCTCCAAGCAGTCGAGGTGATCGACGCGAGAGGGCCGGACGAGCGGCCGGGACACCGAAAGGTGAACCGGACGCGAGGGACCAAGGAGGATCCGCGAGGATCCGAGAGGGTCCCCGACCATCGGAGAACGCCGCGAGGCCGGACCCGGTGGGCCTCGCCGGGAACACCGAAAGGTGAACCGGGCGGGGGGTCCGCGGGGGACGGGGCGCCGCGAGGCGATCCGAAGCCCGCGAATGACGGAGGAGCGCCGCGAGGCGAGCCACCGTCGGCGGTCCGGCAGCCGCGCGGAGATCGCGGAGGTTGCTTGGGGCACCAGAGCCCGAGAGGCTGAAGGTGGCTGGGAGCTTCGGTTCACAGCGAGCCGGAGGTCTCTCGGGTTCTCTCTTTTCCGCTAGCGTCCTTGCGCCATGACCGACGCGCCGACCCGTCGCGAACGCATCCTCGAGGCCGCGATGCGGCACTTCGCGGAGCGCGGCTACCGGGGGACCCGTATCGAGGACGTCGCCAACGAGGTCGGCGTCGCGAAGGGCACCGTCTTCCTCGACTTCGGTTCGAAGGAAGGTCTGTTCCTCGAGGCCTTCAAGCGGGCGGTCTCCCTGCTCCCGGCTTGGCTGGACGCGCCCGCCGAGATCGTGGACCAGGGATTCTGGGCGGTGCTCGACTGGTGGCTCCAGCGCGCGGAGGATCTCGTCGCCTCGGATCCGGTGCCCAACCGGGTCGCGCTGATCGCTCGGTACGACACCGGGCTCGACATCCGCCGGCCCGTGGATCGGTACATGCGGAGCGAGGACCCCTACGGGACCCTCGACTTCGTGGAGTTCGGCGTGAAGCGCGGCGAGATCCGAGACGACGTCGACGCCGAGATGATCGCGTCGATCCTGGACTGGATGGCCGAGCGCTTCCAGGACGCGCTCGTGTCCGAGGATCTCGATCCCGGCTTGATCCATCGGCGGCCGGAGCGGCGCCCGATGCGGATCAAGGAGTTCGTCGAAGTGCTCCGAAGCGGCATCGCGCCCCAACCGGAGTGAGGCCCTCCGTCGCTATCCTCGGTCGGTGTCCTTCTCCGCGTCGGTCCTGCGACCACTGATCCTCCGCGTCGCGGAGCATCCGTGGTCGCACAAGGTCGTCACCAGCACCCGCCCGGGCCGGGCGGTCGCCTTCCGGTTCGTCGCCGGCGAGTCGCTCGACGAGGCGATGCAGGTCGCCTCGTCGCTCGACCGCCGCCGCATCACGTCGATGCTCGACTTCCTCGGCGAGAACGTCAGCACGCCGAAGCAGGCCGAGGCGGCACGGGCGGCCTACCTCGACGCGCTCGCCGCGATCGCGCGCGCCGAGAACCTCGACTGCGCGATCGCGTTGAAGCCCACCCAGCTGGGACTCGACGTGTCGATCGAGACCTGCCTGGCGAACGTCGAGCCGATCGTGGACGCCGCCGAAAGCAAGGGGACGGTCGTGATGCTCGACATGGAATCCGTCGGCTACGTCGATCCGACCCTCGCCGTGTTCCGGGAAGCGCACGCGCGCTACCCCAAGGTCGGCGTCGCCCTGCAGTCGTACCTCCATCGGACCGAACGCGATCTCGAGAAGCTGCCGCCGGGTTGCAGGGTCCGTCTCGTGAAGGGCGCCTACCTGGAGCCGCCGGAGGTCGTGTTCACCAGCAAGCGCGAGGTGGACGCGAACTACGCGCGGCTGTTCTCGACGCTGTTCGCACGCGGGCACTCGATCGACGTGGCGACCCACGACCCCAGGCTCCTGGAGGGCGTGCGGCGACGGGTGGACGCGTCCGGTGAGGGATGGTCACGGGTGGAGTTCCAGATGCTGTACGGTGTTCGCCGCGACCTGCAGCTCAGGTTCGCGGGGCAGGGATACCCGGTCCGCGTGTACATCCCGTACGGCACGGAGTGGTACCCCTACCTGACGCGGCGGCTCGCCGAACGGCCTGCCAACGTGTGGTTCTTCCTTTCGAACCTGTTGAGGACCAGATGATGACGGAGCGTTCCATCGCATTCTTGGGCGGCGGCAGGATGGGCGAGGCCCTCGTCTCCGGCCTGCTCCGCTCCGGCGGGCGGTCGACCGAGGAGATCCTCGTGACGTGCCGTCGCGAGGAGCGCGCTCGCGAGCTCACCGAGCGTCACGGCGTCGCCGCGACGCTCGACAACGCCGAGGCGTGCCGCTTCGCGAAGGTCCTCGTCCTGATGGCGAAGCCCCAGGACTTCGAGATCCTCCTGAAGCAGATCGCGGATCACGTGACGGTGGACCATCTCGTCGTGAGCTTCGCGGCCGGGATCCGCACGTCCTTCGTGGAGCAGCATCTCGCGCCCGACGTTTCCGTCGTGCGCGTCATGTCGAACGTCCCCGTGATGGTCGACGAGGCCATGTCGGTGATCGCGCCCGGAAAGCACGCGGAGGACAAGCACCTCGCCGTCGCAGAGGAGCTGCTCGGATACGTCGGCAAGGTCCTTCGCCTCGAGGAGCGCTACCTCGACGCCGTCACGGCAACGAGCGGCTCGGGCCCCGCATACTTCTTCCTGCTGGCCGAGGCGATGATCGAGGCGTGCATCCTGCTGGGACTTTCGCGTGACGTCGCGAGTCAGCTGATCATCCAGACGATGATCGGCTCGGCCAAGATGCTCCGCGACACCGGGACGCACCCGGTGGAGCTGCGTGAGATGGTCACGTCGCCCGGTGGCACGACGATCGAGGCGATCCGCCATCTGGAGGAGGCCGGCGTGCGCGCCGCGTTCCTGAACGCGATCGATGCCGCGCGCAAGCGGAGCGAAGAGCTCGCGCGTGGCGGCGACGAAGACCAGTAAGGAGAAGAGGATGGGACGAGGCGACTTGGCCAAGGTGCGTGCTTCGCACGACCGCGGGCGCAAGAAGAAGGACCGCGAGAAGCGGCAGGCGACCGAGCGCGCCGCCGCGCGGAAGGAAGCCAAGAAGAAGAGGTAGGGCGCGAGGCGGCCGGGTCAACCGACACCGAGGACCGGTCGATACCTCCTGGATGGATGAGCGATCGGCGCTGACCCGCCGAAGCTTCGCGGTGGCGCTGGTGTGGGGCGGGGCCTTCGTCGCCTTCTTCTGGATCCATCGAGGTCTTTCGATCACGGGGAACACCTACATCCAGGACGCCGCGGGCACGACGCATCTCGACCAGGCTGCGGTTCGGCTCGACCTTCAGCTCGACACCCTCCGATTCCTCGCCGCCTCGATCGCGATGATCGCGTTGATCCTGGGGGCTCGGCGTTTGGTCCTCTTCGCTCTGCCCATCGTGATGACGGTCCTCCTCCCGGCCGTGTTCGGTGGCGTCCCCGATTGCTTCGCGTTCGACCAGTCCCGGGTTCCACACGGCATCGGAGCGGGGTGGAGCTACACAACCTTCGTCGAGGGGTGCGGCTATCGATTCTTCGCAACCTGGTGGGGCGTCGCGGTCGATCTCTTCCTCGTCTTGCTACCCGCCGTGACCCTCGTGCTTGTCGCCCGGCCAACGCGTGCGGTGTCATCGCGGCGACCGGTTCGCCCAGGCTCCCAGTTGGTCGCGGTCGCCGCATCGCTGACCGCCGTCATCGTGTTGATGAGTATCCGCGAGCTTCTGTTCCACGGGGTCGACTGGTTCGTCTGGCTCGGGATCCACATCCCGCTGGTGACGTTCGGGGCGATGCTCGGCCTGAGACGCTCGTGGTGGAGCCTGGCGCTCGTCGCCGTCCCCATCGGCCTCTTCCCACTCGAGGCGACCGTCCTGGTTGGATCCGATCTCCGGGAAGCCGCCTACCTGGTGGCGATCACGGCGCTGGCGGCCGCCTGGATGCCGCTCGCGGCGATCATCGAGGCCGGTCGGGGATCGTTGGCGAGGTTCAGCCGGCGGGAGGTCGCTGTCCCAGTCGGTTCCTGAGGGTCCCGATCCCCTCGGCGGAGAGCTCCACCGTCGCCCCGGGCCATAGCCGCCGACCCGGATCGTCATCCCTGGCGGGGAACGGTCCGAGGGCGAAGGCATCGGCACGCTCGAGCGTTGCGCCGCGCGACGCGGCCGCGATCAAGGCGAACAGGCTCCGCGCCGCGCCGTTCAGGTTCCCCTTCGCCATCTCCTGGCCCTCGACCTTGGCCTGCAGGAACATGGTTTGTGGTTCGCACTCGTCGGTCGTGATCACGCAGGGGCCGATCGCGAGCGGGACCCCCTCGGACGTCCCCAGGGGATCGCCGGACGCATCCTTCGCCACCCAGTCGCTGACCAGCGTGTACCCGAACACGTGGTCCTGGACCCCGTCCGTCTCCACGTCGGTCATCTCGAGACCGAGGACCGCGGCGACCTTCGGCTCGTAGTCGAGCCATGCCGCCCGAGCCGGCCACGGGATCTCCTGCTCGGGCCCGGCGATCCGGCGCTCGACGTCGGCACCTTCCCCGCCGGCGAGGCTTCCGGGAGCGGCGGGGATCAGCAGGGAGCGAGGGAACAGGGGCGGAAGGATCCGGGCCCCCTGGACGACGTGGTTCATCACGTCTTCGCGGGCGAGGGCGGCGCGGGCGGCGTCGAGCACCGTCCCCCGGCTACTCTGAACGAACGCCTCGAGGGTGGCAGGGAAGGCCGGGTGCCCGACCGCGTCGGGCAGATCGACCACCCTCCCATCGAGGATCGCCCCCAGACGCCGGTGCCCCCTCCGGTCGTAGGTTACGAGCCTCATCTTCAGGGAGCCCGAGCATACGCCCGGCCATCCCGAGAATCTCCGGTTCGACTCGCGAAGATCGTGGACCCTGGGCGCATCCGGAGACGTGGCGGTGCTCGCTCGACGCGCCCGGCGATACCATCCATCCCGTTCCCCGGTCGACAAACGAGAAGAGGAGTCATCCGATGGCCCAGGATTTCCGGATCACGTACGCGACCCTGTCCGCGGACAACGAGGACCTGCAGCGCAACTACGACGAGGCGGTGGAGCGGGCGCGCGCCGAGCTGGGCAAGGAGTGGCCGTTCGTCGTGAACGGCGAGGAGCGCTGGACCGACGAGAAGTACGAGGAGCCGTCGCCGATCGACTCCGACATCATCATCGGGCGGTTCTCCCAGGCCTCCCCGAAGGACGTGGATGACGCGGTCGCCGCCGCGAAGGGGTTCTCCCTGGAATGGGAGCGCATGGGCTGGGAGGAGCGCGTCCGGATCCTCCGGAACGTCGCCGACGTGATGGAGGACCGGCTGTTCGACCTTGCCGCCCTCATGGCATTCGAGGTTGGGAAGAGCCGGCTCGAGGCGCTCGGAGACGTCCAGGAGACCGCCGAGCTGATCCGCTGGAACTGCGACGAGGTCGAGAAGCACGACGGGTTCCGGGTGCCGATGTCCGGCCTCGGCGCGGCGGGCGAGTACTACGACGTGATGCGTCCCTACGGCGTCTGGGCGGTGATCAGCCCCTTCAACTTCCCGTTCGCGCTGGCCGGCGGTCCCTCCTCGGGCGCGCTCGTCGCCGGCAACGCCGTGGTGCTGAAGCCATCCAACCAGGGCGCCCTGATGGGCTACAAGCTGTACGAGTGCTACCGGGACGGCGGCGTGCCCCCGGGCGCCTTCCATCTGATCCTCGGACGGGGCGTGGTGGTCGGGGAGCACCTCTGGCGTCATCCCGACGTGAACGGGGTCACGTTCACGGGCTCGTACGCCGTCGGGATGGACATCCTCAAGAACTTCGTCCAGGACGTCCCGAAACCCGTGATCGCCGAGATGGGCGGGAAGAACCCCGCGATCGTGACGAAGAACGCCGATCTCGACATCGCGACGGACGGGGTCCTTCGGTCCGCGTTCGGCTTCGGCGGGCAGAAGTGCTCAGCGAACTCCCGCGTCTACGTCGAGCGCGAGGTCTACGACGACTTCGTGAAGCTCCTCAAGGACAAGACCGAGAAGCTGAAGGTCGGGAACCCCATCGAGCGCGACGTGTTCATGGGTCCGGTCGTGAACGAAGAGGCCATGAACACGTTCGAGGAGGCCTCCGGCGAGGCGAAGAAGAACGGCAACGTGATCACCGGCGGCGAGCGGCTCACCGACGGCGACCTCGAGCGCGGTCTCTTCGTGCAGCCGACGATCGTGGAGGCGCCCGACGACAGCTGGCTCTGGAAGAAGGAGCTCTTCGTGCCCTTCCTCACCGTCGCGCCGTTCGACGAGCTCGATGAGGCGATCGAGAAGGCGAACGACACCGAGTACGGGCTGACGGCCGGCTTGTTCAGCAAGGACCGCAAGGAGATCGAGGATTGGCTCGACAAGATCCAGGCCGGCGTCGTCTACGTGAACCGGCGCGCGGGCGCCACGACCGGCGCATGGCCCGGCGTCCAGCCATTCGGTGGCTGGAAGGGATCGGGGACGACCGGGAAGGCCGGCGGCGGTCCGTACTACGTGACGCAGTACCTTCGCGAGCAGTCCCGGACGGTGATCGAGGAGTGACGCGGGAGGACCTCGCAAGGGCGGAGGCGCCCAAGCTGGTGACGGAGCTTCCCGGGCCGAAGGCCCGGGAAGTCCTCGAACGGGACGAGCGCACGACGTCGCCGTCGCTGCCGCGCGCGTACCCGTTCGTCCCGGCGCGCGGCGCCGGCTCCGTCATGGAGGACGTGGACGGCAACGTCTTCTTGGACGTGAACGCGGGGATCGCGGTCACGTCCACGGGCCACTGCCACCCCACGGTGGTCGAGGCGATCCAGCGACAGGCGGCCGAGCTGATCCACTACTCGGCCTCGGACTTCTATCTGCCCATCTACTCGGAGTTGACGGATCGGCTCGCCGAGATCGCGCCGATGCCGGGCGCGCGATCGTTCCTCACCAACTCGGGTACGGAGGCCGTCGAGGCGGGGATCAAGCTCGCCCGGTGGTCCACGGGTCGGCAGTACGTGATCGCGTTCTACGGTTCGTTCCACGGTCGGTCCTACGGGAGCGTCTCGCTCACCGCGTCCAAGGCCACCTACCGGGCCGGTTTCGGTCCGCTCTTGCCGGGCGTGCTCCACGCCTACTACGGCGACGGACG
>Ga0210382_10000731_pt1 | contig 11321 bp, 13 predicted proteins | sample PLMedo_FD_155452 | JGI IMG/M metagenome (GOLD analysis project Ga0210382, IMG submission 155452) | Groundwater sediment microbial communities from an aquifer in East River, Colorado, USA - PLM0_60_coex redo | ecosystem: Environmental > Terrestrial > Soil > Riparian zone | place: USA: East...
CCGAGCCGGGGGATCTCGGTGCCGCTCTCGCGGGTCTCGGCATCCCGGCGCTCGTGCAACCGGCGGCAACGATGCTCGACGACGTGTACCAACAGATCGATCAGTTGGGCGTCGCCACCGGGAATGCGTCCGAGGCGAAGGACGTCGTCGAGAGGATGCGAGCGGAGATCGACTCGATCACGGGATCGATCCAACCGCCCTCCGAGCCGGTGACCTACTACCACGAGCTCGACGACACCTTCTACTCGGTCACGTCGTCCACGTTCATCGGGCAGCTGTACTCGCTCGTCGGCCTTCGGAACATCGCGGACAAGGCGAAGGGGGCGGGCGGCGGCTACCCGCAGCTCTCGGCCGAGTACATCGTCGAGGCGAACCCGGATCTGATCTTCCTTGCGGACACCAAGTGCTGCGGCCAGTCCCGCCAGACCGTGGCGAAGCGCCCGGGATGGGATCGGATCGCGGCGGTCAAGAACGGGGGCGTGATCTCACTTGACGACGACATCGCATCCCGCTGGGGACCGAGGGTCGTGGAATACCTGCGACAGATCGCCGGCGCCGTCGCGGACGTGCTGGAGGCACAGGCGGCGTGACACGCCGAGCTCGCGCGATCTCGCTCGGGGTGGCGGTCCTCATCGTTTCCGTCGTCGCGGGCCTCCTCGTCGGACCGGTGCACATCGCGCCCGGAGCCGCACTTCGGTGGCTGGTCTCACTCGGCCATCCACCGGCCGGCATGTCCGAGCAACAGGCGGCGATCTTGGGGAACCTGCGGCTCCCCCGGGTCATCGTCGCGGCGCTGGTCGGGGCATCGCTCTCGGCATCGGGCGCTGCGTATCAGGCCGTGTTCCGGAACCCGCTCGCCGACCCGTACCTCTTGGGCGCTGCCGCCGGAGCCGGTCTGGGGGCCACCATCGCGGTCGCGTTCGGACCCCCGGACGCGTTCGCCGTCACCGTGCCGGTCGCGGCCTTCATCGGTGCCATCGTGGGTGTGGGCCTGGCGTACGGACTCGGGCGATCCAGCTTGGGTGGACGTTCGGCCACCAGCTTGATCCTCGGAGGGATCGCCGTGGCGTCGTTCCTCACCGCCGTGCAGACCTTCATCCAGCAGCAGAACGCCCAGACCCTGCGCCAGGTGTACTCGTGGATCCTCGGACGGCTCGGGACCACCGGTTGGGACGATGCTCGTGTCGCGCTGCCTTCCGTGGCCGTCGCGGTCGCGATCCTCTGGCTCGTCCGCCGGCTCCTCGACGTGATCGAGCTCGGAGACCTCGAGGCCGAGAGCCTGGGTCTTAACGTGGGTCGTCTCCGTGTGGTCGTCGTGGTGGCGGCGTCGCTCGCGACCGCGGCCGCGGTGTCGGTGGCGGGCTTGATCGGCTTCGTCGGGATCATCGTCCCGCACACGGTCAGGCTGCTGGCGGGGAGCTCCTACCGACAGGTCCTTCCGCTCTCGGTCCTGTTCGGCGCGTCGTTTCTCATCCTGGTCGACCTGGTCGCTCGAACCGCCGTCGCGCCGGCCGAGATCCCGATCGGCGTCATCACGGCGTTCGTCGGCGCGCCGTTCTTCCTGATCGCTCTGCGACGGACCGGAAGGAGGGCCGCGTGAGCGTCCTGCCGGACGTGTTCGATCGGGATATCGCGCTCGATGTCGACGGGCTCTGCGTTCGCCTCGGCGGTCAGGAGATCCTCCGCGACATCGCCCTCGAGGTCTCGGCGGGATCCTGGGTGTGCGCGATCGGACCGAACGGCGCGGGCAAGACGACGCTTCTGCACGCGGTGGCCGGTCTCGTCCCGTTCGAGGGCCGCGTGGACCTCTGGGGGCGGAAGCTCGGCGCGTATCCACGGCGGGAGCGGGCTCGGCTCGTGGCGATCGTGACGCAGCAGCCGGTGATCCCCGAGGGCGTGACGGTGGAGGACTATGTGCTCCTCGGGCGGACGCCTCATCTCGGTGTGCTGGGGAGCGAACGACGATCGGATCTGGTCGCGGTAGATCAGGCGCTCGAGCGGCTCGAGCTCGCCTGGGCGGCCCACCGACGATTGGACACGCTTTCAGGAGGCGAGTTGCAACGCGTGATCCTCGCCCGAGCGCTCGCGCAGGAGGCGCCGCTGCTGCTCCTCGACGAGCCGACGACCGGCCTCGACCTCGGCCACCAGATCCGGGTCCTCGAGCTGGTGGATGAGCTCCGCCGCGAGCACGGACTGACGGTCCTGTCGACGATGCACGATCTGACGCTCGCGGGGCGGTTCGCCGACCGCTTCGCGCTCCTCTCGCAAGGTCGCCTCGTGTCCGAGGGAGTCCGGGCGGACGTGCTGAACGCGGCAGTGATCGAGGAGCACTTCGGGGCGAGCGTCCGCGTGATCGGCGACGGCGACATCGGGTGGGCCGTCGTCCCGGTCTCCGAGCGGGGTGGATCGTGACCGGCGAGACTCCCCAGCCACCCATAGATCGTCCGGCACGCGCACGAGAGCACGTGCCGTCGCGAGTCCTCCTGCACACGGGCGACGGCAAGGGGAAAACGTCGGCCGCGATGGGGATCGTGATGCGGGCGACCGCGCGGGGCTGGCGTGTGTGCGTCGTGCAGTTCGTGAAGGACGGTCGATGGAAGACCGGGGAGGAAGCGTCGGCGCGGAAGCTCGGCGTCGAGTGGTGGTCCATCGGTGACGGCTTCACCTGGGACTCGACGGACATGGATCGCACGGAGGCGATCGCCCGCGAGGCGTGGGATGCGGCGCGCGACCTGATCCTGGCCGGCGAGCATGAGCTCGTCGTGTTGGACGAGATCACGTACCCGATCAACTGGGGCTGGATCGACGGGCGCGAGGTATCGGAGACGATCCGCGACCGACCTCGGCAGGTGAACATCGTCGCCACCGGGCGTGATGCACCCGACACGCTCCGCGCCGTGGCCGACACGGTGACGGAGATGGCGAGCGAGAAGCACGCGTTCGACGAAGGCATCGGCGCGATGCGCGGGATCGAATACTGATGGGCCTCACCGTGTTGCTGGGCGGGGCTCGGAGCGGGAAATCGGAGCTGTCGTCGGAGCTCGCCGCATCGACCGACCGACCGGTGGTGGTGGTCGTCACGGCGGAAGCTCGCGACGAGGAGATGACGGAGCGGATCCGACGACATCGCGCATCGCGGCCGTCCGCGTGGACCACGGTGGAAGCGCCGATCGAGGTGGCGAAGGCGGTCGATGTGTTGGCACCGAACGCGTTCGTCGTCTTGGATTGCTTGTCCCTTTGGGTGTCGAACGCGATCGAAGCGGAGTTCGGCGACGAGCAGATCGTCGATGAGGCTCGCGAGATCGCGTCGGCGCTCGCGAAGCGAGAGGCGCCCGCGGTCGTCGTCAGCAACGAGGTCGGCCTCGGGATCGTCCCGATGAACGCGCTCGCGCGCCGGTACCGGGACACGCTCGGGCGGGTCAACACGGCCTTCGTTGGCGAGGCGGAACGGGCGTACTTCGTCGTCGCGGGGAGAGCTATCGCCCTCGAGGACGTGCAGCTCGCGTGAGCGGCGCGCTCGAGGAAGCGGTCTCCCGGATCCGGCCGCCGGATGAGGAGGTCCGGCGCCGAACTGCCCTGCTGCTCGACGCGAAGACGAAGCCGCCCGGGAGCCTCGGAAGGCTGGAGGATCTGGCCTGCCGGGTGGCGGCGATCCGCGGTGAGATCCCTGCGGGCGCGCTCAGCCCGGCGATCGTCGTGGCTGCGGCCGACCACGGCGTGGCGATCGAGGGCGTGAGCCCGTACCCGCAAGAGGTCACCGGGCAGATGCTGGCGAACTTCGCGACCGGCGGGGCCGCGGTGTCCGTCCTCGCCCGGGACGCTGGAGCCCGGCTCGTGGTGGTCGACGCGGGCGTCCTTTCGCCACCGGTTCTCGACGGTGTGCGTTCGGAGGTCGTCGAGGAGGCTCGCGGCACCGGCAACATCGCGCTCGGCCCGGCGATGGCGCTTCGTGTTGCCGTCGGCCTGATCGAAGGCGGGATCTCCCTGGCCCAGGAATTGGCCGACGATGGGATAGGGATCGTGTCGGTCGGCGATATGGGCATCGCGAACACCACGGCCGCGAGCGCGGTGTGCGGCGCGCTCCTGCCGGCGGACCCCTCACTCGTATGCGGCCCAGGCACGGGACTGGATGAACGCGGCGTCGCCCGGAAGGTCGAGGTGGTTCGGAGGGCCCTCGACGCGAACGATCTTGGGAAGGGGAGCATCGACCCGATCGCCACCCTCGCCTCGGTGGGCGGGCTCGAGATCGCGTTCCTCACAGGCGTGATCCTCGGCGCCGCGTCGCGGCGAGTGCCGGTGCTGTTGGACGGCTTCGTTACGGGCGCGGCGGCGCTCGTGGCCGCGACCATCGCGCCGGCATCCGCCGGCGCGATGGTCGCGGCCACCCGTTCACCGGAGCCCGGGCACTCGCTGGTCCTCGACCGCCTCGGTCTCGAGCCGCTGCTCGATCTGGGGCTCCGCCTCGGGGAAGCATCCGGCGCCGCGCTCGCGCTGCCGCTCGTGCGGGCTGCGATCGCGATCCTGACGGACATGGCCACGTTCGAGGCGGCGGGTGTCAGCCGTGCGTGACGGGCTGCGGTCGGCGGTGGCCGCGGTGACGTTCTTGACGGCGATCCCTCTCGGCAGGACCGCCGAGGTCAGCTCGAGGGACCTTCGGAGCGGGCTCGTGCTCTTCCCCGCGGTCGGGGCGCTGATCGGCGCGCTCACGGCGACCACCGCGTGGGGCGCGGTCCTCGTGATGCCCTCTCTCCCCGCGGCCGTACTGGGGGTCGCCGCGGGGGTGATCGTGACCGCGGCGATGCACCTCGACGGGCTCGCCGACACCGCCGACGGGGTGGGGGCAGCTCTCGCCGGCCGTGACCCCTCGGCGGTGATGCACGATCCGCGACTCGGCACGTTCGGGGGTGCCGCGCTCAGCCTGGATCTTCTCCTGAGGATCTCGGTGCTGAGTGCCCTCGTAGCTGGGCCCCGGTTCCCCGTCGAAGCGATCGCAGCCGGCGCCCTGGGGCGCGCCGCCGCGATCGCTCTCATCTCCGCTCTCCCCTACGCCGGCACGACGGCCGGCGCGGGCGGATGGACGCGAGGCGTGGGAGGCGGTCGGGCGCTCATCGGGATCGCGATCGCGTCGGCCATCGGCATCCTCGCCGTCGGGTGGGCGTTCGGCGTGATGGTGGCCACCGGCCTCGTCGTCGTCGCCGTTATCGGGCGATGGTCGCGCCGGCGTCTCGGCGGCGTCACGGGCGACACCCTCGGCGCGGCAGCCGAGCTCACGGAGACCCTGGCATTGGCGGCAGCGCTCGCGATCCGATGAACCCTTCACCGGACGAGATGCGTTTGGCGTCCCACGTCGTAGGCCTCGCGGATCCATCTACGGACCTCGTCATCGAGCTCCCCCTCGTCCCGGAGGACGAACTGGTAGACCCAATCGCGCTTCCCCAGGTGCTCGACCTTCGAGAAGCGAGGAGACCGGATCTGCCGTTTCAACCAGAATCCGCAGACCAGGCCGTCCTTCCGCAAGCGGGCAACGCCGGCGAAGCGCACCCGGACCATGAAGGCGATACGTGACTTCGTCGGTACCTGCTCGAACGGCCCGAACTCCCCGACCAGCGCGACCCACGCGTCGTACAGCTCGCGGAGCCTCGCCGCCTTGCCTTCGAAGAATCCGTCCACGGTGTAGTCGCCGCAGCCGTGCCACGTGTTCCGCGTGACGAACCTGGCGCCGCATCGCGGACACGTCCAGAGATCGCTCTGTCCCACCGCAGAACGAGGGTACCGGGCCCTCGTCGAGACAGATGGCGGCCGTTCGTCGTATGAAGGGACGTCTGAGAAGGAGGCTCGCATGGAAGCGCCAGAGCAGATCACGGCGAAGACGTCCGGCGACTACCTCGAGGTCCTCACGAAGGCGGTCTTCCAGGCGGGGATCAGCTGGCGGGTCATCGCGGCGAAGTGGGACGGGTTCCGCGAAGCTTTCCACGGCTTCGATGCCGAGAAGGTGGCCTCGTTCACGCCGAAAGACGTCGACCGACTCGTGGAGGACACCCGGATCGTCCGCAATCGTTCGAAGATCCAGGCCACGGTCGACAACGCGGAGACGCTCCTCGCCCTCGAGAGAGAGTTCGGCTCGGTCAAGAAGTACCTCCGTTCGCATCCCGACTTCGACGCGACCGTGAAAGATCTCCGCGCGCGCTTCAAGTGGCTCGGCGACTCGGGCGCCTACTACTTCCTCCACGTCGTGAAGGAGCCGGTCCCACCGCACGACGAGTGGATGGCCTCCCACGGCGCCGCGATGAGAACGCGGAGCGCGACGAGGAAGCCGAAAGCCTAGGTCTGTTCCTTGAGATAGCGCTCGATCTCCGAGGCGATCTCATCGCCGGAGGGCACCCGTTCCTCGCTCGCGAGCGCCTCCAAGCGTTCGAGGTACTCCCGCGAGTCGTCGTCCTCTGCGATCGCCGCGTCCAGGCGCTCGCGCTGAGCGGCGGCATCGTCGCCCAGCGACCCGAGCGGGATGATCACGCCGAGGCGCCGCTCCAGATGCTGGAGCAGCGCCAGGGAGGCGGGCGCGTAGGCCGAAGCCCCGATGTAGTGCGGCACCTGCGCGTAGTAGCCGATCGCCGGGATCCCCGCGGCCGCGACGGTCATCTCCAGAGCCGAGAGCGCGGCGGCCGGAACCCGCAGGATGCCGCCGGGGCCCTGTTGCTCGCCGTCGCGGAGCGATGCGCCCGTCGAGGCCGTCGCCAGCACCGGCACCGGCCTCGTGTGCGGCACCGCCGCGGGGATCGCTCCCAGGCTGATCCATTCGACGACGCCCAGCCGGCGCGCCAACTCCAGGACGTCGTCGCCGAGCTGCTTCCACTTGTAGTCGGGCTCGGGACCGACGAGGACGAGGAGGTCCCGTCCTCCGATCTCGACGTGTCGAAGCACGATGTCCGGCCACTGCATCCGCGCGAGCACTCCGTCCACGACGTCGAGGACCGGCCGTCTGGCCCGGTAATCGTTCAACGAGTCGACGTCGAACGACGCGACGGCGCGGCCGCCCTCGCCGACGTGGTTCGCGCAGGCGGTAGCCGCGCCCGCCGCGTCGATCCAGCCGTCGAACGCCGCGATGAGGACCGGCTCCGTGAGCATCGGGATCGGATCTTGGAATCGGTAGAGACTCACCCTTCGAGCATAGACCCGATGTCGGAAGAGCCCTCCTCGGGCTTCTCGACGTACAGGGGACGTGAGCAAGGTGCTGTTGCGGCGCAAGGGACCATTGCGGTTCCTTGCCCTCCCCGTGTTCGCGGGTGTCCTCGCCACCTGCTCCGGAGACGTGATCGGCGAGTTCCCCTCACCACCGTCCCCGGCGATCACCTCGTCCCCGACTCCCGAGCTCGCCGAAGGGGTCCTGGCTGAGATCGCCGTTGACGGGAGCCCGTGCTATCTCACCGAGGCGGGGGGTAGCGTCTGGGTCACCGCGTTCGACGGGAACGAGCTCAACCAGATCGATCCGGCGACGAACGAGGTGACCCAGACGTACCCGATGCCCGCGGGCCCGTGCGGGATGGTCGAGCGCGACGGCACGCTGTGGATCGAGACCCAGAACAGCCTCGTCGCTTTCGACCCGGGGCGGGGCGAGGTGATCGACCGGATGCGGATCCCCGGCGGGATCTTCAGCGTCACGTCGACCCCATCGGGCCTATGGGGTATCGCGCCGGAGGCTACGCAGGTCGTCCAGATCGACCCCGATTCGAGGAGGATCGTCGGCCGGGTCGACATCGAGGGGCCGCTCGGCGGCCTGGCGGTGGAGGGCGACCAGATCTGGACGGTGTCGGGCAGGAGCGAGCTCGTGCGGATCGACCCGAGGAACCACTCGATCGCGCAAGCGATCAAGCTCGAATCCTTCGAGCCGGAGGGGCTCGCGATCGACGGTCATTTCCTCTGGGTCTCGAGCTCATTCGAGGGGAACGTCCTCCGGGTCGACAGCCGAACCGGGAAGGTCCGGAACCGCCTGCCCGTGGACGGCTCCTTGTTCGGCGGGATCGTGATCGGAGACTCATACTGGGTGTCGAGCAACAACGGAACGATCTATCAACTGGATACCGCGAGCGGGGAGGTCGTCGATCGGCGCGACCTGATCGGCTTCGGTCCCATCCCCGCCGCCGGCAACCTGTGGACCGTGGACTTCCTCACCGACGCCGTCTATCGGCTCGACGAGCGCGCCGACTGATCCGGTCCATCCGACCTCGGTCTTCTGGCTGATGTCCGGCCATCCACCCGGGGGATAGGCTCGACCTGTCATGAGCGCCAGCGAAGGTCACGTGTACCGCGTCCATCTGGTCGATCCGGGGGGGCGCATCGGGGTGCAAGACGTGCCGAGCGACGCGTTCGAGGCGACGGAGCGCGGGCTCATGTTGAACGGAACGACGATCGTCCCGTGGCACCGGGTGGTCCGGTACGTCCGGGATGTCACGCAGCCGCTCGGAGAGCCGGAACTGTCGGCGCACGCGGAGATCCGGGTTTGGCTCGACGACGGCTCCGAGACGGGCGAAACGCTTCGCGTCCGCGCCGATCGATTCGATCCGGGACCGTGGACGGTGGACTTCCTCGAGGTCGAAGCCGTGAACGTCGAGGGCGCGATCATCCACATGAAGAAGATCCACGTGCCTTGGGGAAGGGTCCTCGAATACGAGCGCGTCCGACTCCCCGTCGAGCAGCTCATGCCGGTTCGCCCCGACTGAGGCTCGGGACCGAGGACTACGACTCCGAGCCCAACACGCTCTTCAGCGTCGACATCGCGTTCATCGCAGTTGGGAAGCCCGCGATCGTCGCCGTCTGCAGGATGATCTCCCGCAACTCGTCCGGCGTGAGGCCGGCCTTCAGCGAAGCCCGGAGGTGCTGGGGGATCTGCGAGGAGCGTCCCGTCGCCACCAATGCGGCGACGGCCGCGATCTCGCGATCGCGGAGCGTGAGCCCCGGTCTCGAGTAGACGTCGCCGTAGGCGAACTCCACGATCGCGCGCCCGAGGTCCCCGAGACCTTCGACCGTCGCGAGGGCCTTCTCGTCGTGCACCTCGAGGAACCGTTGCCGGCCCCGCTCGTACCTCTCGTCCGTCACGATCCCCCCTCGCTTCCTCGAGCTCTCGAGCCACCGGTCGTGACGCGGAGGCCCTCCAGCCCTCGGATGATGAAGTTCGGCTTGTACGTCGGCTCCTCGACCAACTCCATGTCGGGGAAGCGCTCCAGCAGGGTCCGGAACGAGATCTGCAGCTCCATCCGACCCAGCGGTGCCCCCAGGCAGAAGTGGATCCCCGCGCCGAACGTGAGGTGCGGGTTCGGTTTCCGATCCAGCCGGAGCCCGTCCGGATCGTCGAAGACGTCCGGGTCGCGGTTCGCGGAATCGAACAGCAACCCGAGCTCGGCGCCTTTCGGGATCGCGACCCCATGGAACTCGAACGGTTCCAGGACCCACCGCTCGAACATCGGGAGCGGCGTCTGGAACCGCAACAGCTCCTCGATAGAGGTCGCCAGGAGCGAGGGATCGGCACGGAGCTCCCCCAACCGGTCCGGATGCCGGAACAGGGCCCACCAGCCGAGCAGGGTGGAGTTCACGGTCGCCTCGTGGCCGGCGTTCAGGAGCAGGACACACGTGCCCACGAGTTCTTCCTCGGTGAGATGCTCGCCTTCATCGACGACGTGGACGAGCGCGGAGATCAGGTCCTCGCCCGGGTTCGACCGTCGTTCCCGCGCCAATCCTCGAAGGTACTCGGAGAACTCGACGCTCGCCCGGACCGCGTCCTGCTGCGCCGACAGCGCCGGCTTGAGCTCATACATCTTCACGATGTCCCCGGACCATGGGCGGAGCAGGTGGTGATCGGCAGGGGGGACTCCGAGCATGTCGGCGATCACGATGACCGGCAGCGGCTCGGCCAGCGTCGGCAGCATGTCGAACTCCCCCGAGCCGGCTACCTCATCGACCAGTCCGTCGAAGATCGCCTGCACCCGAGGTCGAAGCGCCTCGACGAACTTCGGCGTGAAGGCCTTGGACACCAGCTTGCGCACCCGCGTGTGGTCCGGCGGCTCCATGTCGAGGATCCCTGCGTTGATCAGGTCCCAGAAGGGCTCGTGCCGAGCGGGTGGCATCGGCCGGCCCATCTCCTCGTGGGACGCCATGTGGAGATACGTGCGACCGAACCGGCGATCACGCAGGAGGGCGTCGACGTCTCGGTACCGCGAGATCAGCCAGTGGTCGGTCGCCTCGTCATAGACGACCGGTGCGGAACGCCTGAGCACCTCGTAGTCGCGATACGGGTTCCCGATGAACTCCACGTCGGTCGGCGCGAAGCGCATGGACGGACGATAAGGGATGCGCGAGGAGCAGAGCCCTCAGGTGACCGACGTCGTCAGCCGACGACGACGTCGGTCCACGGGCACGCGAATCGCCACGTGGCGGAGGGAGCGTACGCAACCGAGGTCGTGAACCAGGACGTGGGGATCGGTGCCACGCTCGCCGGCATCGTGGAGAGGTCGGCCTTCCGATCGATCCGAAGCACGTCGACTCCGAGGTAGGCGTCCGCCGTGTACACGATGCTGCGGGTCGGATCGGTCGGGGACCAGAACGCGCCCCACGTGGAGCCGTTCGCCGGGAGATAGAAGCCGACCTGCCGGATGTTCCGCGGGTCGTGCACGTCGAGGAAGCGGGTTCCCTGCTCGTACCAGCCGACCGCCACGAGATCCTTGGAGACCTCGAACCAGTGCGACGAGCAGTTGACCGTCGCCGCTGCCTTGGAGTCCGAGCCGTTCATCTCGGTCATCCACGTGTCCAGCGGGGTGAGCCCGCCGGGCCGCATCGCGATCGACCACGTCTCGAACTTGCCCTGACCCCGGCAGCCGCCGGGCGGCACCTCGTCCGTGTCGATGTAGTCCTCCTCGGTGATGAGGAGGGTCGAACCGTTCCGCTTGGAGTTGTGGAGGATGAAGTCGTTGTAGGGGGATGGGTTGACGCCGGCGGGACCTGTGGACGAGACGAGCTTCGGCGCCAGGGGGTCGGCCGTGAGCTGATAGCCAGCCGCGCCGCCGCCGCCGACCGACCAGAGCACTCCCTTCGAGTCGCGCTCGGTGTCGTGCGAGACGCGGAAGTTGGCCGACTGGGAGGCCACGGACTCGAACTTCCCGAGCGAGCGCGGCGCGGCCGGGTTCGACATGTCGAAGACCTCGACGTGGTCGCCACCGTCGAGCCACATCTGCGAGCAGTCCGCGTTGACGAAGTTGGCGATGTGCCCGGCGCCCCGGCCGTTGCCCGTGAGGCCGACGGGGGTGACGGACACGAGGACCGGGTGCGCTGGG
>Ga0210382_10000732_pt1 | contig 11320 bp, 10 predicted proteins | sample PLMedo_FD_155452 | JGI IMG/M metagenome (GOLD analysis project Ga0210382, IMG submission 155452) | Groundwater sediment microbial communities from an aquifer in East River, Colorado, USA - PLM0_60_coex redo | ecosystem: Environmental > Terrestrial > Soil > Riparian zone | place: USA: East...
GTACAGTGCTCCCGAATCGAGGTGCGCCCATCCGAGCCCCTTCGCCACGAGCGCCGCGGTGGACGACTTGCCGGATGCCGCGGGTCCGTCGATCGCGATCACTCGAAGCGTCATCGTGCCGCGATCCGTTTCAAGTCCTTGAAGAAGGTCGGGTAGCTGATGCCGACCGAGCGTCGTTCCGAAAGGCGGACGTCCGCCCCCGGTACCGTGCCGGCGGCCGCGAAGGCCATCGCCAGACGATGATCCGCGGCGGTCTCGACTCGGCCGCGCGGCGGCCGGTCCGTTCCCTCGACGTGCAGGTCGTTGCCGCGAGCCTCCGCACGTACGCCCACGGCCCGGAGATTCGCCGCGACCAGCTCCAGGCGGTTGCTTTCCTTTACTCGCAGCTCCCCCACCTCGCGGAACACGGTCTCGCCACGCGCGCGGCTCGCCAGCACCGCGAGGATCGGGACCTCGTCCACGAGGGTCGGGACTTCCGCAGCGGAGACTTGGGTGGCGGTGAGACTCGCCGGCCTGGCGATCAAGTCCGCGACGGGCTCGCCGCCGGCATCCCGCAGGTTCACGCGGTCGACGTGCGCACCCATCCGCTCGAGCACCACGAGATACCCGGTGCGAGTGGGATTCACGCCCACGTTTTCGATCAACAGCTCCCCCTGCTCCGCCAGCACCGCGACCGCCACGAGAAATGCGGCGCTCGAGGTATCGCCGGCCACCGCGATCTCGAAGGGGGGAACGCTGATCGCTGACGGCTGATAGCTGATCACCCCGTCATGCTGGCGAATCCCGAGGCCCAGATGCACGAACAAACGTTCGGTGTGATCCCGCGAGCGATAGGGCTCGCGGATCGTGACTGGTACGCCGCCGGTGAGGCCGGCGAGCAGCAGCGCGCTTTTCACCTGCGCGCTCGCGACGGGACTGGTGTAGACCAGGCCGCGCAGCCGCCCGCCGTGAATCTCGAGTGGCAGCCCATCCCCCCGTTGCTCCTTGATGTCGGCGCCCATCGTTCGCAGGGGCTCGGTGACGCGCCGCATGGGCCGGCGGCGCAATGACGCATCGCCCGTAAGTGTTGCGCGGAACCGCTGGCCCGCGAGGATGCCCAGCAAGAGCCGCGCGGTGGTGCCGGAGTTGCCACAATTCAATCGGGAGCTGGGAGCTAGGAGTCGGGAGCCAGAAACCGCGACTCCCGACTCCCGGATCCTCGAGATTTCCGCGCCGAGCTGGCGCAGCACGCGCGCGGTACTCTTCACGTCGTCGCCGGTGAGCAGACCCGTCACCTCGCTCTTGCCCCTGGCGAGGGCGGCGAGCATGAGCACACGGTGCGAGATGCTTTTGTCCCCCGGCGGCCGTACGACGCCTCGGACCTTCATGGCTCGACCCGGCGTCGCCAGTCGGCCGCGCGGGTGAGCCACGCGGTGAGCGCGGGCCCGTCGCCCGCCTCGAGGGCGCGCTCCAGGGCGCCGAGCGGCTCCTCGAGGGCGCGCAGCGCCGGCAGCACCTCGTCGCGATTCATCAGGAGGATCTCGGTCCACAGGCCGGAGTCGCTGGCGGCGAGTCGCGTCGTGTCCAAGGCGCCCGGTCCGATGGAGGTCCCCGGCGGCGTGTGACGCGCGAGGAAGTGCGCGAGCAGCGACGCGACCACCTGGGGGACGTGACTCGTGGCCGCGAGCTGCGCGTCGTGGCGCGCGGCGTCGAGCGTCACCGGGTGCGCTTCCATCACCGTTTCCCAAAAGTGTGCGATCTCCCGCGCCGCCCCCCCCCCCCCCCCCCCCCCCCCCCCCCCCCGCCCCCTCACCTCCCGTGCACGGCGTCACGTACACGACCGCCCCGCGGAACAGATCGTTGCGTGATGCCGCGAAGCCCCGGCGGTGCGTGCCCGCGAGGGGATGACTGCCCGCGAACCGTGCGCCGAGGCCCAGGCGCTCGGCCAGGGCCACAATCGCGCGTTTCACTGAGCCCACGTCGGTTACGAGGGCACCGGCTGCCATGTACGAGGCGAGCGCTTCGAGCTGGGCCAGATTGGCGGCGGGTGGGGCCGCGAGGACGAGCAGGTCGGCCACCCGAGCGACGTCGGCCGCCCTCGCCGGCGCGTCGTCGAGCGCGCCGTGTTTCACTGCCGCGACACGCTCGGAGGGCTCGGGTGACCAGCCGATGACGGTGGCCACGCCCGCCAGCTTCGCCTGGCGGGCGACGGAGCCGCCGATCGCGCCGAGCCCAAGGAGGCCAAGGGTGTGGGGCCGCACGGGCTGGAAGCTACACGGCGCCCCCATATTATGGAGCCCCATGCGCGCGGCCCCCAGCATCACCCGGCTCTTCGCAGCGACCTTCATCGCCGTCGCGCTCGTCGGCCTCGTCACCCAAATCGCGACGTGGCGGAGCGCCCGCGGCACGCAGTCGGCGATGGTTGAGTTGGCGCAGGGGCTGGAGCGCGTGCAGCGGCTGCGCCCGTCGCCGAGCGTGGCCGCCCAGGTGACGAACCTCCAGGACAAGGCCGCCGACGCCGGCGATGACGCGGTGCAGGCGGCGCTGGCGGCATCGGTGCTTTTCGTCGCGATGCTCACCGTCCTCGGGCTCGGCTTCTGGTACAACCGCCGCCGGTTGGCGGTCCCCTTCGGCCATGTGGTCACCGCGCTCGAGCGGGTCGCCGATGGGCACTTCGGCGAGCGGGTGCCCGAGGATCAGCCCGACGAGTTCGGCGCGATCGCCCGCGGCGTGAACCGCATGGCGGCGACGCTCGCGTGGCGCGAGGGGATGCACGAGTATCTCGCCCAGCTGCTGGCCGCGCTCAACGCCCCGCCCGACGAAGCCGCGAGCGGCCTGACCCAGGCGCTCGGCGTGATCGCGGGCGCGACGCACGCCACCGCGATCGCCCTGTATCAGCCGAGCTACGACACGAACGACTGGGGCTGTACGGCGGCCCGCGGGCTCGATGCGCGTCCTGTGTCGCGCGCCACGATGCGCTCGATCATCGGTGACGCCGACCAGGCCATCCATTTTCTCGGCGAAGCCGCGAACCCGGTGCGGTACCAGCTGCACCTGACGGTGTCCGTCCCGCACGGCCTCGTGCTTGCACCGCTCCGGTCGGGGCGCAAACTGGTCGGGGTCCTGTGCGTCATCCCCGGCGAGCCGTTCGAGGCCGATGCGCGCGCGGCACTCGAACAGGCCTCCCCGAACCTCGCCATCGCCGGCGAGCGCGAGTCGGCGCACCACAACACCCGCCGTCTCGCCACCGAGATCCGGCTGACGGCCCGTCGCTTGGAGGAGCTCAACACCGAGCTCGACGTGGCGATGCGCACCAAGGATCAGTTTCTCTCGAACATCTCCCACGAGCTGCGCACACCGCTCAACAGCATCATCGGGTTTACCGACCTGTTGCTCACCCAGGACCTCGGGGGCGGTCCCCTCTCGGAGCAGCAGCGCGACTTTCTCGACACGGTCGCCCGGAACGGCCGTCACCTGCTCGAGCTGATCAACGAGCTGCTCGACCTGCAACGCATCGCCGCGGGCCGCATGGAGCTGCGTCCCGAACCGGTCGACCTCGGCGCCCTCCTGACCGAGGCGGCGGGGAGCGTGCAGGCCCAGGCGCAGCAGCACCGGCACGCCCTGGTCGTGGAGCCACCGCTGGACGCCTTGCAGGTCATCGCCGACCGGGGACGGGTGCGGCAAGTGCTGCTCAATCTCTTGTCGAATGCGATCAAGTTCACGCCCGACGGCGGGCGAATCTGGCTCGAGGCGGGGCCCGCGAACGGCGGCGCGGCGGCGCGGATCGCCGTGATCGACAGCGGCATCGGCATCGCGCCGGAGGATCAGGCCAAACTGTTTCAGGAGTTCGTGCAGCTCGACGCCTCGGCGAGCCGGAAGTACGAGGGGACGGGGCTCGGGCTGGCGTTGTCGCGGCGCCTGATCGAGCTTCACGGCGGTGCGATCGGCGTCGAGAGCGCGATGGGCAAGGGCAGCACCTTCTGGTTCACGCTCCCGGTCGCGGGCGGGAAGCGCTAGGAGACTACTTGGCGACGATCGTGGTAGTCGAGGACCAGCCCGACAGCCTGAAACTGTTGTCGACGCTGCTGACGCTGAAAGGCCATCAGGTGATCGGCCTGCCGAATGGCGACCGCGTGGCCGAAGTCGCGCGCACCCAAACCCCGGCGCTCATTCTGCTCGATATCCAGCTTCCCGGGCGTGACGGGTATGCGGTGTTGGAGGAGCTGAAAGCGTTGGCCGAGCGGCCGTGGAAGGTGGTCGCGCTCACCGCGCACGCGATGCCTGAGGACCGCGCCCGGGCAGAAGCCGCGGGCTTCGACGGTTACATCACCAAGCCAATCGATGTACGGACGTTTCCTCAGGAAGTAGGTCGGTACCTCGGCGATCCCATCCCTTAGCGGAGGCTCATCGCATGAACAACGCGTGGATCCTACTGCTCGCCCGAGTGTTCTTCTCGATGTTTTTCATCATGTCCGGCTACAACCATCTGACCAAACTGGGAATGATGGCGCAATACGCCGGGAGTCAGGGTGTCCCCGCGCCGAAGCTGGCGGTGCCCGTCACCGGGTTGATGCTATTGGGAGGGGGGTTCAGCATTCTGCTGGGGTTCGAACCGAGGATTGGCGCCCTGCTGCTCGTCGCCTTCCTCGTTCCCACGGCGATCCTCATGCACCGATTCTGGGGTGTGGCGGATCCGATGGTGGCGCAGAATCAGTTCATTCACTTCTGGAAGAACATCGCGCTGGCGAGTGCGGCGTTGATGATCTACTACTTCGCGACGGTGTACCCGGAGGCCTGGCCCTACAGCCTCGGCAACTAGGGGCGCGGCGGAGGAACCGGGTCGGGCGCGGGCGTCACGTTCACGCGGGTCTCGCGGCGGACGCGGCGCCTGCCCTCGGGGGCCACGGGTGCGACGGCGGGTGTGGGCGTCTTGCCGTCGGGGCGACGGATCATCACTGATCCGTTCACGGTGTTCAGCTTGAGGGTCATGCCGCCGGTGCCGATGGTCCCGCGCACGTGGCGCGGGCTGATCTTCCCGGTGATCTGCAGCGGGAAGTCGGTGTCGACGCGCCCATTCACCGTCTCGGCGTCGACGATGGCGTTGAGGCTGCGAGGCAGGATCGCGGTGACGGTGCCGTTGACCGTCTGCAGCTCGATGTCCCCACCCGTCAGCGCGTCCATCGCCGCTTCGATGCTCCCGTTCACCGTGCTGGCCGTCACCGGCCCCACGGAGGTGTGCACCAGGACGCGGCCGTTGACAGTCGCGGCGACGACGGGCGCGGCGGCACCAGCGATCGCCACTTCGCCGTTCACCGTCGAGACGTCGACCTTCACGCCGCGCGGCAGATGCACCGTGAAGCGTACCGCGACGTCATTCTTCCGGACGTGGCTCATGTGATACTCGCCGACCGCGCCGCAGCGCCGGTCGCGCGCGGCCCACAGCGCGCAGATGGTCACGCCGCGCTCGCTCGTCACCGGGACCAGGTCCACGGCGCTCGGTTGCGAATTCCGCCAACTCTTTTCGGCCGTGACCTGGAGCTGATCCCCGGTGCCCTGTACGACTTCCACGGGGCCGTTCGTGTTGCGAATCCAGACCTGCTGGGAGGGCGTCACGCTGCCGGTCCACCGCCACTGATCGCCGATCTCACGCCCGGGGCCGAAGAGGTCGCCGTCATGATCGATGTCGAAGTCGCCGAAGGAGCGGAGCGCGGCCCAGGGGACGTTGAGCCCGGCGCGCACCGCATTGCTGACCACTAGGCCGAAGACTACGACCAAGCCAAAGAGCACGGCGCCGCGGATGATCTCGCGACGCCACGTGCTCAGGAACTGACGGAAGGGTGAAGGCTGGTCGCCCGGCATGCTCATAGTAGAAGCTACGCGGGCGGGCGGTGTCAAGTTTCAGCCCGTCAGCTGAGGCTGCACTTGGCCATGTCCGGGGCGACGGGGGCTGCTTCCACGGTCACAGGGGCCAGCATCCCGCCGTACCAGACGCGGGTAGCCGCCTCGACGGGGGTGGGTGCTGGGGCTTCGGTGATTCCGGCCACACGCCGGATCGTTTCGACCCGGTCGGCCGTGATGGCGGCTTGGGCGGCGAAGCCGTATCCGAACGTCAGTGTCGTCGCAAGCAGAATCGTCAAGCCACGCATTGTGTCCTCCCTGAAAACGTGTATCGGGCGCTTCAGGGAGTAAGACGCACCAAGAGGAGGAAAGGTTGCACGCGCGCAGCAGTTGACCGATTCCGGACGAAACGAGGAGGTCTGACCCAACCGCCGGGTCAGGATCCCGGGTCATCCCGCGTCGAGACGACGATGGCGCCCTGGCCATGGTCCAGGCCCCAGCGCTGCGTCGCCTCGTTCGCGTCGAGAAAACGGATGGAGGAGATGGAGCTCGTGGGAATGTACTGCAGCTGTTCGGGCCCACCCAGCAGCGCGTCGTCGAGGTACACCTTGATGGTTTCACGGCGCAGCGACGTCGAGCCGCGAAGCCGCAGCCATTGCGGTCGCAACGCCTGCACCACGCGAAAGGCGTCCTGAAAGCCGACTCCCCGCATCTCCTCGGCGCTGATCACGGTGCGGTCTGCGGTCCCGGTTCGGCCTTGGCCCGGAACGACGGCGCAGGCGACGAGCAAGAGAAGGCTGGCTGGGGCGAGCGAACCCGGGCCGGGGGGCCCGGGTCCGCCGGAGGCGTACATCAGTATCCTGGGTTCTGCGTCAGGTTCGGGTTGACATCCCGCTCCGCCTGGGGGATAGGGAACAGCAGACGCTCAGGCGGAATCGCCAGCAGCGTCGTCGCCAGACCCATGCGGCGCAAATCGAAGAAGCGGTGTCCTTCGAACGCATACTCGACCCGCCGCTCCTGCAGGATGGCGTTGAGCAAGTCGACCTGTGCGGTGATCGTGGTGTCGAGGCCCGCCAACCCAGCGCGCGTGCGCACCACATCCACGTCGCCGCGGACGATGGCCGGGGCGGCAGCCAACTGCGCGTTCGCCTCGGCCCGGATCAGGTACATCTCGGGCAGACGCAGCACAATGACGTTGTCGTCGCCGAGCGCGATCCGGAAGAATTTGTCGCCATACCGCCGGGACAGGGCGTCGATACCGATCGACGCATCGCGCCGCGCATCGCCCACTTCGAACGCGTTGTACAGGTCGAGCGAAGGCGAGAAGCCCCACCGGCCGCCCAGGGTCTGGGTGTAGTACCAAAATGCCTGTGCGTTCGCGTTGTTCACGCTGTACTGCAGCTCGAAAATGGACTCCGCGCCGTTTTTCACGACGAAGATGTCGCGGTACACCGGCACGAGCCCGTAGGCCGGGTCCCCGATGAGCAGTGTGGCCTTGTCGCGGGCCAGGGCGTACTGCGCATCGTCGAGGTAGACGCGCGCCAGCAAGGCGTTGGCCGCGCCGCTCGAGGCACGCCCAGCCGCGGGCGCTGCCGGCAGCAGCGTCGCGGCTTCTTCCAAGTCCGCGAAAATGAGGGCGTTGACCTCGGCGAGCGGGCGACGGGCGACGAGGGTCTGTGGCCCGACGTCGCGCGACGGCTCGGTGACGATCGGCACGTCCCCGAAGTAGCGCACCAGGACGGAGTAGTGCAAAGCGCGAATGAAGAGCGCCTCGCCGCGGTACTGCGCGGCCTGCCCCGGCGTCAGCGCGGTCACCCTCGGAATCGCGTCGAGCAGATTGTTCGCCCGGTTGATCCCGGTGTAGGCGGCCTGCCAGATGCCCAAGATCGCGCCGTTGCCCGTGGTGATGTTCCGGAGCGAGACCTCACGGTCTGTTTGGAACGTGCCCGTGAAGTCCAGGTTGTCCGCGTAGAGATCCGGATAGACCGTGTGGTTGAGGCTGTACAGCGAGCCGGACTGGAGCGAGCGGTAGGCGCCGTTCACGCCCAGCTCGATACCGCGGGGCGTGGTCAGCGCGTCCTCGGAATCGATCGCCGACGTTGGATCCGTATTCAGCGGTGAATCGCAGGCTGCCAGGAGCGCCGCCGTGACGATCCACCTGAGGTATGTGGTCTTCATGGTAGTCTCCCGCCTCAGAAGGCGACGTTGAAGCCGACGGTGATCGTGCGGGGCTGGGGCAGGGTGTAGAAGTCCGCCCCGCGAGCGATGCTGGACTGCCCGTTGGCGCTCACTTCCGGATCGAATCCGCTGTAATCCGTCAGCGTCACGAGGTTCTGAGCCTGCACGTAGACGCGCACCGTGCGGTACCCGAGGGCTGGGGCCAACGAGGTGGGCAGCGTGTAGCCCAGCACGAGGTTCTTGAGGCGCCAATACGAGCCGTCCTCGACGAACCGATCCGACACGCGCGTATTCAGATTCGGATCGCCCCAGATCGCGCGAGGCTCCGTCGCGTTGGGGTTCGCCGGCGTCCACCGCTGCATGGCGAGCGTCGTGTGATTGTCGCCGCCGCTGCCATACTGACGCATGTAGATGCCGTTGGCGTTCAGGATATCGTTGCCGAGCGAGAACTGCACGAAGGCGGACAGGTCGAACCCGCGGAAGGTCAATGTGTTCGTGATCCCGCCTTCAAAGTCCGGCCAGGGCGTGCCGATCCGCGTGCGGTCGGCGGCGTTGATGACGCCGTCGTTGTTCAAGTCCCGGAACCGAATGTCGCCCGCCCCTGTCGCGCGACGCGGGTTGGTGTGGACGGTTTGCGTCGCGTGCGACGCCACCTCTGCCAGACTCTGGAAGATGCCGTCCGTCACCCAGCCATAAAAGAAGCCGAGGGGTTGGCCGACCTCGACGCGGTTCCCGAAGCCGCCGTTGATGGGCTGATCGTTGTACAGCGCCGTCACTTTGTTGGAATTGTGCGAGATGTTGACGCTCGTCGACCACGTCACGCCTTGGGGGCTTGCGGCCTGTAGAAGGCGCGCGCTTACGGAAAGCTCGACGCCCTTGTTCTGCATGCTGCCGACGTTAGACCAAATGGTGGAGAAACCGGTCGTTCGCGGGACGGGCAGGGCGACTAGAAGGTCGTCCGTCTTCTTATTGTAGACATCGACCGTGACGGCGACCCGATCGTTCAGCATGGAGAAATCCGCGCCGAAGTTGACCTGGCTTGTCTTCTCCCAGCGCAACTCGGGATTGGCGAGCTGCGAGGGGGCAATGCCGGGCTGGTCGAGATAGTTGGCGCCCCCGGTGAACAACCCGCGGGAGGCGAAGTTGCCGAGCCCTGACTGGTTGCCCGTGATCCCGTAACTCACGCGTAGGGCCAGGTTGCTGAAGACATGTTGGCCCTGCATGAACCCCTCATTCCCGATGCGCCAGAGCACCGAGGCGGCCGGGAAGGTGCCGAAGCGGTTGGCGGAGCCGAACCGTGACGAGCCGTCCCGCCGGAGGTTCATCGTGGTGACGACGCGGTCGGCGAAGGTGTACGATACCCGCCCGAAGTACGAGACCAGACCCCAGTCGGCGCGGGTCGACGTGCCTTCCTGGACGCTCGCCGCCGAGGTGATGTACTTGAAGTACTCCGTCGGCAACGCCGTGCCTTGCACGTAGCTCCACTCCTCCGTGTTGTTCTCGTAGCTCGCCCCGATGAGGCCGGACACGTCATGACCCGGCCGCAGCGTGCGCAGGAAGTTGACCGTGCCCTCGTAGGTCACCTTGGTGGCAAAGTTGTTTCCCGCCTGCGCGCGGCCGCCGCTCGGCACCCAGGGACCGAAGGTGGGCGAGTCGAACCGACGTGAGCGCATCGAGAGCTGGTCTAGGCCGACGCTGGCGCGTGCGGTGACGCCCTCGACCAGCGTGTAGCTCGCGAACGAGTTGCCCAGGACACGGAACCCCCGCTCTTCGGACTCCGTTTCCCGATTCATGCCGACCGGGTTGGCGTATAGGGTCTCGTAATAGTTGCCGAGCGAATCGAATACCGGCTCGATCGGCGGGTTCGCGATCGCGTTCGCCCAGGCGCTGTAAATCGTGTTATCGGAGCTGTGCCGGTCCGTGACGCTGTGGGCGAGGGCGACGTTCGTGCCGACGGTGAGCCGCTCGTAGGGCGTGTAGTCGAGATTGATGCGGCCGTTCATCCGGCGGTAGCCCATCGCTTGAATGATGCCTTCCTGCGTGAGGGAGCCGCCGGAGACATAGTAGCGCACCCGGTCCGTGCCGCCGCGTATCGAACCCTCCAGGTTCTTCATCGGCGCCCGGCGCATCACTTCGGCCAGCCAGTCGGTGTCGGTGTTTGGAACCGCCTGCACGTCACAGACGCCGGTGCCTTCGTAGCAGTACCACTCGTCGAGCCCGAAGTCCGACGCCGGTCCGAACCGGGCGGTGGAACCCTCGTTGTAGATCTCCATGTACTGCTGGGCGTTCAGCATATCGAGCCGCCGCCAGTCCTTCTGCGTCCCGAAATAGCTGCCGAAGGTCAGCTCCGGCCGACCCGCGGTGCCGCGTTTGGTGGTGATCAGGACGACGCCGTTGGATGCGCGCGAGCCGTAGATCGCCGCCGCCGACGCATCCTTGAGGATGTCGATGCTCTCGATCTCGGACATGTTCAGATCGGAGATCGCGTCGATCCCCTGGCCGCCGAACCCGATGTTGAGGGCGGAGAAGTTCCCCTGCGTCATCGGCACGCCGTCGATCACGTAGAGCGGCTCGTTGCCGCTGGAGATCGAGGAGGAGCCGCGCACGCGCACCGTCATCGCCGAGCCGGGATTCCCCGAGTTTTGGTTGACATACACGCCCGGCGCACGGCCCTGCAGGCCCTGGTTCAGGGAGGTCACCGGCGCGTCGGGAAGGACCTCTGACGGCTTGAGGGAGCTGATCGCTCCGCCGACGTCGCCACGGCGCTGCTCACCGTACCCGATCACGACCATTTCTTCCAGTCGCAGCGGGTCGGCGACCATCGTAATCGTTACCGTGGCCGGCTCCGCGCCCACCGTCACCTCCTGGGTGACTTCGCGGTAGCCGATCACCCGCAGCCGCAACACGTGGGTGCCGAAGGGCACGTTGGAGAGCACGAAGTGGCCACGCTGATCGGTCACGGCGTTCATGCGGAGCGCCGCAAGCGCGACTCGGACTCCCTGCAGCGGCTGGTTGCCGCCTTCCGCGATCACCTGACCCTCGATGCTCGAGCGGTCCTGCGCGCGGGCCACTCCCGGCAGGGCCAGAGCCGCCAAGAGCAGTGGGAACGACAAACGAAGCCTCGGTGTCATAAGGCCTCCTCAGGTTGGGATGCGGTTCCGGACGGCAGTGGACACGGCAGACGACACCCGGGACCGCTAGGGAGGGCGACGCATGACCAACGGACGGAGGGAAAACGATCACGACGGGCGCCCCCTACGATTCTCATATCCCGCGGTTGGGGGGCTGTCAAGCCACCGCAGTCACCGCTCGACGAGCAGAAACG
>Ga0210382_10000733_pt1 | contig 11318 bp, 11 predicted proteins | sample PLMedo_FD_155452 | JGI IMG/M metagenome (GOLD analysis project Ga0210382, IMG submission 155452) | Groundwater sediment microbial communities from an aquifer in East River, Colorado, USA - PLM0_60_coex redo | ecosystem: Environmental > Terrestrial > Soil > Riparian zone | place: USA: East...
GCTGGTTCACGCGACTGCTGGGCGGCGCGGGGCTCACCATCAACGAGCTGCACACTGAGCGCAACCCATTCTTCGGGGGCGTGAACCCCGAGCCGATCCGCCCCAACATCGACGCCTGGCTGACGGAGATCCCGCGCTGGGGCGCCGACATCGGGATCGCCTTCGACGGGGACGCCGACCGAGTGGGGATGGCCACAGAGGAGGGCGTCTTCGTCAACCAGCTGCAGGTCTACGGCCTCCTGTACTGGTACCTGCTCGAGGTGCGGAAGCAGATCGGCCCAGCGGTGTATACCGTCACGAGCACCTCCATGGCACCGCGGCTGGCCGAGATCTACGGAACGGAGGCCTACGAGACCGGGGTCGGCTTCAAGTTCGTCGGCCCCAAGATGACGGAGACGCACGCGGTCATCGGCGGGGAGGAGTCGGGAGGGTTCGGCTTCGGGATGCATATCCCCGAGCGCGACGGCCTGGCGTCCGGCCTCTTCCTGCTCGACCTGTGGCTCACCAAGGCCAAGAAGGCGTCCGAGCTGCTGGCGGAGCTCCAGGCGCTGGCTGGGCCGAGCTACTACAACCGCATCGACATCCGCTTCGCGCGCCAGGGCTACGACACTGTCAAGGCCGATACCCTTTCGCGGCTCGAGCACGAGGCCCCGGAGACGCTCGCCGGCCGCCCTGTCGTGCGTCGCCAGGCGCTCGAGACCGGCGACGGCTTCAAGTTCTACCGCGACGACGGGGCCTGGCTCCTGATCCGTTTCTCGGGGACCGAGGCGCTCCTGCGGATCTACGTTGAGGCGCGGTCGCCCGAGGACGTGGAGACGCTCCTCGCGGAAGGCCGCCGCATCGCCGCGGCGGGCGTCCCGGCCTGACCGAATGAGCGACGCTCGCGACTTCTTCGGCTACAAGCGCGCCGACGACGAGCCGGGACGCCGCGAGGACCAGTCCGACGACGAACCGACCGCCCCACCACAGTTCGACGAGGCGATCACGCTCGACAACCCCAGGGTGATCAGCGGAATCGACTCCGCGGACATGATCGGTCGCGTTCGCGAGCTGCCCCGCCAGCTCGCCCTGGCCCGGAGGGTCGCCGCGTCGGTCAAGCTGCCGACCTCGCACACAGATGTGGACGCGGTCTGCGTGCTCGCCATGGGCGGCTCCGCGATCGGCGCGGAGCTGGTCGACGGGATCGCCGGCGATCGTCTTCGCGTGCCGCTGGTGGTGCATCGCGACTACGGCCTGCCGGCCTGGGCCGGCGAGCGGACACTGGTCATCGCCGCCAGTCACTCGGGTGAGACGGTCGAGACCGTGTCGGGTGCGGCGGAGGCACGCCGCCGCGGCCTTCCGCTGGTCGTGATCAGCACTGGCGGGGCGCTTGGCACCGCAGCGGCCGCCGATGGCACGCCGTACCTGCGTTATGAGAGCCCCGGCCAGCCGCGGGCCGCCATCGGCTTCGGCATCGGCCTGATGCATGAGCTGCTGGTGCGTTCCGGCCTCCTCGTCGACCCTGACCCGCTGGGACCGGCCGTCGAGACGCTGGAGGCAGTCCTCGAACGAAATGCCCCGTCCGTTGAGACCGAAGCGAGCCCGGCGAAGCAGCTGGCCTGGTCAATCTTCGGACGGATCCCGATCATCTATGGCGCGGGCCGGATGGCCGCCGTCGCGCACCGCTGGAAGACCCAGCTGAACGAGAACGCCAAGGCATGGGCCGACTTCGAGCCGATGCCGGAGGCCAACCACAACGCCATCGAGGGGAGCCTCAACCCTCGCGAGCTGTCGGATGCGCTCTACGTGGTCGAGCTGCGAGACCCAACTGAGGAGCCCGAGATGGCCGCGCGCTACGCGGTCGTCAACGAGCTGCTTGGGGAGCGCGCGACCAACCGCAGCGTGGTCTGGGCCGAAGGGCCGTCTCCGCTTGCGCGGGTGCTCAGCGGGGTGGCGTTCGGCGATCTGGTGAGCGTGTATCTCGCAATCCTGTATCAGACCGACCCAACCCCGGTTACACTCTTGGCGATGTTGAAGCAGCGGCTCGCTCGGTCGACCGACTGACGGGCGCCGGTAGTAACGGCGCCGGATGCCGGCGCCGGGAGGGCATGCGACGGTGCATTCGAGCATGATCGGCAAGGTCGAAAAGGCGATGCGCTACGCGCACGAGCCTGACCGGGTGAAGATCGGGCGCCTGACCGCCAGCTTCTCCGGCGACAACGGGACACACACCGTCTCGCTCGATGCCGATTCCTGGCACTGCGACTGCCACCTGTTCGAATCCGCCGGTGGCTGCTCGCACACCTTGGCCATCCAGAAGATGCTCGACCCGATGCTCTCCGACGCGGCCAAGGACACGCCGCTCTATGGACGAAGCGAGGCAGCCGCCCTGGCGTAGGTTCCCGCTCTCGTCCGAATTCGAGGCCCGCCAGGCGCCCGCCGCCGGCGGGCCTTCTGCTACGATCGGCGCCTTATCAATTGAAGACCGCGTCGGGTGCCGTGGCCGCAAGGACCACGGGTCAATGGAGAAGCCGGTGAGATGCCGGCACAGTCCCGCTACTGTATCCGCCCCGCGCGCCGAGCCAGGCGCGCGAGGACGGGAGTCAGGTCGCCAGCCCGCACGCGATGTCCAGCCCCCTCGTGTGAAAGGGAACGGCATCACCATGGCTCCACGTCTCCGACTCCCGTCCACCCTCCTCTTCCTGGTTGCCCTGCTTCTGGCTGCCTGCCAGCCGGCCGCGAGCGGCAGTCCCGGCTCGTCGGTCCAGCCATCTATCAGCAGCGCCCCCAGCGCCGCGGCCCACAGCGTCTATCCCCTCACCCTGACCGATGACACAGGGCGGCAGGTGACCATCACCGCGGCTCCGACCCGGATCGTCAGCCTGGCCCCGTCCAACACCGAGATCGTCTGCGCCCTGGATGCCTGTGACGACCTGTTTGGCGTTACCGACTTCGACGACTACCCCGCGCAGGTCGCCGACGTGACGGACGTGGTGGTCGGCGCGGTGGTCGACGTCGAGAAGGTCGTCGCCGCTGATCCGGATCTGATCCTGGCCGCCGGCAATGGGCTCACCCCGACCAGCGTCATCGACCAGCTCACCGGCCTCGGCTACCCCGTGCTCTCGCTCTATCCGCACGATCTCGCCGGCGTCTACGACGACATCTCCCTCGTGGGCGAGGCAATCGACGCCCAGCCGGCGGCCGACCAGCTGCTGACAAGCCTCCAGGCCCGCGCGGACGCCGTCGCCACCGCCGTGGCCGGTGCCGAGCCGCCGCGGACCTTCTACGAGGTAGGCGTCTTCGAGGGAAGCATCTACACCGCCGGCAAGGACTCCTTCCTCGCCGCGCTCATCCTCCTGGCGGGCGGGGAGCCGATCACCGGCGACCCTGCCTCGACCGCGATTCAGCTCGAGGACCTGATCGCCGCAGACCCGCAGCTGATCCTGCTCGGGGACGCTGCCTACGATCCCACCGTCACCGCCGCCAGCGTGGCAGCGCGCGCCGGCTGGGGCGAGATGACCGCGGTCAGCGATGGCCATATCGTCGTCGTGGTCGACGACGTGGTGGTCACGCGACCGGGTCCCCGAATCGTGGATGGCCTCGAGGTCCTGGCGAAGGCGATCCATCCGGAGCTCTTCCCCTAGCGCCATGCGTGCCACGGCCATCGCTCCTGCCACGGCGCGGGCGGTCCACACCGGTCCGTCCCTGATCCGGGTGATGGTCGTGCTCGGCGGCGGCGCGACCCTGGTCCTGACGGCGATGGTCGTGGCCGTGGCGATCGGCTCCGTCCGGGTGGGCGTCGGCGACACTATGGCCATCCTTTGCCACCGGCTGCTGGGCCTGCCGCTCCCCCGCAGCGTCACGCCCGGAGCGGAGTCGATCATCTTCGATGTGCGTCTGCCGCGGGTGCTGACCGCGATGCTGGTGGGCGGGGGACTGGGCCTGGCCGGGACGGTCTTCCAGGCGCTCCTGCGCAACCCCATGGCCGACCCGTACATCATCGGCACCGCCGCCGGGGCGTCGCTCGGCGCGATCGCCGGGCTGATGGCGCCGATCCTGGTGCCGGCCCTCGCGATCGGCCTCGGCAGCAGCTGGCTGGGGCTGGGCCTGGTGCAGGTGCTGGCCTTCGCCGGCGGGCTCGGCACCGTGCTGCTCGTCTACGCGGTCTCGCGTGCCAACGGGCGCGTCCCGGTGGTGACGCTGCTGCTGACCGGGTATGCGGTCTCGTCGGTGCTTGCCGCGGGGGTCGCCCTGCTGATGTTCTTCTCCGGCCAGCACCTGGGAGCCATCTTCGGATGGCTGATGGGCTCGCTGGCTGCCGCCAAGTGGATCAACCTGGCGTTCGCCGCTCCGCTGCTCGTGATCAGTGCAGCGCTGCTGATCGTTCGCTGGCGGGGCCTCAACCTCCTGCTCCTTGGCGACGGGCCCGCCGCCAACCTGGGCCTCGACGTGGAGCGCGAGAAGATGATGCTGACCATGCTCGCCACCCTGGCGACCTCGACGGTGGTCGCCATATCGGGGACCATCGGCTTCGTCGGGCTGGTCGTGCCACACGTGCTGCGCCTAGCGATCGGGCCCGACCATCGGCTCCTCCTGCCGGCCAGTGTGCTGTATGGGGCCGCCCTTCTGGCGGTGGCGGACCTCGGCGCGCGGCTCGCCGGCGGGATCCCGGTTGGGATCGTGACCGCCCTGATCGGAGCGCCGTTCTTCATCTGGCTGCTGCGCCGGTCACGCATGGTGCGCCCGGTCGTCACCCAATGACGGCCGCCGTCCAAACCGAGATCCTCACCGAGGTTCAGGGGGTTGCCTTCGCGTACCCCATGCCCGATGGACGCCGCCGCGATGTGCTGCGCTCGGTGGACCTCACCCTGGCGCGAGGGGACCTGGTAGCCCTGGTCGGCACGAACGGGAGCGGCAAGACCACGCTTCTCCGCCTGCTAACCGGGGTCCTGAAGCCCGATACCGGCGTGGTGCGCTTCGAGGGCCGGCCCCTTGCCGATTGGCGTCGCCTGGACCTGGCGCGCCGCGTCGCGGTGCTCCCCCAGCAGCTCGACCTTCCGGTCGGGTTCCGCGTGGCGGAGCTCGTAGGGATGGGACGCGCCCCGCACGCGCGACGCCTCTTTGCCTCGACGGAGGCCGATGAACGGGCGGTTGCGGGAGCCCTGGCCGACGCTGGTGCACTCGATCTGGCCGATCGCTTCGCCGAAGAGCTCTCTGGTGGCGAGCGCCAACGGGTGCTGGTGGCCATGGCACTCGCCCAAGAGCCCGACCTGCTCCTCCTTGACGAGCCGACGCTGCACCTCGACCTGGCCCACCAGGTCTCCCTGCTCGGCGCGATCCGGCGGCTCCGCGACCAGCGCGGACTGACCGTGCTGGCCGTCCTCCATGACCTGAACCTGGCCGCGGCCTTCGCGCCGCGAGTGGCGGTCCTCGACGAGGGGCGGGTCGTCGCCGACGGACCGCCGGCGGAGGTGCTCAGCCCCGACCTGGTGCGTCGCGTCTTCGGGGTTCAGGTCGACGAGGCGCGCACGCCGGATGGGCATCGCCACCTGGCCCTGCGCGAGGTCTAGCGGTCCGTGTCCGCCTCCTCGTCCTCGTCGACCGTGATGTCAACGTGCTCTTCGCCGTCGGCCCGCACGCTGCGGTGGACGTGGATGTGGGGATGCGTCTCGTCGGAGACCTGCGCTTTGGCGACCTTGACCATCGTCCCCTCATCGACGTCGTCCAGCCGCTCCGCCTCGGGCAGGGCGGCGTTGGGGAGCTCGCTCCACAGGGCCAGGTTCAGGAAGACGTTCAGCACCGCGATGACCGGGATACCGAAGAGCGCGCCCCACACGCCGGCGACCTGTGCGCCGACCAGCAGGCCGACCAGCACGAGGATCGGGTGGATGCCCAGCGCGCCCTGCATCAGGCGCGGCTGGAGCCAGTTGACCAGGATCGTCTGCACCGCGACCAGGATGATGGTCGAGACCAGGAAGGTATCGGGCGTGTAGATCCAGGCTGCCGCGATCGGCGGAATGAGGGCCAGCGGCGGGCCGAAGAATGGGATCAGCATCGCCAGCGCCGACAGCGTCCCCACCAGGAAGAGGTACGGGATGCCGAAGATGCTGCCGACAACGGCCACCAGGAATGCCTGGATCACAGCGAGCACCAGCTGCGCCCGCAGGAAACCGCCGAAGGCGCGCGCCACGCTGCTCTCCAGGATCTGCATCTCGTCGGAGTAGCGCCGAGGCACCGCTCGGTTCAGCTTGGCCAGGATTCGCTCGCTGTCGATCACCATGTAAAGCGACAGAATCAGGATCAGGAAGAGTGACCCGAGCGTGGCCAGCGTGGCGCCAGCGATCTCCCGTGCCTGGTCGAAGATGGCGCTTGACAGGATGCCGACCTGGTCCTGCGCCTTATGGAACAGGTCGACCAGGTCGATATTCAGACGATCCAGCCCGAGCGTGGACTGGTAGCCCGCCAGCGTGGACTCGATCTTGACCGCCGTCTGGGGGAAGTCGTCAGTCGCCTGCGCCAGCTGCTGCGTGATCGCTGCCCCCGTGGTGAAGAGCGCGAAGCCGAGGGCAACCAGCGCGAAGAAGTAGGCGACGCCTACCGCGACGCCGCGGGAGATTCGCCGCCCCTCGAAGAAGTGGACCACCGGGGACATGACGAAGGCGAGCAGCCAGGCCAGAAACAGGATCAGGAGGATCTGGCTGAAGCCGCCAAGGAACTCGATCAGGATCTGAATCAGGAGCACCGCGAAGTACGCCGATCCAAGGACCAGGAACGCCAGCAGCCAGCGGCGCTCGCGGGGCTCGATCTCGCTGGTCGGCAGCTCGCTCATCGACGGCTTCCCGACGGCGGGCCGATGCCGGTGGCGGCCCGGACCTCACTCATCGTCGCCTCGAGGATGGGGCGCACCTTGGCTGCTCCCGCGGCGAGGACGCGCTCGACGTGGTCGGGGTCAGCTGCCAGCTTCTGCCGCCGCTCGCGCATCGGGCGAAAACGCTCGATGATCCGCTCCGCCAGCAGCTCCTTCGTCTCGACGCACCCGGTTCGGGCGGTCCGCTCGCCCTCCTGGATCTGCAGGTAGTCCTGCCCGAAGAAGCGGTGCAGCTGGCAGACGTTGCAAATCTCGGGACGCCCAGGGTCGCTGCGCTTGATGCGCTGCGGGTCGGTGACCATCTTCTGCACGATGCGCCGGATCTCGTCCGGCTCCGCGAAGATCGGGATGGTGTTGCCGGCTGATTTGCTCATCTTGCGCACACCATCGGTGCCCAGCACCACCGGCGCGTCGGTGAAGACCGCCTGCGGCTCGGGGAAGATCGGTCCATAGCGGCGGTTGAAGGCGCGCACGATCTCGCGCGACAGCTCGAGGTGCGCGGCCTGGTCCTTGCCGATCGGCACGCGGCTCGCCTTGTAGATGACGATGTCCGCCGCCTGCAGGACCGGGTAGTCGAGCAGGCCCATGCTGTTCTCGACCCCCTCGTCGCGCTTCTCCTTGTAGGTCGGGGTGCGCTCCACCCAGCTCACCGGTACGACGGTGTTGAAGATCCAGGCGAGCTCGGCGTGCTCGGGAAGGTCCGACTGGCGGATCAGCGCGCAACGCTCCGGGTCGAGCCCGACGGCGAGGAGGTCGAGCACCATCTCGTGAGTGAGCTCGCGCATCTTCTGGCCGTCGTGGACGGTGGTCATGGCGTGGTAGTCGACGATCGCGTAGATCGCCTCGTACTGGTCCTGGAGCGCAACGTAGTTGGCCTGCGCGCCGAGGTAATTCCCCAGGTGCGAGGCGCCGGACGGCTGGATTCCGCTGAAGACACGCTCGCGGACGGTCGCCTCGGTCATCGGACGCCGAGTGTAGCGTGCGTGAGCGGGCACAGGCCCCCGGGAGGGGGTCAATCGACCTCAGGCGGCATAATGCCGCCATGACCGACGAAGCCGGCTGGGCAGGAGCCGCCGATCCTGCCCGCAGAATCGGCCATGCGGTCGAGTTCCACCCGGAGATCGGATCGACCAATGATCGCGCCCGAGCCGCACTTGCCGAGCCTCATGGCGAGGGGCTGGCGGTGGTGGCGGACCTTCAGACCGCCGGCCGCGGGCGTCGAGGACGGGCGTGGCTTTCGCCGGCGGGTGCCAACCTGATGGTGTCGCTGGCGCTGCGTCCGCGCGTGCGGCCAGAGCTCTCGTCGCTCCTGGGCCTCGCCGTTGCCCTCGCCCTGCGCGAGGCCTGCGCATCGGTGGCCCCCTCGGCCGGACTTGCGATCCGATGGCCCAACGACCTCGTCGACCGGGAGGGACGCAAGGTGGCGGGGATCCTGATCGAGACCGTGCTGTCCGAGGGCCGCCTGGTCGAGGCGGTGATCGGCATGGGGATCAATGCCAACTGGTCGCGGGACGAGATGCCGCCCGACATCGCATCGCAAGCGACCTCGCTCCGTGAGCTGACCGGCAGCCCGATCGAGCGGCCGGTGCTGCTGAGTCGCCTGCTCGACGCCCTTGAACTCGAGATTCGGGCGCTGGAACGAGGCGAAAGTCCGATAACGCGCGTACGAACGGCCTCGTGGCTGGATGGCCGCAAGGTGGAGGTCGATGTTGGCGAGCGGTCTGTCTCGGGGCGCGTGGCAGGGCTGGGCGACGACGGTTCGTTGCTGGTTGACGCCAAACCTGGACGGGTCGCGTTGGCCATGGGCGAGGTGGTCAGGGTCAACGATCGTGCACCCGCAGGAGCCTCTCGGTGAGTGCTGCACGCCCCGCGCCAACCCCCCGGCCAGCCCCGGTAGGCGGCGACCCTGACCTGCCCGACGTCCATGCCGCGCAGGCCGACCGCGAGGCGTTCGCTGTCCTGTATCGGCGCTACCTCGACCCGGTCTATGGCTACGCCTTCTACTCGCTTGGTGACCATCACGACGCCGAAGACGTCACCGAGCGCACCTTCCTGGCGGCCCTCAAGGCTCTCTCGAGCTTCCGCGCGGGGAATGGGACGTTCCGTGCCTGGCTGTTCCGGATCGCGCACAACACCATCGCCAATGCACACCGGACGCGCGCTCGGCGGCGCACCGAGCCGCTGCCGCCGGCCTTCGACCCGCCCGCGCCGCACAGCGATCCAGCCGGGGTCGTGACCCGTGCCGACGAGCTGCGACGCGTGCTTCACGCCGTTGCCGAGCTCCCGGATGATCGCCGCCAGGTCGTCCTGCTGCGGTTCGTCGACGGTCTCTCCTCGCGCGAGATCGGCCAGGTGATGGACCGATCCGAGGGCGCGGCGCGAGTCCTGCTCCATCGGGCCCTCCGCGATCTGTCCGCCCGCCTGCCGAGGTAGTCGCGAAGGATCGGCGCGTAACGAATGCTGATCGCCGGTGTTGGCAAGGGTGAGCCCCATCCGATCAGGAGAGAAGCCGTTGCCCACTCGATCCCCGGCCGAGCGCCTTGACGAGGCTGTCGATCGCCTGCTGAGCGACCGGCATCCCGGAGTTGATGCGGAGCTGATCCCGCTGGTCGACACTGCCTCACGGCTGCGCGACGCCCTGCCATTGGTGCCCACCGGCCATGCCTTCGAGTCACGCCTGGCAGCCCGCCTGGCGCACCCGAGTCGGATCACGTCTGCGGTGGCTGCCATCGGCGAAGCGACTCGACGTGAGCTGCGTCATCCCTCTCGCCTGCTGGTCACCGGGGCCGTCTCAACGGCCGCCGTGGGTGTCAGCATCACGGCGCTCGTGGTGTGGCGTGGCACGCATCGCCACGCGGCGAATCGGTAGAGCATCGGCCATGCAGATCAAGCTTCCCTTCTCCCGCCGGCGCGAGGTCACGCCTGAGACGTGGACCGTCTGCCCCAGCTGTGAGTCGCAGATCTTCAACCGCCAGCTGGAGCGCAACCTCCGCGTCTGCCCCACCTGTGGGCACCACTTCCGAATGGGGATCGGGCAGCGCATCGAGCTGCTGCTCGACGATGGCAGCTTCGTCGAGCACGACGCCGGTCTAGAGTCGGGCGATCCGCTGGGCTTCCACGATCAGAAGCCGTACCTCGATCGCCTTGAGGCCGCGCACGTCAAGACCGGGCTGCGGGAGGCGGCGGTCTGGGGGATCGGCACCATCGATGGGCAACGGATCGCCATCGGCCTCTTCGACTTCCATTTCATGGGCGGCAGCATGGGGAGCGTGGTCGGCGAGAAGCTGGCTCGCTGCTTCGAGGCGGCTCTCGTCGAGCGCATCCCGGCCATCGTGGTCAGCGCCTCCGGCGGGGCGCGCATGCAGGAGGGGACCCTCTCGCTGTTGCAGCTCGCCAAGACGACTGCGCCGCTCGTGCGCCTCGACGCGGCCGGCATCCCGTTCATCAGCATCCTCACCGATCCGACCACCGGCGGCGTGCTTGCGAGCTTCGCCTCGCTGGGGGACGTGATCCTGGCGGAGCCCAAGGCGCTGATCGGCTTCGCCGGCGCGCGCGTGGCCAGCGGCACGGTGGGGGAGGAGCTGCCGGAGGGCTTCCAGAGCGCGGAATCGCTGCTCGAGCACGGCTTCGTCGATGACATCGTGCCGCGCTCCGAGCTGCGCGCCACCGTCTCGCGGCTGCTGCGCCTGATGCCGGTGGCGCCGGTCGAGGATGGCTGGCAGACGACCGGCGAGGCGCGGGGCTGGGGGCCGATCGGCGTGCTGTCGGGGATGGCCGAGCGCTTCGGCACCGCCGTCAGTGAGACGATCGGGATCGAAGTCGAGCACCCGCCCGCCGACGATTCGGGCCCAACCGCGCAGCGGCCCGGCGAGGACGAGCGATGAGCGGGATCGTGCTGACCGAGGGGCCGCCATCGCCGGAGGCGATTGAATCGGCGTGGCGCCGCGTGCAGCTGGCCCGTCACCCGCAGCGGCCGCGCACCCTCGACCTGGTCGCTCTGATCTTCGACGACTTCGCCGAGCTGCATGGCGACCGGTCATTCCGTGACGACCCGGCGATCGTGGGTGGCCCCGCGCTGCTGAACGGTCGTCCGGTGATGGTGATCGGCCACCAGAAGGGGAAGGACACCGAATCCAACATCTTCCGCAACTTCGGCTCGCCGTACCCCGAGGGGTTTCGCAAGGCGCAGCGCCTGATGCGCCTGGCAGACAAGCTGGGGATGCCGCTCGTCACCTTCCTCGACACGGCCGGCGCCTTTCCCGGCCCCGCCGCGGAGGAGCGAGGCCAGGCTGAGGCGATCGCCTCATCGATCAAGCTCATGACCGGGCTCCAGGTGCCGATCGTGGCGGTCATCATCGGCGAGGGGGGATCCGGCGGCGCCCTCGCGATCGGCGTCGGAGACGAGGTCCTGGCGCTCGAGAACGCCACCTACGCGGTGATCTCGCCGGAGGGCTGCGCGGCCATCCTGTGG
>Ga0210382_10000734_pt1 | contig 11317 bp, 10 predicted proteins | sample PLMedo_FD_155452 | JGI IMG/M metagenome (GOLD analysis project Ga0210382, IMG submission 155452) | Groundwater sediment microbial communities from an aquifer in East River, Colorado, USA - PLM0_60_coex redo | ecosystem: Environmental > Terrestrial > Soil > Riparian zone | place: USA: East...
GTTTCGAACTCCTCGGGGATCACGACGTCGGCGCCGAGCCGCGTGAGCTCGGGAATCTCGGCGACGTATCGGGTCCGCGCGATGATGTGCAGCTTCGGGTTCATGCCGCGCGCCACGCGCACCATGCTGCGGGTGGCGGCCGGGTCGGAAATGGCGATCACGAACAGACGCGCGCGGTCAATGCCGAGCGCGCGCAGGATCTCCTCGCGTGTCGCATCACCGTAGAAGGCCGGCTCTCCCTCCGCCCGGGCGCGGCGCACGGTTTGGGCGTTCAACTCCACGATCAAGTAGGGCGCGTTGATCGAGCGGAGCGCGGCGGCGAGGTTGCGGCCGTTTAGGCCGTAGCCCGCGACCACGACGTGGTCCGACACGGGGTCCTCGACGGGGGCGAACCCCTTCGGCCGGAAGCCCGGAAGGATGCGGTCGAGCGGGACGATCCGCTCCAGACGGTCGAGCAGCGCCGGGCCGCTCTGCAGCAGGAACGGCGTCACGAGCATCGTCACGACTGCGACGCCGAGGAACTGCTGGTACACGCCGTTCGGCAGCAGATTCGCCGACCGCCCCTGTTCGGCCAGGACGAACGAGAACTCCCCGATCTGCGACACCGCGACGCCGGCGAGGAGCGCGACGCGGCCAGCGTAGCCCATGAGGGCGGGACCGACCGCGGCCGAGAGCGACTTGCCTCCCATGATCACCGCAACCCCGCCGAAGGTGACCCACGGATGCGCCCGGACCGTGTCGAGCTGGACCAGCATCCCGACGGCGACGAAAAAGAGCGAGATGAAGATGTCGCGGAACGGCATCAGCTCGGCGAGCGCCTGGTGCGCATAGTCGGATTCCGAGATCACGAGGCCGGCGAGGAAGGCGCCGAGCGCGAGCGACGCGCCGGCGGCCGCGGTGCCGAGCGCCGTGAGCGTGCCGATCAAAATGACGGCGATCAAGAACAGCTCGCGGCTGCGGGTCTTGACGATCTCGGCGAGCGCGCGGGGCACCAGGGTGCGCGCCGCGACGAGCACGCCGACCACCACCAGCACCGCCTTCCCGAGCGCGATCGCCAGCCCCAGGGCGCCGCCCGCCGCGGTTCCCGCCAGGAACGGCAGCAGCAGCATGATCGGCACGACGCACAGGTCCTGGAAGATGAGGATCCCGGTCGCCAGGCGACCGTGCGGCGCGTCGATCTCTCCCTTGTCGGTCAAGCCCTTGAGCACGATCGCCGTGCTCGACAGCGCGATCAGGAAACCGAGGAAGAGCGCCACACGCCAGCTCGGCAGAAACGCGATGCCGGCCGCCACGGTGGCGACGACGGTAAAGCCCATCTGCCCGAGTCCGCCGACCAGCACCTGGCGTCCCATTTCCTTGAGGCGGCTGAGTGAGAACTCGATCCCAATCGTGAACAGCAGCAGGATGACGCCGACCTCGGCCAGACTCTCGACCCGGTGCGGATCGGAGACGAGCCCCAGGGCGTTGGGCCCGAGAATCATCCCGGCCACGATGAATCCCGGGAGCGCCGGCAGCTTGAGTCGGTGGAACAGCAGAATCACCAGCAGGGAGCCGGCGAAGATGACGGCGAGGTCGCGGAGGACGAGGAGTTGTTCCACGGTCGCCTAACATAAGGGACGCACTGCTGGCGAGGGGAGGGGGCGCTTCGTACTTTGCAGGCCGTGAGCGACTGGTTACAGCAACACCTCGGTCTCAGCCCCGCCGTGCAGATGCACTTGCTCGTCTCGGCGGTGGCCATCGCCGGACTGTGGCTCTTCCAGAAGATCGTCCTCGCCGTCGTCTACCGCCGCGTCACCGATCCCTGGACCCGTTACCGCTGGCGCAAGGCGACTACCTACGTCTTCATTGCGGCAGGCGTGCTGGTGGTCGGCCGGGAGTGGCTGGAGGGCTTCAAAGCGCTCGCCACCTTCCTGGGCCTCGTCTCGGCGGGCATCGCGATTGCGCTCAAGGATCCGCTGACCAACCTCGCCGGGTGGGCGTTCATCGTGTCGCGGCGGCCGTTCGATGTGGGCGACCGCATCGAGATCGCCGGCCACAAGGGCGACGTCATCGACCAGCGGCTCTTCCAGTTCACCCTGAACGAGATCGGCGGTTGGGTGGATGCCGAACAGAGCACCGGCCGCATCATCCACATCCCGAACGGGCGGATTTTCACAGAACCCATCGCGAACTACGACAAAGGCTTCAAGTACATCTGGAATGAAGTCCCCGTCGTCATCACGTTCGAGAGCAACTGGAAGAGAGCCAAGGAGGTTCTCACGGCGATCGCGTTCAAGCACGCCGAGCACCTGACCGCGGAGGCGGAGCGGGATCTGCTCACGGCCTCACGGCAGTACTTCATCAACTACAAGAAGTTGACGCCGATCGTGTACACCAACACCGTAACTTCCGGCGTTCAGCTCACGATGCGCTACTTGATCGAGCCGCGCCGTCGGCGCGGCACGGTTTCGGCGATCTGGGAGGAGATCCTCACCGAGTTCGCGAAGGCACCCGACATCGATCTGGCCTACCCGACGTCGCGGCCGTTTCACCACACCCTCGAGGGCAAACCGGCGCTACGGCCGAAGCAGCCCTAGGCCGGTTTCTACGACGGCCTTTGCCAGCAGGTCGAAATCCTCCCGCCGGCTCCGATGATTGGTGATCGCCACTCGAATCGCAAAGCGCCCACCCAGCACCGTGTGCGACGGCACCGCCAGGCCGCTCTCTTGGATCCGCAGCAGGATCTCCTGATTCATGGCATTGAGCGCGTCCTCATCGATGCCAGGGGCCGCGTAGCGGAAGCACACGACGTTGAGCGGGGCCGGCGCGAGCAGCTCGAGCCGCGGATGCGCGGTAATCAAGTCGACCAGGTACGCCGCCTGTCGCACGTTCTGCTCGATCAGCCGGGCGAACGCCTCGACCCCGTGCGCCTTGAGGGACATCCACACCTTGAGCGCGCGGAAACCGCGCGACAGCTGCACGCCGCGCTCCGCGAAGGGGAAGCCGCCCGCGGCGATGCCACGATCGAATGACGCGAGGTAGGCGGGCGACACGTTGAAGGTCCCGCGGTGCGCGACCTGGTCGCGGACCAGCGTGCAACCGACCTCGTAGGGGAGGTACATCCACTTATGCAGATCGAAGGCCACCGAGTCGGCCAGCTCGATGCCCTTGACCAGGGGGCGGAGCGCGGGGGAGATCGCCGCCAGCGCCCCGAAGGCGCCGTCGACGTGCAGCCACAGGCTTTCTTCGCGGCACAGCGTCGCGAGGGCGGGGAGGTCGTCGGTCGCGCCCGTGTTGACCGTCCCGGCGTTACCAACGACGCAGATCGGCCGGTATCCGGCGGCCCGGTCAGCGGCGATCGCCTGGCGCAACGCCGGCACGTCGATGGCGTAGTCGGGTCCGACGCGGACTCGGCGCAGTGCCTGGTTGCCGAGTCCGAGCAGCTCCACGGCTTTGCGCACCGAGGAGTGGGTCTCGCTCGAGGCGTAGACGATGAGGCGAGGCAGGTCCGACCCGTGCACGCCGCGCTCGCGCACGTCGTATCCGGCGCGGGCGTTCCGCGCCACGGCGAGGCCGACGAAGTTGGCCATCGAGCCGCCGGAGACGAGCAGCCCGTGGGTGCCGGCGGGCATGCCAAGCAGCTCGACCAGCCAGCCGATCACCTGATTCTCGACCACTGCCGAGGCGTCGTCGAATTCGGCCACCTGGGGATTCATTCCCGAGGCCAGCATGTCCGCGAGCATCGCCAGCGGTGTCCCGGTCCCGATCACCCAGCCCCAGAAGCGCGGGTGGACGTTCCCCGTTGGGTACGGCAGGACGTCGCGCTGGAACTGCTCGTACACGGCCGTGGCGGGGGTCGGCGCCCGGGGCAGGGGCTCAGCGAGGTTCGCACGCACGGCGGCCGGCACCGGACGCCACGCCGCCCGCTCGCGCACCGAGCGCAGGTAGTCCAGCATGTCATCGACCATCCGGTGGCCCAGCGCGCGCAGCTCGTCCCACTCGTGCGCGTTGGCGGGATCGAGCGTCAGCTCTACTTCGTTAGAGTCGCTCGAGGTCGGGGACGGTGCGTTCATTCCGGATGTTTCCCGTGTTGAGAGTGGACTTGGGTTCGAGGAGCAGCACGTGCGTCTCTTCGTCGGCCACGGGCAGGTGCTCGACGCCGTGCGGGATGATCGCGAACTCCCCCGGACCGAGCACGAGATCCCGGTCCCGGAGCTTCAGGACCAGGCGTCCTTTCACCACCAAGAACAGCTCGTCTTCTCGGTCGTGATGATGCCACACGAACTCGCCCTTGAGCTTCACGAGTTTCACGTGGGCGTCGTTCACGTCGCCCACGATCTTCGGCTTCCAATGATCCGCAAAGCGATCAAACGTTTGGGCCAGATTCACGACGCGGAGCGCGGTCACGCGGTCACTCCTTTCGGGGCAGGGACCTTGCTGCGTCCGAACTTCACCTTGTGCGAGAGCTGGATCCAGACGACCGCGACAAGAATGAGGGCCATCGCGACCACGGTACGGGCGGTGATCGGCTCGGCGAGCAGGAGCCAGCCGAGCAGGACGGCGATCACCGGGTTCACGTACGCGTACGTGCCCACGACCGTCGCAGAGGCGTGCCGCAGTGCGTACGCATACGCGCTGTAGCCGAAGATCGACCCGAAGACGACGAGGTAGGCCATCGCGCCGAATCCTCTGAGACTCAGGTGCCAGCGGCTCCACTCGCCGAACGCGGTCCCGACGAGAGCCACAACGGCGCCGCCGACGATCATCTGAATCGATGCGGCGATGTACGGGCTCACTTCCGTGGGATGGCGCTTGGCGTAAACAGACCCGATCGACCACGACGCGCTGGCGAAGGTGAGGGCGAGGGGCCCCCGCAGGTCGGCCCGGAGGATCTCGGCGGGGCTCGCGCCCACGAGCAAGGCGGTGCCCAGGAAGCCGAGGATGAGACCGGCCACGACGCGCCAGTTCAGGTCCCCGGAGCCGCCGGGGACAATCGCGTCGAAGAACGCCGTCCAGATGGCGACCGTGACGACGAAGATGCTCGCCACTCCCGAGGTGGTGTACTGCTCGGCCCACACGACGAAGGCGTTGCCGCCCGTCAGGAGGAAGAGGCCGACGATCGCGAGGGTCCGCCAGTCGGCGGCGCGCCGCGGCAGCGGGTCGCCCAGCGCGCGGGCGATCGCCAGCAGCAAGACACCCGCGGCGAAGAAGCGGAGTCCCGCGAACAAAAACGGTGGCAGCTCGCCCACGCCGACCTTGATGGCGAGGTAGGTCGAGCCCCAGAACACGCACACGATGAGATAGGCGATCAGCGCCTTGCCTTTGAGCGCAGCCATGTCAGTCGGGCTCCGTCGGAATGAAACCGGGCTTCTCGAACACCGTGGAAAGCACAATCGTCGTGCGCGTGTTCATCTGGGAGTTCGGTCCGCGCAGGTCACGCAGGACGGCTTGCACGCCCTCCAGGTCCGGTGCGACCACCTTGAGGATGTAGCAATCGTCGCCCGCGACGTGATGACATTCGAGCACCCCGGGATGCTTTTCCATCTCGCGCATGCGGGGCTCGTCGCCGACGTAGTCGGAGCTGCCGTAGCGTACCGCGACGAACGCCGTGACCGGCAGTCCCGCCTTGACGCGGTCGAGCTGCACGCGGTAGCCGAGGATGTGTCCCGTCTCCTCGAGGCGCTTCACGCGCTCCATCACCGCGGGCCGCGAGAGCCCGACTGCGTCGGCGATCGCCTGGTAGCTCGACCGCCCGTCGTGCGAAAGAATGCGGAGGATGCGGCGATCGATGGCGTCGAGCTCGGTCTTGGCAGCCATTTGGGAGGGCTCCGTGCGTATTGTCGGACTATACGTCGTTATTCTACGCCGTTCTTAAACGTATCATAAGCATACGCAGTTCCAGTCCTACGGTATATCCGTTTTGCGACTCCAAATTGTCCTTTGATTAGGACACCACGAGCCACTACTATTCCGCCATGTCCGACGCCTTGGCCGACCTCCGCGCGCTCGTCCGCACGTTTCCGTCGGCGTTGCTGGGCTATTCCGGCGGTGTGGATTCGGCCCTCCTGGCGGTTGTCATGCGGCAGGAGCTGGGCCGCGACCGGATGCTCGCGGCGATTGGCCGCAGCGCCTCCTACCCTGAGGCGCAATGGCGCGTCGCCCTCGAGGTCGCCCGCCAGTTCGACGTTCCGGTCCTCGAAGTCCACACCCATGAGCTCGAAGACCCGAACTATCTCGCCAATCCCACGAACCGCTGCTTCTATTGCAAGACCGAGCTCTGGAGTCGGCTCGTGCCGCTCAGTCGCGAACGCGGCCTCGCCGTGGTGTGCGACGGCACGAATGCCGACGATCTCCGAGCCGGGGAGCATCGGCCGGGGCGTGGCGCGGGAGAACGGGCGGGAGTGCGATCGCCCCTCGCCGAGGTGGGCCTCACCAAGGCGGCGATCCGCGACGCGTCGCGAGCGCTCGGCCTCCCCACCTGGGACGCGCCGGCCGCCCCGTGTCTCTCGAGTCGGGTGCAATACGGGCTCCAGATCACGCCGGCGCGCTTGCAGCAGGTGGAATCCGCTGAGGCATACCTGCGCGAGCTCGGAGTCCGCGGCGACCTGCGCGTGCGACATCGCGGCGGCGCGGCCCGGATCGAAGTCGAGCCGGCGTGGATCCCCTGGGCGGAGCAGCACCGCGACGCGATCACCGCCCGGCTCACGGCCCTCGGCTTCGCGCACGTGGACGTGGACCCACGCGGCTACCGTCGGGGGAGCCTGTTAGAGTCTTCGTCGCCCTGAATCTCTCCGAGGCCGTTCGCCAGGAGCTGTGGGAGGCGATCGAACCGCTGCGCCCGCGCGGCCTGCCGGTGAAGTGGGTGCGCCCCGAAGGCCTGCACCTGACGCTCAAGTTTCTGGGCGATGTCGACGAGGCACGGGAGCCAGAGCTGCACGTGGCGTTAGGACAAGCTGCCAATGGCGCGGCCCGCGGTGTGACGTTGCACATCGAAGGATTCGGCGTGTTTCCCGACTTCCGGCGGCCGCGCATCGTTTGGGCCGGGGTCTCGCCCGACCCGGCGCTCGAGCTGCTGCAGCATCGCGTGGAGCAGGTGTTCGCGCCGCTCGGCTTCCCGCCTGAGGCTCGGCCTTTCCGGCCGCACGTGACGCTCGGCCGCGGCGACTGCCGTGGACTCGAGAGCAGTCTAGCGGCTCTCACGTTCACCGCGACGACGATCGTCGACCACCTCGACCTGATGAAAAGCACCGCCCAATCGGGTGGGGCGGTGTATCAGGTGAAACACCGTGAACGGCTGTCTTAAGGGCCTCCTCCGACTCGGCTGCGTCGTCGCGATCGCGGCGGTGCTGCTGGCCCTGTGGTGGTTCCGCGCACCGATTCTCCGCACCGGTGCACGGTGGTTCGGACGCTCGCAAGCGCTGCCCCCGGTGGCCGACACTGCCGTCGGCGCGCCGACGCCCAAAGCGGTCGCGTCGGGACAGACGAAAGTGGGGAGCCTCCAGGCGGCGGCTGGTCCCGACTCCGTCGTCCTGACGCCCAACGAGGTGGCCTCTCTCATCGGCAGCGGAATCGACTGGCGCGTGCGCAAAACGTTCGACTCACTTCGGGTGGAGCTGTTGGACGATGCGCTCGCCGTACACGCCCGCCTCGATACGCGCGCATTGCCGCCGGAAGCGCTGGGACCGCTCGCGGCGTTCGTCGAGCCGCGTGAGCCGCTGCGCCTCGGCGGCACGCTCACGATCGACCGCCCCGGCACCGCGCGTTTCACGATTCGCGAGATCAGCCTGCGCGGCATCGCCTTCCCGGCGCCGGCGGTGAAGTCCATCGCCCGCCAGATGGCGGGCGCCGACGACCAGGGTGGCATCCCGATGAAGGTCGACCCCGCCATCGCTCGCATCGCCATTCATCCAACAGGCCTCGTGCTGTATCGCACGCGTCCGGGAGCCCCCCGGTGACCCGCCGCGTCCTGATCGTCGACGACGAGAAAGGCATCCGCGAGGCCCTGAAGCAGGTTCTCGAGTATGAAGAAATCGAGGTCCAGACCTGCGCCTCGGGGCACGAAGCGCTGCGCGTCTATCCCGAATTCCACCCGCACCTCGTTTTTCTCGACGTCAAAATGGAAGGGATGGATGGGCTCGAAACGCTGAAACGCGTGCGCGAGCTAGACCCGCATGCCCAGGTGGTCATGATCTCCGGGCACGGTACGATCCAGACGGCGGTCGAAGCGACGCAGCTCGGCGCCTACGACTTCCTCGAAAAGCCGCTCGACACCGACCGCATCCTGCTCACCCTGCGCAACGCCCTGCAGCACGTCGTGCTCGTGAGCGAGAACGTGCGCCTGAAGCAGGAGGTGCACGCCCAGTACGAGATCGTCGGGTCGAGCAAGGCGATCCGCCAGGTGATCGAGCGTCTCGAGAAGGTCGCGCCCACGGCCGCGCGCGTGCTGATCACGGGGCAAAACGGCACCGGCAAAGAGCTGGTGGCGCGCGCGATCCACGCGCTGAGTCCTCGCGCCGGAGGCCCATTCGTCGAGGTCAACTGCGCCGCGATCCCATCGGAGCTGATCGAAAGCGAGTTGTTCGGGCACGTAAAAGGGAGCTTCACCGGCGCGTTCGCCGACCGAGCCGGCAAGTTTGAGCTGGCCGACGGCGGTACGCTGTTCCTCGACGAGATCGGCGACATGAGTCTCTCGGCCCAGGCCAAGGTGCTGCGCGCGTTGCAGGAGGGCGTCATCTCGCGGGTCGGCTCGGGGAAGACGCTGACGGTGGACGTGCGCGTCATCGCCGCCACCAACAAGCACCTCGAGCAGGAGATCCGCGAGGGCCGGTTTCGCGAGGATCTCCTGTACCGGGTGAACGTCGTGCCGATCGAGGTTCCGCCGCTGCGCGAGCGGCGCGCCGACATTCCGCAGCTCGTGGCGCACTTCGCCGCGGAGCTCGCGCGCGGCGGGCTGCCCCCCAAGGACATCGGACCTGCCGCGGTGCAGCGGCTCACGGCGCACGATTGGCCCGGCAACATTCGGGAGCTCAAGAACGGCGTCGAGCGGTTGTTGATTCTGGCGGCCGGCGACACCGTGACGGAGGCCGACGTGGAACGGTTGGTCGGCAAGGCAGATGGGGCACGGACTGATGCGGGCGAGGATGCAACCTGGCTGCGCGCCGCTACGTTTGAAGAGTTCAAGCAGGCCGCGGAGCGCGCGTTCCTAGCGACGAAGCTCCAGGAACACGACTGGAACGTCTCGGAGACCGCACGCACATTGCAGATGCCGCGCAGCAACCTCTATAAGAAGATCGAGCGCTACGGTCTGGCGCGGGAGGGAGGAGCATAGTGGCCGGCAAGGACAAAGAGATCAAAGATCGGGATTGGGACCGCGAAATGCGGGAGGTGGACAAACTCCTCGCCAAGCTCCCCGACGCCGATCCGACGCTCGGCCGCGGGGCGCCGACCGTCCCGCGCGCGTACGCCGCGTCCGGGGCGCATGCGACTCCCTCGGGCGAGGTTCGGGCCGCCGCTGGCGCGCGGCTCACGACCTGGTTGCGCGTGGGACTCGGGGTGATGCTGGGCGTGGGGATGTTGGTGTGGCCGTACCGGCACGTCTGCGGCGCTGGGTTGCTGCTGTACGGGATCGGCCTCGGCACGCTCACGATCGCGGGCGCGTGGGGCGCCTTGTCGTCCTGGAAGCGGCGGATGGGACTTGCGCACATCATCTCGGTCGTGCTCTTGATGGAGGGCGCGGTGCTGATGGTGAGCACCGTCCTGCCCCGCATTGGCGGCGCCGGACCGCAGGCTCTGTGGTTCTGTCCCGAACCCCCTGTGCACGTCACTCCAAAACGCTGAGGGCGGACGGCTGATGGCTGAGACCTTCAAGAACTTCATCGCCGGCGAATGGGTCGCGCCCTCGACCGGCGAGTACTTCGAGAACCGCAATCCCGCCGACTGGAACGATGTGATCGGCCGCTTTCCGAGGTCTGGGCCGCCGGACATGCTGAAGGCGATCGAGTCGGCGAAGCGGGGCTTTGCCCGGTGGTCCAAGACGCCGGCGCCGATCCGCGGGCAGGTGATGCAACGGGTGGGCGACCTGCTCGTCGAGCGGAAGGAAGCGATCGCGCGGGCGATGACGCGCGAAATGGGCAAGGTGCTCGCCGAGACGCGTGGCGACGTGCAGGAAGGGATCGACACCGCGTTCTACGCCGCGACCGAGGGGCGCCGCCTCTTCGGGCGTACGGTGCCGTCCGAGCTGCGCAACAAGTGGGCGATGAGCTACCGCCGGCCGATCGGCGTGGCGGGGCTGATCACGCCGTTCAACTTCCCGATGGCGATCCCCACCTGGAAGGCGTTCCCGGCGCTGCTATGCGGCAACGCCGTGATCTTGAAGCCCGCCGAGGACGTGCCGCACACCGGCCACCTGCTGATCGAGGTGCTCATCGAGGCGGGGTTGCCGCCCGAGGTGGTGCAGCTCGTGCACGGCCAGGGGTCGGTGGTGGGCCGGGCGATGATCGAGCATCGTGACGTTCCCGTGATCTCGTTCACTGGCTCGACCGAAACCGGGTCGATCATCGGCGCCACCTGCGGCAAGATGCACAAGCGGCTGTCGCTCGAGATGGGCGGCAAGAACGCGATGATCGTCCTGGACGATGCCGACCTCGACCTCGCGCTGGACGGCGTGCTGTGGGGGGCGTTCGGGACCACGGGCCAGCGCTGCACCGCGACGAGCCGGCTCATCCTGCACGACAAGATTCACGACCGCTTCCTCAAGATGCTGTGCGACCGCGCCGAAAAGCTGCGGCTGGGTCCCGGCCTGGAGGACAAGAGCGAGGTGGGACCACTGATTCACGAGGAGGCGCGCCAGAAGGTCGCCGAGTACGTGGACATCGCCAAAAAGGAGGGGGCCAGCGTCGCGATCGGTGGCCGGATTCCCCAGGGCGACAAGCGGCTCGAGTGCGGCTGGTTCTACGAGCCCACCGTGTTTGCGGGCGTGAAGCCGGGGATGCGAGTCGAGCAAGAGGAGATCTTCGGCCCCGCGCTCTCGGTCATCAAGGTCAAGGACCTGGCCGAGGCGATCCGGGTGAACAACGACGTCGTCTACGGCCTGTCGAGCTCGATCTACACGCGGGATGTGAACGCCGCATTCCGGGCGATGGAGGATCTCGACAACGGGATCACGTACGTCAACGCCCCGACGATCGGCGCGGAGGCCCACCTCCCCTTCGGCGGTGTGAAGCAGACCGGCAACGGCCACCGAGAGGGGGGATGGGAGGTCTACGACTTCTACTCCGAGACGAAGGTGGTGTACGTGGACTACTCGGGGCATTTGCAGCGGGCGCAGATCGACACCTAC
>Ga0210382_10000735_pt1 | contig 11317 bp, 12 predicted proteins | sample PLMedo_FD_155452 | JGI IMG/M metagenome (GOLD analysis project Ga0210382, IMG submission 155452) | Groundwater sediment microbial communities from an aquifer in East River, Colorado, USA - PLM0_60_coex redo | ecosystem: Environmental > Terrestrial > Soil > Riparian zone | place: USA: East...
CGTGCTGATCAACGGCGCCTCCAGCCTGATCGAGGTCTGGCTCGACGGGACGAAGATCAGCGCCCTGAGCAAGACCGACTCGCTCGGCACCAGCCCGGTCGGACGCGTCTACATCGGCGACCCGGCGACCGGGCGCACCTTCGACTACGCCTTCGACAACCAGATCGTCTCGACCGCCGCCGACGTCACTCCCCCCACGACGCCGACCGGCCTGGCAGCCCTCCCGCTCGGATCCAGCCGGCTGAACATCACTTGGAATGCAGCCCAAGACAACAACCAGGTCATGGGCTACACGCTCTACCGGAACGGAACTGCGATCGCGACCCTCGGACCCAACACGACCGGCTACGCCTCAGCCGGCCTTTCAGGCTCGACGACGTACAGCTACAAAGTCGAGGCCTTCGACGGCGCCGGGAACAGGTCGGCGCAGTCGGCGGCCGTCTCTGCCACGACGGGGCCGCCTACGTCCAGCGATCCCGTGATCGGCGCCGCCGGCGACATCGCCTGCGATCCGGCCGACGCCAACTTCAACGGCGGCGCGGGAAGCGCAACAGCGTGCCACGAACGGGCGACGTCGAACATCCTCTTCAGCTCCGATCTCGCCGCGATTCTTCCTCTCGGCGACAACCAGTACGAGGACGGCACGCAGTGGAAGTTCCTGCAGTCCTACGACCCTTCGTGGGGCCGCGTGAACGGACTGGCACACCCGGTCCCGGGCAACCACGAATACCTCACGCAGAACGCGGCCGGCTACTTCAGCTACTTCGGGGCTCTCGCCAGCGATCCCACCAAGGGCTACTACAGCTTCGACATCGGCGCCTGGCACATCATCGCGCTCAACTCCGAGTGCGCCAACATCGGAGGTTGCGGTGCCGGCTCGGCCGAGGAGCAGTGGCTTCGGAGCGATCTCGCCGCACACCCGGCGCTCTGCACGCTCGCCTACTGGCACCGGCCGAGATTCTCCTCTGGGATCCACGTCAACGACGACACCTATGCGACCTGGTGGTTCGATCTGTACAACGCCGGCGCCGACGTTGTCCTGAACGGCCACGATCACGACTACGAGCGCTTTGCTCCGCAGAATCCGAACCAGGCCGCGACGTCGAGCGGGATCCGCGAGTTCGTCGTCGGCACCGGCGGCGCGGAGCACACGCCGTTCACGGCGCCGTCTGCGAACAGCCAAGTCTTCAACGCCGACACCTTTGGCGTGCTCAAGCTGACGCTGCACTCGACCGGCTACGACTGGCAGTTCGTTCCGGAGGCCGGAGGAACCTTCACTGATTCCGGTACCGGCGCGTGCCACTGAACTCCGAGGTCGGGGCGGTCGCTCGCCGGGAGCCCGACCACAGGCAAGTTTGCCGAGACCCGGGTCGAGTCTGACGATTCGGGGTCCGCAGCAGGCGCCGTCCACCGTCGCCTCACCCGTTGTCCGAAGCGCTGCTAGAAGTCCCCGTGACCATCAGTTCCCGTGGCCGGGTCTCCTTCGTTCACTCGCGGCTGCCCTCGTCGCGTTCGCGCTACTCGTCCCCTTCGTGCTCCTTGGCCGCGAAGCTAACCGTGGCCGTATCTTCGGCTGGGACATCGAGATCTGGAGATTCCTGCACGTGCACCAGGAAGGCGCTCGAGGCTCGATGCTCGATCGCGCTGTGAACGTTTTGGTGGAGATGGGCGGGGACATCGCGACTTTGCTCCTCGGTCTCCTGATCCTCTCGATCTTGCTGCGCAAGCGGCGGGTGCGCGACGCATTCTTCCTCGTCATTACGACGGCTTGCATCGTGGCTCTTACGCCGTTGTTCAAGGAGGAGTTCGTGCGGACGGGCATGAAGTACTCATTCCCGAGCGGCCACGCCGCAAGGTCCGCGACCGTTGTCGCCGCGGCGGTCGTAATTGCGTGGCCGACGCGCTATCGCTGGCTTGCGGTTGGTCTCGGCTCGGTCTTCACTGCGACGCTCGGGACCGCGCTCGTCTACGAGGACTGGCACCTACCCTCAGACGTCCTCGGCGGCTGGTGCCTCGGAGTCGCATGCGTCGCGGCAGGGCGAGCCGCCCTCTATGGTCCCCTTTCCACGGGCCGCGCGCGCGGGCGAGGTCGACTTCGGACGCTCGGCGACGGTAGGCGCAGCCGGGCCGAGGCTGCGAACTAATGCTCCCGGAAATCGCTAGCGCCGACCAGCCCAGCGCCCGACGCGACGCTACAAGCGGAACCCTGCTCACATGAGGCGTCGACCCATACGCCCAATCGCCGGCGCCTTATCGCTTCGCCCTACCAGAGCCTGTGCCCCGTCGCGCGGAACTTGCGGACGGCTTCCACATCGGGCCACGAATAATACGAGCCTTTTGTCATATCCATGGGCGCTGGTGCGAGCGTTCCCCGTTCGATTGACCTCAACACGTCGAGCAGTACTTCTGCCGCGGCAGCTTTCGACCGCCGGAGGAATCCGTCGAGAGTCTCCGTCGGGAAGATCTCGAATGCTCGCTGCTCAGCGACGTCTCCGGCGTCGATCTCCTCGTTCATGAAGTAAACCGTCACACCGGCGTGGCGCTCGCGATTGGCGAGCATCCAGAAGCTCGGCATGATCCCCCGGTAATGCGGAAGCAGGGCGCCGTGGATGTTTAGGCACCCGACTGCTGGCGTTTCGAGCAGCGGCCGTTTGAAGATCTGCGGACAACTGACGGAGATAATGACATCGAGCTGGCGGCTCGCGAGTTCGGCGACGAACTCAGCGGCGTTCACGTCCCGCACGACCGCGTGGGACACCCCGTGCCGCGCGCATACACGCTTAATCGAATTCCGTGCCACCTGAGCGGCAACGAGCTGTTTCAGTAGCCCTACGACGGCGGTCGCTCCGAACGTCTGGTAGTAGCGCCAGGCCGCCCGCACTGGAGTCTGCCCTTTGTAAAGCGGGGGCACCGAGTAGACGCAGTCGGTCTGTGCCGCGAAATCGCCAAGGACGATCTCGAAGAAATTCGGCAGGTAAATCGGATCAGCGGCTGCGAGAAAGGCTAGCTTCACGTCAGTCCCCAAGACACCAGGACATCATCAAAGCGCCCGAAGCACATAGATCCCAGAAGCAGCCGGATACGCTGCGCAAACGAATCGCGACCTAGTCCTTGCGATACCCGCAGCGAAGTCGGAATGCTCCCGCGATAATCGTCGAGTTCGCTTGGATTGAATTCGTACGGATGGCAGTAGATGATCGGTGGCCGATTTGCTGCCACGATCTCGCGGAAGGCACGCCGCACCAATGCTGGCGGTAAAAGCCGGAAGTACCCGCCACCCCCGACCGGAATCCGCCATCTCCGAACCTCCCAAACGGCGACGGGAACCTCGAGAATGGAAGCGCCGTTTGGAAATTGGATTCGTTGCGGTGCGAGCTCCCACTTAGAGATTCCGTACCGTGGCGTACGCATCGGGAAGATCGACGAGTCGATGGCGAAACCGACATCCGCGAGCGCTTCAAGAGCCCAGAGATTCCGTGCCAGTATCGAGAAGTCCTGGGCGCGGAAGGCTGTAACTTCCACGCCCCCGGCGTCCTCGACCGTGTGCTTGGCGCGCTCAAGCTCATGGCGGAGCTGACGCGCGTTCATCCCGAACAACGGTCGGTGGCTATAACCGTGGCATGCCACCTCGTGTCCTTGGCGGACGAGCCCCTCCACGAGCCGCGGAAACGTCTCTGCGACCCGACCCTGCACAAAAAACGTTCCCTTCACAGTGCATTCGTCGAGTAACTCGAGGATGCGATCTACATTGGCCACAACGCGGTCGGTGATCGGCGCCTCGACATCGACGCACGACTGATACCAGTCCTCGACGTCGACTGTGAATGCAGCCTGCGGCCGGCCGGCCGCAGGTGACGTCATCTCCAGCGCCGCCGAAGACGGCAACTCAGCGCTGGCGTCGATGTCTCCAGGCTTCGCGCAACGAGCCGCCGCTTCTGCCGGACACGTCACGGTGGGGAAGTCTCGAGAGGCGAATCTGTGGCGACCGAGGACTCCGAGTCCACACGAATGCTCGCCACCCCCATGGCTTTCGCGCCAAAGCTCGCTCGCAGGATGCCGAGTCCGTAGGGGATGTGGAAGGCTGGGAAGACCATTATGACGCGCGGGAGGAGACGCCAGGGCTCCCGCCGCCGCCGGATGGTCGCGGCTCCGAACGTTGCGGCGAGGAACGCATACAGGGATGTCTCCGCTGCGACAAGCCAGCGGGCAACGGGAAGGAACGCTGCCGCTGGAGCAAGGATCAGGAGCGACATCACGAAAAGCGGCGGCACGGCGCTGCGCGCGCTCGGGATGCAACGATGCTTCCGAATCACGGCTACCTTCCAGAATCCGTACTGGAAGTACTGCCGGGCGACGTCCCAAAGCGAGCCTCGTGGGATGTAGTGAACACGGATCGTCGAGTCGAGGACGACACGGCCGCCCGCCCGCCTGAGACGAAGCGTGAACTCGTCGTCCTGGTTGCGAAGAAGCGTCTCGTCAAAGAGACCGACACGCGCGAACGCCTCTGGCAGAAAGGCGCCGTAGGTGAGGATGTCGGAGTCGCGCCGCACATCGTGGGACGAGCCGCGCATCCAGCCGATGCCGCCGAACGGGCTATCCATTGCACAGGCCACGGCTCGCTCGGTAGGCGTGCTTCCCTCCGGCACGACGATGCCGCCGACGGCCGACGCTCCTGTCTCTTCGGCGACAAGGACGCAGCGGCGGATGTAGTCGCGGGGGTATCGCGAGTGGCAGTCGAGCCGAACGATCAGATCACCACGCGCCCGCCGTATGCACGTGTTCAGGCCTTGGGAGACCCACCGCGACGGGTTCTCCACGACCTCGACCGGGGTGTCGTGCCGAGCAGCCGCGGTTTGCAGCCGCTGCATCGAGTCGTCGCTCGACCCGCCGTCCGCTACGACGACCTCTATCCTGCCAGCGAAATCCTGCGCAGCGATGTCCGCGATGAGTCCGTCAACGTGTTCAGCCTCGTTGAGCATGGGGACGACGACCGAGACATAAGTGATCGGACTCACCGGCGACCGATCCTCAGGCGAGCTGCTTGACCGCGCCGGCCCCGTTTCCGTTCACGTCCCACGCGGCCACTGCTCGTTCGTAGTCCTCTCGCCGCCCAATGTCGAACCAGATCCCGTCGAAGCGATATGCGCCGACCGGCTGATGCGCTCGAAGAAGTGCTTGGACGAGGTCGGGAAAGTCGAAAAACGTTCCCTCCGGGATGTAATCCAGGACCGCAGGCTCCATGACGTAGATCCCCATGCTCACCGCGGAAATGATCTCAGGCTTCTCCTCGAAGTCGCGCAGCCTCGAGTCTTCATCTATGTGGAGCAATCCGTAATTAATCTTGATCACTCGCTCGTGCGTCGCGATTGTCAGCACGTTCCCGCTCTCGCCGTGGAAGCGGGTTAGATCGGAATAGTCGAGGGTTGTAAGCACGTCGCCGTTCATGACGATGAAGGTCTCGTTGAGCTCATCAACCAGACGCAGAGGCGCTGCCGTGCCGAGGGGCTCCTCCTCGTGCACATAAGTGATTTCGACGTCGGGGTGAAGGTGAGTTTGGTGATCGAAGACGGCGCGAATGAGGTGCGCGAGGTAGCCGACACAGAAGCTGATTTGTCTCACACCGCACGTGGCGAGCTGTCCGACGACAATTTCGAGAATTGCGCGATCTCCTACCGGCATGAGCGGCTTTGGGAGGATCGACGTGTACGGCGCAAGCCGAGTGCCTCGTCCACCGGCGAGCACCACAGCGCGTGTTGAAGCAAGGCTGCTGTTCCCACCAACACGGCCGTTCGCGCCGGGGTCTGAGGCCGCCTTTCCCGTCAGATGGGAAGCTCCATTCGTGGCCGGATTCGTAGCTCCGTGGCCATTCCGACGATTGGTCAGTGCCTGGTAGAGGTCCATTGAGCCTCAAGCACTCCGGGTGGGATCGAGTGGCATGGGCGCACTCCGGGTGGGATCGACTGCCATGGGCGCACTTCGGGTGGGATCGAGTGCCATGGGCGCACTCCGGGTGGGATCGAGTGCCATGGGCGCAGTTCTGAGTGTGCGTGGACGCCTGACTGTCAGTTGACCGGTCGCTCGGTTCACGGCCGCGGCCTTGCCGAGAACGACCGCTGCCACTGTCCAGGCAAGGATCCGGATGTCCATCCAAGGCGAGCGTCGTTCGACGTAGAGTCGATCGAGTCGCATCTTCTGCGGGAGAATCCGTTGGACGTAGTCGTGCAGGCGGTCGTCGACGGCCAGGATCTCGGCTTCGTTGGCGAAAGCAAGTTGCGAGAGGCCGGTGATACCCGGCCGGACGCGCAGAATCTCCGCGTACTGCTCGCGATGCAGATCGACGATCGCTGGATCCTCTGGCCGCGGCCCAACGAGGCCCATCCCTCCGCGCAGGACGTTCCACAACTGTGGGATCTCGTCAAGCTTCGTGTTCGCGAGGAATCTGCCGATCCGCGTGAAGCGATCGTCGTGCGCTGCCGTGAGAGGCGGTCCGGAAACGCCGTCGCGCATTTTCCTGAACTTCAGCATGGCAAGGTGGCGTCCCCCACGGCCGACGCGGTTGCACCGGAAAAACACTGGCCCGCGGCTGTCGAGCTTCACGGCGAGCGCGACAAGGACGATCAGCGGGCTCAGAACGACGAGCGCCAGCGCCGCAACCGTGATGTCGAGCAGGCGCTTCCAGTCGACGGCGCCCAGAGATTCGCGCAGCCTCACGGAGAGATCCGCCTGCGACGGATCCGGCACGCTGCCGCGTCGCGGATGCATGACGCTCACTTGCGGCGCCTCCCCTGACGCCTAGCCAAAAGTCCACCTTGATTTACGCACATAGCGAACCCTTTATCAAGGGGTAGCGGAGATCCGTCGGGCGATTCCAGCCGTCTCGACCACGATCGCCCACGAGCGGTCCAGGCCCCAAAAAGGGGTGCCGCAAGACAGACGATTCCCCCCTGAGAATCGCGCCGCATATGATCTCGCTCTCTCTCCCTGACATGACGCCAAAGGCGTCTATGCTCTCCCCGGCTTTATTTCATTTTTGGCTCGGTTCGTCAAGGTTTTCCCCAAATTGCGGAAGAAACGACTGAACGCGTCCGTTGTAGAGGCGTCGCGCTGGCAGGTGCCGCTGGCGGACGTGCGCGTCGACGAGGAGCTTCTTGCGGCGGTGCGCGACACGGTGGGATCCGGGTGGTGGAGTGCGGGACCGCGAGTGGCGGAGTTCGAGATGCAATTTTCCGGCTACTGCGGCGCCGGTCATGCGCTCGCGGTGTCGAGCGGTACCGCGGCGCTCCACCTTGCTGTCCTCGCGCTTGGCTGCGGACCGGGCGACGAGGTTGTTCTGCCGTCACTGAATTTCGTCGCGGCGGCCAATGCAGTTACAGTCACCGGAGCAAGGCCGGTTTTCTGCGATGTGGTCGGGGACGCCGACCTCAATCTGTCCCCCGCCGACCTCGAGGCGGCGATCCGGCCGGCGACGAAAGCTCTCATCATTTTGCATTACGGAGGCAATCCGTGCCAGATGGACGCGATTCTGGAGATCGCCGAGCGGCACCGGCTACCGATCATCGAGGATGCGGCGCACGCCCCCGGGGCGGACTGGCGCGGCCGTAAGTGTGGGACGATCGGCCGAGTCGGATGCTTCAGCTTTTTCTCGAACAAGAACCTGCCGACGGGTGAAGGCGGCCTCGTGGTGACCGATGACCAGGAGCTCGCCGACCGGATCCGGCTGCTGCGCTCCCACGGCATGACCTCGCTCACATGGGATCGTCACCGGGGCCATGCCAACACGTACGACGTGCTCGAGCCGGGGTTCAACTACCGCCTTGACGAGATCCGCGCTGCGATCGGCCTCGTCGAGCTTCGGAGGCTGGAGGCGGAGAACGCCGCGCGGAGACGCCTGGCGGCGCGCTATCGCGAGCGGCTCGAGGGCGTCAAAGGCATCACCGTCACGTTTCCTGCGCGCGACGACCGAGTCCTCTCTTCTCAGCATCTCGTGGTCGTTCTGCTACCCGAGGATGTGTCACGCAGCGACGTCCAGGCGGCGCTGGTGAAGGAGGGAATCCAGACGAGCGTGCACTATCCGCCGATCCACACGTTCACGCACTACGCGGCGCTTCCACAGAGGCGCCTGCCTCAAACGGAGGCGGTAGCGCGCCGGCTCCTGACGCTGCCGCTATTCGGCCACATGACAGAAGAACAACTTAACCTCGTCGCCGACCGACTCGTCGCAGCAATCTGAGTCGCCGAGCGATCAACGCTCTGAGATAGGGCCGTACCGTCGGAACCCCCCCGGACCTGAGGGGCTCGCGACGAGCGCACTGAGGCGCTTGCTGAACGGAGCGGATGTTGGGCGCTCGACCGATGAGTTTGCCCAGCCGGGCGGTCTTATGCCGTATGAATTGCGTCGACGTCTTGCGCGGGTCGTTCCAGCTCGCTGAGCCCGTGTTCGAGCAGGTGATAGGCGCGATCGAGGTCGGCGCGGAGGCGCCGGGCTGCCGACGGCCCGTGCTTGCCGGCGAGCGCCTGCTTGCGGGCGGCGCGGAAAAGCTGCCGGTGGATGCTGACGAGAAGCCCTGCGGTAATGCGGGCGTCTCGCTCGTCGATGGTCAGCTCCACCCGGAGAGTCTCGGTCAGCACGTGCACGAAGCGCGCCATCACCTCGAGCTCCTTGGCCTGGAGGGCGGTCGATTCTTCGATGATGCGCGCGAAGGTCGCGAAACCGGGGCTGGACAGTCGCGGGCATTCGGCGGCCTGGAGTCGCCGCAGGGCTCCGAGGATCGACTCGCCCTCCCCGCGGCCCGTGATCGCCGCGACAAGTGCCGCCTCCCGCGCGGGCACCTCGTCGAAGAACAGATCCCTCCTTGGTGGGGAAGTAGTTATAGACCGTCTTTTCGGAGACACCGGCGGCGGCTGCGACCTCGGCCACGGAAGAGTCGGGCCAGGATTGCGGCGGCGGCTGCCAGCGAGAGCTGCTATCCGATCACCTGCAGCACCAGCGCGCCCCACAGGTCCGTCGGCAAGCCGTCGAGCAGGGCGTCGGGGTCAAGCTCGGGGTCGGCCTCCATCAGCGCGGCCATCTGCGGGTCAGCCGCGCGCACACCTCCCCGCCGGCCGCCCACCGGTCGATCGGCGGCTCGCCCGCCACCCGGCCCGCGGTCACTCGGGCCGCACGTCCAGCAACAGCGTGACCGTCATGCTTCGCATCATCCTCCGCGGAGGCAGGGGTGGGGGCTGCTCCCGCCGAGCCTGCGGCAACTCGTGCGGGGCCAGGGAGAGCCCGACCACAGACGCCGAGGCTACGGCCATCCCGGTCGCCTGCGAACAGCCCCCCGCGGGATGCTGCCCTCGGCCGTTCGCGTCGTCATGACCCGGCCGGGTCAAACGGGATTCTTGAGGCCGGGCTGGAACCTCCTGGCGAATCGGCGGAGAATGAGCCGAATGGCACGAGAGCACTCCACGATCGAGCTGACCAGCACGCTCAAGAACGTGAAGGTTCCGAGCTTCGTCGCCGCGAGCGACGGGACGATCACTTGGAGCAACGAAGCTGCCCAAAGGATGTTCGGCGATCTCAGGCGGCGGCCGGTCACTGCGGTCGTCGCGCCCGAACACGTCGCGCTTGTCGAGCGGCAGCTCCGGCGGAAGCTTCGAGGCGTGCCGGTCACGGATTACGAGGTGGACGTGTTCACTGCCGACGGTCGCCGCCGGCGAGCCGAGATCAGCTCGGTGCCGATCGAGGACGGCGACGACTGTCACGCGGTCTTCGGAGTCGTGCTGCCGCGCGAGCCGCGCGAACCTTCGGCCGGAGCGCCGATCCTCACGGCGCGGCAGAACGAGGTACTGCAGCTGCTCGGTGAAGGCGCATCGACCGACCAGATCGCCGCCATGCTCCACTTGAGCAAGGAAACCGTTCGCAATCACATCCGGCACGTGCTGCGTGCACTCGGCGCCCATTCACGCCTCGAGGCCGTCGCGCTGGCACACCGACAGGGGCTGTTGGGAAATAACTGACGGCGGCAATTCCGCAAGCTGTCCGCGACCGGCCCGATGCGGCGGCCGGGCAGGATCAGCGATCCTGCCGAGGTGAGCACGAGCACGATCCTGCTCATCCTGGGCGCCTTCCTGGCGAGCGCGGTCGAGTTCGTCGAGGCGTTGACGATCGTGCTGGGGGTGGGAATCGTCCGCGGCTGGCGCTCGACCCTGATCGGCGTCACTGCCGCGACGATCGTCCTGGCGGTTCTCATCGCCGCGCTCGGTCCGGCGCTGCAGGTCATCCCGATCGGCACTCTGCGCCTGATCGTCGGCGCGCTTCTACTCGCTTTCGGGTTGCAGTGGCTGCGCAAGGCGATCCTCCGCTCGAGCGGGTATACGCCTCATAAGGACGAGGACGCGGTGTTCCGTCGGGAGCGCGAGGAGGCCGCCCAGGCGGGGAACGAGCAAAGAGCCGGGCTCGATTGGTACTCGTTCACGGTCTCGTTCAAGGGCGTTCTGCTCGAAGGGCTCGAGGTCGTCTTCATCGTGATCTCGTTCGGAAGCGCGCAGGGGCGGCTCGGCCTCGCCGCGGCAGGCGCGGGTGCGGCACTCGTGCTCGTCGTCGGTGCCGGGGTGCTCGCACGCGGCCCGCTCCAGCGCGTGCCCGAGAACAACATCAAATTCGTGGTGGGTCTCCTGCTGACGAGCTTCGGCTGCTTCTGGGGCGCCGAGGGCGCCGGCGTCAACTGGCCCGGCGACGAGGTCTCGCTGCTAGGCGTGGTTGCGTTCCTCGGCGCCCTCTCGTTCGTGCTCGTCCGATTGCTGCGCCGCCAACGCCTCGCACTCGTCCCGGCGGAGGTCAAGGCGTGAAGTACCTTCGGTCGTTCGCGCTCTTCTGGTGGAACTTCGTCGTCGGCGACGACTGGCGCGTCGCGGCGGGGCTCGCGATCGGTCTCGGGCTCACCTCGCTCCTCACGCACAAGGGCGTCAACGCGTGGTGGTTGCTCCCGCTTGCGGTTGCGCTCCTACTCGCCGGCTCGCTGTGGGGCGAGACGCGTCGAGGCCCCTCGTAAACTCGTCGAATCTAGTGGCGTCGGGTTCCTGCCGGCTCTCGGGCCTCCGTTTCCTCAGCCGTGCCGTGCTCGACGTCGAAGCCAAGCTCTCCGTCGGTGGCGTCGACGGTGATCCGGTCGCCTTCATTGACGGCGCCGGAGAGAACCATCCGCGAGAGCTCGTTCTCGACGAGGCGCTGGATCGTTCGCCGCAGCGGCCGGGCTCCGAACTCGGGATCGAAGCCTTCGCGTGCGAGCAGCTCGATCGCAGCCTCCGTGAACTCGACTTCGATCCGCTGCGCATG